>Ga0126378_10000927_pt1 | contig 21689 bp, 14 predicted proteins | sample PanSoiMetPlot_23_FD_92587 | JGI IMG/M metagenome (GOLD analysis project Ga0126378, IMG submission 92587) | Tropical forest soil microbial communities from Panama - MetaG Plot_23 | ecosystem: Environmental > Terrestrial > Soil > Tropical forest > Bulk soil | place: Panama | collected 2016-02-17
ACACGGACCCACGCGAGAGGCGAACATCGCGTCTATGACCGCGCGCGTGTCGTGGCGTTCGAGCCAGCCGTAAGTAGCGATGGGGCCTTCGCTTGCGCCGTGGCCTCGCGCGTCCATCATGATGACGCTGTATCCCTCGCGCAGCAGAAATTCCGATTGGCCGATGACGCCGACGCGATTATCCGCCACCCCATGAAAAAGCAAGACCCACGAGCCGTTGGCATTGCCGGGAGTGACTCTCCAGCCGCGGAGGTGGGCGCCGTCTGGTGCGAGGACGTCGAAATCCTCGCGCCGGGAGTGAGTGACGGCGAAGGAAGCATCGGCTTCGCGAATGAGATCCGGCGTGAGTTCGCGCCGAATCGGGTGAAGATACCACGGCGCGACAATCCAGCCCGCCACCGCTGCCAGCAGCGGCGGCAAGAGAAGCAAGATCACCGTGATGCGAATCAGCCGTCTGCGTATGGGCGTTTCTCTGCGAGGGTCCACCGAGACCTCCTCTGGTAATACGTATGGAACGGCTGTCTTGTTCTCAATTGCGGATCCTGTGGATGGTGCGCGTAGCGGACAGACCGCTTGGTGTACAAGAAATAGAGCCGATACGCACAGACGGAAGCCTGCGCTATAGCAATTAGGATTTGGCTTGGGACTTGAGGCGCTTGGCGAGTTTCTCGATTTCTTCGGTTTTCTTGACGATGCGAAGAGAAAAAACTTCGGTCGTTGGAGTTTTTTGGAGTTCGTCGCGCAACTCGGAAGTGAGCTGGTAGAGGCGTTCAACGCCCGCACGAAACACCTTTTCATTTTCCAAAAGACGAGAACGACTGGCGGCGGCAGCTTCAGCAGGATTGGAATGAATTTCGGCCGGATTCGGTGTGTATCCGGGTTGGGGCTTGGGAGGAGGCGTCGGCGGATTCTGAGCGACAAGGATTCTTCCAGGGAACACCAGACCCGCGGACACGAAGGCGGCACTTAGGAAAAAATTTCGGCGGCTTTCATACATGGCGGCCTCCTCGGGAAAGTTCTCAGTTCCTAGTTTATAAGTCAGAAGTGAAGAAGAACTTCAATTTTTTGCACTAAGCCGGTCGGTAGCCCCAAACACCGGGTTAAGCGCCATGTCAGTGAGATTGGCGAGAGGCTAAGTCAAGGCCCGCCCGAGCGCGCGGATCGTTGGGAAATTCATCGACGAGGCGTTGGAAAGTAACTTTTGCGTCGGCGAAGCGGCCGGCCTTGAGCTGGGCCTGGCCGAGGGCAAATTGCGGAGCGGGAGATTTCGGGTCGAGCGCGGCGGCTTGACTAAATGCGGAAATGGCGGCGTCGTATTGTTGCAGTCCCACATAGCCGGTGCCCAGGCCGACATAATTGCGTACATCGCGCGGGCTGGCACGAACGAGTTTCTGAAAAAATGCGACGGCTTGATCGAATTGCTCCGTGGCAAGGTAAGCGCCGGCAAGCTGATGTTGATATGTGGCGTTGGAAGGCTCGGCCGCGTTCGCTTTCTCGAGCGCGGAAATGGCCTTCGCGTAATCGCCTCTGGACAAATACAATTTAGCCAGCAAGTCATGTGCGGCGGCGAATTGAGGTTCGCGCGCGGTGATTTCCTGCAATCTCTGGATGGCCTCGTCGCTCTTGCCTCGAGAAATTAATCCCTGAATGGAAGGGAGTTCCGCCACGCCGGAACGAAAATGCTTTGCCGCAACCGCGGACGCGAACAGAGACCCCACGCAAAAAACGACAACCAAGGAAAGGCGCGTGCGGCGCGAAGATTCAGAGGCGCTAGCTGCAGGCAGGAGCAAGCCAACCAGAGCCCCCATGACCAGCCCGCCAACATGTGCCGCGTTGCTGATGCCAGGAATCGAGGCTCCGATCACCAGGTTATAGAAGATGAAGGTGCCGAGGCTGCTCAGCATTTTCTTGTTGATTTGCAGGTTCGATGGCGTCTTTTTCAGATAGACGAAGGTGAAGAGCACGCCCGCCATTCCAAAAATGGCCCCGGAAGCGCCGGCTCCCGCGGCGAGCGGCTGCCAATAAACGCTGGCGATGCTGCCAAAGATACCGCTCGCGAAATACGCCAGAAGATAGGAGAAGCGGCCCATAAGAATCTCCGCACCGCGGCCCAAATTCCACAGGCACCACATGTTCAAGCCAATATGAATAATTCCGAAGTGTACAAACATGCTGGTGACCAGACGCCACCACTGGCCGTTGAGCGTAAGCGGGCCGAAGTCCGCTCCGAACGCGATGGCCTGCTGAGGCGTGGGAAGAAAGAAGGAAACGCCTCGCAGCACCATGACGGCAAATACGAGCGCGTTGATGCCGATGAGGGCGATGGTGACCGGATAGGATGGCGATTCAGTGGCCTCTTGCGCTGCCCGATTGCAAACCGGGCAGATGGTCGTAGACGCATCGCCGAGAGGAGCCTCAAACTCCCTCGCACAGAGAACACAGCGCCGAGTAGACATGGGACAGGAATGGTAGCAGGTTTTGCGAAAGCACGGATTTGTTGCACGCAGAAAAAGAATCCTGCGCGCAGGAGCGCTTGCTGTCGGTCTTTAGCGTTTGGCAAAAAGCAAAAGCAGAATTCCCGCGGTCAGGCCCAAAAGAAGCAGTCCCCCAAGTACGCGAAGAAATAGCGATGCCGGAGCCGCGGGAATGGGTCCAGGGGGCCGCTTGGGAGGAACGGGTGGGTCGAGGACTCCAATGCCTGTGAATTTGCGCGGAGGTCCGCCCGAGCGCGCGGAGGAAGAGGCGGGCTCCAGCTCAAACTCGTTTTCGGCAAATTCGTAAGGCATGGAAAAAATGCTACTCCACGGGGTGTGGCGTGTCCAGATGCCGGCTAGATCAGTCGAAAGATAATTTCGATCGTGATCCACGCGGGTACAGCGCGGCGAGCGCCGTCATGCGCGGGCGTGAATTTCCACGAGCGAACCGATTGTAGGGCACGGTCGTCCAGACCCGTGCCGAGGCTCTGCACGATTTGGATTTGCGAAGCACGCCCGTCCGCGCTAACCAGTACGCGCAGCGTTACGCGGCCTTGTACCTTGGCCTCGCGCGCCTGGTCCGTGTATTGCGGGTCCGGGCAGTACACGCAAGTCGGCAGCGTGACGCCCGGCCGATACGGGCCGCGAGGCCCGCCAACCCCTGTTTCTTCACCCGGCGTGGTTCCTATCGAATCATTCGGGCCGGTGCCAATGGTGTTGCCGTTGGCAGGGCCGGAAGAGTTATTTCGTTCCGGCATCCAGGGAATGCCGATGTTGATGACCGGCGGCAAAACACGCGGCGCAGAAGCGTCGAGAATCGTGGGAGGAACAGGAAGGGCAGGATTCTGATTGTGCGGCAGCGTTGGCTTCAGAAACTGTAGCGAAGAGCGCGCCGGAAGGTTGCCCTGTGTCGGCGGAAGAAGATCATGGCCGCTGCCGTTTCCGGTTCCGCCTCTGGGATTGGAGCCCCGAAGGAGATCCAGCAAATCTTTGGGTGTCGGAAGAATTCCGGGCACTTTTCCGCCGGAAGGGGGCCTGTTCCGGTCCACGTTTGGCGGATGGGCAGCCGCGAGCAGAACTGCACCGATGACTGCGGCATGAGTCAGCAGCGATGTGCTTTGGGCGCGGCGCGAACGCGGAGATCCCTCCCAGCGCACTGAGTGCAGCGGTGCGCCGTTGGCCGAAGACGGGAAAATGCGGGCTGGGGCAACTGCTTGGCGGAAATTCTCGCGAATGCGCCGAAGCCAAGAGTCGCGCGGTGAGGAACTGAATGGCCTGAAAAATGGATCGCGCATAGACGCGCCCCGCACCTGCCTCTCCAATCCGTCCCGAAACTCTTTGGAGGCAAGTCACGAACGCGTTGTGAGAACACAAAACCGGTGAATTGGTTGCTTTGCCCAGAAGCGAATGTTGATTTTGTCAGAGAAAATTACAGCAAGCGGAAAACAACTTCGACGGGAGCCGTGCATGCGACAGGCTTGCCGTCCCGGCCACCGCAAGGGCGCAACTTCCAGGTCTTAACCGCTGCTATAGCCTTTTCTTCCAACCCCATTCCCGGGCCGCGCAGCACGCGCTCCGCGGTAACTCGGCCGTCGGCACTAATGGTTATATCGAGGAATACAGACCCCTGGTATTTCGCTTTGCGCGCCTCTTCCGAATAGTCGGGATTCGGACAATAGATGCAAGCCGGCTGGCCCACGCCATTCACGCCGGCGCGAAATTCGCCGCCGCCCGTGCCGCCGCCAGAACCCGGGCCAAGACCGCCTCCCGAGCCGCTTCCGATTCCTGTCCCATTGCCGTGTCCCAGAGAATCGCTTATGGCGTTGGCCAGCGGATCACCGAAAGTTGGTGCGTTGATATTCGCGACTTTCAGGTCCGGTGGACCCAGCAGCGAAGGCTCCACTTGCAGCTTGGCATTTGGATTTTGAATCTTTACTTGTGGCGGAGTGAATTGCGTCCACTTGAACTTCGGCACTTTACCGCGGTTCACCGGAGTAGTCGTGTGGTCGTTGGCCCCACCGCCGCCTCCTGCCTTGTTGTTGCCCGCGGGAAGCTTGGCAACGTAAGGCGAAAAGTCTAAGGGCGTGACGTCCACTTTGTTCTTTGCTTGGGTGGACTGAACCACGCGAAAGCCGATGGGCACGACAAGCAAAGCAATCACCGCTGCGTGCGCCAGCATCGCCAGCACCTGGCTGGAGCCGAAGTTCTCGTCCTTCGACCAGATATCTTTTACCTTGACGGCCTTGATTCCCGGCGGCAGAGGCGGCTGCTTGGGAGGCGAAAAGAATTCCTTGAGGCGCGTGCCGAAGCTACCATAACCGGCTCCCCAAGCCACTGCGAATCTGCTGTTGACGGGGCGATTCCCTCCGGGAGCGGAGCGGAAGGATTCCGCAAGGTTGCCGAAGAAACCGCTGCCGAAACTGGTCTGCGTGAACGGCGCATCCTTGCGCTCGCGGACTTTGACGGGCCGCTCAGTCAGAAATTGTTTGAGGTTTGACCAAAAGTCATCGGGCATCAAAATCGCGGGCCGCCCGAACCGAGGAACATGCGCAGGCCGCGGTTGGTTTGCTGGATTGGTAGGCTGCGAACCTGTCGCCGGCCCACTTGGCTTCAGAGCGGAAGGAGGAACAAGTTTATTAATTTTGCCCGGCACCGTTTATCCCCTATGTATAGACGGTCTTGCCCCGCCTTTGGTATCCCTCAGGGATAGGATTCCCCTAGGCCGGGAAAGGTTGCGCGCCCCCAACGGCTGACACCCATCTGCGGTTCATTGTAACATACAAGGTCCAACTGCTTATTCGATGTTTCCCGCCGTGCACTGGACATACGGACGGCACAACAGGCAAGGAAGGATCCGAACGCTCCAAGCTATGGCCGAACCACTTGAACTCAAAAAGACGTTGCATTTGCCCAAGACCGACTTCCCGATGAAGGCCAGCTTGCCTCAAAACGAGCCGCAACAGCTCGAAGCCTGGTATGCGGGAAACGTTTACGAGCGAATCCTGGAAGTGCGTAAAGGCAAACCGCGGTTTGTGCTGCATGACGGACCGCCGTATCCCACCGGTGAAATTCATCTTGGCACCGGCCTCAACAAAATCCTGAAAGACTTGATCGTCAAGACGAAAAGCATGGCCGGTCACTACGCGCCCTACGTGCCCGGATGGGATTGTCATGGTCTTCCCATCGAGACGCAGGTCGAAAAGGAACTTGGCGGCAAAGGCAAAGTCCCCCCGGCGGAGTTTCGCAAGCTGTGCCGCGAATTCGCGACGCGCTACGTCGAGCAGCACAAGCGCGATTTCAAGCGTCTCGGAATTTTCGGCCAGTGGAACGACCCGTATTTAACGATGAGCTTCGGCTACGAGGCCACGATCGCAGGGGCGTTTCTCGACTTCATGGAAAAGGGCTATGTATATCGCGGACGCAAGCCGGTCTACTGGTGCATTTACGATTCGACCGCCCTGGCGGAAGCGGAAGTCGAGTACGAGGATCACACCAGCCCGTCCATCTATGTGCGATACAAGCTGGTGCAGGATGGTGCAAACGCGAGCAAGATTCCGCCCGGGCTTAGAGGCAAGAATGTTTATGCCATTATCTGGACCACTACGCCATGGACGCTTCCCGCCAGCATGGCGCTGGCGTTCCATCCGGCCTTCGAGTACGCAGCGGTTGAGACCGACGGTGAGGTGGAGATGGTCGCGCACCAACTTCAGCCCACCGTGTGGGAGGCGATAGGCCGCAAACAGCCGGGAACAACCCTAGAAACCTACTCCGGCGAGTATCTTGCAAAGGAAGCCGGTCTAAGCTTCCAGCACCCATTTCTCGACCGGGTGGTCCCGGCGGTTCTTGCCGATTACGTGGAACTCGATCAAGGAACGGGAATCGTGCACACCGCTCCGGGTCACGGGGCTGAGGACTTTCTTACCGGGCAGAAATACGGCCTGGAAACCTACGCGCCGATTAACGATAAAGGCGTTTATCTCGAGGGCCTGCCCGAATACAAGGGCCAGGATGTTTTCACCGCGAATCCGATTGTCGTCCAGATCCTCGCGGACCGCGGAGCGCTCCTCGCCAATCATCCATACAAGCACAGTTATCCTCATTGCTGGCGCTGCCACAATCCAGTGATTTTCCGTGCCACCGAGCAGTGGTTCATCAAAATGGACCAGGCCGCGCACGGCAGGCAAAAAACGCTGCGCCAGGAAGCGCTCGAAGAAATCCATCAAGTGAAATGGATTCCGGCGTGGGGCGAAGACCGCATGTACGAAATGATCGAGAAACGTCCGGACTGGTGCGTCTCGCGCCAGCGTTTCTGGGGCGTCCCGATTATCGTTTTTTATTGCGACGGCTGCGGGAAGCGGCTCGAAGATTACAAAGCGCTGCAAAACGTCGTGAGGTGGTTCGAAAAGGAAGGCGCGGATGCCTGGTACAGGCATTCACCTGAAGAACTGTTGCCGGCCGGCATCAAATGCGAGTGCGGCGCGTCGAATTGGCGCAAAGAAAACGACATTCTGGACGTGTGGTTCGACTCGGGTTCCTCGCACCTGTCCGTGTTGAAAGGCCCGGAATGGCCAGCCGATGTTTATCTCGAAGGCCCGGATCAATATCGCGGCTGGTTTCATAGTTCGCTCCTGGTAGCCACGGGCACGCGCGATGCGGCCCCATATCGAGGCGTGGTCACCCATGGTTGGACGCTCGACGAGCAGGGGCGGCCAATGTCCAAGTCGCTCGGCAATGTGATCACTCCAAAGCAGATCACTGAAAAGTGGGGAGCGGACCTGCTGCGGCTTTGGGTCGCGTCAGTCGAGTATCAGGCCGACGTGAAAATGAGCGAGCGCGTGATGACGCAGCTCAGCGAGGCTTACCGCAAGATTCGCAACACGTTCCGCTTCGCGCTGGGCAACTTGGCCGACTTCGATCCGTCGCGTGACGCGCTGCCAAATAATCAGCTTGAAGAAATCGATGCGTGGATGCTCGATCGCACCGCGGAATTGGTCAAGAAATGCCGCGAATGGTACGCGAATTACGAATTCCACCGCGTTTATCACGCGATTCACGACTACTGCGTCGTGGACCTCAGCGCGTTTTATTTTGACGTGCTGAAGGACCGCCTGTACGCCAAAGCGCCGAAGAACAAGTCGCGCCGCTCCGCGCAAACCGCGGTCTGGAGGATCAGCGATGCGCTGGTGCGGCTCGCTGCGCCGGTTCTGGTTTTCACGGCGGAAGAAATCTGGAAGTACTTGCCGAAAGCGGCAGGAAAACTCGAGAGCGTCCACATGGCCGTTTTCCCCGACGCGGAAGCCCTGGCGTGTGGAATCCCGCCGAAAGAAGCCGAGAAGTGGGCGCAGCTCGCTCAAGTTCGCAGCGCGGTTCTCGTCGCGCTCGAGCAAGCCCGCGCGGCGAAGACGATCCGCGGAGGCCTCGAAGCCAAAGTTCGCCTTCACGCCGACGGCAAATCCCCCGGCTTGCAAGAACTACTCAAAGAAAAGGGTTCGCTTCTCCCCGCTCTCTTGATCGTTTCACAAGTCGCCGTGGACTCTGCAGAAGAGGATGGGCTGGTGCCAAGCGAAACCTTGCCCGGCCTGGCCGTCAAAATCGAGCGCGCCGACGGCAAGAAATGTGAACGTTGCTGGAACTATTCGACACACGTGGGTGAGAACCCGCGCTATCCAACCGTATGCGAACGCTGCAGCGAAGCTCTCGCCGAAATCGAGCGTGACGGGGCCGCCGGTGTCGCCGTGCGCTGACATGCCCTGTTTTCTCAAAACCTGTAATGGCTGGCTCCGTTGTTCGGGAGGTTCAATCCGATGAGGACCACAACTGCGAGGCTTGTAACGTTCGGGCTGGCAACGACTACGATGGTATGCAGTCTTAGTCGGCAACTGGTTGGCCGTCCTTCTCATGCTACCGATCACACATCCCGGTTGGTGAATACGTGCCTGATTACCACGGACGTCCAGCGCCTGGTGAGCTTCTACGAACCCGTCGTCGGCATCAAGCCCGTTTGGTCCGGCCAGGACTATGCTGAATTCCGCACCGGCGTAGGCGTGCTGGCAGTTTTTTCGTCTGCTGCGCAGGAGAAGTATATTCCCGGTGCGACGGAGCCGGGGAAAAACAGAAGCACGATTCTGGAGTTCCGTGTCTCCGCGTCGACAGCGAATATGCGCGGTTGCACGGCCTTGTGAAAACGTGGGTCAAACCGCCCACTACACAACCGTGGGGAACGCGATCGATCTACTTCCGCGATCCGGACGGCAATCTCGTCGACTTGTTCGCGCCGCCGCGGCAGCAGAATTGATGGCCTGATGCTGAGAAACGCGAATTAACGGCATGGCTCTCCCTCCCCGCCTCCGCTGGCTCTGGCTCACACTTGCGGTCGTGCTGCTCGACCGCGCCAGCAAAGCGTGGTTCGAAGCGCGCACCATCGAAGGCTGGCGCCAAGAAGTGGTTCACAATTTCATTTATCTGGTACACAGCAGCAATCCCGGCATCGCCTTTGGCGCGCTGGCGGATTCGGCTTCGACCGTTACGCGCGTCATCTTAATCGCCGGGTCGCTTGCGGTGATCGCCGTCCTCGCGTGGCTGCTGGTAACGGGGAAAATCGTCAGCACCATGGGAAACGCAGGTCTCGCCCTGCTATTAGGCGGCGCCGCGGGGAATGTTTCCGACCGCATCTTCCATGGAGCGGTCACCGATTTTTTTGAAGTCTGGTTTGGCACGTACCACTATCCTGCCTTCAACGTCGCGGACTCGGCCATCACAATTGGCGCCGCTCTCATCCTTCTTGACGTATTATTTGGCCGCAAGCAGGAACAACCGCATCAAGTTTCCTGAAACTGGTAACTGGTTCTCGAGGAGGAATTCATGAGCCGGTGGAGCAATCTGAATCGTCGCGACTTTTTGGGGAGAGCGCTCGGCGCTGCGGCCTCTTTTTACCTCTTGCCCCCTGGCGCGGCGCTCGCGAGCGACTTACTCCGGCCGCAGATCAAGTTTGCTCCGTTCCAGTTTCCCGAAGAATTCATTTTTGGCGCGGCCACCGCGGCGTACCAAATTGAAGGCGGCTGGAACGAAGACGGCAAGGGCGAATCCATCTGGGACCGGTTTGTCCACACGGTCGGCAAAGTGAAAGGCGGAAACACCGGCGACGTGGCCTGCGATTCCTATCACCGCTACAAGGAAGACGTGGCGTTGCTCGAGCAGATGAATCTGAAAAGCTATCGTTTTTCCGTGTCCTGGCCGCGCATCCAGGCCGACGGCACCGGCAAACCGAATCAAAAGGGTCTTGATTATTACAAGCGCCTCGTGGACGAACTGCTCAAGGCGAAAATCCGTCCACTTTGCACGCTCTATCACTGGGACCTGCCGCAAAAGCTGGAGGACGCTGGCGGCTGGCCCAATCGGGATCTCGCGGGCCACTTCACGGAGTACTCCGAAATGGTCACTCGAGCGCTCGGCGACCGCATCAAGCATTGGTGCATCTTCAATGAGCCGTGGGTCTTCACGTTCTTGGGCTATGCGTATGGAACCCATGCGCCTGGGCGCGCAAATTTTGTTGACTGCATGCGCGCGACGCATGTAGTGAACATCGCGCAGGGCCAGGCGTTTCGCGCCATCAAGGCCGTCAACGCCAAATTTGAAGTTGGCACGGCTTTCAGCATGTCGCACATGCAGCCGGCCACCAAATCGGAAGAAGACAAAAAAGCGGCCGACCGCGCACATGCGCTCGGGAACATCTGGTTTCTTCAGCCGCCGATGAAGGGCGAATATCCAGCCGCTTTCCCCGGACCGAATCCTCTCGAAATGATGGGAGTGAAATCAGGCGATATGGACCTGTGCCGCGCGCCGCTGGACTTTATCGGCGTCAACTACTATTTCCGCCAGTTGGTTTCCGCCATTCCGCCTGGCGAAGGCGAATCCGCCGCGGGCGTCCGTCACTTTGACGCCCACGAAGGTCCGCTGACCGATTTTGGCTGGGAAGTCTGGCCGACCGGCCTGTACGAAATGCTGATGCGCATCTCCCACGAATTCAAAGGCACGCCGATGGAAATCACCGAAAACGGCTGCTCTTACCTCGATGGGCTGGACGAGCACGGCCGGGTCCCCGACGACCGCCGCATTCAGTTCCTGCGCGGATATCTGGATGAACTCGGCCGCGCGATGATCCACAGTTGCAACGTGCGCGCCTATCATCACTGGAGCCTGATGGACAACTTCGAATGGGCCGAAGGTTTTTGTCAGCGCTTTGGCTTGGTCCACGTTGATTTCCGATCGCTGAAGAGAACCATGAAAGAATCCGGCAAATGGTACGGCAAACTCGCCGACACCGACGATCTCCAGTAATACCAGGTGGCCGATCGATCGCCGCCGGTTTTCGAACCCCTGAAACAGATGTTTCAAGTGGCTGTTCATGACATCTCCGAACCCTCATTGCAAGTCATGTCACTAGTGCTGTTTGCGGCGTGACCTAATCTGCAAACGCTTTCGTTCTGCTTTCGCCGAGCCAACAAACGTTTCTATTCTTTCGATCGGAAAAATATAAGTTGACAGCCATTGGGATCCGGGTGTAATTGCACACCCACGGTTGTGCGAGTGGGTAAGCGAGTGGAACAACAGCACCGTCTCTCTCCGGCTGCGCGGTCATTCCTGTATCGAATCGAGTTGTGTGTTTTAGGTGGGGTCGTTCTGTCCAAGCCGCAGCGGGCTCCCGGTGCGTTTGTGTCCCACGGGCCTTGCGTTTTCAGGGCGCAAGCCTGTCCGAACTTCATCCCACTACGCCGGCTCCCCTAGTGGGGTGGAGGCATCATGAAAATCCTCAAGAGCATCGCGATCGTATTTGTCCTGCTGGCCGGGTCCCTCTCCGCGTCCCCGGCGTGGGCGCAAACATCCAGCACTGCGGTCGTCTTGGGAACGGTGACCGATCCCGGAGGCGCGGTCGTCCCCAGCGCCAAAGCGCAGATCACAAATATGGGCACGAATGAATCCAAGGAGACAGCAACGAACTCCGCAGGTCAATTCAGTTTTCCTGGTGTGGCGCCTGGCACCTATAAAGTCACCATCTCAAAATCAGGCTTCGCTAACTTTGTGATGGCCAACCTCGTGGTGGACGTAAATAAGAGCTATACAGTTGACGTAAAGCTGGAAATTCGCTCTTCGAGTGAAACCGTAGAAGTTTCAGCCGGTGCGCAAGCAGAGTTGGAGACCGCCGATGCAGTCGTCGGGGGCGTCGTCGGCGGAGAAATGCTTAGCCGCTTGCCAACCCTCAACCGGGATGCCACGGAACTCCTCACCTTGCAGCCCGGCTCGACCCCATATGACGCCACCGGCTTTGGCAACAATGGCGGAACGATCGCCGGCGCCCGTAGCGATCAAAATACGACCACCCTCGATGGGATCGATATCACCGACAATACGATCGCGGGCGGAGCGAACGAAGCTCCCATCATTCCTGCTGCGGTGGAGACCATGGATGAATTTCGCGTAGGCGTAACTAACGCCAACGCCACGTTCGGCCGTTCCGCAGGCGGGCAGATTACGCTAATAAGTCAAAGCGGCTCAAACAACTACCACGGCTCTGTCTATTGGTTTCATCAGAACGACGACCTCAACGCGAACACCTGGGAGAACAATCACACACCCGTCATCGACCCCGCCACAGGCAATGTTAAAACACCATTCACTCCGAGACCGGAACAGAGGGACAACCGTGGAGGCGTCAGCTTTGGCGGGCCGCTTCAGCACGATAAAACCTTCTTCTTTGGGAACTACGAGGTTCGTCGGTTTTTCCAGTCGCTCGAATTCACCCGCTTGGTGCCAAGCCCATCTCTGAAGCAGGGCATCCTGACTTTTGGAGGTGTCCAATACAATCTGGCAACCTCTACGGCGTGCGGCGCAGGCGGAAATCTTGCATGTGACCCTCGCGGCATTGGCATCAGCCCCACTGTGCAATCTCTTTGGAGCCTTATGCCGGCGGGAAACGACAACACGGTCCCGGGCGCGGACGGCGTGAATATCCTCGGCCTTCGCGGAAACGTGCCTGCCCCGGAAAAAAACGATGCCGTTTCCTTCAAGCTGGACCACGCCTTCACCAGCAAGGTTCATTTCTTCGGGCGCTACTCCTATTTTCGCAGCTTGACGCCCAACGGCGGGCAAATTGATCTAAGGGGCGGCGCTCCATCAAACCCCAGCGATTCCAACATTCGTGGCGATTCCATCATTTCCGGTCTGGATTGGCAGTTGCGCCCCAACCTTCTTAACACCTTCCGAGGAGGCTGGGTTCGCAGCCGCCAGGACTTCACGGTCATCCGCCCCAGCACTTCTGCAGAGCAGCTTAAGCTGCCCGGAACGGCTTCGAGCGGTTCGCAAAGCGGCTATATCGCCCTCGCGCCTGGCCTAGCCACTGGTTCGGGGTTCTTGGACACCGTGGTAGATGTGGACACGCAGCGCGCACGTCACCAGGCGATTTACGACAGCAACAAGCAATACAGCGATTTCCTGACGTGGACCAAGGGCAAGCACACGGTCGTAGGCGGTGGGGAGATACGTTGGCTGCCGACGATTCACGACCGTGATGACAAGGTGATCGGCTCCCTAAACTCTCTCGTCGCGGCTTTGGATGGCGATCACAATTTTACGATCCCTTCAGGCAACCGCCCGCCGACCTGCTCCGCGACACTAACAACTAATTGCGTTTTGAGTAGCGACACCGGTCGCTGGGACCGCCTTTATGCTGCTTCCCTCGGGCTGGTTGACAACGTCGGCATCCTGACTGCTAGTGACGGTAACCTCAACCCGCTGCCCTTTGGCTCAACCTTGGTCGCGCACACCACACTGCGCGCCTATGACTTCTTTTACCAGGACACGTGGCGCATGACTCCCTCCCTCACGCTTACTTATGGTCTTTCCTATGGCTGGCAAACCACCCCACAGGAGAGGGATGGCAAGCAGACATTAATGGTGGACGCGGGTAACGGAAACAAGATCCTCACGGCCAAGGACTACCTGGACGCAAAATCCTCTGCCGCGGCCGCAGGCAATTTCTATGATCCATCCATAGGATACCTGCCAATTCGAAGCTCAGGCCGCACCAACGCTTTCAATGTCGATTATGGGGACATTGCGCCCCGCCTTTCACTTGCTTGGAATCCCCAGTACAGTAGCGGCTTCTTGGGACATGTTTTCGGCAATCGTAAAACGGTCATTCGCTCCGGCTATGGGATAGCCTACGACCGGATCAACACCGTTGGCAGCGTGATTATTCCGATGCTCGGCGTCGGGTTCGCGCAAACTCTCACTGTTGCGGCGCCCGCGTGCGGGGCGAGCAGTTCGCCCGGGACCAATTGCGGCGTCAACGGCACTCCGGGCGGCTCCATTTTCCGCGTCGGCGTCGATGGTGCGATCCCAACTCCCGCACCACTTGGCAAGCAAGCTATACCCGTAGTACCGCAGGGTTTCCTAGCCGAAACCCTAAGTTTTGCCAACGACCCCGACTTCAAAGTCGGGCGCAACCACATGGTTGACTTCACGATTCAGAGAGAAATGCATGGCAATATGTTGCTGGAAGTTGGTTACATCGGCCGCTTTGCGCGCGACCTGCTAAACAACGTCAACTTCAACTCTTCGCCCATCATGTTCAAGGACAAAATCTCTGGTCAGACTTTTGCCCAGGCATATGACGCGTTGAGTACGCAGGTTCGAAACAACCAGACCGTTACACCTCAGCCATGGTTCGAAAACCTTATTCCGCTTGGCGCCTGCAATGGCGTACTCGGAACCTCGGCCACGACCTCGACCAGTTGCATAGCTCAAGGCGACGCGGGAGATTTCACGTCCTTCAATGTCTCCGACTTGTTTTTGATCATGGACATTGTGAGGGGCTTGGGAGCTGGCTTGCCAACTTTCAATAACCTGAACATCCTCGACATGTTCGTGCGCACACACCGCGACTTCTCAAACTACAACGCGGCTTTCCTGGCGTTGCACAACCGCGGCTGGCATGGCGTCCAGTTTGACCTTAACTACACCTACTCGAAATCGCTGGACCAGATTGGAACTGTGCAGAACTCCGCCAGTTACTTTGCTTCCAGCTTTAATCCCGCGTACGAGTACGGTCCCTCGTTCTTCGACCGCACTCACGTCTTTAACCTAACCTATAACTATGACTTGCCGCTCGGTAAGGGACACTTTCTCGGTAGCTCCGCCCACGAGTCGTTGAACAAAATTATTGGCGGCTGGTTCACATCAGGCATCTTCCGCGCGAACAGCGGCGCCCCTCTAACCGTGGTGGAAGGCCAATCCGGAAGTTCCCTAGGTGGGGGACTCATCTTTGGTGTCGCCCAGGCTGCCGTCCCGACGGCGAATCCTGGTTCCATCGGCGGGGGGCTGAATTCATTACCGTGTGCCGGGCCAGGCAATCCGGGCTCAACCGCCGATGGGCCAAGCTGTCAGTCACTCTATCCTTCGGGGACGACCTTGAACGGAACGGGGCTTGACTACTTCAAAGACCCCTCTGCCGTTCTCAAGGATTTCCGGCCCATCCTGCTTGCTTCCGACGGCCGAACCGGCCGAAGCCAGCCTCTCCGTGGTTTCGGCCTTTGGAACCTGGACATGCGAGTGGGGAAAGATACTAAGTTCCGCGAACGCTACACGTTTGAATTCTCAGCCGCGATGTTCAATGTTTTTAATCATGTCAATTTCCTGGATCCAACGCTCGATTTGACCAATCTGCCGACATTCGGAGTAGTCGATGCATCTTTGACCCCAGCCAACCGAAATGCCAGCAGCCGCTGGGTTCAACTCGGCTTGCGTCTCAACTTCTAGTTCTAACGTGGGGTCAAAGAGGGAGAGCGAAAAGCCCTCCTCCCTTCATTTTTCTTGGGATTCATTTTAGATTCGGAAATCCTCGGGCCATAGGAGGACAGGTGATGCAGCATTTCTTAGCGGTGGCGCTCGCTAGGTGGACTGCAAGCCGGTGCGTAGCGGTGACAGTCGTGCCTCGGACATGAATGAAACAAAGCGTCCCGGCGGGAGGGTTCGCCGGGACGCCTTTCATTTGGAACTGAGGCAACGCTGGGCCTTGAAGGAAACTCTTTAAACTCTTTGGGTTCAACGTCCTTTAGTGCACCACGCCTACGTTGTGCGCGCCGGCAGCGAACGACATGCCGGTTCCCAACACTTGTGGAAGCCACCACAATTTTCGGATCGCGACATTCTGGCTCGTCATCATGCGCTTGCCGATATAGTCCATAACCGCCGGGCTCACCTGCGTGGCAGCATAAATCGCATTGGAATTCGCAAACGGCTTCAGGAAGGGATTGGCTTCCTGGCCATAGCCCCCCGAAATCGCCCGGCGTGTGGACCAGGCATCAAACGCCGCGCCAGCGTGGCTCACGGCCATCAGCCCGTACCACATCTTCCGTTGCCGGGGAGTCTCTACCGTTCGCGGCCGAACCGGCATAAAAGGTTGCGCCGCAGAGCGCAGAGGCGCGGGCTCCGCTTCCGGCTTCACTTTGGGCTCAGGCGCAGAAGGCAGGGCCGCCGTTACGGTTGTGGAATCTTTGGTTGCGCTATCCGGGATTGTTGCAGAGAGAACTTGCCCGCCGGCATTTGCGTTCGACGCGGCTGCGGCCTTTGCCACGTCATCTCCTTGCGGCATGGCGCACAGTAAAAGCAGTGTTGCCAGGACCATTTACCACCTCAGTCTTTGCCAGTGGACTTGCAAGTCACGCCCCACTCGCAATGCCCTCACTCTACTGGCCGAAAGGGCAGCAAACACTGGTCCTTAGGTCACATTTTGGCTAGTACACACCACTAGACCCCCGGTTTTACTTCTTATGAAACGCGAGTACTAGTTCCCTTTTGTGAAAGCATTTTCACATTTCCGGTAGCGTAGTATCGACGAAAAGTCCTTCGCAGTGAACCTTCGCGGCGTCCGGCTTGAGCGCAACTCTGCTATAATTTGCGCGTCGCCCCGACCTCAGCCGTCTTCGCGAGGCATAGTCGGGGCAATCCACCGATGCCTGGCAACGACTCCTCGGCCGCCAAGCGCGCGCTGGTTCCGCAGCGCGGCATTCAGCCTCCCCGCTTTATCGCCATTGAAGGCCCGTTGCGCGTCGGGAAAAGCACGCTCGCGCGCATCCTGGCCGAACGCCTCCACGCCCGCCGCATCTACGATTGCGAAGACAATCCCTTTCTTGCCGACTTCTACAAAGCCAAGCCGGGAGCCGGCTTTCGCGCACAGATGTACTTCCTCATCGAGCGCCAGAAGCACCTTCGCGAAGGGCTGGCGGTCGAAGCTCCCGGGCTGATGCTTTCCGACTTTCTGCTGGAAAAAGACCGCATCTTCGCCAATCTCAACCTGAGTGACGACGAACTGAAACTCTACGAGCGCTACTACGAACTGCTCTCCGCCGATCTTCCCGCGCCCGACCTCGTGATTTACCTGCAAGCCAAGCCCGAAGTCCTGCGCGCCCGCATCGCCAAGAAAGCCTCCCGCGACGAGTCGCAGATCTCCCTCGAATACATCGAGGAAGTCGCGCGGGCTTACGAGCATTTCTTCTTCCGCTACTCAGCCTCTGACCTTCTGGTGATCAATACGTCGGAAATTGATTTCGTCGAGCGCAGCGACGATTTGCAGCAGCTCCTGCGCCGCCTCCAAGACCCCGTCAAAGGCACGCAGTATTTCCTTCCGCTCGGCGCCTCGGAATAAACCTCCGCCGCGGATTTCGCCGAGCCCAGGCTTAAGCAGGGCGTTTCGCGGTTTCCCGGGCGGCCGCCTTTCATCCTGCCGAACGAAGGACCGGGGCTGTGCGCATTGATAGTGATCACCCCGGTGGCCTAAGGGCGCGGCGCTTCGGGGCCAGGAGCGCGCGGATGAGACTGCTCGTTCGGTTCGATATAGTCTTCCATGTAGTCCATCAACGCGAGCAGCGCGCCCCAGTGATAGAAGCGGTCGCTCGAGGAAACATCGTCGCCGGAACCGGTGATGGCATTATAGTTTTCGTGCACGTGGCGGTTCGCGTTCCACTCGCCCAGAAAAAGCTTCATGGATTTCCTGGCGAGTTCCTGCCGCGCGCGCGGCTGGTCGTAATTGCGCAGGCCAAGATAGACGAGATAGTTCATCGGTCCCCAGATGCGCCCGCGCCAGTATTCCTGATCTTGGAACGCGAGATCGCTCCTCGGAGTGGCGGGAATCACCCAATCTCCCCAGAACTCCTGCACGTTCAGCAGATGATCCTGAATCATGCGCTGAGCCTGCTGTGGCGTGGCCGCGCGCGCCAGCAGTGGATAGAAGTTCGTTGGAGACATTCCGAGACTCGGCTCGCCGGTGCGCAGATCCTTGTTCAGAAAGATTCCGGCTTTCTCATCCCACAAAGTAGCCAGGGATTCGCGGTAAAATCTCGCGCGCTCCTGCAGTTCGTTCTGTTCGGCGGGCTTGCCGATCAAGCCTGCGATTTCCGCCAGGGCGTCGCAATCGGCCACGTACTCGCTCATCAGTCCCACGTCCGCGATCTGGAGCCGTTTTGTAGTTTCGTCGAACGCGGTAGCGTCGTACATCGGGCTGTTGTCCAGCCCCGATTCATAGATCGCTCCTTGGCGCGTGCCGCGCGAGTGGTCGTCGAGATTTTCCGGCTGATTGTTTCCATCGCTGCCCCACACCAGATAATTGCCGGCGCTGCGATTCTTCTGCCACCAGCGGTTCCACGAAAGCAACGGCGCAAAAGTCTCTTCCAGAAACCAGCGTTCGCGGAATTTGCGGTAAAGACCGAGCACGCTGAGGGCTCCCACCGGAGGCTCGGAACGGTCGAAGCTTTTCCAGTTCCCGGCTCGCGCGTAGTTCGGGACAAAACCGGCCGGCGTCAGTTCGCGCAGGGTTTCGATGGCATTCGCGTAAGCCAGGTCGCGCGGGCCGATTCCGGCAAGGGTTGCCGCGAAAAAACTGTCCCAGTCAAACAGGACATATCCGCCCCAGTACGCGCTCCAAACGCGGCTGACCGGCGAAATCACGCGGTCGTGCTCGGGGTCATAGATGGTGTCCCACCCGAGCGTCGTCTGGATCGCGTCCACCGCCGCGGAACGTTTCGCCCCCAAGGAGCGTTGATAAGCGCTTTGCTGTTCTTCCAGAATTTTGCGGATCTCGTCGAGCGTCCGCAATTTTCCAGTGCTCACGCCCGCCGGGCCGTTCAGTTCCGCGGAGAGATACGGCGCGGCGAGAGGAACGGCGCTGAAGGAAGCCCTAGCTCCCACACAATACACGTCCACAGCTCCGGCAGAGCTGCGCGCTTCGATCCTGTCAGCCACTCTTGCGACGGTGCCGGGCCGGTTCCAGAGATAGGCGACAGAGAATACGGCGGTCGGAGGAAGCGCGCCGTGTCTTTCACTGGCACCAGGAGGGGCATTCGGCAGGGCGCTCGGAAGGGGCGTAATCAGAATCACCATATCCGGGCCTGCATGCCCGCTCTGAATCCGCAGATTCGTTCCGCGCCAGCTCAACCGCAGGTCGGTGTAGCTTCCATCCCACGCATGCGGCCCAGGGAAGACCTGTTCCCCATCGCGGCCTGGGCGCCCAATCAGCGAATCGGCCAAGAAGGCTTCAGAGTTCAGAGTGGTTTTGCTCTCGACTCCCACCCGAATCGCCAGACCGGATGGCAGCAGCACGTGAGAGGTTACGCTGTAAACGTCCCAGGTATTCCAGCCGGTTCCCAAACGCTTCTGCAAGGCGTCGTACTGCGTCGAGCGCGGGCCTGGCTGCGGGTGTGAACGCGACACAGGAATGCTCAGGAAAATCAGGAGGAAAAGGATAACGCGGCTGGCGAGGATCGAGTCTCCCGGAAACACACGATGAGTCTGGCTCATTTGTGGGTAAGTGGACTTCAGACGGTTGGCGTTGTCAAGGAGGCTCGCGGGAACGCCAACATTCGACCGAGAGCGCCCCTCCGTCGGGTGGACGCAAGAGTCCTGCGGCCCCGGGGGGAAAGCAGACAGGCGCAACTGGCGAGGTTCGGGCTTTCGTTAGCTGCGGGTCGCCGCTCGAGTGGAATGAACAGAAGGTAGACACTCGCAGCGGAAAAAGGGGTCCGGGGCTGAGCTGATGTACGAGATTCGGCGCTGCAATTGAAAGAACACGCCGCGCGCCCGCCTCCAGAACTGGCGAAAATCCCATCCCGCGGAACGGAAAACGCCGCTGTGTTGTCGCCACAACAACAGGGCCGTGCCATGAAACAACAGCCAGTGAAGGAAAGACCGGATTGCGCGAGCACTTCTACCGAGCGGGCGGCGGACCAAGCCGATGGTAAGGGCTTGATAATCCAGATGCGCGGCCTCATCACGCAGGATGCGCCTGCAGATTGCGTTGAGCAGACAGGAACGAGTCGCGTCACGGAGAGCCCGATAAAAAGGCACTGCGAGAACTTCAGCGGTAACCAGCACGATCACACAGACTTCCAGGCCCGCCAGCTTTCGAAGCCGGCGAAAGATATTATCAACCCAATTGTCTGTGAGCCGCGGAATTTGCTGGCGGTCGAGGAACTCCCCCAGCAGGCCACTGTGACGCTGCTCTTCGGCGATGAACAGCTCGAGTGAAGGGAGAAACCATGCATCCGCGCGAAGGACAGCATGCGCCGAAGCTCTCCGAAGGAGCCCCCGGCCACGCGCCCATTCGCCCAACTGGAATTGTTGAATGGACCGTGCAACCAGACGCCGTTCGACAGCGCTCAGCCGGTAAGGGTCATGCCCCGGCAAGTCGCAGGGCGTATTGCGGTTCTTAAGAAAATGGTGGTACCAGGATTCGTACGGAGAAGGGGGGGAAGCGATGGCAGCGCGAGGCATGCGTCAAGTATAAAGTACTTTGTATAGCAAAGTAAAGCGGCGACGACCGCGGCGGACCCGGGCGCATCAGCGTTTGGCGAGGGAATCGAGAGCGGAGCTGAGGCGTTCGAGGCCGGCGCGGAGGGTGGGCGTGTCGCCGCCGATGCCGATGCGGAAGTGGCGGGGCATTTCAAAGAAACTGCCCGGGACGACGGTGGTTGCAAATTTTTCGCGGAGCAATTTGAAGAAGGCTTCGGGATCACGGCCGTGCGGGAGGCGCGGGAAGACGACGGTTCCGGCAGGAGGGCGGAAGCATTCGATGTCGTGACGCGAATCGAGGAACGAATCGAGCAGGGCGCGATTTGCGGCGAGCAGCGTGCGGGCGCGTTCGCGAAATTTTTCGAGATGGTCGAGGGCTACGACGGAGAGGCGCTCGGCGGGAAGCGCGCCAGTGGCGGCGAAGAGATCGTTCGCGAGCCACATGCGGCGGGCGAGGGCGGGAGCAGCGAGGATCCAGCCGCAGCGCAGGCCGCTGAGGCCATAAACCTTGGTGAGGCTGCTGGTGACGATGAAGGGATTTTCTTTGGCCCCAGCGAGGGACTGGCCGATGGGGAAGCAAAAGGGTGCAGGCTTGCCGAAGAGCATTTCGAGGTAAACCTCGTCGACGAGAACGCGCACGCCCGCACGAAGGGCGAGCTTCCCAATGGCGCCGACCATTTGCGCGGAAATGAGCGCCCCGCTGGGATTGTGGAGATTGGTGAGAACGACCAGGCGCGTCGAGCCGGTGATGGCGCGCTGGAGTTCTTCGAGGCTGATGGAAAAGCGCGACTCAAACCGGCGCGGAAGGCGCTTCACGCGCGCGCCGAGATAATTGGCGACATCGAGAAGCGGGCCATAGGCGGGCTGCTCGAGGAGGACTTCGTCGCCGGGTTCGAGAAGGGCGGCCATGGCGAGGTGATTCGCCATGGAAGTGCCGGCGGCGGTGACGATCGACTGTTCGGAGACGCCGGTGTGCACCGCCAGACGCGCGAGCAGCGGTGGGTGGCCGTAGCCGCCGGGAGCGGTGATTTCGAGTTCGCGTAGGTCGAGAGGAAATTCTTCGCGCGAAACGCCGGTGAGCCCGCTGGTGGCGAGATTGCATTCGGCGTGAGAGTGCGTCTTGGCCCACTCCATGTAGAGGGAGCGCTTGGTGCGAGCGGTGGTGGCAGAACGGCTCACGCGGCGGCCTTTCGGTTTCCTGCTTGCCAGAAAAAGTATACGGGCAAACCGGCAAGGGCAATGGCGAGGCCGATGAACGAGCGCAAGGGGTCGCGTGCGAAGGTGCTGATGACCACCAGCCATTCGGCGGCAATGAACAGGAGCGTGGTCCAGGGATGGCCGGGGACGCGGAAGTCGATGGCGGCCAAGAGAGAAGGC
>Ga0126378_10000928_pt1 | contig 21682 bp, 16 predicted proteins | sample PanSoiMetPlot_23_FD_92587 | JGI IMG/M metagenome (GOLD analysis project Ga0126378, IMG submission 92587) | Tropical forest soil microbial communities from Panama - MetaG Plot_23 | ecosystem: Environmental > Terrestrial > Soil > Tropical forest > Bulk soil | place: Panama | collected 2016-02-17
GCGATCACCGAGCGCGGCAGGCTGCTCAATGAATACGACCAGGCGGCCTGGCACGCCAGCGACGCCGTTCAGATGGCGAACCCGAAGAACGTCGAGGGGCAGCGCTACATTGCGAGGAAAGAAAGCGGCAAATGGATTGTGGTCTTCGGGAAATTGAATGAGGATTGCGACCAGTTTGAGATTTCCTACCAAGCCGACGAACAGGCCACCCTGCGGCAGTTTGCGATACGGCAGAAGCCGCCCGAGCATCAGGACGAAGGATTCTTTCTGTTCGCCGCCCGCGCCATCGAATTAGCCATGAAAGACTTTGGCATTGCGAACCGCCCGTACAACGTCGCTGTCCTGCCGGGGCCCGCGGGGCAGCTCTACGTTTACCTTTATCCCGCGCAGACCAAGGCGCGCGTTTATCCGCTGGGAGGCGATGTCCGTTATCGAGTGAGCCCCGACGCGACGAAAATCCTGGAAAAGCGTCAACTGCACAAAACCATTATTGAAACGTCGCCGCAACCAGGGAAGAAACCTGTCTCGGGATTCCACCTGCACGTTTTGAGCGATCTGCCGGAAGATACTGACGTATTTCACGTGCTCACTCAGGATCCGCCTCTGCCCGAGTTCGTGGGCACGCCCCATTTCACCTATCAGGTGAAGGCGGACGGAACGATTCAGATGGAAGAAAAAAGGAAGCGCAAGAAATAGAGCCTCGACACTGTCCTTTGTTGGTGCTCAGGTGGACGCACCGGGATAGGCCTCAAATCGGTCAAAACAAGCGAGAGTGGAAGGAAAGGGAAGCGGGAATGTGGGCGGCAAAGTAGATGGCGTCGTGGCGCCCCGGGAAAATGTGGAACTCGTGGGCGATTTTGCGTGACTTCAGAATCTTGTCGAGCGCAGCTGCCCCCGCGTCGAAACCGAAATCGTCCTGGTCGCCGCAATCGAAGTAAATTTTCAAACCCGAGAGATTTGCAGAACGAGCTAGCGTGAGAGGGCTGTTCGCGTTCCAAAACGCGAGGTCCGGCGAAACGCCAAAAACCCCGCCGAGTATGCGAGCACGAGGAGACTCGGGCTGATTCACGAAGACAGGTAGTTTTTCGATGAGCGCGGCGCTGTGGGCGCTGACCGAACTGAAAAGCTGCGGATGGCGGAAGGCGAGACGCAACGCGCCGTAGCCGCCCATCGAGACTCCGGAAATAGCGCGGCTGGCCCGGCCTGGTGACGCCCGATATTTCTTTTCGATGAACGGCAAAAACTCCCGCAGCAGAAAATCTTCGTAGCGAACTTTCTCGTCCTTAGAGTTGATATAGAAGCTCGCGCCGCCCGCAGGGGTGGCAATCAGAAAATCCTTCAGCTTGCCGCTCTCGCGCAAATCCTCCACGAGATTCCACAAGCCGGAATGAACGAAAAACTGTTCGTTGTCGCCGAGGCCATGCAGTTCGTACAGGATAGGAAAGCGTTTCGTCTTGTCGGTATCGAACGAGGCCGGAAGCACGATGCAGTACGGGACGCTGCGAGCCAGAATTTTGCTGGGAACGGAGTTGCACTCGACGCGGCCGGAAGCGAACGACGGCGGGATGCAGAACAGGGAGAGGATGAAGAAAGTGGCGAGGGGCGAGGGGCGAGGGGCGAGACGAAGAGTCACAAGACCATTCTACTCGTAGCGGAGGGCCTGGACGGGGTCGAGGCGGGCGGCGCGCGATGCGGGGTAGAGTCCGGCGGCGAGGCTGACGATGATGGCAAATCCCATGGCGAACAAAACCAGGGCCCAAGAAACGGAGAATATTTGCACGCCGGGAAGGTTTTGGCGATGGAGGTAAATTTCGGTGGCAAAATTGAGCACTCGGCCAATCAGCCAGCCAAAGCCTACGCCGAGAAGGCCTCCGACAAGCCCCATTACGCCCGCTTCGACGAAGAAAAGTTGCTTGACGTCGCCGTCCGCGGCGCCGAGTGCTTTCAAGACGCCGATTTCGCGGCGGCGCTCGAGGATGGCCATGACCAGCGTATTGATGATACCGAGAGTAGCGACTGCGAGGGCGAGGCTGCTGAAGATCAAGAGCAGCAGGTCCAGCACGCGGAAGAATGTGAGAAGGCTTTTTGAAACATCCAGAAGAGAAAAAACGCCGAACCCGAGATCCTTGAGTTTCTTCTCGGTTTCTTCCACCATCGAAGGTTTTCTTACGCGAACGGTGAGGCTAGAGTAAGTGGGCTTGTCACTGGAGGAATCGCGGAGAATGTCGCGAAGGTCGTTGACCTGCGCAGCGCGCAAAGTCTCCGCGATTGGAAGTGGAATGAGAAGGCGCCCGCTTCCAAAGCCCCCGAAGCCGGAAGCGGGCTCGGTTTCCACGACACCGATGATTTGAAAATGCTTCTCTTTCGGAACGACCGAAAATCCGCCGGAGCTTCCGGTGGAATTGCCGGCTGGCGCGCCGAGCGACTGGCGCTCCGCATAGCGAAGAACCAAATCCTTGCCGATCAGCGATGAAGTCTGCAAATTCAGTTCTTTTGCAAACTCGGCTTGCAGAATAGCTTCATCCGCGTTCGGTGAGGAGAAAAAACGCCCTTGCATGCCGTCAAACGCACCGCTGGCTTTCGAGGACTCCGGCATGCCCGCCACCATGGTGGCGTAGGGTTTGCCGTCATAGCGCACTTCGGTGAAGAAGCGAATTTGCGGATAAACCTCGACGACATTGGGCATGCGAGAGATTTCCGCGCGCGCATCGGCGTCGAGCGGGCGGGCTTTCGCATCCGGCGTGCGCGTGGCCGGAGGGCCTCCGCCGGGCCCGCGCAGATTCGTTTTGGGGGTGACAAAGATGGAGTCGAAAAGACCGCTTTTCGCCAGCCGACTGGTAGCCAGCTGCTGGAGTCCGACTCCGAGAGAAAGCATTGCCACGAGCGAAGCTACGCCAACGGCAACGCCGAGAGTCGTCAGCGAATTGCGCAGGACGGCCTCGCGGAGATTGCGGAAGGCGAGATCGCTGAGGTCGCGGAGCTTCATCGCGCTGCTCCATTCGAAAGAAGTTTGCCGTCACCCATGACCGCCAGGCTGTCGGCGAAGCGCTCGGCAAGAGTGCGCTCGTGCGTGACCATGACGATGGTCATTCCCGGATTGTTCTGGATTTCGCGAAGCAGTGTGAGGATGACTTCGCCGGTCGTGCTGTCGAGATTCCCCGTGGGCTCGTCGGCAAGAAGAATTTTTGGCCGATTGACCAGCGCGCGGGCAATGGCGGTGCGCTGCTGCTCGCCTCCGGAAAGCTCGCTGGGGCGGTGGCCGATGCGTTTTTCAAGGCCGACGCGCTGAAGCGCTTCGCGGACGCGCGCGGCGCGCTCCGACCGGTCGACTTCAGCGAGCCGGAGCGGGAGCTCGACGTTTTCTTCGAGCGTCATGCGTGGAAGAAGATTGAAGGATTGGAAAACCATGCCCACGGTTTGCCGCCGGTAGCGGGCGAGTTCGAGGGAAGACATTTTCGAGAGGTCCTGGCCATTCGCGATGACCGCGCCGGAGCTGGGTCGGTCCAGGCCGGCAATGAGATTGAGCAGGGTGGATTTCCCAGAGCCGGAACTCCCGAGGAGGGCGAGAAATTCGCCGGATGGGACGGTGAGCGAAACGTCGTTGACCGCGCGGATGACCGATTCACCCATGGTGTATCGACGGGAGACAGACTCCAGGCGGATGGCGGGAGGAAGCTCGGTCATAAGTTGTGTGGCCATTCATAATACGACGGTAACGGCGCAGAGATTTCAGGAAAGTTGGAGGCCAGTTGGGGCCGGCGCGTGAGGAAGGAAAGCCAGCCCCGAAGGCGCGAATGGGAATAGAATGCGGCGCGCAAGGAGAGGCCATGAAGAAAGTGCGCTTTGGACTGGTAGGAGTGTTGTTCCTGGGCGGAGGAATTGTTGCGGGCGCACGGGCGCAGAAACCGCCCCTCTTGCCGGAAAGAGATGTGGCGGCGGTGGTCAATGAGTTGAGCGGGGAGACGGCAAAACGGAATCTCGAAGGGATTGCACGGTTTCACCGGCAGCGGGGGTCGCAAGGGTTTCACGAGGCAGCGGAACTGGTCGCCGAGCGGCTGCGCGCGTATGGCCTGAGCGACGTAGCCATTCTGCAGTTTGCGGCAGACGGGAAGATTTTTTACGGAACGCAAAGGTCACGGCCAGCGTGGGACGCGGAAAAAGCGGAACTCCGGGAATTGACAACCGAGTTGGTAGCTTACCGATCAAAAGTTTCCGGTACTGGCGCCACCTCGATCGACGCTATGCAATTTATTAGGGAGGCTAGGAACAGGCTCTTAGCGAGTTATGAGGCGGAGCCAGTTGTTCTGGCAGAGGACAGCGAGAACGCGGACGTCACGGCGGATTTGATCGACCTCGGCGAAGGAACGAAGGACAGCGATTACGCCGGGAAAGACGTGAAAGGCAAGATTGTGCTGGCAAGCGCACAGCCGGGGGCGGTCGAGGAATTAGCGATCGGGAAATTTGGCGCCGTGGGGATTGTGAGCTATGCGCAAAACCAGAAGACGGCGTGGTGGGGAGAAGACGAGAACCTGATTCGCTGGGGACATCTGGAGACGTTTTCGCCGAACAAGACGTTTGCGTTCATGGTGTCGCTGAGGAGGGCGCGCGAATTCAAAGACCGACTAGCTCACGGAGAAAAGATTACACTACATGCGTTCGTGAAGGCGTGGCAGCATCCGGGAAATTATGAAGTGGTGACCGCTACGATTCCGGGAACGGATACGAAACTCAAGGATGAAGAAATTGCGTTTAGCTGTCACCTGGACCATCAGCGCCCTGGTGCGAACGACAACGGCGAGCGGTTGCGTTACGATTCTGGAAGTGGCGCGGACACTGCAGAAACTGATCGACGCGAAGCAACTGGCGCGCCCGGCGCGAACCATACGGTTCATTTTTCCGCCCGAAATCGAAGGAACGATGGCGTTGTTGAACGGAAAATCAGGAAGCTTCCAAACCTGGGGTGTCGATGAGTCTAGTGGTCCTCTCGACCGGCCTAAGCCCGTTCGGCCACGGCAGTTTCCATCCGGCGCGCCGCTAGGAGGTTTTGCAGGTCCTGAGCTGGCGAAACGGATCAAAACCGTGATCCACATGGACATGGTGGGGGGCGGGCCGGAGACGAAGGCGGTGTTTCATGTGACGCGCGGGCCCATGAGTTTGCCGAGTTTCGTCCATGACGTGGCGTGGGCATTCGCAGAGTGGGTGAACGAGGAGTCGTACAAATTCGCGGCAACCGGGAAAGCGGACTATCCGATGGTGGCGCCGGAGGGCGGCAAAGAGCCGCTGCGCGCGGAGTATTCCGCGTACACCATGGGCAGCGACCACGATGTCTATCAGGATTCGTCGTTCGGGATTCCTGCGATTTACCTGAATGACTGGCCGGACCGCTACATTCACACGAACTTCGATTCCGCGGCAAACATCGATCCGACAAAGCTGAAGCGCGCAGCGTTTATTGGCGCGGCGAGCGGGTATTTTCTGGCACAGATGCAGAGCCACGATTTTGACGCGGTGAACTTTGCGGTTTTGCAAGGAAGTGCGTTTCGCCAGAGTGCATGGGCCATCGGAAGCCTATCCGTCACGCAGGACGACCGCTGTAGTTCTTGGGAATTTAAGTCGCAATACGAGGTGGCGACTCACCATTCGTTCCCCAGGTTAGCACCGCGACCGTCAGATGCCGTCGACCCTCGGCCGCCCATGGGTTGCCTATACCCTCCTCCCAGGTATTCGGATGGGCCTTTTTTCCGACGCGCTAGGGAGCCGAAGGGACCACCGGCGGTGTTTGGGTATGACTACTTTGTGGATCACGCAAAAGCTGCGGGAGTGCCGACGCCGAGGTTGCTGAGCTACGAAGGATTGTGGGGCGGCGGCGAAGAATATGCGTATGAAGTGCTGAATTTTGCGGACGGAAAGCGCAACGCGCAGGAGATTCGCGATGCGGTGTCGGCAGAATACGGGCCCGTGCCGCTGGAAATCGTGGTGGAGTATCTGAAGGCACTGGAGAAAACGGGCTTGCTGGTGGAAGTGAAGTAACGGCAACAAAGGAACAACCAAAGATGCAGATCGTGTAGAAAGACTGTGGATTGAGGAGAATGCCATGCCAACGATTGAGGGCAAAAAAGGAAAATTGTGGATCGACGCATACGTTAACAAGGCGGGCAAGCTTGCCGGCGTGATGAGAGCCGTTCGCGCGTTGGTGAACCAGACCGCGGCAGACTGCGAGGAATATGTAAGTCCATGGAAGATTCCCGCTTTTGATTCCAATGGGCCGTTGTGCGTCTTTGTACTGGGGAAAGAACATGTGACGCTTGCGTTTTTGCGAGGCGCAATGCTTCCCGACCCGGGGAAACTGCTGGAGGGAAAGGCGAAAGGCGTGCGCAACGTGAAGCTGCGGAACGTGGCGGATGTGAATCGTCCAGGAGTGAAGACGCTGATTTTGGAAGCGGCGAAGCTGAACAAGAAGAATCCACCATCAGGGAAGATGGTGGGAATGGACAAGAGACGCAAGTCCGAGAGCAAAAAAGGCTGAGCCGGGCATAGACTGAAGTTAGCGTTACTGGTGTGTTAGCATCGAGGGCTTGTACGCCCACCGGGGACGGAATAGCTAGATGGCAGCGATGATGAAGGCGTTGCGGAAGATGCAGCCCGCGCGAGGGTTGCAGATGGACGCGGTCGCGGTTCCGGCCATTGGCCCCACCGACGTGCTGGTGCGAGTGAAGGCCGCTTCGATTTGCGGGACCGACCTTCACATCTACGGCTGGGACCGCTGGTCGCAGGGACGCATCAAACCGCCGTTGACGCTGGGACATGAATTTTGCGGAACCGTCGAACGCGTCGGGGGCGAAGTCACGGCGGTGAAGGCCGGCGACTTTGTCAGCGCGGAGATGCACGTGAACTGCGGGCATTGCCGGCAATGCAGACTAGGCCAGGCGCACATCTGCCAGAACCTGCGCATCATCGGGATCGATCAGGACGGAGCGTTCGCGGATTTTGTGAGGATTCCGGCATCAAACATCATCCAGCTCGATCCGGACATTCCCGAGCACTACGGAGCGATCCTGGACCCGCTGGGAAACGCCGTGCACACGGTGCTGGCGGGTCCGATTGCAGGACAAACCGTTTTGGTGACCGGCTGCGGGCCGATTGGACTGATGTCCATCGCCGTGTCGAAAGCTTGCGGAAGCTCGACGGTATTTGCGACGGAAACCAACGAGGGACGGCGCGCCATGGCCAAGAAAATGGGCGCAGAGGTGGTGATTAATCCGGCCGCGGAAGACGCGGTGAAGCGCATCCTAGAGGAAACCGACGGCACGGGCGTGGACGCGCTGCTCGAGATGAGCGGGAATCCTGCCGCGATTCAGCAGGGATTCCGCGCCCTGCGAGCGGGTGGGCGCGCTTCCCTGCTCGGGATTCCCACGGAAAACGTGCCGCTGGACCTGGTGAACGACGTGATTTTCAAGGGCGCGACGGTGCAAGGGATTTACGGGCGGCGAATGTACGAAACCTGGGTACAAATGACCGCGCTGTTGAAAGCGGGGAGGCTGAACTTGGAACCTCTGTTCGGCCAGCGTGAGCCGCTCGAAAAGTTCGAGGGCGCCTTTGCGAAGTTGCAGGAAGGGTTGCCTGGGAAGATTTTGCTTTATCCCAACGGGATTCGGCACTAAGCGAGTTCCCCTTCGTTCTCTTTGCAAATCCAAGTTTCTGTTCAGGTGGGTTCATCATGACATCAACAAAGCTCGCCCCGCCACTTGCGGGAAACACGCTCGGATCCGGCACAAACAGTTTTGTAGTTGCGGAATGGCGTGACGGCGGCGGACCGGCGGGGGAGCGACGGTTGATCGCCCCGCCGCATGTACATCACACTGATGATGAAGCATGGTACGTGCTGGAAGGGGCGCTCTGTGTCCAAACGGGAGAGCAGGTGGTGGAAGCGCGCGCAGGCTCCGGCGTGCTTGTCCCGCGCGGCACACCGCATACCTATTGGAATCCAGGACCAGGGCCGACGCGGTATCTGCTGGTCATGACAGCGAACATCTATCAATTGATTCAGGACCTTCACGCGATGAAAGAACGCACTCCAGCTGCTCTGGAAGCGGTGTTTGGGAAGCACGATTCCGAGCTTGTGAAGGCCTTGCAGTAAGTCGGGTTTGCCCCTAACCGTACGCTGGAGCACAATAGAGATTCCCCGGCCGATGCCTACCACCAGGAGCGATGCCATGTCGGAAACCGCCACATTGGCGACGAAGCAGAACCCGCTACAATACGTCACGGAGCAGTTGACCGAGCTGCGCGCAAAAGGCGTGGCCCCGAAGCTGCGTATCCTCGAAGGCGAGCAAAGGCCTGTTTGCGTCTTTGATGGGCGCGAAGTAATCAATCTCGCCTCGAACAATTATCTCGGGTTGACCACGCACAAGGCGCTGCGCAAAGCGGCGCTGGACGCGGTGAAACGATACGGCGTCGGCGCGGGAGCGGTTCGGACGATTGCCGGCACGATGAAGCCCCACCTGGAACTGGAAGAGCAGATTGCCGCTTTCAAAAAGGTCGAGGCTTGCGTCGTGTTTCAGTCGGGATTTACGGCGAACGCGGGAACCGTGTCGGCCGTTTTAGGGAAGGAAGACCTGATCGTTTCGGACGAATTGAATCATGCGTCGATTATTGACGGCGCGAGGCTGTCGAAGGCGACCATCAAGGTTTTTAAACATAAGGACGTACCGGACTGCGAGCGCATTTTACAGGAGCACGCGAGTTTTCCAGGAAAGAAGCTGATTATCACCGACGGTGTGTTTTCCATGGACGGCGACATCGCGCCTCTGCCACAACTCTGCGACCTGGCGGAAAAATACAACTGCATAATGATGGTGGATGACGCCCATGCTTCCGGCGTGCTGGGCACCAACGGGCGCGGCACGGTCGACCATCATCAATGCCACGGGCGCGTACACATTCAGGTGGGCACTTTGAGTAAAGCGATTGGCGCGATGGGCGGGTACGTCTGCGGCTCGCGCGATTTGATTGACTTTTTGTATTTGCGCGCGCGGCCGTTTTTATTTTCGACTTCGCACCCGCCTGCCACGGTCGGAGCCTGCCAGGCGGCGTTTACGCTGCTGGCTTCACCCGAAGGGGAGAAACTGGTGAAAAAGCTCTGGGCCAACACGAAGTTCTTCAAGCGCGAATTGAAGAAGCGCGGATTCCAGTTCAAAGCCAGCGAGACGCCGATCATTCCGATTCATGTAGGCGAAGCGGCAAAGGCGTTCGAGTTTTCGAAGAAGCTTTTTGAGGCCGGAGTATTTGCGCCCGCCGTCGGTTACCCGATCGTCGCCGAAGGCAAAGCGCGGCTGCGGGCGATGGTCAGCGCGGCGCACAAACGAGATCAGTTGCTCAAAGCCGCGGACACGCTGGCGGAAATCGGCAAGTCGCTGAGCATTGTTTAGGGCCGAGGCGTCTGGGGGTTGCCGACTCTGCCCTGTAAATCATGCACACCGCGGGTCATTTCTCACGGTCTCGAGAAGCCCGGACTTTCCGCTAACCTATTGATACACAATACCTTAGCCGGACTCACGCGGGTCGCCTCTATCACCGCGCTGTCTTGGCAGCTTCGGCTCGGGCCAAGGGCGAGGCGGAATCCTCGGTGGGGATCGTTTTCGATAAAGCGATTTTGAAGAAGGGCGAAGAAATTCCGCTAAGCGTGGCGATTCAAGCGCTGGCGTCAGGACAAAGCAGCGCCTCGATGGCAGGCTCGGATATGGATGCCATGGGTAGCATGGGCACTTCGGCCGCGGGCTCGGGCACGGCTGGCGGGCGCGGCGGTCAGGGCGGCGTGACTTCCGCCGCAGGTACGGTTACAAACACCGCCGCGAACATGGGCAGAGCAACTGGCGGCGCGGTAAATTCAACGGCGAACGCCGCGGGAAGCGTTGCGGGAACTTCGAAGGGAGCCGCGGGCGGATTGAATTCCACGGGACAACTCACATCGAATAGCCAGGGCGTGTTCGGGTTGAACGGCCTGAACCTGAACGCGGCAGCATCGAATGCAACGCAAGGCACAGTGATCACTTCAGCGGGCAAGAACGTGCACCTCGAGAGCGGCACGCGGATGCTTCTTGTGACGCAGGCGCAAGCAAGCTCCGCGGACGAATCCAAGAATTCCGCCGAGCGCAAGCCGAATCCGAAATCCGGAGAGAAGCCGGAAAAACCGTAACGGCACGCTCGTTACGTCTGGGCCGCGCGAAGAATTGGAATCGCGCGGCCCTTTTAAATTTGCGCGGTCTGCGCCGAGAACGGTGCGGCGGTTTGCGAGATCAAGGTCGTTCGGGCAACGGGCCAAGCGCTGGTCCTTTGCTATACTCGCGCGATGGCTTCTGCGAACAAAAAGCTATTCCTTGTGGACGCAATGGCGCACGTTTATCGCGCTTTTTTTGCACCCATGCCGCAGCGGTTGACGGGGCCTAATGGCACGCCCACGAACGTGCCTTTCCTTTTTGGAAATATCCTCAAACGCCTGATCAAAGACTACGAGCCGAAATACATTGGCGTCGTGTTCGATCCTCCGGGTGCAACGTTTCGCGACAAGCTGTTTGAAAAATACAAGGCACAGCGGCAGCCGATGCCGGACGACATGCGCGTGCAGATTCCTTTGGTGCGGAGGCTCTGCGAAGCGATGCGCCTGCCGATTCTGGAGGAAAGAGGATATGAAGCCGACGACGTCATCGGCACGATTGCCACGCAAGCCGCGAAGCAAGGATTCGAGGTGCTCATCGTCAGCAACGACAAGGACATGATGCAACTGGTGGGGAAGAATGTCCGGACGTTGAAGACGGGTTCCGGAGGACTGAAGGGCGACATTCTAGTGGACGAAGCAAAGGTTCTGGAGTTGCTCGGCGTTCCCGCTCAAAAAGTCGTGGATTATATGTCCCTTCTGGGCGACACCGTGGACAACATTCCCGGGGCGAAAGGAATCGGGGAAAAAGGCGCAGCGGAGCTGATCACCAAGTACGGCAGCGTCGAGAAAGCTCTGGATCATGCCGATGAAGTGTCGAACAAGCGGTACCGCGAAGCCCTACAACAGCAACGCGACCAGATCATGATGTCCAAGCAACTGGCCACCATTGCGACGGAGGTTCCGCTGAAGCTCGACTTGCAAGCGCTCGAACGGCGTGAACCCGATGTGCCGGCGCTGTCTGCGCTTTATCGCGAGCTGGGGTTTAGTTCGCTGCTGAAAGAGTTGGGCAGCAGCGCGGTGACAGCATCCACTCCGGGAGGCCCGGGCGCGGAAGTGAAAACCGACTACCTTCAGTTGGCCAAGGCGGGGGAATTTCGCGAGTACCTCGCCAGGCTCCGCGCCAAACAGCCTCTGGCCGTCTGGCTGAATCTCGATCCTGGCCAGCGCGAATCTGAGGGATTCGGAACCCGTATTATCGCTATCGAAGCTTCTTCAAAAGTTGGAGAAGGTCGGTCGGTTTGGGCCGACGAAAAAGGCGAGGCCCTAAAAGCCCTATCGCCTTTGCTGGAGGATCGAAAGCGGCCAAAAATCCTGCACGACCCAAAGCTTTTTCAATTGCTGGCCGGGCGAACGGCCAACATCCAACACGCGACACAGCTCTACTCTTACCTGCTGCGCCCAACGACCGGGAATCACAATCTTGCGGACGTGGTGATGCGCCAGTTCAGCGCCGTGCTGGGCGAGGGTCCCGGGGAACATTCGGATTATCTGCAGCGGCTTGCTCCTGTTCTGCGCGAACAAGTGAATGAGCAGGGACTTGAAAAGGTTTATGAAGAGATCGATCTGCCGCTCGCGCCGGTGCTCGCCCAGATGGAACGAGTGGGGATTCGCGTCGAGCCAAAAGAGCTCGACAAAATGTCGCAGGGGATGGAAAAGGAAATCCGGCGCCTGGAAAAAGAAATCTGGGAAATGGCGGGCGCGGAGTTCAACGTCAATTCGCCGCCGCAGCTCGCGGAGATTCTCTTCGACCAATTGAATTTAGAGCCCAACGCGCGGCGGGGCAAAGCGAAAGCGCGCTCGACAGCGGCAGATGTTCTGGAGGAGCTGGCCGCGCAGCATCCCTTGCCCGCAAAGGTCATTGAATTTCGCGAAATCTCCAAGCTGAAGTCCACTTATGTAGACGCACTGCCGAAACTCATTCACCCCGACACCGGACGGTTGCACACGAGTTTTTCGCAAACCGGTGCGGTCACCGGGCGGCTCAGCTCGAGCGACCCCAATTTGCAAAACATTCCGATTCGTACCGAACTGGGGCGGCAGATTCGCGCCGCCTTTGTCGCGGAAAAGGGGAAAATCCTGCTTTCGGCGGATTACTCGCAAATCGAGCTGCGTGTGATGGCGCATTTTTCGAAAGACCCGGTGCTGGTGGAGGCATTTCGCAATGGCGAGGACATTCACGCGCGGACGGCGCAGGAAGTCTTTGGTGTCGGCCCTATGGCGCAAACCGCGGAGCATCGCCGCGCGGCCAAGGCCATCAACTTTGGGATTATCTACGGCCTCTCTCCTTTCGGCCTCGCGCAGCAACTGGACATCGAACAAAAAGAAGCGGCGCAGTTCATCAACGCGTATTTCACGCGGTATCGCGGTGTTAAGGAATATCTCGACAACGTTCTTGCAGAAACGCGCAAGACGGGCGTGGCAAAGACTTTGTTCGGGAGAATCCGCCCGATTACGGAGATCACGTCGCCGCAGGTACATCTGCGCAATTTTGCGGAACGCACCGCGCTCAATTCCCCGCTGCAAGGGACGGCCGCCGACCTCATCAAGATGGCAATGATCAACATCGACCGGCGCCTGGCCGAGGAAAACTTTGAAGCGAAAATGATTCTGCAGGTGCACGACGAACTGCTCTTTGAAGCTCCGGAGAAAGAGTCGTCAAAATTGCAGAAACTTGTGAAGGAAGAAATGGAAGGCGTCCATAAGCTGGCGGTCCCGATCGTGGTGGAGATTGGTGTTGGTCCAAACTGGCGGGACTTGGATTGACCTTAGATTCCTAGGTTAACTCGCAATGCGAGAACTACGGCGTTACTAGGGTGGTTCCCTGCTTCCCTACTTGGGACCTTTATGGCATCTTTTTCCCGCAATTCAGAGTCTAATTGGCGAAAGGTGCGTCAGCCCGTTGTGACCCTGAACTGAGGGTCTGCCGAGAAAATCCGCCACCCAGCCGGTAATGAGGTATTTCATGCGCCGGATGTTTTCGCTCCTGTTCGGAATCAGCCTTGCCTTGCTCTTTGCCGGTTGCGCCAGCAACAGTCCCGTGCTACAGCCAATGATCAGCGTTTCCATCTCACCGCTTGCGGCCTCCGTTGCCGTGGCCCAATCGCAGAAATTTACAGCCACCGTGACCGAGAGCACCAAAGGCGCCACCTGGACCCTCACACAAAGCGGAACGGCATGTTCGCCAGGTTGCGGAACGATCGCGCCGGCGAGCACGGCGAGTGGCGCGCCGGCGACCTACTCCGCGCCAGCAACCATGCCGTCTAATGGCACGGTAACGGTGACAGCCACCTCCGTGGAAAACACCTCAAAATCGGGTTCTGCCACGGTTACCCTCGCCGCTCAGACCGCCGGACCGGTTGCGGTCACGCCGAGCGCGGCCACGGTCGAAGTTTTCACGACTAACCAATTCTCTGCGACGATCAACGGACAAGCCTCCACCGCAGTTACTTGGCAAGTGAACGGGGCTACCGGCGGCAACACCACGACTGGGACGATTTCCGCGACCGGTCTCTACAGCGCGCCACACTCGCTCTCGAATAGCATCATTCCTGCCAGCGGCGCTCCGGTGACGGTGCAGATCGAAGCGCTATCTACGGCAAACCCTTCGAATATGGGCACCGCCACGGTGACCCTCAACGTTCCTAATCAAAGCGCGGAGTCTAAACCAATCGATCTGGGAACTTCCGGGAGCAATGGGAACGACTCGAACACAAGCGGAGGCCGGGTTACCTGTTGTGGTGGAACACTGGGCGCGCTCGTAACGCGGGGCGGCACGCAATACATTCTCAGTGCAGACCACGTGCTGGCCCGCAGCGGCGCGGGCACCGCCGGCGACCCGATTGTGCAGCCCGGATTAATTGATACAAACTGCTCTGCTTCGCAAACCACAACGGTAGCCAATCTGACGCAAGGTTCCTTCAATCTGCAAAGCCCTTCATCGGCAACCGTGGATGCAGCCATTGCGCAGGTGGTGTCCGGGGCCGTGAACTCCAGCGGAAATATTCTGCTACTGGGATCGAGCACGGATGCGAGCGGTGTTCCTGTGCCTGGCGCGCCAAACGGAGGACCTGGCCAGGCAGCATCTGTCGGTGTTGCGGTCGCCAAGTCCGGCCGCACGACGGGATTGACGTGTTCGACCGTAGGAGCCACCAACGTACGGGTCTCGGTGGACTACACGACGAACTGCGATGGTTCTGGAACGAAATTCACGGTGATTTACAACAATCAGGTGGACGTGCTTGGCGGAGATTTCTCAGGGGGAGGCGACTCGGGGTCGCTGATCGTAACCCAAAGCAACGCGACTCCTGTAGCGCTGCTTTATGCCGGGTCGAGCACGGACACGGTAGGCAATCCTGTTTCTGACGTACTGAACTTCTTTGCTTCGGGGGGTAATGCCGCTAGTTTTGCGGGCGCGGCCCGCAGCAGTTCCGTCATTGGCTGCACTTTGCCCGGACCGCAAGCAGCCATGGCGGCCCGCCTGAAAGCGCAGAAAATCGTTTCATCAAAAGACCTTATGGCCCAGGCGACGGCCGTGCGCGACGCTCACGGCGCCGAGTTAATGGGCCATCCAGAAGTACAAGCCGCGGGCGTCGGCGCGAGTTACGACAGTCCGGGCGAACCGGCGATTCTGCTTTTCGTCACGAAAGGCCAGGCGCGAACGAATCTCCCGGCTGTGGTGGACGGCGTTCGCATGCGCATCGTCGAAGGCGAGAATTTCTCGCAGCACGGTTTGCTATCCCCCGAGGAGAGCGCCACGCTCGAGCAGGCCTCGACGCCGCCACAGCTGGTTTACTCCATCCCTGAAACAAAAGTCGCTCGAGCCAAGGTTGTGCATGCAGCACATGTAAACGAATTGATGATGATCAATGGGGTGCAGGGTGTGGGCATCACCTCGAGCGTTGATTCCCCTGGTGAAGCCGCGCTGATGATTTTCCTAATTGACGGGGCCTCGCACGCGATCATCCCGCAGGAAATCGACGGCGTGCGGACGCGCATCCGCTTGAGCAGCCGCTTCCACGCCGGTTTTGGCGCCAACCAACCGCAAGGCGCGTGCTCTGTTCCCGTTCCGAAAAGCAGCACGGCAAATCGAACGGCGGGATCGCAACCGAAGCTGTAGAGGACCAGTCGGGCCGCGGCCAACGAGCCGCTTTCTTATCTTAGGGCTTCCCTTCGCCACGGCGCGGGCGTAGAATCCGCTCAAAACTTAGCCGAGTTCGCTCCTTCGGCGGTGCCTGACCTGTCAGGAGGATGCCATGAGTCGGACGCTCTTGGTTGCGAGTGGGATATTGCCCTCCGGAATTCTTTTCCCAAAATTGAATTTCACCCAGGAAAAAGCCGGGGCCACGGAATCCAAAATGACCCCAGACGATGTTGCGAAGAAGAATCCCGTTCCGCCAACAGCCGAGAGTCTGGCGGGAGCGCGGAAAATGTTTGGCTACAATTGCGCCATGTGCCACGGAAAAACTGGCGACGGAAAAGGCGACCTCGCGGCAGACATGAAACTTGAACTTCGGGACTGGCGTGATCCCGCTGCTCTCGAAAAGCTGACCGATGGCGAACTCTTTTGGATTATTACGAATGGCAAAGGGAAAATGCCCGGCGAGAGCGACCGCGATTCGGAAAAAATGCGATGGAACTACGTCAATCTTGTGCGGTCTTTTGCAAAAAAAGGTGCAGCGGAAGCGGACAAACCCAAAACCGAAAATCCTCAGCCTTAGTTTCCGCAAGTGTTTTCTCGCCCCAGTGCATGCCCTGTTCCCGAGCGCGGTTGGGTGCTAGTGCAACCGCGTGAGGCCTAAACGGGCTCATGGTATTCTCACTTGGAGAAATTCGGAAAGGAGCAAGCGCATGGCGCACGCGCCGCAGTTTTTGAAGCTGGTCAATGAGTCGAAAAAGAAGGTCAAAGAAACGAACGTAGCTGACGTCAAACGCCGCATGGATGCGGGAGAAAAGTTTCTTCTCGTTGACATTCGCGAAGACAACGAGTGGGCCCATGGTCACATTCCCGGAGCGATTCACATGGGAAGGGGCATTCTTGAACGTGACATCGAACAACAAGTGCTCGATACCGGCGCAAAACTCATTTTGTATTGCGGCGGCGGTTTTCGTTCAGCGCTGTCCGCGGACAGCCTGCAGAAGATGGGATACACCAACGTGGAATCCATGGACGGCGGCTGGAAAGGCTGGGTGTCCGCCGGATTACCGACGGCCAAGGGCTGACACGATATTCCGTTCTAATTTCCCTCGAAAAAATTGGCTGGGGCGGGAGGATTCGAACCTCCACCATCCTCATTAACAGTGAGGTGTCCTACCGATTGGACCACGCCCCAGCGGGTAGCAATCCCCCACGATTGCAGGGAAGCGCTGGAATTAGGTGGGCTCGGCCGCAGGAAAATGCGGGCAAGGCTACGTTTAAGATACCACGAACGCGACGAACCACGCGAGCCCCGCGAGAAAATTGAATTAGACAAAAACTGCATCAAACTCGCGTTTGAGACCATCATTTGCCAAGAGCAGGCGCATGCGCAAAAGTGCCGAGGCACCTTTCGGGTTTTTCCCCGATAAAGATCGCCAAGCAGCTTTGCGATGCGGCATATACTTTTGAATTTTTCAACCGGAAGGATGTTTTCGGAGCTCACAAAGCCAACAAATTCCCGAAAAAGTGTCGGCATGGATGTTGCATTCCAGAAAGTTTTATTGGAAACTAAGCGGTCAAAGTTGGCCCGGGTTTTTGCACTTCCCGGTTAACACGCGGGACGCCCTAGCAGCATAGGGGCCCTTTCAGCGCGCTCCCCGCCAAAGTGCAAAACGAACATGGCTCAGATTTTTCATCGAAGCACGAACTTCATCTCGCGGTTTAGTGTCTTTTCGTTTTTGTTCATCATGGGTTTTGCTGTTCTTGCGGTGCTGGCCGCCGCGCGCTCGCCTTATATGACACGACAGAACATTACTCGCGAGCAGCCGGTGCAGTTCAGCCACAAACATCACGTGGGGGACGACGGGATTGACTGCCGTTACTGCCACACCAGCGTTGAAACCTCCGCGTTTGCCGGGATTCCGCCCACGAAGACCTGTATGAACTGTCACTCGGTGCTTTTTAACAACGCTGCCTACCTCGAGCCGGTTCGCGAAAGCTATCGTGACGACAAATCCATTCAGTGGGTGAAGATCCACCGGCTGGCGGATTTCGCCTATTTCAACCATAGCATTCACGTCAACAAAGGCGTTGGCTGCAGCACCTGCCACGGACACGTGGATGAAATGCCGCTCGTTTTTCAGGCCAACACGCTGCTGATGCAGTGGTGCGTGGATTGTCACCGGAGTCCCGAAGCCGTGCTCCGTGAAAAACCGGAAGACGTCTACAACATGGATTGGACGGCGCCACCCAACCAGGAAGAAATCGGAAAGAGACTTGCGAAGGAACGACAAATTCGGACAACAGCCGAGCTAACTAGCTGCTCGACCTGTCACCGCTGATGAAACGTATGAGCGATCAAGCGCCAGCAAAACACAAGGAAGATAGGCCGGCTCCGGACGATCATTTGGACCAGGCTTCTCCGACCCACCGTCCCCTGGATTTGCCGGCCGTGCGCGCGCAGTTGCAATCGAAAACCGGCAAGCAGTATTGGCGCACGCTCGAAGAGCTTGCCGGCGACCCGAATTTTGAGGAACTGCTTCACCGCGAGTTTCCGCGCCAGGCACCGTCGGAATGGGATGACGCCGTCGACCGGCGTGATTTCCTGCGGCTGATGGCCGCGTCGCTGGCGCTCGCGGGCCTGTCCGGCTGCGGGCGTGCGCCCGAACAGTACATCGTTCCCTACGTCAAGCAACCGGACGGGGTGGTTCCAGGAAATCCGCAGTTTTATGCCACCGCCATGCCGTTTGGCGCCGACGCCATCGGCCTGCTCGTGGAAAGTCACGAGGGAAGGCCGACCAAGGTTGAAGGCAATCCTGACCATCCTTCGAGCCTTGGATCTACGAATGCGTTTGCGCAAGCCTCCATCCTGAGCCTTTACGATCCCGATCGCGCGCAAACGGTAACGAAAGCCGGAGAAATTCAGACTTGGTCGCAGTTTTTGGACGCCGCACAAGCGTTGGCCGCGACGTTCCGCAGCACCCGAGGCGAGGGGCTCCGCATTCTCACCGGAATCATCAACTCGCCGATTCTTGCCGCGGATTTACAAACCATTCTGACGCTTTATCCCTCGGCGAAATGGCATCAGTGGGAACCTGCCGTTGGAGATGGAACGCGCGAGGGCGCAAAGCTCGCTTTCGGGAGCTATGTCAACACGGTTTATCGTCCGGAGAACGCCGACGTCATCCTTTCCCTGGACTCCGATTTCCTCGCCAGCGGGCCCGGGAACGTCCGTTACATGCGAGACTTTTACAAGCGCCGCAAGTTGAACGGTCCAGGCGATGCGATGAACAGGCTATATGTCGTCGAGCCTACGCCTTCGGTGACCGGCTCGAGCGCGGATCACCGGCTGCCCTTGCGAAGCGCGGACGTCGAGCAGTTCGCGCGCGCGTTGGCGGCGAAACTTGGCTTGGGAGGCAGCGGAAAACTCGCCCCCGACGCCGACAAGTGGCTCGATGCGGTCGTAAAGGATTTGAAGAAGTACCCCCGCCGCACCCTGGTTCTCGCGGGCGAACAGCAGTCTGCCGAAGTGCACGCGCTCGTCCACGCCGTCAACAACGCGCTCGGCAATGTTGGCATCACGCTGTATTACACCGAGCCTGCCGAAGCGCACCCCGTCAATCACCTCGATTCTTTGCGCGAACTTTGTGTGGACATCGATCACGGCAAGGTCTCTGCGCTGCTGATTTTAGGCGTCAACCCTGTATATACGGCGCCCCACGACTTCGATTTTGCTGCCAAGCTGCGCTTTGACGAAAAGCGCAAAGGCAAAAGGATTGAAACGGTTATCTACGTCAGCCCGCATTTTGACGAAACAGCGCAGTACTGCGATTGGCACGTCGCCGAATCCCATTACCTCGAAGCCTGGGGTGATGCCCGCGCTTTCGATGGCACCGTCAGCGTCGTTCAACCCCTGATCGCCCCGCTCTACCGCACCCATTCCTTACACGACGTGCTGGCGGCGTTCACCGACAAGCCGGGCCTTTCAGCTTACGATGCCGTTCGTGACCGTCTGAAGGCCGCAAATCCCTCCGGCGATTTCGAGAAGTTCTGGCGCAAAACGCTGAACGACGGCGTCGTGGCGGGAACTGCCTTTCCTGCCATGAATGCTTCTCTGAAGTTCAATCCCGCGAGCCTTTCCCCGGCCAAGGAAAGCTCCTCTGGCGAACTCGAATTTCTTTTCCGGCCGGATCCCAGCATTTACGATGGGCGCTTCGCAAATAACGGCTGGCTCCAGGAATTGCCCAAGCCCGTCACCAAACTCACCTGGGACAATGCTGCGCTCGTGAGTCCCAAGACAGCGCAAGACCTTAAGGTCACGCACAGCATCCCGTCGCGCGGCGGCGAACACGGCCAGATTCTCTCCGACGTCGTGGACATTTCGATTTCCGGAAGCAAGGTCACGGCAGCAGCTTGGATTCTACCGGGCCAGGCCGAAGGTGTTGTGGTTCTGCCGCTGGGCTACGGCCGCAAAAAGGCCGGTTACACCGGCACGAACAAGGGTTTCAATGCCTACGCTGTGCGCGCGTCGAACGCTCTCTGGGCCGCGAACGCGCCGAGCAGCGTCATCCGCAAGACCGGCGACGACTATCCTCTCGCCTGCACGCAATACCACTTCAACATGGAAGGCCGCCACATCCTCGTCTCCGGGACGCTCGACGAGTACCACAACAATCCCAATTTCGCTCATGAGCACGAGGAACTCCCGCCCAGGGAGCTTTCTCTGTACAAGGGTGAGGCGGAGTTCCCTTATGCCCGCAACAAATGGGCGATGGCCATCGACCTGAATAGCTGCAACGGCTGCAACGCCTGCGTGATCGCCTGCCAAGCGGAAAACAACATTGCGGTTGTCGGCAAAGACCAGGTGATGCGCGGGCGCGAAATGCACTGGATTCGCATCGATCGCTATTACACCAGCACGCTTTCCGCCACCGGCCCTGGAGGTGGCTTGGCCAGCGGCAAGTCCACCGGGGACCCTTCGGAATATCAGCCGGCGCTCGACAATCCCGACACTTTCTTCCAGCCGGTGCCCTGCCAGCAATGCGAAAACGCGCCCTGCGAACAAGTCTGCCCCGTCGGCGCCACCGTCCACAGCGCGGAAGGCCTGAACGACATGGTCTATCAGCGCTGCGTCGGCACGCGTTATTGCTCGAACAACTGCCCCTACAAGGTACGGCGCTTCAATTTCTTGCGCTTCCAGGATTGGGAGACTCCGCAATTCAAGCTCATGCGCAATCCGGAAGTGACGGTCCGCAGCCGCGGCGTCATGGAGAAGTGCAGCTATTGCGTGCAGCGCATCGACAAGGCTCGGATCGATGCGGATAAAAAGGATCAGCCTGTCCCGGATGGCGCGATCATCACGGCCTGCGAACAAGCCTGCCCGTCGCAAGCGATCGTTTTCGGCAACGCCAACGATCCGAACAGTCGTGTTGCCAAGTTGCGAACCCAGCAGCGCAACTATCAGATCATGCCTGAGCTGAATTCGCGCCCGCGCACCACCTACCTGGCAGCGGTCCGCAACCCGAATCCTGAATTGGAGAATGCATGAGCGCCGGCCAGCCGCCAATCGATTCTCCCGAAATCCGCCGCTTGACGCCCGTGCTGGGCCCCGGCCACACCTTTGGGTCGGTCACCGACAAAATCAGCTCCATCGTTCTCACGCGTCCCACGTCCTACGGCTGGTACGCTGGCTTTGCGCTTTCTTTCGGTTTCACCGGGTTGATGACCATCGCTATCGGCTGGCTCTTCATCAAAGGCGTGGGCATCTGGGGAATCAACATTCCCATCGGCTGGGGATTCGCCATCGTCAATTTCGTTTGGTGGATTGGTATCGGCCACGCGGGCACGCTCATTTCCGCAATTTTGTTCCTGCTGAATCAAAAGTGGCGCACTTCAATCAATCGGTTTGCCGAAGCCATGACACTTTTCGCGGTTGCCTGCGCTGGCATTTTCCCGCTGATCCACACGGGCCGCCCCTGGATGGCCTTCTACATGTTCCCGTATCCCAGCACGATGGGCCTCTGGCCGCAGTTTCGCAGCCCGCTCATCTGGGACGTTTTTGCGGTTTCCACCTACGGAACGGTTTCTCTGCTCTTCTGGTTCGTGGGGCTCATTCCTGATTTGGCCACCTTGCGCGATCACGCCACCAGCAAAGCAAAACAAATCATTTACGGCATGCTCGCCCTGGGATGGCGCGGTTCGGTTCGCCACTGGCACCGCTACCAGTCGGCGTATTTGCTCCTCGCCGGCTTGGCCACGCCTCTGGTTCTCTCGGTCCACACCGTAGTCAGCTTCGACTTTGCCATCGCCATTGTTCCCGGCTGGCACACCAC
>Ga0126378_10000929_pt1 | contig 21679 bp, 18 predicted proteins | sample PanSoiMetPlot_23_FD_92587 | JGI IMG/M metagenome (GOLD analysis project Ga0126378, IMG submission 92587) | Tropical forest soil microbial communities from Panama - MetaG Plot_23 | ecosystem: Environmental > Terrestrial > Soil > Tropical forest > Bulk soil | place: Panama | collected 2016-02-17
CGATTTCTGCAGGTCGCCCCAACCGTACCTTGATCTGTACGCAACACGCATTATTCACAGGTACATAAATTCCTCCTCAGGCTTATACTTCCGCCGGCGTTCCGACGCCCATTTTGTTTTTGGAGTCTCCCCCGATGAATAGGACCCTGGAATCCCTGCTGCTTGCTCTTGCCTTGTGCGGAATCTACTCTGCAATCCCCAAGCGAACCACGCCGGCCAATCCAACGGTTCAAGCCAAAGAGGCGGTCATTCTCGCCGATGGCAGCGATCCGATGCCGTTGTGCCGGGCGAAAGGATGCGGACCTATCAAATCGAAGTAACCCTCATCTGATCGCCGAAAACGGAGGGCCGCCAAGATATTGGTTGCAAGGCCGTCGAGGGAGAGGTATGCTTCCCGAACTCCGGATCGTGCCCATCGATGAATTGGTTAATGTATCTGAGTTGGCTTGCGGGTCCTACCTTGCAGCTCGTGCTTTTGGGCTACATGGTCCACCGCAAGTTGCATAGAGTTTTCCCTCGGTTCTTCTCCTACATCGCGTTCCAGATTGTGAAATCCGGTTTTCTGTTTTTCGCGGCCAGGTCCTCCAGCGTGGTTTATTTTGACGCGTATTGGGTCGGCAACGCGATCAGCGTGATCCTCACGGTGACCGTGATGGACGAGATCTTGCACAAGCTCTTCAAGGAGTACGGGGGACCTCAAAATCTGGGCTCGATGATCTTCCGTTGGGCTTGCGGTCTGCTCCTGCTACTCGCGATTGTTACTGCTCTATCCACCCAACAGGAAAATTCGGATCGCATCGTTTCAGTTGTGCTCGCCTTTGATCGCAGCGTACGCCTCATGCAATGCGGCCTCATCTGTCTTCTATTGATTCTTTGCCGTTTCCTCAGAAATTGTTGGAGACAATGGGTTTTTGGGATCGCCCTTGGCTTTGGAATCTTCGCCAGCATTGAGCTGATACTCGTCAGTTTTGCCATGCACTACGGGAACAACTTTGGTGAGATCGTCAGCTTGCTGAAGAGCGTGGCCTACAACTCGGTCACGCTTATCTGGATCTTGTACTTGCGTCAAAGGCGTGAATCGATTCCCGAGATGCAACTGGCCACGCCACTCAGTGTGCCGATCGCCGCATGGGCCGAGTCGGTGCCTGGGACCGATCGTGACTCCTTTCTTGCAATGGTCGAGGGCGCGGTGGAGCAGGTCTTGTCTCGCAACCCTTGGCCGAGACCGGCACGCGATCGATCCAGGGTGATGGGTCGCCAGCCGGGTCCCGGGGAAAACAACTAGAGACTACTTCATGCTGAAGTTGCCGCAATGAAGACTACTTCGCAGCAAATTCAGGCGGTACCGACTTGGCCGCCCGAGGAGGGACAGCCTATCGTCTTTAAGTCCCCCGGCGGGCTGAAGTCGGGTATTCTCAAGGAAATCAGGTGGGGTCTTGTCTGGCGCGACTTTATTCTTGAGGATGGCCGAGTAATTCCCGAGCATCAGGTTACCGGATGCCCGGACCCTCCCGCGTGGCGGAACATGAACGAAGTCTCCGAGGCTGAACGAGAGGCATGGGAGGAACGCCTCGTAACCATGGCTGAGAGCGGAGTCGATCCTCACGATCGCGAGCAAACCTTTTGGGCCGAGTTGAATCAATATTTGGCGTATGTCTACCTTCGGTTTAACCGGAACCGGCCCAATTCATGATTTATGGAGCCCTTGTTGCACGTGAGCGGTAGCGAAGGCAAATCTCAGGGAATCTGGAAAGCGCTCTCTGACGCCGGCTTGGTCGAGATCGAACCCACACAGTTTCCGGATCGAATCAACGAAGTACGCCATGTCGCCATGGGATTGCTGAGTGAATTGCTGGAGCTACAAAACTGCATAGCGGAACGCGAATCCGTTGCGCATTCGCTGGGAACTCTCAAGGTCTTACAGAACAAGCTCGGAAAACCTGATCAGAGCGGCTAGTCGATTTCGACGTCCGAACCTTCCAAGTCTGTTTTCTCTGCCGGCGCTCGCCCGGTGGGACCCGTCGACCCGCGTTCAGTGTAAACTGCCGTCTTCACGTCAGCCTCGTAACACGCATCAGTGAGTCGGAGCGTAGAGATTGAAAACCATCAAGGGTCCTGCCATCTTCCTTGCTCAGTTTGCTGGAGACGTCGCTCCCTTCAACGATCTGGAGAGGATTTCGTCCTGGGCCGCGGACCTCGGGTATAAGGGTATCCAGATCCCTACTTGGGATGCGCGCCTGTTCGATCTGAAGCGTGCCGCGGAGAGTCGGACGTACTGCGATGAAATTCGCGGCATGCTGTCGGCAAAAGGCCTGGAAGTGACGGAGCTGTCGACCCATTTGCAAGGGCAACTCGTTGCTGTCCATCCCGCATACGATCAGGCGTTCGACGGCTTCGCTCCAGAGTCCCTTCGCGGAAAGCCTACCGCTCGACAGGCATGGGCTGTCGATCAGCTTCACCTTGCCGCAAAAGCCTCCGCCAACCTGGGCCTTAACGCCCACGTGACGTTTTCCGGAGCGTTCGCTTGGCCCTACATTTACCCTTGGCCGCAACGCCCGCCGGGCTTAATCGACACGGCATTCGATGAACTTTCCAGGCGTTGGAAGCCGATACTCGACGCGTTTGATGATTCTGGCGTCAACCTTTGTTTTGAAGTGCACCCTGGGGAAGACCTCCATGATGGTGCCACGTTCGAAATGTTTCTTGATCGTGTCGGACAACATCCGCGGTGCAACATCCTGTTCGATCCCAGCCACTTCATCCTCCAGCAGCTCGACTACCTTGAGTTCATTGACCTCTATCATTCGAGGATCAAGATGTTTCACGTAAAGGATGCCGAGTTCCGTTCGACCGGCCGTCAGGGTGTTTACGGTGGATATCAGCCATGGATTTCACGCGCCGGCCGGTTTAGATCTCCTGGTGACGGTCAGGTTGACTTTGGCGCGGTCTTCTCCAAGCTCGCCCAGTACGACTTCGACGGTTGGGCTGTCCTTGAATGGGAGTGTTGCATCAAGAACAGTGAACGAGGGGCGAAGGAAGGCGCTCCTTTCATTGCGCGCCACATTATCCAGACGGCAGAACGCGCCTTCGACGACTTTGCAAAATCCGGCGCTGACGCCGAAGCGAACCGCAGAATGCTTGGCCTCGCCAACCGATAGGAACGCGAAAATGCCCATTGAATCCGCGAATCGAAATCCCTCGCTGCGCCTGCGTCTCGGCATGGTAGGAGGCGGCCCAGGCGCCTTTATCGGCGCCGTACATCGCATCGCGGCGCGACTCGACGACCGCTACGAACTAGTGGCAGCCGCTCTGAGTTCCAACCCCGAGCGAAGCATAGCTGGCGCAAAAGAACTCCACATCGCACGCCCCTACGTCACTTACGAGGAAATGGCTACCGCCGAATCCAAGCGGCCAGACGGCATTGATGTGGTGTCCATCGTCACGCCGAATCACCTGCACCACGCGCCCGCAAAGGCTTTCCTCGAAGCCGGAATTCATGTCATCTGCGACAAGCCGTTGACCACCACGCTCGAGGACGCGCTCGATCTCGAAAACACTGTAAAGCGAACTGGTCTGGTTTTTGGTTTGACCCACAATTACACGGGTCATCCACTGGTTAGGCAGGCTCGCGAGATGGTACTCGGCGGTGAACTTGGGCCCATCCGCATCGTTCAAGTCGAGTACCCGCAAGACTGGTTGTCTACCCCACTCGAAGCGACCGGGCACAAACAGGCGGAATGGCGCACCGATCCTTCGCGTAGCGGGCCGGGCGGATCGCTGGGCGACATTGGCACTCACGCCTTCAATCTTGCTTGCTTCGTAACAGGTCTTCGGTGCGAGGAACTCGCAGCCGACGTGACGACCTTCGTGCCAGGACGGCGCGTGGACGATAACGTCCAGGTAATGTTGCGTTTCTCCAACAGCGCAAAGGGAGGGCTCTGGGCAAGCCAAGTCGCTCCTGGAAACGAGAACAATCTGCGCCTCCGCGTTTACGGCGAGAAGGCCGGACTTGAATGGCGACAAGAGGACCCGAACGAACTCATCTTCACGCCTCTGGGCGAGCCGCCGCGCACGATTCGCCGGGGCAGCGCCGGAACCGGCTCAGCCGCCGCGCACGCGACTCGTGTTCCTAGCGGCCACCCGGAAGGATATCTTGAGGCATTTGCACAGCTCTACAGCGACATCGCCGAACAAATCATCGCCAAGCGAGAGAAACGAAAAGCGGGCGCGAATTCGCTGCTCGTTCCCACTGTTTCCGACGGCGTCGAGGGCGTCCGGTTCATCCAGGCGGTCTTGGAATCGTCGAGAAAAGGCTCGGCTTGGACCCAGCTCCCACGTTCGAGCTAGGGTGAAACGTTCGGAATTCGCTCGTTAATGTCAAGCCCGCCAACACATTCTTTGGATTTACCCGATTGAGAAATCGAGGCCTGGAGCATTATCATTGCCGACAATGTCAACGGAGTCTGGAACTACCAAGCTGCCCTCCGCACCACCGTCCTCATCACCGCTGATCAGTCGACGCGAACTGCTTCGCGCCACCATGTACGCGAGCGTGGCTGCGGCTCTCGGACCATCGTTTTCATTCGCTCAAGCTGTTCACTCTGATATCACGGCAGCCGCACGTGGTGAAGACGGCTCTGAATTCCTCACAAACCCAAACTGGAAGGCCGCGTTTTTTAGCGATCAGCAAGATAAGACTTTGATCGCATTAAGCGACGTCATCATCCCAGCTACGGATACCCCTGGTGCAAAAGAAGCATTGGTCAATCGTTATCTCGATCTGTTGCTTTCAGTGCAACCTGCAGAGTTCCAACAGAAGTTCGTGGATGCGCTCGCGTTTATCGACGCCGAAAGCCAAAAGCAATTCGGCAACGAGTTTCGAACTCTCAGCCTCGAGGACCAGATTTCACTGCTCACTCCTTGGGCTTACGCCCGCCAGGCAAGTCACTGGACAGAACGTGAAGAAACGCGAGCCGCCGAACCCGAAACCGGTCACGAACATTTCGAGCGGCTCAAATCATTGATCGCTGTTGCCTACTACGGGTCGGAGATCGGCGCGAAGGAATTAGGCTGGGACGGAATCGTCATGAACGGACCCTACCAAGGTTGCGAGCAGCCTCCAACAAACCAAACATAAAGACCCCATGCCAGAAGATCCCCTCAAAAAAACATACGACGTCATCGTGGTTGGCTCCGGTGCTACTGGAGGCTGGGCTGCCAAGCGATTATCTGAAGCCGGATTGCAGGTTGCTTTGTTGGAAGCCGGGCGGTCTGTTTCTCCCGCAGAGTTCACAGAACACATGCCTTCCTTCCAGCTCAAATATCGAAACCATTCTCCTGAAGTGCTGCGAACTCGGCATATTCAGAAGCAGTGTTACGCCTGCATGGAGTACAACTACGAATGGTTCGTGAACGATCTCGAAAATCCATATAGCACTCCGGCTGACAGGCCATTCACTTGGCAGCGACTCAGGATTCTGGGAGGCAGATCATTAGTCTGGGGGCGGCAGAGTTATCGGCTCAGTGATGTCGACTTCAAAGCGGCCAGTCGCGATGGCTACGACGTGAATTGGCCTTTCGGCTACGCAGACCTTGCACCACACTACGACATCGTGGAGCGATACGTCGGCATCAGCGGGGCCGCGGAAAATAACGAGATGTTGCCAGACGGCCAATTTCTGCCACCGATGAAAATGAGCTGTGGAGAAGTCCGCCTGCGCGAAACCCTCAAGACAAAATTCGGCCGAACGCTTACGATCGGCAGAACTGCAATCATCACCCAGCCTCATAACGGACGTGCCGCCTGCCACTACTGCGGGCCTTGCGAACGAGGGTGCTCGACTTTTTCCTATTTCAGCAGCCCATTCACCACCGTGAAGGATGCGTTGAAAACCGGAAAATGCACGCTGATCACAGATGCCATTGCGAGCAGTGTAGAAATGGACCCGCGTACCAACAAGGCGCGAGCCGTCAATTTCGTTACTCGTGCCACGAAAGAGAGCAAGCAGGTTCGCGGCAAGGCAGTGGTCCTGTGTGCGCAGGCGATGGAATCGACAAGGATCCTTCTGAATTCCTCGACTCGCGATTATCCAAAAGGATTGGCGAATTCGAGCGGACTGCTCGGGCACTATCTTATGGATCATGTTGTGGGAGGCGGTGCCAGCGGGGTCTTCGAAGATTTACACGTTCCGCCCTCGGCCAACGCACCTCACCGGGCAAATGGAATCTATCTCGTGCGGTTTCGCAATACGCCCGCCGAAGGCAAGCATCCTCACTTCATTCGCGGGTATGGATTTCAGGGACGTTCGATGCCCGAGTTCAGCATGGATGCACCCGGCCTCGGCGCGGAATACAAGAAGGCAGTGAAGGTCGGCAGGTACGAAGTTTCCCTCGGCGCGTTCGGTGAATCACTCGCTAACTTCGATAATTTTTGCGAAGTTGACCCGAACCTCAAAGACGCATGGGGCATTCCCGCACTGCGCATCAGCATGGCTCACGGCAAGAACGAAGCCGCCCTCATGCGTGACGCCGGCGTAACCGCCGCCGAGATGCTGGAGTCGGCGGGTGCAAAGAATATCCGCGTCCGCACGGGCGTTGAAATGCCCGGCATGGCCATCCACGAAGTCGGCACCGCGCGCATGGGAACAGATCCCAAAAAATCGGTGCTGAACCCGTTTTGCCAGTCTCACGACGTGTCCAACATTGTCGTGGCCGATGGTTCTGGTTTTGTTTCGTCGGCATGCCAGAATCCGACGCTCACCATGATGGCGATCACGGTCAGAGCATCCGATCACTTGGTCGAGCGTTTCAAGCGAAACGAAGTCTAAACTCAATTGAAAGGTGCAGAGCCCCGCATGACCCACATCTTCTCCCGTCGTCGCTTCCTGCAGACTAGCATAATTGCCGGTAGTGGTTTCGCTCTGCTGAAAGGTACCTTTGTCGCGAAGAGAAAATCAGTACTCGTTTTTACAAAGTCCTCAGGCTTTGAGCACCAGGTGGTGAAGCGCGTAGATGGTAAGCCTAGCATTCTCGAAAATGCCGTGACTGAGTTAGGTACAAAGCACGGCTTCGATGTCAACGCGACCAAGGACGGAAGGATTTTTGATTCCACCGACTTACATCACTATTCCGCTGTTCTTTTCTTCACCACCGGTGACCTGACCACCGAAGGCACTGACAAAAATCCGGCCATGTCGCCGCAAGGCAAACAGTCGCTACTGGATATGGTTCAAGGAGGTTTGGGATTCGTGGGCGTTCACGCCGCCAGCGATACGTTTCACACTCCGCCCGACACCCCGGACCATGCGAATCGCTATGTCGCTCACGGAGATCAGTCGGATCCCTATCTGCGAATGTTGGGCGCTGAATTCATCACGCACGGCAGTACTCCGCGCCTGCAGACGGCCAGCATCATCGTCGATGACCCGAAGTTCCCCGGTCTCGAAGGAGTCTCATCGCCGGTCAGCCTCAATGATGAGTGGTATTCGTTGAAAGACTTCAGATCGGACCTCCACGTGATTTTGACCCTCGACACAAAAGGAATGACGGGCGAACCTTACCAACGTGCGCGGTACCCAATGACGTGGGCCAGGATGGAAGGCAATGGGCGGGTTTTCTACACGGCAATCGGTGACCGACCTGAGAATTGGTCGAACGAGTTCTTCCTGAATCTCCTCGCTGGCGGTATTCGCTGGAGCATCGGAGACGCGCGAGCTTCGCTTACGCAGAATCTAAGGCAAGCCGCACCCGGTTATGCGGAGATTCCACCCAAGCCGACACCGAAAACCTAACCACGAACCTTCGCAGGATCCGTGCGTCGCATCCCCCAAAAGTTTATCGGCCTGAGCTCGACGCAGCCTGCGCGCGACCTTGAGATTGGTGATAACCACCGACACTGGGCTCTGTTCGACAGCGACGGACACCTGTCGCAACGCATTCTCGTTCTGTTTGCGCGTTGTAATGTCCCGAAAGGTCCATATTCTGCCGTAGTAGTGACCATCTTTTCCGAAGACTGGTGCTGAGTAGCGGTCCAACACGGTTCCATCTCGGAATTTCACTTCATCTCGACTTGTATCGTGTCTGTGGGTGTAAAGATATTTCACCCGTTGCAGAAACCGCTCGGGATCGTCGATCTTGCCGAGTACATGTCGTAGCAACAAGTCGTCTGACCGGTTGTTCCACAGCTCCTTCGGAGGTCAAAAATCTCCACGAACCTCTGGTTGCGGAAGAGGACACTCGCCTGCTCGTCAACCACCAGGATGCCATCGATGGTGGCTTGCATCTGTGCTTCGAGCAAGGCTGTCTTCGAGCGCAATTCATCTTCCGCCCGCTTCTTTCCGGTGATATCAGACCCTACAATCAAGACCTCGCCCACGTCGCTGTCCGGAAGCTTGATCCAGTTGACATTCATTCTCAGGGTCCTGGAACTACCCTGCATCTCAAATCGGACATCATCGAGCGAAAGCCTTTGTCTGGATTGCATGACCTCGCTTATCGCGGGCTCGATTTGCGTTCCGCCTGCCAGTTAATCCCACAGTGGGCTAGCATTTTGCCAAGTACATCCGCCTTGTTGAGACCAAAAGTCTTTGCGGCGGCATCATTCCATCCCTTGATGAGGCCTTGGCAATCGAGACCAATCAAGATCGAAGGCAGGGCGTTAATGAAGAGCTCAGCCTCTCGATTCGCGTCTTGCCGTTGGCTCTCGTTTTGTTCTCGAATACCAAGACCCGTCGACGTCGCCACGAAAACAGCCTCCTCTGACACACAGAGCGTGCTATCTGTAACATCGCCACAAATTGGAGGATGGATTAATAAACGGAGCGTTACGAGAGTAGGAGGCTATCCGGTCAGCCTGGATCAAGCTTCAGCTTCTCTGATATTGGACAGCGCAACTTCGACACTACGGCAACCGGTTTCGGCTATCCTAGGAGGAAATACTCGCGAGGCGTGACGAACCCGACCGTAGAGCCACGGTCGGCGCAAGGTCAGTCGGACATTTGGAACAACAATCTGGCGCGAACCCCGCAGCGTTCGCGCCGTTTTAGATTTCCATTGACAATCAGCTCTTTACCCGGCTTTTTGACGTCCCGCAACTTGTTCCCGAGTCATTCGAGCCATGACTTTCGCAGGCTCTTTCAAAGCTTCCTCTGCGTTAATCCTCGCAAACAAATCGAGACCACGTGCTATCAGCCCCGTCCATCCCGTCTGGTGGCTGGCACCCAGTCCGGCTCCGTTATCTCCATGGAAATACTCGTAGAACAAGATGTAATCGCGCCAGTGAGGATCTTCCTGAAACTTCTTCGTTCCTCCATAAACTGGGCGCCTGCCGTTGGTGTCACGTACAAAGATGCTGGACAGCCGACGGTTGATTTCCTTGGCCACCTCGAACAGGTTCATATACTTTCCAGAGCCAGTCGGACATTCGACTTTGAAGTCCGGCCCGTAAAACGGGTACATCTGTAGTAGCCCACGCATGATCAGCCCATTCACCGGCATCCAGATCGGGCCCCGCCAGTTCGAGTTGCCCCCAAACATTCCGGTATTTGACTCGGCAGGAAGATATTGGACCTTGAATTCCTGTCCGCCGAAGCTAAATTGGAACGGGTGCTCTAGGTGATATTTCGACAGCGATCGAATTCCATAAGGGCTCAAGAACTCGTTCTCGTCGAGCAGATACCCCAGAATGCGACGTAGCTTCTCCTTGTTACAGACTGCGGCGAGCCTGCGTCCGCCGTATCCCCCGGCCGCTGGATCATCAGCTGTCGCAATCTTTTTCGCTACGTCCGGGTGTCGCTGCCGGAACAACGTGATAAGTTCAAGCAGGCGCGGATGATGCTGAGCCACGCCAGGCTCGAACACAGACGTGGCACATAGCGGTAACAGCCCTACCATCGAGCGTATCTTCAAACGCGTCATATCACCATTTGGAAAATGCAAGAGGTCATAGAAAAATCCGTCTGTTTCGTCCCACATGTCGCTATGTTGTGCGCCCATGCGATCCATGGCGTAGGTGATCCAGGCGAAATGCTCCACGAAGCGGTACGCAATCTCCTCGTACATTGGGTCGTACTCAGTCAGAATCAGCGCAATGTCGAGCATAGACAAACAATAAAATGCCATCCACGCCGTGCCGTCGGCCTGATCCAGATATCCTCCTGTGGGGAGGGGCGCGCTGCGGTCGAAGACTCCGATGTTATCGAGACCCAAAAATCCGCCAGCAAACACGTTGCGCCCTTCCGGGTCTTTACGGTTAACCCACCAGTTGAAATTCAACATCAACCCCTGAAACGAGCGCTCCAGAAAACGCAGATCGGCGCGGCCGAGTTCAGTCTCGATTCGATAGAGAAACAAGGTCGCCCATGCATGAACTGGCGGGTTAACATCGCTGAAATTCCATTCGTACGCCGGGATCTGACCGTTGGGGTGGGCATACAGATTCCGCAACATCAGCAGGAGCTGTTCCTTAGCAAAGTCGAAGTCCACCAGGGAAAGTGCAATCGTGTGAAAGGCTAGATCCCAGGCCGCGTACCACGGGTACTCCCACTTATCCGGCATCGAGATGACATCTTGATTCAGCATATGGAACCATTCCGGGTTACGTGCTCTCCCGGTGCCGGGACCGACTAACGGGTGTGACTCGTGCTCATCAAGCCATTTGTCTAAGTCGAAGTAATAAAACTGTTTCGTCCATAACATTCCCGCGAGTGCCTGGCGGTGAACCCGGCGCTCATCTTCGCTCAGCGAGCTAGGTGTGATGCGATCGTAAAACTCATCGGCATCCGACAGACGATCCTTAAACGACTTGTCAAAAGTGCTGAATGCATCAGCGGATGGTTTTGCGCTCAATCGCAAACGTATGACACTGCTTCCGCCACCCGGGACCTCTATCCGGTAGTGGGCCGCAGCTTTCGTCCCGCTCTTGGCAGGGTTCACTGCATCTGCCTTACCGGACACGATATATTCATGAAAAGCATCTTTCACGTATGGCGAGGGATTTGGCTGGTGCCACAAACGGCCGGCGTTGGATTCATTTTCGGTGAACAGCAGTTCCGGATTACCTTCACAATCGAGGGTCATTTCTCCAAGTTGACCGTGTGATGCACGAATCGATCCGCTTTCCACCTGACGCAGCGAAGGCTTGGCTGCCTCTTTGCCCCACGACCAGGTATTACGGAACCAGACAGTCGGAACCACATGAAGGATTGCCGGTTCTGGACCACGATTATGAATGGTGATACGGATCAGAAGGTCCTCCGGATCCGTCTTGGCATATTCAACGAAAACATCGAAATACCGGTCGTCATCAAAGATGCCCGTATCGAGCAACTCATATTCGAGCTCTTCGCGTGAACGGCGTCGGTTTGTCTCAACTAGATCGCGGTAGGGGTACTCACGTTGCGGATACTTATACAGATACTTCATGTACGAATGCGTTGGGGTACTGTCGAGATAAAAATAGTATTCCTTGACATCTTCGCCGTGATTACCCTCGCTATTGGTTAGCCCGAATAACCGCTCCTTTAGGATCGGATCACGACCATTCCAGAGCGCAATTGCAAAACACAACTGCTGCTTGTCATCGGAAATCCCTGCCAGTCCATCTTCTCCCCAGCGATACGCTCGCGATCGGGCTTGATCGTGACTGAAATAATTCCAGGCATTCCCGTCGTGACTGTAATCCTCACGAACCGTGCCCCACTGTCTCTCACTAAGATATGGCCCCCACTTTTTCCATGGAGTACCCTTTTCGCGAGCATCATTTAATCGGCGCTGCTCGTTTGTTTCAATATATGAGATCTCAGGCTTCTGATTCTGGATCATTGGATTTCTCCATATCGTTTTGTGAAGCGATTTCTTAATTCACTTGAGCGACTCAGGCAACCGCCGATACGTGTTTCGTTTTACTAGCGTACGCACCGCAAGAAGTGAAATCCCCATGGGCCCAGCGCCACATACAAGCCGGGTGACGACATCTCGTTCCCGTCGCGCTCGTAAGTCGCTCCCGTGAATACTTCGGTCAAGAGCCACTTTCCTCCATTCGCGCTAACCCAACCAACGCGAACCTGCGCTTGCGAAGGACAATCGCTGAGGTTGGCGACGATCAAGTAACGCTCGTCACCTTTCCCCCAACTCCAAGCCACTAGATTTTGGAAACTTGCATTGTCTGGCCAGCCCGTTCGTTCGCAAAGACTCCATTGGCCCTGCCGAAAAACCTGGTGATCAATCACTTTAAGAAGTTCCCGATAGAATGTGCCCAGGTCATCGTCGACCGTCTCAAGTGGGCGCCTGGCCAAAAACACAGGGAGTCTCACCTTGCGTCCTTCAAATTGGCCTTCATGAAACATCCTTATTCCTGGAAGCGTCGCAATGGTCAGAGCAGCGACCTTTTGCTTTGCAGGCATAAAGGTGGCGGAGGCTCGCGGCTCATCATGGTTCTCGATGAAGCGAAGCAGTTTGCTTTGATATCCAAGATCGGCGCAGAGGTGTAAGCGAACGCTCTCGGCGTTGCTGTGTTCGAGCCGATCGTACAGCTTTTTGTCGTAGCAGAAGTCGAAGCCTCGCTGCTGCAGTTCCCACTCCAAATCCCAGTAAGCCTCGGCAATGAACAGGAACCCCGGATGCGTACTTTTGATAGCAGAGATGACATCAACCCAATACTCCGTCCCAGGGCGCGCTCCAGCACGAGAACCCCATGTGCGCTCGAAGATGGCGTTCAGCATAAGCATCGCCATGTCGCAGCGAATGCCATCACACTGTTCCGCAATACTATCCACCGTCTCGATTACGGCCGTCCGAAGCCCCCGGTTGAAGGCGTTCAACTGCAGCACATCCTGCCAAGCAGGAAAGTAAGGATCGCGCCCGCGAGCGCAAACCCTCCCGCAGGCTTCAACAAACGAGGAGGGATCTTTCGTTGCGTCGTCTACGTTTCCCAGAATGAAGTACTCTGGATGTTCTGCGACCCACGGATGATCCGGCGCCACATGGTTTGGCACGAAATCGAGGACGAGATTCATGCCTCGTTTCTTAAGTTCACTGCGAGCCCTGGCAAGGCCTTCTGTGCCCCCGAGATGAGGGTCAACTACGTACCTTCGCACGCAGTACGGGGATCCCACATTGTCTTCAGAACGAAAATCAGGAAGTGCACGCCGAAAGTCTTTGAGCAGATTCTTGTTTTGGTTTGCTATAGCAATGCCCTTAGGGCTTCGCTCCCAAACTCCCATGAACCACACAGCATCGAAGCCGTAGTCGGCAATAACATCCCATTCGTTTGCGGGCACTGAAGACAAACGAACCGTCTTCCCGTATTTGCGGCTCAGTTCAGAAAGCCACACCCAGGTGTTGATTTCGTACAAGGAAGGATATTGAGGCCACACGGACACAGTATCGGGTGTCGCCAGGCGTTCCACAAGCGTTGCGCTCATTGTGATCTCTTCCCTTCGACGAGTAAAACTGAAGCGCTAGCGATTTCAACATTTGCGACCGAAGGTCGAGCCTCGTTTGTGCTGACTGTCGGGGAGAAAACGCAGGAAATAAGCACCGACTGGCAATACTAATAGGGCTCATTTCCGTGCGGAACTCGCAGAAGTGACAGGTGGGTGGTCACGAGACTATGGCTACGATCACTGTTGGTGCCGGTCGTACGGGTGAGATCTCCTGGCCCGACGCTACGCTGTCGGTCACCTTGCGGAGCTGAACTGCACATCGAGTCGACAAACGGAGCACAACACACCGCAGATCAAATGAGCTTTGTGGAAAAGACAGTCGGGGACTCTCTGATCCGTAGGGGACTTCGTGCCCCAGGAGCTGCTGCCGTTGCCGGAATCCTCTTTTGTGTCTTGCTGACGACGAGCTACTGGCTGATATGGATATCGGTACCCGCTAATATCGGCTACCTTTCGGGAGTGACGGTCGTGTTGAGCGCCGGAATCATCCTGTGGGTACCAGTTGTTTTCCCAGCGAGAGTCCTCTTAATCAGCATCTTTATACTGCTCGAAAATCAATCCGGCCTCTCCCCGACCACGCCATGATTGGGGAAGTTGCGTCCAGAGAGCGGCTACGACAAGCGCTCACAGCTCCACCGAATTACACGCCGGTACTTTGGAGCGCGACCGTCCAAAGCTATCAGCATGGTTATGCTATCGCCGAGGGCGACGGCTCTGGACCGGCTGCGCTGCGTTCATCACAGCAAGCAGGCTGTAGTCCGCCCGCCTGAGAAGAAGGCTAAATATGAATAAACGCTTTTTTTTGTTCATCTTTATCTTTTTATTCACCACACTGGTCTACCCACGAGAGAAGACCGACGTCCTAGTGATGACAAACGGCGATCGTATGACCTGCGAGGTCAAAGGCCTGGACGCCGGAGTACTGTATGTCAGCTTCGACTATATCGATGGAACCGCTTCGGTGGATTGGTCAAAGGTAGCGAGCTTGGAAAGCAGCCAGCTCTTCGTGGTGAAAACGCAAGCCGGCGACGTTTATACCGGTAGGCTCAAAACTCCCGAAACCGACGGTCAAAGACCAGTAAAGATTCAGGTGACGTCGCCCGGCGAAGAACAAACTCTGGACCGCACTCAAATCGTAAGCATGATCGCCACTTCCGACAGATTTTGGCAGCGCTTCAATGGGGATGTAGGTTTTGGCGTGATTTATTCAAGAGGCAACCAATCGACGCAATACAGCCTTACTTCCAATACTGCGTACGTTCGGGAACGTTGGACTGCGCTCGCAGGCTTCGATTCCAGTCTCTCATCAGCGACTGGCGTTAACGCTTCTACACGAAACTCAGTCAACCTTGGGGCACGGCATCTCTTGCCTTGGAATAATTGGTTCTATGCGGGTGTCGGAGCTTTTCTGCAGAGTACGGAACAAGGAATATCGTTGCAGAGTACGATTGGTGGTGGTTTCGGACGCTATTTGAAAAATAACAACCGCACCAGCATCTCAGTTATTGTTGGGCCAGCGTGGCAAAATACTGAATATAAAACCAGCTCCGCTCAGAATCAAAACCTTGTGGCAGCCATTATCTATGGCGAAATGCAGTTCTTTAAGTTCAGCAAGACCAACCTAAATTTGACAGCGGTTGTCCTCCCAGCCCTCTCGGATCCGGGCCGGGTTCGCTTTAATACGAACGCATCGTACTACATCAAGATCTTCAGCAATCTCAAATGGAACGTTTCGTTTTATGGGAACTGGGACAACCGACCGCCGGCAGGCCTCTCCGGTAGTGATTACGGAACAAGTTCCGGCCTCAGCTGGACGTTTGGCTTGAAGTGACCACCTATCGTCCGCACCGCAATAAATCTGGCAAGAGTGACAGTTGAACCATTCGAGCACCCAGCTTAAGGTCACGATACTGTCGTTGCGCTCGCGCCCACCTTTTAGCTAATCAAGCGACCCCGGTTGACGTCGTTGAATTCGACCTATCAGGGGGCGGTGACTTCGACACTGTAATTTGATCGCGTATTCGCCTAACAGCTTGCGCGTGTCAAGCTGCAGTCCAACAAAATCGGCACGCTCTCAAAGCATCATTTCACGGCAAGCCGATAGCTGATTGTGTGTCGGACCGATTTATACATGAGGTGTAACTTGTTCACACGGTCTTGGGGCGTCGTTGGTCTATTGCCATTTCTGATCTGCGCCATTTTAGCGGGCTCGACACAAGCATTAGGTCATGTTGTTGGTGCTGTGTCCTCGTCGATAGACCCCGACAAGGCGCCGTCAGAACTGAATCATCACCTGGCCGGATACGCCCTCATTGGAGTGGGCCTATTCGTTCTCATTGGAATCACCATCCCCAAACTACGTGCGATGCAATTAGTCTGGCCTTCTCTGTTTATCACGGCTGGGGTGTTCCTGGCGGTCTGGAGCGACGCAGAGATTTGGCCACGTGGCAATTTAAGCTGGACGTGGCTTTTTCATCATGATGCTGAAGCAAGACAACACAAGGTTTACGCCGTGTTGCTGATTGCAATGGGGTTGTTGGAATATCTGCGCAATCGCGGCGCGCTCAAGGGCTTCTGGCGTATCGGAGCTTTTCCGATTCTCGCAATACTCGGCGCCGGCCTTCTCCTTGTTCACGATCACAACGGTACCTCTGGAGTTCGGTCTCCCGAGGTTACGAATTATCTGGTAAACCCTGCCCTCGATTTCGACGGTAAACCCTGGCCTGCTATTTCGTCCGCCGATTCTTCCTACGTACTTTCCGAGTTGTCGAATGAACCCTTACCCGCCGAAGCGAGATCGTCGACGGCAATCGCGTCAGACGCGATCTTTCACAATTCCACCGCACCTGTCGACTCGCTTCATCCGCAGGGAGCAGGCCCGGCAGATAAATCCGCACGTCTGCCACACCGGGAGATGAATCATTCATCGATGCAAATGGATGGCGATGCGATATCTATGTCCGAATCGCGCGATACAGGCCATCATCACCATATGTCGCCATCGATGGGCGTGGTGCAGCGCGAACACTTTTGGTTCATGATCGTTGGGCTCGGCATCGCTCTGTTCAAATTGCTCTCTGATGCGGATTTGCGACACCCACGGTTCCTACCGTATTTCTGGCCAAGCGCCACCATCTTGCTTGGAGTGTTGCTTGCCCTTTACCGAGAGTAAGCGTTCGAGCGACCGCAACTGCTGAGATACCACGGTAACCCTTCGCGAACCTAGCGTCTCCTGAAACCTCCGCGCATCCCACCGGAACTGCGCATCGAACTGAAGTTTTGGGTGCGCTGCGCTCCCTGCGTCCGCATTTGCTGCTGGTTCTCGAGCTTTGGTTGAGGTCTGTCCACGTTTTGCCAGCCGCCCCCAGTGTTGCTTGACCAATTTCCGCTGTCCCGGTTGTAGCGGTATACGGTGCCATCCTTGCCTGCGTAGATATTGTTCTTTCCAGCAGCAATACCGGCTTTGGTATTGGTGTTGTAAGCGAACCCAGCGCGACCGGCAGCACCTTGGCCCGAATAAATATTGCCGGCGTAACCTGCTCCGCCACCTGCAACGATGCCAGTGTTTGGATTGTATGTGGCCCCGCCGCGATATCCCGCTGTATTGCCAGTATAGACATTGGTGTTATATCCACGTCCCGCGACCGTAGTCCTACCTGTCTGTGCGTTTTGATACGCTCCGCGGGTCGCCGCACCGTAATTGCCCGTGTACGGATTCGCCCAGGCAGCACCTGTACGTGAATACGCCGTGTTGCCCCACACTCCATATACATTTGCCACGGCAGCACCACCCCATGCTCCCCACCCGTAATACGGATACCAACAACAGCCGTAATATCCCATAGGTCCCCACCACGGGTAGTAGTACGGATAGTATCCATATCCATATCCGAAACCGAAGCTCCATCCAGTAGTAGTCGCGTATGTGAATCCAGCTCCGACACCATAAGTGTACGGCCAGCCATACCACACAGACGGTCCGATGTACGGAGGGTAATACCACCCGGTGCCATACACAACAGTCATTGTGCTGGATGACACGATCGTGCCGTAGTATCCAGGCGTATATCCAGCGTACACAACATCCGGCGTCGCACTGTAGACCTTTACATAGGTGACATAGTGCAGAGGTGAACTGGGAGGGATGTCGTAAATCTCCGCAGGCACCGACTCAGCCACGTGCCAAGGCCCTTGTGGCGACTGGGCTGAGAACCACACTCCTGCTTCGACGCAGTAGTATTTGTTGTCTGGAGCTTTGATAACGGCGGCACTCGTATTCTTCGCATACTGCAACGACGTGCCTGCAATAGGCATGAGCACAGGCTCACCGTCATATTGAACTGTGAGTTTCGCCTCCGAGCGAGTGATCGTCGCCGTCTGCGGAATTGAGTTGGCGATGAGCGCCTCCTTGGCTTCCGAAGTCCCGGGCACGGATGCCAATACAGTACCCTTGGGGTTGTCAATTGGAATCTTGGAAAAGTCGGCTGGCAGTTCATTTCCCGCAACGAAGCTCCACGGTCCTTCGAACGAAGGCCCCTTAAACCAACGCCCCGAAATCAAAATGTAGTAACTTCCGCTGATTCGAAAAATATTTCCGTTCGTGTTGCTCACATATTCCAGGCCGGTCCCTGGAACGGCACTGTACTTCGCTTCCCCCTTAGTCTCGATCAGTTCTGCCGGTCCGAATACAACGTACACAACCGGGACTTCTGCCTTTTGGCCAGCCTCCTTCAGCGACGGTTGTTGCGGTGTCTCCTTGTCACCCGGGTTTTGAGCAAGATTCTTGTTGACCAGAAACTCTTCAACCTTCTTCATGTCGCCCGGCAACTTCTTGACGTACGTCCATGGTCCCTCCAACTCTTTCGATTGCAGCCACCAGTCCTGAACGCGCAGGTAATAGAGCTTCTTGTCATTTTCCAACAGGATGATGGATCTCGTGTTAATCACCCGCTGTAGTTTCGAATCAGGCACATCGTTCAATTTCGGTGACCCATCGATGAGAACCAGCACCGATGGCTTGGCGCTGATGAATACCTTGGGCGGGTCGTTCTCGACATCGATGCCTTTCATGGTTTCGCCGTCAGCTTCAATCGCAGCCTCGAGCCGGTCTAGCGATATTGTCTTGGTCGCACCAGGCAGTTTTTTCTCCAGCAGTGCCATCAGTCCCGCCTCTTTGTCGGCAGCCGAAGGGAACTTTACCGACGTGACTTTCATGTTGTCGAGCGTTACGAGCCGATTAATTTTGTCTACTTCTGTACGTGCCTGTAGCCACACGACTCCGTATTTAGGGGTACTGTTCTTTCCTTGCTTTAACTCGACGGCGCAATAAAGCTCGACGAGGTTGCCCTGCCACCTGTCTACCTGTGGCGGGTAGATGCTGAATGTGTCCGTTTCGTTCTTGAATATCCGTGGCCAGTTCCCCTCTGATGTGCGTGCGACATTCGATTTGCCTGTCTTTGTCGCGCTCGGTGCGTCGGGCAATGTCTGCTGGGCGCTTGCCATGCTGATGAAAAGAACGATGGCAGTAAACGAAATCACACCAACAGTTTTGTCGTGCTCACGATGGGGTCTGCATATTTGGGACATAGGATCTCAAGCGGACTTTCAAGTTTTGCTTCGATGCAAGGGCGCTGCATGCGGAAAATACCGAGATTTTTCTGATTTGCACGCCTTTTGTGAACTGTGCCGATTGACAGTCGCGCGAGATGGAATGCCGGAATTGGAAAGCGATCCCACGTCAACGCCACTCTGCCGGTAATGATGCGGGGCGCTGAGTCTAACGGGAAAGCGACTTTAGCGGAGAATCACTATCGTATCTGCAAATCGTCTTTCTAATTCTTCAAGGGCTGCCTGCGACTTGACAAAATATCAGATTAGATTTATTCCAAATAGTATTCATGGACGCTGAAGCGATTCGACGGTCCTTCGAGGGCTGCGGGTTGCGGTGTACGCCGCAACGGTACGCCGTAATTGCATTCCTGATGGAATGCAACCGCCATCCCACCGCTGCGGAAATCTTTGCAGCCGTGAACCGGATGGATCCGCGCTCATCGAGGGCCACAACCTATAACAATCTCCGGGACCTGGTTCAAGCCGGCCTGGTACGTGAAGTAGCTGTCGAGGGGCGTGCCGCGCGATTTGATGCGAAAGGCACGCGCCATCACCACTTCATCTGTGACCGCTGCGGCAATGTCGAGGACATCGAGTGGTACAACGTGTCCAAGCCTGCTTCGAGTTCCCTCGGTAAACGCGTTCTTCGCGAATGCGAAGTAATTTTCCGTGGTCTCTGCACGAAATGTGCTCAACGGCACGCTTCCCGTTAAGTAGCAGGGCGCGTGAATGGCTAAAAATGGCGCGCTGACAGCTCCGTCTACGGTTGCGCGCGTGAACGCAAAGGGTAACCGACGGCCTCTCCTCTCCGGACATACGGTGGGACGTCTCGTCGCTCGATCCATTCGGAGTTCATCACAGTTTTGACTATTTCGAAGGAAAATACATATGGAAAACAAGACGGCATCTAACACTCTCGACGCACATACTCAGGCAACACAACAATCCATTGAAGGCACGTGTCCTTTCGCTGGCACAACTCCCGCCCGTAGCAACCGTGACTGGTGGCCAAATCAACTGAACCTGCAGGTGCTTCATCAGCACTCTCCCATGTCCAATCCAATGGAGGAGGAGTTCGACTACGCAAAGGAGTTCAAGAGTCTCGATCTTAATGCCGTAATCAAAGACCTGCACGCGCTCATGACCGACTCGCAGGAATGGTGGCCGGCAGACTTCGGCCATTACGGAGGCCTGTTCATCCGCATGGCGTGGCATAGCGCGGGCACGTACCGCATCGGCGACGGCCGCGGCGGTGCTGGCGCAGGGCAGCAGCGCTTCGCCCCTCTCAATAGCTGGCCCGATAACGTGAACCTCGATAAGGCCCGCCGTCTGCTATGGCCGATCAAGCAGAAATACGGCCGCAAGATTTCCTGGGCTGACTTGATGGTCCTCGCCGGCAACGTCGCACTCGAGTCGATGGGTTTCAAAACCTTCGGTTTTGGTGGCGGACGTGCGGATACGTGGGAACCAGAAACGGACGTGTACTGGGGTCCTGAAGGCAAATGGCTGGCTGATGATCGTTACAGCGGCGACCGTAATCTTCAGAGTCCACTTGGCGCTGTGCAGATGGGCCTTATCTATGTAAACCCTGAGGGTCCGAATGGCAAACCGGATCCCGTCGCTGCAGCCAGGGACATTCGCGAAACCTTCCGCCGTATGGCGATGAACGACGAAGAAACCGTGGCGCTGATTGCCGGTGGTCACACCTTCGGCAAAACTCACGGTGCGGGCCCTGCAGACAATGTGGGTCCTGAGCCGGAAGCAGCCGGCATCGAAGACCAGGGCTTGGGTTGGAAGAGCAAGTTCAAGTCCGGTAAAGCCGGCGACGCCATCACAAGTGGTCTCGAAGTCACTTGGACCACTACGCCCACCAAATGGAGCAACAACTACTTCGAAAATCTTTTCAAGTACGATTGGGAACTAACCAAGAGCCCCGCTGGTGCGAATCAGTGGACGCCGAAGAATGGCGCGGGCGCCGGCACGATTCCGGATGCGCACGAGCCGTCAAGACGTCACGCACCTACCATGCTGACGACGGACCTCTCGTTGCGCTTCGACCCCGCGTACGAGACGATTTCCCGCCGGCTCCTCGAGCATCCCGACCAGTTCGCTGACGCGTTCGCGCGGGCGTGGTTCAAGCTGACACACCGCGACATGGGTCCGATCGCTCGCTACCTCGGCCCGCTCGTTCCGAAAGAGACGCTGTCGTGGCAAGATCCAATTCCTGCCGTCGATCACCCTCTCATCACCGAACAGGATGCAGCTACGCTAAAGTCGAAAATCCTAGCCTCAGGGCTGACCATTTCCCAACTGGTTTCGACTGCGTGGGCATCAGCGTCAACTTTCCGGGGCTCCGATAAGCGTGGCGGAGCAAACGGAGCGCGTGTTCGTCTTGCTCCGCAGAAGGACTGGGCCGTTAACCAGCCGGCTCAGCTGACGAAGGTGCTGAAGACGCTCGAAGGCATCCAGAAGGACTTTAACAGCGCGCAGACCAACGGCAGCAAGGGAAAGAAGGTCTCGCTCGCCGACCTCATCGTTCACGGCGGCGATGCCGCGATTGAGAAAGCTGTGAAGGATGCCGGGTTCGCGGCAAAAATCCCATTCGCGCCGGGACGCATGGACGCTTC
>Ga0126378_10000930_pt1 | contig 21670 bp, 20 predicted proteins | sample PanSoiMetPlot_23_FD_92587 | JGI IMG/M metagenome (GOLD analysis project Ga0126378, IMG submission 92587) | Tropical forest soil microbial communities from Panama - MetaG Plot_23 | ecosystem: Environmental > Terrestrial > Soil > Tropical forest > Bulk soil | place: Panama | collected 2016-02-17
TCCGCTCACGAGCCGGGAGGACCAGAGTCGGCTCGATTCGGCCTCAAGGCCAACTCGGGTCGATCAACAGTGGCTACCCGACCCCGCGCCGCGTTAGGTCTGCTTTACCTTCAGCAGCGGAAGTTCCCGCCGCTCTTCGTGAGTGCCGCTTGGTGCCAGAAGGAGACATGCCGGATCAAACCAGATCGCGGCCATGACGTACGGTCCGCGCGGCACGCCGCGATTATTCCGGCAACCCGGCCTTGCGCAGGCCCTCGATCCAGCGGGCGCGGTCTTCCGGCCGCCGCATTGGAGTCGGAGTCGCCCAGCTTGCAACATTACTTAGCCGCAGACCGGGATCGATCTCGCGCATTCGGGCGATTGCCTCCCGCGCCTCCACGATCCGATCCGAAAGCGCATAGGCAATCGCCGCCAGCCGCCAGGTCGAAGCCCAATTCGGCTGCTCGTGACTCGCCTTCCTCGCCCAGGAAGCGGCCTCGTCGTAACGACCTGCGTAGAGATGCGCCCAGCCCATATTGGCATAGCTGAAGTAGACGAGCGGATCGAGCGGGCTCAGCCGCATGGCTCGCTCGAAGCGTTCAATCGCGTCGGCATGTTCTCCGAGAAATATGCGCACAGCCCCGCTTGCGCTCCAGGCTGTCGCCGAGTTCGGGTTCAGAGCGAGAGCGCGCTCGATGTGGGCCGCCCCGGTCTCCAACTCATTGGCGAAAAGGGCGAGCATATAGCCACTCGTCCACAGCGCCGTCGGGTCGTCCTTGCCCACGGCCAGCGCTCGGCGCGCCAGCCTCACGCCGTCCGCGCTCTCGCGGTCGGGGTCGGCCAACCGCATAAACGGTAAGGACACGGTGAACCGCCAGCCGCATTCGCCCACGGGGCACGCCAGGCCGCACGGTTTCACGACGCTGTCACTCATCACGACCGCGGTCGGTCGATGAGCGCCTCTGTCGCGCTGACACCCACACGCCTAGAGCGCCTCGCCCGCGCCCGAGTCACTCATGGGCGTCGGGATCCACCACTCCGGCCCGCGCACCGTTTCAATGTATTCGGGCCAGCGCAGGTCGACCGGCGCCTGGAAATCCCGCGGCAGCAACGGCGCCGTCCACTTCGAGCCGCCGACGCCGCCGCCCGTGCGCTCCTTGAACTCGCTCTGCGCGCGCTCCAAAACCTCGGGCGCCATGAGCAGGTCGATCAAGGTCGCCGCGATGGTCTTGGCACCCAGGAAGATCCCGGGATTGATCGCCGCCGGCAGGCCGCCGAGCGCGTTGTTGACCCACGCCGGATACTCGTAGCCAGCGTTCGGCGGCTTGAGCCGCGGGCGCATGGTGAGCAAGCGCACCGTCGGCGCGTGCCATGTGTAGTCGACGTAGTCGTCCGACGTGTAATGCTCCTGCCAGGCAGGAAGTGCTCGGCGGAGATAGGCCTCGTATTCCTGGGGCGGCATCAGTCGCTCGCAATCCTCGAGGAACGGGTTCTGCATCGGCGCGACGCCGAGGTTCGCCTGGATCTTGCGGCCGAACGCCCGAGCCTCCTCGGAGAACTTCGGCGTGCCCGCCAGCTCCATGTTCTCGAAGGCGAGATCCGCCATGGTGTGGTTGGTGAGCCCGACGCGGGTCTTGGTCACCCAGCGCACGGAGGCGCGGCAGCCGGCGGTGCCCGCGGCGTGACGGGCGTTGTTGGCGAGCACGTTGTAGATCTGCTGCTGGATGCCCAGCATCGGCGAGCGCCAGGCATACTGGATCTGGCTGAAGCGCGGCGGCAGGTTGTCGGAGGTGGCGTCGCCCGCCGCCATCACGAACTCGTTGAGCGTCCAGGTCCCCGTGTGCGGGAACATCGCTTCCTTCGTGTACTTCGTCATCGTGTACATGAGGCAGAGCGCATCGATGGCGCCGGGGCACCGCGCCGCCGTGTGCGAGGTATGCCGCGTCGGCACCAGGCTCTTGTCGATCCAGGTCTCCGGCGCCACCGTCTCGAAGGTGAACACCACGCTCCAATAGGAGCCGCACTGCGTATCCCAGACAGCGGTATTGGTGAAATGCGGGTGATACGAGATGAAGGCGTCGGCGCCGTCGAAATAACCTTTTGCGGCGTGTACGGGCTTGGACCCGCAGACCTTCTCGGCGGGCTCGCCGAAAAATTTGAGCGTGCCCTTGAGCCCGAAGTGCTCCATCGCCGCCTTGGCCGCCAGCACGCCCGCGAGCGCGGTGGTGCCGAGCGCCGAGTGCGGGTCGGTGTGCCCCGCCGCCCACGGATGCAGGCCTGCCCGCGGCGCCTGGTAGGGCACCACCTGCTGCGAGTTCCCGGGCACCGCGTCGTACTCGGCGTAGCTGCCCAGCACCGGACCGCCCCTGCCCCAAGTCGCGGCAAAGGCGGTCGGCATCCCGCCCGAGCCCTCCTCAACCTCGAAGCCCTCCGCTCGCAGCAGCTCGCAATAGGCCTTGGCCGACTTGTATTCGCGCCAGGCAGGCTCGGCGTAGTCCCAGATCTTCAGGTGCCAGTCGGAGAACCGGCGGGCACGCTCGTCGATCCAGTCGAGCGCGAAGCGCTTCTGCTCAGTGAGTCCGGGCATACGTTGTCTCCGTTTCTGCGCGTCAGATGCAGACCGAGTACTCCGGCATGAGCCGGCTCAGGGCCTCGGCACTCTTGTCCGTGATCAGGATGGTGTGGCCGAGGGACATCGCGAGGTTGCGCGGCGCGTCCACCAGGATCGCGTGCAGGAACAGCACCATCCCCGTTTGCGCCAGCATGGGGTTCCCGGAATAGATCATGGGCGGCACGTCCATCCAGGTAGGCCTGAAGCTCGCGCCCAGCGAATAGCCGCAGGCCGCAAGCCGCGTGCCGCCGAACCCCGCGGCGTCGAAGACGCGCCGGTGCGCATCGTCGATCTCGCCGAGCGGCCGACCGGGGCGTGCGGCCTCGGTCATGGCGGCGAGCGCATCGCGTGTTGCCTCGAACATCTGGCGCTGGCGAGGATCAGCTTTGCCGACCGCGGCGGTCCGCATCAGGCAGGCGCAGTAGCGGCGATAGCTCCCGGCGAATTCCATAGTGATCTGGTCGACGGCATCGAGGTGGCGAGCGCCCGTCGATGAGCGCACCAGGAGCGCGCGATCGCCCGAGCCCAGCACCGGCCCTGAGGGCGGCATGTCGCCGCCGCCCCGCAGGATTGCCGAGAGGCCAGCGGCGGAAATATCCCCCTCGAAGGCGCCGGGGCCGATCGCCCCCAGCATCGCGAGGAGCGCGTCGTCCGCCAGCGCCGCCGCCCGGCGGACATAAGCAATCTCCGCCGGCGACTTGGTAACGCGGAGCTCGCGGACGAGATTGGAGCCGTCCTCGAGCTCGCACCAGCCCGCGAGCTGCCGCCGCAGGCGCTCGTGATTGAGACCCGTGAGGCCGAACGTGTTGAGCTCAATACCAATCCGGGCGCCCTTCAATCCCTGCTCCGCCAGAATGGCCTTGAGCTCGGTCGTGGGATCGGCGCCCTCGGTGTCGTACCAGATGCGGATGTCCTCGATGATCGAGGTCCGCCGCGTCTGCTCGCGGTCCGGCAGGCGGGTCAGCAGCGTGATCGGCCGATCCTCGGCGGTGAGCACCGCACACTGGAAGAAAACGAAACCGCTGGTGTCGAAGCCGGTCAGGTAATAGTGGCTCTCCTGCGCGAAGATCAGGAGTGCCGCCAGGTCCTTCTCGCGCAGCTTGGCGCGCGCCCTCGCGATGCGCGTGAAGAACTCCGACCGCTCGAAGTGCAGCGCCATCGTGGGCCAGCGTCGGCGCTCAGCGCGCCGCCGTGGGGGGCGCCGGGATCGCTATTGCAGCAACCAGCTCGCCCACTTCTCCACCACCTTGTCGCGATTGTCCGACCACCATTGCGAATTATAGACGAACATCTCCTTCTTGATGTCAGGCGCGGTCGGCAAGGTCTTGAGCCGCTCAGCGGAGAGGTGCTCCGCCGCCCCGTTGTTGACGAATCCGTAAGGGATCAGCATCGAGAGCCGCGCCTGCGGCACCGGCATGGTGATGAAGGCCGTGAATTTCATGGCGTTGGCGCGGTTTGCGGCACCCTTCGGCACCGCCCAGTCATCGGTACGAAGCGCGCCTTGCTTCCAGCCGACCTCGACCGGGGCGCCGTTTGCCTGGATGGCCGCGATGCGGCCGTTCCAAGCAACCGCCATCACGGCCTCCTTGTCGTTGAGCATTTGCGCGGGAATCGCACCCGCCTCCCACCACTTCACGACCGACGGCTTGATTTTGGCGAGGCTTTCGTAGGCCTTGTCGATGTCCATGGGGTAGATCTTGTCCATCGGCACACCGGTCGCGAGCACCGCGGCCTCAAGGAAAGGCGTGAGCCCGCCCGAGCCCGCCGGCATCGTCCGCGGCCCCGGAAATTTCTTGGTGTCCCAGAAGTCCGCCCAGCTCGTGGGCTTTGCGTCCTTGAAGACATCGGTGCGATAGGCATAGGTCTGCGCGTAGGGCAGCATGCCGAGCGAGTATTTGAACTGGAACGCCTTGTCGATGTTGTCGACATCAACGAGGCTGTAGTCGATCTCCTCCCAGTAATCGCCTTTCTTGGTGAGGTTGATCACGCCCGCGCGGTCGAACTCGCCGACGTCGTACTCGATGTTGTTGGTATCGATCATGGCCTTGAGCTTGACGATGTCGGGGCCCTGGGACTCCACGACCTTGATGCCGCTCAGGCGCTCGAAGGGCTCGAAATAGGCTTTGCGTTGCGCATCCTGGAAGGCACCGCCATAGGAGGAGACCCGAACCACACCGCTGCCCTTGAGCTTCTCGGGGATCGAGGTGATCTCCGGTAAGGCCGGGGCGTCCGCCGCCAGCGCCAGCGGCGGGCCGATCGCTCTGCCAAGCGCCGCCAGGGCGCCCGCGCCGAGTCCGAGCCGCGCCGCCACCCGCATGACATGGCGCCGCGAGTACTGGGCGGCGTGCGGCGACATCTCCGATACGGAGAACAGGAAGTCGAGAAGTTTTCGATCATCGCGCATCGATTGGGCCTCCCGGAGTTTATGCGTTCCCGTTGTCACCAATGAAATCACACCTCACGTGGCGCGCATAGCGTCCTTCGCCAACGGCTCCGGCAGCACTATCGACGAGCGCAGTCGCTCTGAGCGCCGGCGCAGGAGCTCCGCGCTCAGGAATAGCACGCCGGTCAGGACGACCAGGATCGTCGATACCGCCGCTATGGTCGGGTCGATCTCGAAGCGGATGCTCTCCCACATCTTGCGCGGCAATGTCACGGCGCTGGTTCCCGAGACAAAGAGGGCCACCACGAGCTCATCGAACGAGCTGATGAACGCGAAGAGCGCGCCCGCCAGCACGCCCGGACGGATGATCGGGAACGTGACCTGCCAGAAGGTGCGCCAAGGCGTGGCACCGAGATTCATCGCCGCCTGCTCGAGCCGCTCGTCGAAGCCCTGGAGGGTCGCGGAGACATTGATCACCACGAAGGGTACCGCCAGCGCGGTGTGCGCGATCACCAGCGCGAAGGGATTTCCAACGAGGCCCAAGCGAGCATAGAAGAAATAGATGCCGATCGCGACGATGATCACGGGCGCGATCAGCGGCGAGACGATGAAGCCGACCAGCAGGTCCTTGCCGCGGAAAGCGGTCCGCACCAGGGCGAGCGCCGCCGGCGCGCCGAGTGCCGTCGCCAGCACCATGACGGCGCCGCCGACCCAGAGGCTAAGCGACGCCGCGCCGAGCCAGTCGGAGCGGCCGACGAAATTCTCGTACCAGCGGAGGCTGAACCCCGGCGGCGGGAAGCTCAGGTATGTGCCGGCGGAGAACGACAGCGGGATCACCACCAGGATCGGAAATACCAGGTAGAGCAACACCAGCGCCGCGAGACTGGTGACGCCGAGGCCGGGACCAGAGCGCGGGCGCCTATTGCGGCTCATTCCTCGTGCTCCCCCTAGCGCTGCACACGGCCGAGCGCCTCGCGGACGCCGAGCGTGCGGGCGAATCCGGCGAAAACCAACAGCGCTGCCGCCAACAGCACCACAGAGAGCGCCGAGGCGAAGGGCCAGTTGAAGAGCTCGACCTGCTGCTGGATCAGCACCGCGATCATGAGATCGCGCGGGCCTCCCACCAACGCCGGCGTGATGAAGAAGCCGAGCGCCAGGATGAAGACCAGCAAGCAGCCCGCGGAGACGCCAGGCAGCGCCAGCGGCAGCAGCACCTGCCGGAAGACGCCAAGGGGCGTGGCACCCAACCCCTCCGCCGCACGTAACAAGCTTCCGTCGATGCTGCGGATTACGCTATAGAGCGGCAGGATCATGAACGGCAGCAGGATGTGCACCATAGCGACGTAGACGGCGAAAGTGGTGTTGAGCAGCTGCACCGGCTCGTCGATCGCCCCGATCGCCAGTAGGAACTGATTGACGAGGCCTTGGCGCCCTAGCAGCACCATCCAGGCATAGGTGCGCACGAGGATGCTGGTCCAGAACGGGAGCAGCACCAGCATCATCAGCAGATTGGATTTTGCCCGATCGATCCGCGCCAGCACGTAGGCAACTGGAAAGCCTAGCAGCAGCGCCGCCAGCGTCACGATGATCGCGACCCGGAACGTCAGCCAGAGCACGTGCAGGTAGACCGGATTCACGAACACATGCCGGAAATTGTCGAGGGTCCATCCGGGCTCTGCGACGCTTCGGAGCATCATCGCCGCCACCGGATAGGCGTAGAACGCCGCGAGATAGACGAGCAGTGGCAGCACGAGCGCGGGATGCGACAGCCGCGTGCGCGCCGGGCGTTTCTGGTCAACCAGGGTTGCGCTCATGATCGCCTCGGCCACGATAGCGAGCCCTTCTCCGCATTGCCAGACGCGACGGCCGCGGCGATGATCCGGTCATGGCGAGCGCACCCCAGCCGGCAGCTTTTCGATCTGGCGAGACCGCGCGACCGAATTCTTCCGGAGCTGCGGTCCTGCTTGAGAAAGTCTCCAAACGCTTCGGATCGGTGACGGCGGTCGATGGCGTGAGCTTGGCAATCGAGCCCGGCGAGTTCATCACCTTGCTCGGCCCCAGCGGGTCCGGCAAGACCACCACGCTGATGATGATCGCGGGCTTCGACCACCCCACCGCGGGCGAGATCTACATTGACGGCACACCCCTCGTCGGCGTGCCAGCCTACCGCCGCGGTATCGGCATGGTGTTCCAGAGCTATGCCCTCTTTCCGCACATGACCGTCGCCGAGAATGTCGGCTTCGCCCTGAAGCAGCGCGGCATCGGCAGAACGGTGATCGCCGAGCGGGTCGCGGAGACCCTCGAGATCGTGCGCCTCGGCGGTTATGAGGGGCGCTATCCGCGCCAGCTCTCGGGCGGCCAGCAGCAGCGGGTGGCGCTGGCGCGCGCCATCATCTTCCGGCCACGAGTCCTGCTGATGGACGAGCCGCTGAGCGCCCTCGACAAAAAGCTCCGCGAGGAGCTTCAGCTCGAGATGAAGCGGCTGCACCAGCAGCTCGGCATTACCTTCATCTATGTAACCCACGATCAGCGCGAGGCCTTGATCATGTCCGATCGGGTCGCGGTCATGAACGAGGGGCGCATCGAGCAAGCCGGAAGTCCCTCCGACCTTTACGACCGGCCGGCGAACCGGTTCGTGGCGGGTTTCGTCGGCGAATCAAATTTTCTCGACGGCGAAGTCGTTGAGGTGAGGGGTCGGGAGGTGAGCGTGCAAATCGCGGGCGCCACGCTCACGGCAATCTCGGACCGCACACCCGCGATCGGTGCCCGAGTGGCGCTCGCGGTGCGACCGGAGAAGATTGAATTCCGCGACGGAGCAGCTGCCGGTGCGCAGGCGCGCTCGAACACGCTCTCTGCGCTGGTGCGCGACGTCACCTTCGTCGGCGAGATGCATCGCTACGTCCTGGAGATCGCACCCGGATTGACGTTGGTCGCAAAGCAGCAGCATCGCTATCATGTGACAGCGCACGCGCCACAAGAGCGCGTGGCCGTCGAATGGCATATCGAGGACACCTTGGTCGTCTAGCAAGAAAGAAGAGCCGTCGTCGTCAACTTTTCGCCTGGAAATGGACTGCTGCGCGCCACTGCAGTGTGTCGAAGACGTGCCAAGCTCAGGGGATCGACCCCATTCAGAATTTGGCCGTTCACCCTTCAACAGCGGACTTCGTCAGCGGCGCCGGCTAGCGCCGCTCAGTGCCAAGAGAAGACGTCCGCCTCCTAAGCTGCGGCGTCGCCGGCGCCGGATTTTAACGCGTGGATCGCCGAGAGCGGCGGATGGAAGCCGCCCCTTCGAGCCGTGCAGCGATCTCATCATCATGCGCCGGCAAGAGTTGTTCCGCTTCTGGAAGCTCGGTTAGAAGTACTGGTGAGGTAGTCCTTCCGCCCAAGAGCCGGGCGCGGGCGTTTCAATCTCCCGCCCACGCCGCAACCTCTAAATGCCTTTCCCGCAGCGAAAGCACGCGCTCACGTGCGGCTCGGCTGCTTCGGCGAGTATATCCCGATAGAAATCGGTATCCGCGGATAACTCCAATCCATCAAAACTCGGGCCTGCTACGCGGCTAACGTTTTCCAGCTCCGCGCAATCAGCAACCATGGTCCGCAATCTATGAAGGAGGCGCTAGTGATCAAGTTCATCGCGAGCGCGGCGCCATTCCTGGCATTCGCGGCAATGATCCTACTGTGGGGCTGATGCGCCAACGGGGCTGCAATCTTCTGAAGGAGGCGGTGTCATGCGGGGATGGATGATCTTCGGCTTGGGGGAGACCACGAATATGATAACGGTCGTGATGGCTTTCCTGGTTATTGCCGGTCTTGTTGCGGGATGCGGCACCCTGCACGTGGGTCCGTAGGTTTCGGATTAAGGTTATGAGCAAAATGGACCTGCGTACCGGCCGCAGTTCCACGCCATGCATGGTCGACGCCGATCCCCGCACAATCGTCAGGCCCACCCGGATCGAAGATACGGGACGCTGGCGGTCAAAGAGCCCTCGACGAATGAGGCTCGGTGCTGCCGTTCTTTGCTGCTTGGCCTCCGCCGCTTGCGCCTCGCAGGAGCATTCGGCGAGCTCGCGGGAAAGATGGTGCGGCGCCGGAGGCGGCGCAGTACGCGGCGCATTGGTCACGGTGCTCGGCGGCGCCGTCACCGGCAATATCCCCGGCGCGGCAATAGGGATCGTGCTGTCACCCGTCGGAGCAGTCATCGGCGCGGTCGATGGTGCGACGAAGAATCCTTGCCCCGATACCGCGAGCACGCCCGCCCAGTCTCCGAGTGAGGCTCGTTCGGAGGGGCCCACTACCTGGCAGCACGCAAACGAAGGTGATACCACTGCCCAGAAAGTGATGGGCGTGCGCTACCAGTCGGGCGAATGGGTTGTGCAGGACTATGAGCAGGCGGACATGTGGTTCACGCTCGCCGCCAATGGGGGTGATCGCGAGGCAGCGGTCTTCAGGGACGAGCTGGAAAAGAAGATGACTCCCGACCAAATCGCCAGGGCGCGGAAGCTGGCGAGCGAGTGGAAGCCCACGAGCACGGGACCGACAGCAGCACCGGCAGTTTCGACCGTGCCCGGCGCGACTCCATCACCCCACTGATTCTGCAACTCCGGTTCTGCGGCACCGAGAAGTCTAATTTCAGCCCGTTGTTCGGGCGTGGTGGGAGTTCTTTCCGATCCGCGAATCTTCTGCTCCCAATACACGCTCGATCGCGCCGGCATTGCTGAACTGTTTGCGGAAATCATCGATGCCGAAAAATCCAATTCGGTTTTCCCATTCCGCGCGTGGCGCCCGGAGGCCGAGATACTGGCACACCACGCGCGCGGCGAAAGGCGCTCCGTCATACACCGAGGTACTGAGATAGAGCCCCTCGAGATAGGTGAATTTGCGAGCGGAGGGTTCCCCGAGGATCATATAACGCAATTCGCCATCGCGTTGGCCCGTGAAGTATGTAAATAAGCTTCGAAGATTGACCCCTTTCGGCTTCCAAGCGTGACCCAGCCAAGGACCACTTTTACTTTAGCTATCCCGTCCACTTGCAGCTCGATCACCGGGGTCCAGCTTCGGCGCCGATTAGGGGTCAAATGACGCGCCGATTCACAGCATACGCGATCGCCGTGAAGGTGACCCTGTGACGCCGTCGATTTTTCATTCTATACGTCGGTGCGGCGGCGGACCACCAGGGGTCGGCTCCCTGCGTCTACCCCAGATTTCCCCTCACTTTCAACCCGCGTTCGTCGAGCGACTTGAGACGTATCGCCCATCTCACGTGATCTGGTGCGATCTCGCTGTCAGCGATTTAAGCAGCCGCGCACCAGCCGCGTAGGTGTTGCCTGGTAGGCCATCTGGCGGCCGTTTGGTCAGATAATTGAGTCGCTGCCTCATTGTTGGGGGCATGATGTCGGAGCAGTTCCAGAGTAGGCCGCAGATCGCGCTGACTGTAAGCCGTGCCCCGCGGACATCGATGGTGGGCCCGGGCTCACCCCCTCCCCAAGCCTCGAAGGCGTCCACAGCATCGGCAAAGGCATTCCGCAAGTCACCGGGTGCATGGCCGCCTCGGCTCGGCGAGTAGCTAGAGCCAACGAGGAGTGAATGCTGCATGGCACGCAGGAGATCAGAGACGGCGTGGGCGCCGCCGCGGGGCGTCCCGGGCCACCCTGACATGGCGTCGCCGGTGATCGAGCCACCTCGAAAGAGTCTCTAGTGCGCGCCGGCTGACCAACACGATCAAAACGCCAAGCGCAGCCAAGCCGAGGAGTGACATCAAATCGGGAAAGGTCATGCGCGCCTCCCTTCGCCGATCTGATCTTTTCTCACACGCCCCGATGGTTAATGCAAGCCGCCGCAGTCGCAGCTGTGGACCACAAAGAAAAGCCCCAGGCGAAAAGCCCCGCCGGAGCGCGGGCTGGGTACGCGCTCTCGGCTTAGGCCGCAGGGTGGCCGCCCAGTCCTCTAGCTCGCTCTTCAGACCTACGGATCGTTTCTTGCGCTGTGGATGTCCGTGTCGGGTCAAAGGCGGTAATCAGCTCGAGATCTTCTCAAGTCTGCTTTTCTCGTTCGAGCAGACTTCCTGATCCCGAGCTCGCACGTCGGGGACGTGCCACTAGCGGCCATCGACAAGTGGCACCTGCGCCCGCTTAACTGGATGATCGCGGAACCGCTAGCGCAGCGTGAGTTTGGAGACCTTGCCCGTTGCCGGCATCGGCAGCGCGTCGACGATCACCATGTCGTCGGGCAGCCACCACTTGGCGATGCGCGGCCCAGGTAATCGAGCACGTCGCGCGGCGTCGGTGGATATTGTTCGTCCACTACGATGACCATGCTCAGGCCGGCTGCACGGTGTGGCGGAACATGTTCCGCCTGGCCTCGTCGTCGAACTCGGCCTTGAACGTGTGCCGATCCTTGAGCGCCAGCGCGCGCTGAGCCGCCGGCCGTGCGTCGATCGCGTCGAGCAGGCGCTTCAGATTGGGCAGCTTCCCCAAGGCCGCGTCATCGCCAAGCACGAAGGGCACCAGACGCGCCCAACCCCAGAGAGCCATGTCGACAATGGTGTAGCTGTCGCCGAGCATGAACTTGTGCTGCGCGAGCCGGGCATCGACGATGCCGTAGTGCCGCTTCGCCTCGAACATATAGCGCGTGACGGCGTATTCCTTGGGCTCCGGAGCGAAGCGGGAGAAATGCACCGCTTGGCCGGAAAAGGGCCCGACGCCCGACGCCACGAACATCAGCCAGGACAGCAGCTCGCCACGCGTCCGCGGGATATTCGGCGGCATGAATTTTCCGGTTTTCTCGCCGAGGTAGAGCAGGATTGCATTGCTGTCGAACACCGTGGCATCGCCATCGACGATGCAGGGTACCTTGTTGTTCGGGTTCAGCGCCGTGAATTCCGCGCTGAACTGCTCGCCCTTGCGCGTATCAATGGGGACCGATTCGTAGGCCAGCCCCGCCTCTTCCAGAAACAGCGCGACCTTCATCGGGTTGGGCGCGAGACTATAGTAGAACTTGATCATCGTGTTCTCCCGTTGCTTGGGGCGGCATGCAACGCCAGGCCGACCACACGTGACCGGCGGATGACAGGGGTTGCGGCGGAGCGCTTAAACTATCGCCCGGATCGAGGCCAAGTCACCAAGGATCTTCTCCGGCAGCCTCACCCGCATGCAGGCGCAGTACGGCCTCAAATATGTGCAAAACCTAGCCGAAGGACACCAAGTGGAACGCGGATGGCTCGCAGGCGCTGCGCGCACGCATCTCCAGAAGCGACCACGAGCAGATATCGACGACGCCTTCGCGCTAGGTCTGCTTTACCTTCAGGATCGGAATTTCGCGCCGCCAACTACGACTGCAGCTTCGTGCCAGATTCAGACATCACGGACCTGCTCCATATGGTACGGTCGTCGGGCGAAGGGGACATCGCCATGGACAATCCCGCTTATCCGCTCGGTCACTCTGAACATGAATTGGAGCGTCTAAACATACAGGCTCGTTACGTGGAGCCGGTGACGCGACGGTTTTTTCTTGAGGCGGGCGTCAAGGCCGGAATGCGTGTGCTGGACGTTGGCAGCGGCGCGGGCGACGTTGCATTTCTAGCGGCCGACCTCGTTGGTGACGCTGGTGAAGTGATTGGTGCGGATCAAGTGGCGACGGCGGTCACGATAGCAACACAACGGGCAAGGGCCAAAGGCTTGCGGAATGTATCCTTCCGCGTGGGCGATCCGGGCAAATTAGAATTCGACCGACCGTTTGATGCTGTTGTTGGAAGATACGTGCTGCTATTTCAAGCCGATGCCGCCGCGATGGTGTGTAAACTTGCAAAGCATCTTTCTCCCGGGGGCATTGTCGTTTTCCACGAGCCCGATTGGAGTGACGTCCGATCGTTCCCGCCCGCACCGACCTACGACGCATGCTGCCGATGGGTCGTTGAAGCGTTTCGACGTGCTGGCGCAGACGCCAACGCAGCTACAAATCTGTACCGGGCGTTCTTGGGCGCCGGTTTGCCGGCGCCGCAGATGCGAATGCAGACTTTTGTTGGATTCGGTGCAGCCTGCACGGACTGGTTGACGGTTGCGGCGGATCTTGCACGTACCTTGCTGCCAAAGATCGAACAATTCGGCATAGCGACAGCGGCCGAAGTTGATGTGGCAACGTTAGCCCCGCGCCTCCGTGACGAGGCGATCGCGAGCTCGCCTATGATCGTCGGGCGCTCTGAAATTGCGGCGTGGTCGCAGCTATAGACTATGCCACCCACGTAGCCCATCGAGGTTCATCTTTTGATCAAACTTAGCGACAAAACGGCCGTTTCATAGGCACCGCTCACTGAATGTCCGAGTCGGGTCAACAGCCGCCTCTGCGTGAGCTTCGCCGGCGTCCGCTATTCCCTCAGCATCGGAAGTTGGCACCGCCAATCACGAGTACAGCTTGGTGCCAGGAGCCGACATAGCCGGCGCCCCCACTTGCTGAAGGACTACGTCCGCGCGTGCTCGCCGGCGGCGACCTTTAGCAGGTACAGCTTCTCGCGCTTGTGCTCCACATCGAACTCTGAGCGGCCCGTGTAATTGATGTGCCGGCCATACGTGTGCAGTGACATTGAAACGTCTTTTCCAACGTTCCAGACGCTGTGAATGTGTTCCGGGTAGCAGCGCGTTATCTCACCCACGGTTATCACTTGTTCGCCGCTGCGCTTAAGCTCGGCATAACCGGGAGTCGTGCCGTCATCCAGCCGATCGTAACTAATCTCCTTCTCCTCGCCCTCCATGCTGACAACGACCGCCCAGGTCTTGTGGTTGTGCGGGGTTGTGCCTCGGTTCGGCAGCCACGAAACGAGAAAGACCGCCAAATCGTGGTTAGGCTCTTCGTGAAGCATGTGAACGCCGAAACCCTGCTCGGCGTTGCAATCACGATATTCGGGGTGAAACCACCCGGGCGATTGAGCGAACTTCCTGGCCAGTGGTGCCACTAGGTCGGTGATTTTCACCGGATCAGTTTCCTTAGCAGTAATAGCCCGCAGGTCGTTCACATACTGGTCAAGGGTGTACGAGACGGCCATTGCATCAGCCTCCCAAGCTAGAGGAACTGCAATCGACGACTTCTATGCGGCGTTATCGACTACTTCTTTAGCGGCGTTGTCGATCACGATCGGTGCCTCGAAATACTGGAACTCAGGCTTAGAGCCGAAGATCGACTGGATTGCCTCTTCAAAAGCAGGACCGTGCGCTTTTTTCGCAGCCTCGATGTTCTTCCAGAGGTAAACGCCACCGCCGCGCCGGGACGTTTCATCGAACAAGAAGGCTTTATGGATAAGGTCCGGGTTAGCCTGCCACATAGGCACGCGAGCGCGGTATTTGGTCATCGCGTCGGCGCGGCTCATCCCGTCCGGCAAGCGAAACAACACGATCTCCGAAATCATGGTCACGCCCTCCGTTATTGTGGGGATGTCAGCTTAGCACTTCTGAGCCAACGCTGGAATGTTTGGAATCCGCTCTGTGTAGCTCGGTTGCAGACGGCGCAGGCGGCCCGCTTTGGGTCAACAGCGGGTATCGACGACCCTCAGCGCCAGGTCTGCTTTACCTTCAGCACCGGAAGTTCACGCCGCTCTTCGCGACTGCCGCTTGGTGCCAAACTCGGACCTCGCCCCGTATGGTTTCCAAACAACTCAAGTGCGAAAATCTGCAACGACCACGACCGAGCGCCGATCAGATGCGCTAGGATCAGCTGCGGCGCAGCAGGATCATCGCCCGATGACCATCACTCTGTCTGAGGCCGACGTCGCTAAGGTCTTGAAGTACGAGCAGCTCATACCTGCGATAGCGCCGCGTGCCATTCGAGACGCCCGTGAGCGCCGCTATCCCGCGTTCTCCACTTGCTCATGGCTCGGCGCCCAGCGCCTGCGCCGCCTCGACCTCGCACACAAAATCCTGGAACTTGCCAGCGGGTGTGAGCGGTATCGAGTCGTGATACGTGATCCGGATCGAGAAATGCTGGCTGGTGGCGGCCTTGATCCGCTGTGCGACCTCGGCCTCGACCTCCGGTGTCAACCGGCGCCTCACCACAAGCCGGACCTCGAGATCGTAGCGGCTCCGTTGGACGATTTGGCACTGCCGGAGGTCGCTCAATTGGTAAAAGGCGAGACCACCGAAATTGCAGAAGCGGCGCTCCCCCGACGGCAGCACGAAAAGGTCGCGCATGCGGCCCACCACATCCCTCAGGACCGGCTGCGAGCGACCGCAACTGCAAGCAGCGCCTAGCACCGCGCGGTCGCCGATCTCATAGCGAATGAGCGGCGATGCGTAGCCTTGGAGCGGCGTGATCACGACTGTGCCAGTCTCTCCGGGCGCACTCAGATCGCCTCGACCGTCGAGAACTTCGACCAGCGTCGCTTCCGCCTGGACGTGGTAGTGCTGATGCTCGGGGCATTGCAGCGCGATCGTACCAGCCTCGACCGCGCCATAAGAGGCGAAGAGATCGCGCCGGAACGCGCGCCGGACGACCTCGCGCAGATCGGGACCGATCAATGCCCCGCCAGACATGATGGCCTTGAGGTGCGGCGGATCCAACCCTCGATCCAGAAAGTGGAAGCTCAGGGCCTTGAGCAGCGCCGGTGGGACCCTAAGATAGTCGGGCTTCTCGCGCAGTAGCCAGTCCGCCATCTCGGCGATGGACGACCGGTTGTCGAGCATCACGGACGGCCCGGTCTGGTAGGCTTGCGCTGCCGCACCCCAGTTAGCGAAGCGCCGACCCGCGGGAGCGAACGAAGCGCCGGTGGGATCGCGTTCGATCACGCCAAATTTGAGCCGCAGGTCGCAGGACTGCCACAGCAATTTGCGCAGGACCACGGCCTCCAGGATCTGCGCCTGCAGCTGAGTACGCCAGACCGAGACCGGCATCGCGGTCGAGCCCGAGGTGCTGATTTTGAAACTGCCGCCGTGCTCCGCCGGCACGCTGGTACTCCGGAGCGCGTCACCCTGATCCTGTAGGTCGCTGCGCCGGAGAAGCGGCAGGCTCCGCCAGAACTCCGGCGTGATCGCTTGGCGCGGTCGATAACCGGCAGCGGCAAGCCGCGCGCGGTAGAACGGCACGGTGTCATAGGCGTGTGCAACGAGACGGTTGAGCTGGTCGAGCTGGAAACGCTGCATAAGGTCGGGCGACCACCACTGCGACTTCTCGAGCTGCTCAGTGACCACCCGCAATTGCTGGCCATAGGGGGTCGGGGTGGCGAGCGGGACTCTCATCTTCCATACTCATCGGGATGGGGACGGGACCCTAGGTGCAACCGAAGGCGGGCCTCAGCCACTTTCGCGAAGGGGCCCACCTTCCCGAGCTCCGGGCGGATATCCTACCGGTCTAGGCTGGACGGCCGAAAGAGGCCACTCGGCCCAATGACCGCTGTGGGTCAAAAGCAGTAGTGGGCAGCACTTCGAGCCAGGCCTGCTTCGCCTCTGAAAACGGACTTTCGCCTCGGCACTCACTACCGCCGCTTCGTGCCAGAAGCGGTCATTCGCTCAATTGGTCGGCGCCGGCGAGGATGCATCGGGCCGCCGCTTGCCCACGACGGGCAGCGCATATGTGCACGTCGAGCTGCACACGAGGTCACTCGCATCCCCCTCGGGATGGACGACGACCGAGCCGACGACAAAGTCCGAACCGCGGCTGAGAAGATTGCATCGTGCGATCAAATCCCGCCGGGGTGGGCGGCGCAGGAAGTTGATAGTCACATTCGTCGTGAGAGGGCGTGGATCGTCGCCGATCAGCCCAAGCACGGCGGCGTACATGCACACATCGATGAGCGTCATCAGCGCTGGACCGCTATAGGTGCCGCCGGGCCGCAGCGCGCCCGCCGTAAATGGAATGCATGCGACAGCCTCGCCCGCTCCAATCCTTTCTGCCCGCACTTTAAGATAACCGGCGAGGGGCGTCGCGTCTGCCAACATGGCGTTGAAAGACCCGACGCTGATAGCCCCTTCGCTTGGCAAGGATAAGGATGGATGCGTCACTTTGCGTGGCCTCATGGCTTATTTTTCCGCTTCTCTTTCAGGCCCGCGATTGAATTCTGCACGAAGCGCTCCATAAGGTTCGGCGCCGACGCGCCGAACATCCGGATACGGCCCGTATGGGTGAGTAGGAGCAGTCCAGCGGCGTGCCCGAAAGTATCTACCATCAGAAGCTTCGCTTCTTCGCGCACGGCGCCCAGCGCCTCGGCGGCCTCGGCGATGGGATGCAGCGCCGCTTCCAGCGCCGCGTTGAGCATCTCGTCCCGCTCTCTGCCTAGCCCATGCGGTTTCATGCCGCCGCGAAACAGGTAGAAGCCGAGATCGAGGTCTCGCGGATTGTCGGCGTAGTAGCGAAAGAACGACATGGCAGCACCGCGCAGGCGCTCGGCCGGCGTCCTGGCGCGCACGATCGCGCGGCTGACGCTCTCTCCCAGTCTGGCAAGCGAGACACGAAGGACCTCCGCATAGATCGCTTCTTTCGAATCGAAATGAAAATACAGCGCCGCCGGTGTGTAGCCGGCCACGGCGGCTATCGAGCGCAACGAGGCGCCGTCCAGGCCGTCACGCTCGAATACCCGGCGGGCGGCATCGAGGATCAGTCCTCGCTTGAGCTCGCTGACGGCACTCCGCCGGCCGGCGTTGGGCTCTCTGGCCATGTCGTGTCCGATATACCCCTTGACGGATTCTCTGATGGCGCTCATTCTAACACCGTTCAAATTTTCGATCAATAGGAGATCGAGCCATGACGGTGCGAATCGAGAAGGCCGGAGCGGTCTGGACGATCATTCACGACCGGCCTGAAGCGCGGAATGCGATGGATCCGGCAAGCGCCGATGCTTTGACCACGGCATTTCTGGAATTCGATGCCGATCGAGAAGCTGCCGTTGCGGTGTTCTACGGATCCGGCGGCGCGTTCTGCGCGGGCTGGGATCTCAAATACGTCAGCACGCTCGACGCCGAATATCCGCTGGGTGCGCTTGACATCCCGCTCGCCGGGCCACGCGGCAACGGTGGGGAAATCCCGCGCGGACCGCTTGGGCCTTCGCGTCTCGAGCTCGATAAGCCGGTCATTGCCGCCATCGAGGGCCCCGCGGTTGCCGGCGGGATGGAGCTGGCACTGTGGTGTGACTTTCGGGTGATGGCGCAGGACGCCTATTTCGGCGTCTATTGTCGCCGCTGGGGCGTTCCGCTCATCGATGGGGGAACCGTGCGTTTGCCCCGCATTATCGGCCAGGGCCGCGCACTGGAGATCATTCTCACGGGGCGCAAGGTGCTCGCGGAGGAATGCCTGAGCATTGGCCTCTGCGAGTACGTTACCCCGAAGGACGGAGCCCGCGCGAAGGCGGAAGAAGTGGCGCAAGAGATCGCGCGATTCCCGCAGGTGTGCGTGCGCGCCGATCGACGCTCTGCCATCAAGAGCCATGGCCTCGGTGTACGCGATGCGCTCATTCAGGAGTGGTACAACGGGCGTGAGGCCTTGATCGAGGATGGTGTGAAAGGCGCGAGCCGTTTCAAAGCCGGTATGGGCCGGCATGGCGACTTCACGAAAATCAGGTGAGCACCTGACTTCCGCATTGGGTCATGAGCAGCCATCAGGCTGACAGCCGTTCACTGTCGGCTTTTCACCTGAGAGCGGACCTTCAAGCGCTGAGCTGGCAGGTCGGAAACGTGCCACAAGCGGTCAGTGGAGGGCACCTATTCGATCACCTCGTCAGCGCGGGCGATCAGTGACTGCGGCACGGCGAAGTCGAGCGCGCCTTCATGGTCGGCACGGCGATACCCGACCGAGAGGTGCAATGAAATCACGCCGTCTCATTCGATCACCTCGTTGGTGCCGCAGCAGCCGCTCAGCGCCAAGAGAGCCGGCAGACGCTCTCTGGGGGTGCCGGAAGCGTTATTGTTTTTCAAATCGCCTGGATGCTTCGGGGACCGTCACCCAATCCTGTGCCGAGCGACACCAGTACTGGGCTCTCGGCCGCAGTTCGGCGCGCTGACGCGCGGTTCCCAACCTCAGATTGAGAACTCTAGGCCCGGCTCCGATGGAAGTCGAGTAGAGCGGTGAGGCGCATTCCGGACAGAACGACTGGTGGCTCGTCGCGCCGCTTTCGGCCGTCTTGATGTAAGCCTTGGGCTTGCCCGTGAGGAGCTTGAAGGACCCTTCCGGAACCGGCACGGCCCAGCGAAAGGTGGTGCCCGATATCGCCTGACAATCGGTGCAATGGCAGATGAAGACCTTCTCAGGATCGACCTCGGCCTCATACGCGATAAAACCGCAGTGACACCGACCGTCGATTTTCATGGCTCACCTCCGGACACGCAGGCGTTCTAATTATTGGGCCGTAGTACATCACCAAACCATCGGCAAGTCCGCAACGGGTCGAGAGCAGTAGTCGGAGGCGCTTCGCGCTAGGTCTACTTCACCCCTGATAGCAGACTTCCCCGTTACGCTTCGCGACCGCCGCTTGGTGCCAAAAGCAGACGTTCGGAAACGCTGCTAATCAAGGTCACACGGAACGTGTTACACCTCCGTCAACTCGGATGTTTTGGCCGGTGATATAGCCGGCACCCTCCGAAGCAAGAAAAGCGATCGTCGCGGCAATCTCCTTGCTTCTGCCTTGTCGACGCATGGGCACGCTTTCGCGGCGCTCATCAGTTGTCGGGAGGCTATCTACCCAGCCGGGAAGGACGTTGTTCATGCGAACATTGTCGCCGGCATACTGCGTCGCGAAAATCTTAGCGTAGGACGCGAGACCAGCCCGGAAAACGGCCGAGGTAGGGAACATCGCGCTCGGCTCGAAAGCCCATGCAGTCGAGATGTTGACGATCACGCCGGATTTCTGTTTCACCATGATGGGTGCGACGAGGCGGGTCGCGCGGATCACGTTCATGAGGTAAGTGTCGAGCCCCGTATGCCATTGCTCGTCGGTTATCTCGAGGATAGGAGCGCGAGGACCATGGCCCGCGCTATTTACGAGCACGTCGATCCTGCCCCAGCGTTGCATCGTGCCGTCAACGAGCCGCTTCAGATCCGTAACCGATTGGTTCGAACCCGTAACGCCGAACCCGCCGAGCTCGCGAGCGAGCGCCTCGGCCTTCCCGGAGGAAGACAGGATGGCGATATTAAAGCCGTCGGCGGACAATCGGCGCGCCGCATCTGCGCCCATGCCGCTGCCGCCAGCGGTGACGATGGCAACCCTTTCGGCCGTCATGATGAGCCTCTCCGAGACCGAGACTAGGAATTCCGCCCGCAGCGGAACGATGGGAGCGAGCGGTGAGCAGAATTATGCATTGGCCCGCCCCGCACGAGCAACATGTCGCCTCGCCTGATTGTATCTTGAAGAGTCGGTCTTGCCGGCCGACCGCCATCGCGGCAATCTCGCGCGCGATCGGCCGGTCCTCGGGAGGTGCTGGATGAAAACTGCATTGGTCACGGGCTTGCGCGGCAAGACCGGGCGCCATGTCGCCACCGCTTTGGCTGGCCGTAAAGGGGTCGCCGTGCGGGGGGCGGCGCGAAGTGCCTCTGATTCGAGCATCCCCGGCGTCGAGGTTACCCGCTTCGATTGGGGAGAGCCTGCTAGCTGGCCCGCGACAGTGGCGGGTATCGAGGCGATCTATCTCGTCAAGCCAAAGACGGCCGACCCTGCTGGAACCGTCGCATCATTCTTGCGGAGGGCAGGGAGCCTTGAACGGGTTGTATTGCTGTCAGAGATCGATGCAGGCAACCGGGACGAGGCGGCGGAGGAACGGAAGGTCGAGAAAGTCATCGAGTCCTTGCCGATTGCCTGGACGATCCTTCGACCGAACTGGTTCGCACAGAATTTCAGTGAGCCATCATTCTATCTCGAAGCTCTTCGAGATGCCGGTGAGCTCAAGGTACCCACGGGCGGTCAACCCACGAGTTTCGTCGACACGCGCGATATTGCAGACGTCGCAGTGGCCGCCCTCTTGGATTCGGGTCATGCGGGACAGTCTTACACGTTGACCGGACCGCGGGCGTTGCGCTGGGCCGAGGTCGCCGCATCGATCGGGGAAGCGGCAGGCCATCAGGTCCGCTATGTCGATCCTCCGCTCAGCGACTATCTTGGTGCGCTTTCCGATAAGGGTACGGCCAAAGCGACCGTCGACTACTACGAACGGATTTATGCGAGCATCCGGCAAGGTCGCACGTCCATCATCTCGGTTGAGGTCGAACAAGTGACTGGGCACCCGGCGCGCAACTTCTTTGATTTCGTCGAAGAGAACAAGAATGTCTGGCGCAGGGCATCTGCACCGCATTGAGCCTACGAAAGTCATCGCAGTACCACCGGAAGTGGGGCACAGGCTCGCCATCGCACACGTCGTGTCGAAGACTGCTCCGGGTCAATAGCCGTCATTGACGGCCCTCGGCGCCACGTCCGCTTTATCTTCAGCAGCGGAACTTTGCCCCGAACTTCACGACTGCAGCTTCGTGCCAGAAGCGGTCATGCATCATCGGCTGCCAGAGCGGCGGCGATCCTCACTGGTGACACGGACGCTGCAATCGCGCGAGACGATGCGGCGTATCAGGCTTGCGCGGCGCGGGGTGATCCGGGCTATTGGGATTTCGGAGTTTCAGCCGGTCTAGAGCGCAGGATCACGATTGATGATACAGGTGCGGACGAACTTTTGAACGCGTTGGTCGCAACACCATTCTCGGATTCACTGAAGCGGTTCTCCTTTCGGGGTGAGCTTTTTGAGACCCCA
>Ga0126378_10000931_pt1 | contig 21668 bp, 20 predicted proteins | sample PanSoiMetPlot_23_FD_92587 | JGI IMG/M metagenome (GOLD analysis project Ga0126378, IMG submission 92587) | Tropical forest soil microbial communities from Panama - MetaG Plot_23 | ecosystem: Environmental > Terrestrial > Soil > Tropical forest > Bulk soil | place: Panama | collected 2016-02-17
AGATCCGCAATGCCGGCCCCTACGATGCGATTTGGCAGGCCTTTGCCGTATTGCTGCCGGTGAAAAGCGTCGGCGTGATGGGCGATGCCCGCTCCTACGAGTTCGTCTGCGCGCTGCGCGCGGTGACCTCAACCGACGGCATGACCGCCGATTACTTCGCATTCCCGCACGAGTTCTTGGGCCGCACGGCGACGCGCATCATCAACGAAGTGCGCGGCATCAACCGCATCGTCTATGACATCACCTCCAAACCCCCCGGCACGATCGAGTGGGAGTGAGGGGTGTGGGATAGGTTGGCGGGTTCTGGAGCGAATTAGCGTAGGAAAAATAGAGGGTCATGGGATAGTTCGTTGATGATCGGCACCACATCGTCAATTCGGAGGCGGATTTCGCTAAGTCGCTGATTTTCAACTGGCTACCTCTCCCGCAGCATATCCAAGCCGAAACGTTTGACGGCATTCCTAACGGTATTTGCAACGGGCGCTCGTCGGATTTTAGAAAGACCGTCAGGCAGAACCAGGCACGTGACGGTCTTTCTATCTAGGAGTGCAGGCGTCGCGAGTAATCTGCTAACTGGCCGACGGTGGCAGATATGCAGATATAGAGTTCGCGACGCCACGTGTACAGCAAACTGCGGCTGATCCCACGTCGGCGAGCAATATTGGAGACCTTCGCGCCAGGGCTTGCCATCTCACTAACGATCTCGGCCCGCTCCTCGACACTCCAACGCCGCCGCGGCTCCGGATCCGCCAGAACCTCTCCTGCCATCAAAAAACGTCCTTAAGCAAGCGCTTAAGGACGTCCTATCCCCTCCAATCCGATCCGACTACGAGGGGCCCATCACACCGCTTACTGTGTACCGAGAGACGGTCTAGGGTCCGGACTCAATTGCACCAGAAGGTGATTGAAGCGGCGAGGAAGACGCCTGCGAGATAATTTGCGGCGAGTTTGTCGTATCGGGTCGCGATCCGTCGCCAATCTTTCAGCCTGCACCAGAGGCGCTCGACGAGATTGCGGGTTCGATAGGCGTCGCGGTCGTAGGGGATGAGGATCTTGCGGGTGCGATTGGGGGGAATGACGACCTCAGCTCCTTGAGCCTGGACAGCGGCCCTGATGGCATTGCTGTCGTAGCCCTTGTCCGCGATCAGCCGGTCGAAGCGGCCGGCGGCGGCTTCGATCAGCGCGGGCGCCATCGTCATGTCGCTGGTGTTGCCGGGCGAGATCAGCAGGACGCGCGGGCGCCCGGCGCCGTCGGTCAATCCGTGGAGCTTGCTGGTGCGCCACCGCGCGAGGTGCCGATGCCTTGCGCGACGGCCCCCCTTTTGCGCCAGCCGCCGAGCGGTGAACCTTGATGCTGGTCGAATCGATGGCGACCGCCCCCCCATACGCCGCTATGCCCGGTCAGCGCCTCGAAGACCGCGAACCAGACGCCTTGCCGGCTCCAGCGGTGGAAGCGATTGTAGATCGTCGTGTACGGGCCATACTCCGGCGGACAATCCCGCCAGCGCGCACCGATGCGCAGCATGCGCACGATGCCCGAGATCACCCGCCGGTCATCGACCCGAGGCGCTCCCTTCCGTCCGCGCGGCAGCAATGGCTCGATCTTCGCCCATTCCGCATCGCTCAACCACGTCAACTGACGAGCCATTCAAAGCCTCCGTTACAAACGAAAACTTTGAATCATCCTCCAAACTTAAACTCAACCTTATTGAGTACGGAGCCTAGGCCTATTGCCTGATCTGCGGGATTGCCGACTCGTTGTCGCGGCGCAAGAGGATCCAGAAAGCGAGGCCGTGAGTGATGAGCAGCAGCGGCACCACGACGGTCGGAATGAAGTAAGTCGCGCCCAGCTGCCCCGGTGAGAGTCCGGATGCGTTCGCCTGGTAGAACGCGTTCAGAAGATCGGCGGCGCCCCAGAGATTGAAGATCCACGCCATCGCGATGCCCGCGCCGCGTGGCAGCAACGAGAGCGACAGCAACGCGAGCATCGCCGCGGTGATGTCACCATAGGCGGCAGACTGCGCGAAAGAAGCGGGCAGATCCGCCGCCACGACTCCGGGCACAAGGAACGACAGCCCGATGAAGCGGAAGCTGTGCAGTATCAGCAGCGGCCGCAGCGCGTCGGCACGCGAGCGCTGGCGCAGTGCTGGCCAGATGGCGCGGGCGGTCACGGTCCCCCACGCGACGAGGCTGAACGCGATGCTCGCGAAGAAGGCGACTTGGGCGGGCATGGGTTATCTCCTAGGCGGAGAGACGACTGACGACAGAGTCGGCCTCACGGCCGGGCGCCGCTGGCCTCGCAGCGCGAAGGTCGTGCCGGCGCCGCCACACCTTCGATTCGGGCGCGAACTGCGGCTGCGACGGCATCGGGATGCGCAACTCGCGCCCGTAACGGTCGAGATCAAAGCCGGGACTGAGCGGGGTGATCAGGAATTGCGCGAGCTGGCGCAGGGTGTTGCGCAGCGTCCGCTGGTTTCCTGGCAGGGCCGCGTATCGGCGCGCAACCGTCTCGAAGTCCTCGGGCAACCGGCCGGTCACGTCGAAAACGTCGCGGGTCGGCGCGCAAAGCTCGAAGGCGCCACGCCGGTGATCTTCGATGTAGTAGCGAAGGCCATTGATGATATCGATCGGCAGGCCGCCCATCCGCGCGGTCTTGAGGAAAAGCCAGGCCGGCGTCGGCACGACCCGCAGCGATCGCCCGACCGCACGCCCGACCGCGTTCGCCATCTCCCGCGCGCCGAGGAGTTCCGGTCCAGTCGGGCGATAGCGCTTGCCTGCGTGCCGCGCCGGATCAATCAGCGCAGCGACGGCGACACGCCCGATGTCCTCGTTGGACGGCGGCGCATTACGGCTGTCGCCGAAGAGCCAGGGAAAGATGCCAAGGTGCGCGGCAAGCCCGATGGGCGCCAGGTACGCGTCAGCGAAGAAGCCCGGGTCGAGGATCGTGTGCCCAACTCCGGGCGTCATCGCGAACAGCTGATCGGCCAGCCAGTGCTGACGGGTCATCAACGAGGGATGCGAGGGGCTCGACAGCCACTGGCTCAGGACGACGATGTGCTCGAGCCTTGCTTCTTTCGCCGCAACCGCGAAGGCCACCGCACCCTGAAGCATGTACGGATCGAAGGGCGGACAATAATAGGCGCGCTGCACGTCCTTCAGCGCGTCGGCGACACGCTCGACATCGCTCATATCTGCAACCGCGATCTCGGCGCCCTGCGCCGCGAGGCGCGCGCTACGGTCATCTTGCCGGCGCACCATCGCGCGCACCGGATAGCCGGCCTTGATGAGCTCGGTCACGACGACACTGCCGGTTTTCCCGGTCGCGCCGGTCACGAGGATTCTTGGTTTGATCATGGTCATCTCCGTTACGTGTCTTCGGGAGCTGGCGACTGCCGGTCAGGCGTCGACCGAAGTCGCTTCGAACACCGCGGTCAGGACCCCGACGCGGCTTCCATGAGGTTGCGTCCCAGTTTGGTGGAAAGCTGCGCAAAGTCCGGCCTGATCGCCACAAGACAGACTCGGGCGATGGCGGCGGACGGGAACTCCCGCGGCGAGGCAAACCACGCCGTGGCCGCCGCGGGTCTGTGTTCACGGCGGCCGAGTTACTGCTTGGCTGACTGGCTGCCCATCAGCAGACGTAGCGGTAACAGCGGGCCGACTGGAATGTACTCGTGGTCCAGCAAGTGCTCTTTGCCGAGCGGCAGAGACTCCATGATGGATTTCGCCTCTTCGACGTCGCTGGTGTTCAGGAGGAAGACACCTCCCTTGCCGTCTTCGCGCGAGTACCAATCGCGGATTTTGCCGTCGAGATAGAGCTGGACCGTTGCGCGTATCTCGGCGGGCATGATGGCCATGACACGCTCGCGTGTGACGCCGGGCTTTGCTTTCAGCAGCGCAAAGATACCTGTAGTCGTCGAAGTGGACGCTTGTGTTTGGGCGTGAGGTTGATCGGTCATGACGGCAGTTCCTTTCAGGATCATCGAGGCGGCGGCGCTCGATTTGTCAGCCGGATATACGGCCACTTCCCGTGAGCGACTATCCGCGATAATGTCGACAGGCTATGAAGCAGAACTTCACAGTCCGGCACGGCGCGCTCGACGGCGTCGAGGCATTCCTGAGCGTCGCGCAGCACCGCAGCTTCCGCCGCGCGGCCGCCGATCTCGGCGTGACGCCATCGGCGATGAGCCAGGCGGTGCGCGCGCTCGAGGCGCGCGTCGGCGCGGCGCTGTTCATCCGCACGACGCGCAGCGTCGGCCTCACCGAGGCGGGCGAACGCTTCCTGACGCGCGCAAAACCCGCCTTCGAGGCGTTGGTTGCGGCCGGCGCCGACGCGCGTGATCTCGGACAGCGGCCAGCCGGCTTGCTGCGGCTTTCAGTGCCGCGCGCGGTGGTGCCGCTTGTCCTTGAGCCGGTCATCGCGTCGTTTTGCCAGGCCTATCCGGAGATCGAGCTGGAGATCGCAGCGAGCGACGAGATGGTCGACCTCGCAGCGGGTGGCTTTGACGCCGGGATTCGCCTCGGCCAGTTTATCGCGCCCGACATGTCGGCGGTGCGGCTGACCCCGCCGTTTCCGCTCGTGGTGGTCGGTAGCCCGGACTATTTGCGCGTGCACAAGCGGCCGGAGCGCATCGAGGACCTGCGTCAGCACGCCTGTCTGCGCCTGCGTCGCTCCAACGGGTCAATCGCGCCCTGGCCGTTTGCGACCGGGAACAAGGCGGTCGAGGCGATGGTCGCGGGGCCGTTGATCGCGCACGACTATCCGACGCTGCTCGGAGCGGCGATCCAGGGCGTCGGACTCGCGCAAGTGCCGCGCCCACTGGTTGCCCCGGCAATCGCCGAGGGCCGATTGCAAGTGGTGCTTTCGCCATTCAGCGTGACGGCACCTGGCGTTTTCCTCTACCACCCGGGCCGACGTCAGGTTTTGCCGAAGCTGCGCGCCTTCATCGAGCACGTCAGATCCCGTGGCGCCGACGCGCCGCGCCAGCGAACGGCGGGCCGATCGCGCACGCGTGTGCAATAGTCGCTACTGGAAGCCTTGAATCACAACCCGCTATCCGCTGGAATCCTTATTGGGTACAGACCCTAGTCTAGCTTAGCTAGGCTTTGCGCGAGGCGTGATGACGCAACCGAAAGCGAGAGTCTCAAAGCGTCCCGCTGCGGGCGGGAGAAGATGAAAGCGGAGATCTTGGCGCCGGCGCCGTTCACACGTTCGATCGCGGAGGCTGACGGTCTTTTTCTGCTGGTGTGCACTCACAGCGTGCTCGATGCGTTTCAAAAAAATCGACCGATTGATACCGATAGTCGTTGAAACCGAGCAAATCGTGGACCGTCGAAATTGGTGTTTGAAATCAAGAGCGCAAATTTCTGACGGATCGGCGAGACGGTTCTTCGTCGTGCGCTGAAAAAATTTGCGCTGCTAAATCAGCGCGTTACCATAGCTCTAAACAATCGAGTGGGAGTGAGGGGTGTGGGATACCCTGGAGGGCTCTGGAGGGAAATAACGTAAGAAAAATAGAAGGTTACGGGATAGCTCATTGATAATTCGCATTCCATCCTCTTGCCGTGCCGTTGTTTCTCAAAGTCATTGATCTGACGGGAGTCGACGTTCGCGGTGGACACATCAGGCCGACTCATTTGACGGTTCTTCCGACGGTTTAATCAGAAGTCGCGTGTCGCGATGGAGAAAATACCGTCAGGAATTGTGATCGTTCTGACGGTCTTTTTCTCCGGTCTGAGGCCGGCTGCCCGCAGTTTGCAGATTCAGAAATCAGATCCAAAATTCGGGGCTGGCACAGGAAGCGCACAAGTGGTCACAGTCTTGAATCGATCGGCTCGCTCTCAAGCGCCAAGGCGGCGAAAACGCACTCATGAATCCGCCTGGAAAATCGAATAGGGCCCGCGATTCCAGTCCACACTGCTTCAGCGATGTGATCCCGCTCTCGCCATCGCAACTTCATAGGCGGACTGCAACTGAGCAAGAACGGAAACCTTGGGTCGCGGCGCCCCCAGATGAAGGTGCCGCAACTCGTCCATGAACTTCGACCAAAGCTTCGGCCCACCTTCTTCGAGAATCTGCGCACGCACGGAGAGTTCCTTCGAGGCCGGGGTGTGGCGCCGACCCCAAGCGCCCATTTGTGCGAGCAGCGGAACAAGCTCAATGGCGGCTTCTGACAAGCTGTAGATCGCTTTCTGCTTGTGGCTTGGGTCGTCGCGGCGAGAAATGAGGCGCGCGCTCTCAAGTCGCCTTAACCGATCGGCAAGGACATTCGAGGCGATCCCTTCCTCTGATCGCGTGAGCAACTCGCGGAAGTGGCGCCGATTTCCGAACATCAGGTCGCGGACAACGATGAGGCTCCACCGGTCGCCTAGCGTCTCCAACGTCAGGTTGATAGGACACCCCGAGCGGTGGGCGTTCATCGCAGGCTCCAATAAACTGCTTGCAGTATAGGACCGGTTGCGCTACCCAAGCAACCGATTGCAAATCACAATCACTGGGAGTCGTTATGACGAAAGTGCGCGTTGCAGGCTTTTCCGTTTCGCTTGACGGTTTCGGAGCAGGACCTGAGCAGAGTCTTGAAAATCCGCTCGGCAAGCGTGGGCAGGACCTGCACCCGTGGTTCATCCGCACGCGCTCCTTCCAGGCAATGTTTGGCAAAAGCAGCGGCTCAGGCGGTGTTGATGATGAATATGCGCACCGCTCGATGGATGGGTTCGGCGCCTTCATCCTTGGCCGCAAAATGTTCGGCCCAATTCGCGGCCCCTGGCCGGACGAGAGCTGGAAGGGCTGGTGCGGTAACAATCCGCCCTACCACGCGCCGACCTTTGTGCTGACGCACTATCCGCGGGATCCGATCGAGATGGAAGGCGGCACCACCTTCTTCTTCGTGACCAACGGGATCGAGGCGGCCTTGGAACAGGCGAAGCTCGCCGCCAATGGTCGCGACGTGAAGATCGGCGGTGGAGTCGAAACGGTGCGCCAATATCTTCGCGCCGGACTAATTGACGAACTGCATTTCGCATTCTCCCCGGTCGTGCTCGGGCAAGGCGAAGCAATGTTCTCTGGGATCGACCTGCCGGCGCTTGGCTACCGCGTCACCGAACATCAGGCTACCGAGCACGCCACCCACATCGTTCTCACCCGATAGGAACCCACCATTTCATTCCGCTGGGTGCCAGGGAAGACCGCGATTAACGGCCCGCGGAGTGGTGACGGTGAGAGGCCATTCTTCGTCGGCCTCTAACGCTATGGCGAGTCTGACGGTATTTTCAGCGGGAGAGCCAATGGCGACATTGTCGGTAGGATGCGCGGAATCGAACCAATTGATACCGATAGTCGTTGAAATCGAGCAAATCGCGGATCGTCGAAATTTGCGTTTGAAATCAAGAGCCCGAAGTTCTGACGGTCCAGGGAGACGGTTCTTCGTCGGACGCGGAGAAAATTTGCATAGAAGATTCAGAGCGTTATCATCGCGCAAAATAATCGAGTGGGAGTGAGCGGCGCAACATCCCCTGCTTAGCACTTGAGCCGCTGTCGCGGGCGGCGTCCGAGAGCTAGGCGAATTTGCTCAAAGAGCGGAGGATAGCCGCGGGGTCTTTCGTGGTCGCTCGGTTTTAGCTGCTGTTTTCGGCGGAGAACTCCCGGCGCTGGGCTCTTGTTCGGCGAGCTTGGTGAGCCGCAAGCGCAAGAACGCAACGACTGCGGCCTCCTCGGCGCTCATTCCGGCGATGTTACGCTTCAGGTAGGTTTGCGTTTTGTCGGCCAGCGTCCGCAGCAATGTGCCGTCGAAATAGCCCTCGAACACCGCCGGGTGGATGTGGCATTTGCGGCAGACCGCAGCGGTATTGCCGAGATGCTTCGCGACGCGCTCGACGGCGCGCACGATCGCCGATTTGGGCGCAATGTCCTTGTCAATCGCGGCGAGATCCTGCAGCGCCATAGCGGCCAGATGCGTGCCGGCCCAGATGCGAAAGTCCTTTGCCGTGATGTCCTCGCCGCTGATCTCGCGCAGGTAGAGGTTCACATCGGTCGAGTCGACAGTGTGCTGATTGCCGTCTTCGTCGAGGTACCGGAAAAGTCATAGCCGGGGAGGTCGCGGCAGTTCTTGACGATGCGGGCGAGGCGGCGGTCGTTGATTTGACCCTCGTGGCGGATGCCGCTTTTTCCGCGAAAACTGAGCCGGATCTGGTCTCCTTCGATGATCGCGTGGCGATCGCGCAGCGTGGTGAGCCCAAAGCTTTTGTTGGCTTTCGAGTATTCGGCGTTGCCGATACGGAACAGCGTCAGTTCCAACAGGCGCACGATCGCGGCGAGCACACGCTCGCGCGGAAGGCCGCGGCGGCGCAAGTCCGTCTCGACCCGAGCCCGGATGCGCGGCAGCACCCGGCTGAATACGAGCATCCTGTTGAACTTCGTCTCGTCGCGGACTTCGCGCCAGCGAGGGTGATAACGATACTGCTTGCGCCTATGCGCGTCGCGGCCGGTTGCCTGCAGATGACCCTCCGGTGACGGGCAGATCCACACATCCTGCCACGCCGGCGGGATCGCCAGGGCTTTGATCCGCCGCAGCGTCTCGAGATCCCCGATCAGCCGGCCGTCGGGGTCGCGGTAGTCCAAGCCGTGGCGTGCTTTATGGCGGGTGATGCCGGGGAAATCGTCGCTAACGTGGCGCAGCCGGGCCGCGCTCGCCGCGGCGACCGGATCGAGCGTCGCCGCCTCGGCTTTTAGCGATCGGCTCAGCGGCCGCGCCGAGTGGAGGTGCCGGTCGCCGTCATCGCCGAGACGATCTCATGCGCCATCTTGTCATGCGACTGGATGACCGGCAGCGTATCTGCCGCAAAGCGCCTGAGTTGCAGGTCGTTCAAGGTCTTGGCCGTGTTGGCAAAAACCTGCTCATCCTCGTCGTGGTCTTTGACCATCTCGCTGATGTACTCGCGATCGAATTCGACGCCTTTCAACGAAGCGAGATGATCGCGGATCTGGGCGTGCTTCGCGTCGAGCTCTTGCGGCACCGTGGCGCCTTGCGAAGCTGCAATCTGCTTGAGCTTCGCGTCGGCTGCGCTGTGATCCTTCACCATCCGTGCACCGAATTCCTTGATCTGCGGGTTCACCGAGCGTTCGGCGATCTTGCCCGCGTCGACTTCAAACTGGCCGCCGATTGCTGCTTCCTCGATGAACTTCCGATCGGCCGCGCTCAACTGCGCGGGCGCTCGCTGCGCCGGCTCGGTGCCGCGCGGCATATTCGTTTGAGCGAACGCGCCAACGCTGAGGCCGACCCCGACCGCAAACGACACGGTCCATAAAATCCGCCTGTTCATGACGCCTCTCGAAGAATCTCAACGCCGCCTATGCGGCCCTGCTCAACAACAACCGCGGTTCGGCGGCGTTCCGCGATATCAGTTCCCTGGCTTGCCGCTCAGCATTTCGCGGCGCGGCAAACAAGCAGGCCGGTGATGACGGGTCCTGTGACTTGGTTGAGCGCAGTCAAGAATGTGTAAACCTGTGCCGCCGGCGCGTCGGCAACAAAGATCACGTCTTTGTCGTGCATCGGAAATTCTTGCGCGAGCAGATAGGTCTTGCCATCCCTCAGATTGAAGCGATAGACGATCGGCGAATATTGGCCGTGGGCTGCGGTCGCTATCGGCTGACCCAGCGCGCGGACGAGCGAGTTCGGTTCGTATCGAAATAAGAAAACGCCCTCCGGTTTGGCGAGATCGTCGCGCAACCCTTGCGCTTTCCCGAGCGCCTCGCCCAAGGAGATGTTCGCCGCGTCAAAAGGGATCTGTGCATTCCTGACGGTTGCGCCGAAAACACTGAAAGTTTGCGGCACTCGAATGAGGGTCAGCACATCACCGGGCTGCGCGTAAATATCTTCGCCCGGGTCGGCTACCAGTCTCTCTAAGGGAATTGTTGCTGTGGTCCCGTCCCGCGAAAGCTGGACAAAGGTGCCGTGAACCGGCGTTACCAGTCCGCCCGCGGCGGCGATTATCTGCAGCAGCCGGTCGCCGCCGGAGGATAGCGATATCCTGGCGCCAGCCACGGCCTCGCCCGCCACCGTCACGGCATTGGCTGCGGTTTTCTGGACGATTACTAGCGCCTGCGGCTGAAGCGCCTTCTCGGCCAACCGCGTTTCGATTGCATGTTGCACCTCCTCCGGCGAGCGGCCGGCCGCTGGGACACGCCCGGCATAAGGGATGCTGATGCCGCCATCGGCTCCCACCTGCTGGTCGGGAATCACCGTCGCGTTTCGCCCGGGCGTTGCTCCGGTTGGCGACACCGAAAGCACCGATGGAGGCGGGTCGTTGGACGGTCCCCGCCCCGGCGGACGGCTAGTCGGGTTAAGCTCGTTTCGCCTTTCCCCTCCGGGTGGTCGCGACTCCGGCGCCAATGGCTCGATTCCCGGAGTTGTGCCGGGCGGCAACGTTGGCAGCGGTTCCGTAAACAGCCCGCCGGCCGCGCTTTCCCAAAGCAACACGGAGACCGTATCGCCGACCGCGATTTTGAATTCCGGGGGTTTGGCGGCTGCCTGGAACCGCTGTGCAAAACTTTCTTTCGGCAGGGAGCGCAACGTCGAAACTACCCGGTCATCGACCGGGACGACATCGAACAGGATCTCGCCTTCGGTCTGCCCCTGCTCGAGTACAGCGCCTGTAGAGGGCCCGGCGCGCGGAACCCATGAGCACGCGCCGAGCCAGAAGGAGATCAGACAGACGATCACTGCCGATGGTTTCATTGGTTTCGCAGTTGTCAACCAACACGGCCAAACCTACCACGGAAAGCGAAAAATCCCAAGGCTAGCGTCAATCCACGCGGCACCTGGACAACGATCATGCTAGTATCGCAGGCTCGCTAGCCAGTTGACATCAACCCGGCGAAAGGACGGCAAATGCAGCTGCAGTTGCAGACTTGGCAGGAAGTGGAGACTTATCTTCAAAATAGCCGGGGGGTCATCTTGCCGATTGGTTCAACTGAGCAACACGGGCCAATCGGGCTCATTGGAACGGATGCGATCTGCGCCGAAGTGATCGCCCGCGGTGTCGGCGAGGCCGCCGGAGCGCTCGTCGCGCCGACCATCGCGATCGGCATGGCGCAGCACCATCTCGGCTTTGCAGGCTCGATCACTTTGCGCCCGCGCACGCTGATCGCCGTGCTGCAGGACATCGTCGAATCTTTGGTGAAGCACGGCTTCGAGCGATTTTATTTCATCAACGGGCATGGCGGGAACATCGCCACGATGGCGGCCGCGTTCTCGGAGATTTACGCGGCGCGCAGCCTGGCCCCGGCCGGCAGCACGCCGGCGATCAAGTGCCGGCTGAAGAATTGGTGGCAAAGCCGGGAAGTGGGGGAAATCGTCAAGGAACTCTATGGTGAGGCCGAAGGCAGCCATGCGACGCCAAGCGAGGTCGCGATAACGCAGTTCGCTTATCCAGATGCAATCAAATCCGCCGTACTCGACCCGCCCGTCGCGCCGCGCGGCGATTTTGCCGATGCGGCCGATTACCGCCGCAAGTTCCCGGACGGTCGCATCGGTTCCAACTCGGCTCTCGCAACGCCGGAAGTGGGGCGGCGATTGTACGAGGCCGCTGTAGCCGCGATCGCCAAGGATTATCAGGACTGGATCACCGCCTAAGCACTGTCGGCCGCATGAGGCGCGGCCGAGCGGTTGGATTTGGCGCTTTCAAGGCGCAGGCGATTTTCCCGGAGCGCCGGCGCGTTAACTGTGTTCCTCCATTAGGAGGTAGGCTTCGATGCAGCAGCCAGTCCAGATCACGTTTCGCAATATGGCGTCCTCGCCGGCGGTCGAAGAACGCATACGTGAGCAGGCGGAAGCCCTCGAACGGTTCTTCGACGGGATTGTCTCCTGTCGGGTCGTTGTCGAAGGCCGGCAACCTCGCCAACAGGGCAATCTGTACCAGCTCTGTATCGACCTCAGTGTTCCCGGCCGCGAAATCTTCGTGGGGCGCAACACCAAGGCGCAACACGCGCACCAGGATATCCACGCCGCCATTCGCGACGCGTTTGACGCCGCGCGCTGCCAGCTCGAAGACTATGCGCGCGACCGGCGCGGCGAGGTTAAAGTACATGCCGTGCCGGACCACGGGCGCATCGTGCGGTTTCTCCCGGAACAGGATTGCGGCTTTATCCTGAGCACGGACGGCCGCGAGATCTACTTCCATCGCAACAGTGTCGCAGGCGACGTCTTCGACAAGCTCCGGGTGGGTGCCGAGGTGCGCTTTGTCGCGCAGGAGGCAGAAAGCGCCAAGGGTCCGCAGGCCAGCACTGTTGTTCCGTTGGGCAAACACCATCTTCCGCCCGCGGAGACCGTTCGCGCGTGAATTTCACCGTTAGCGCGGGAGAGGCGATCGCGGAGGAGGTTTCGATGACACAAGATCCGCGGCCGGTGACCGCTGATGAGATCGTCAAAATCGTCGGGCCGCTCGAGGACGTTGTCCTGATGCGCATCATTGAGACGGGCGCCACTCCGGCAGAGGTGCTCGAGGCGTTTACCTGGATTACGGCCGACGACCAAATCGGCACCGAGCTGGAACGGAGCCCGCGCGGCGTCGTCGCCCAGGTCTACGAAATCCTGAAGCTCGAAGAACCAGAACCGGACGAACGCTGATCACTGCCCGACGGCCTTGCCAAATGGGTATCGGGGACCGCGTGGCGTGCAGTATTTTTGGAAAACAGTCACATAATCCAACAGCTTGCGCCAGTTGAACCGGCCCTCGCTGGTAGACGTAGGCAAGTTCTGATAAAATTGCATGTGAATGTGGAGCCTCGCGTCAGGGGGCGAGCAAAATGCGACAACTTCCCGTCTGTGGCAGGGAGATCAGCATCTTAATTTGGTTTGAGAGCGCTTTCGCAGCAGCGCTGCGAAAGCGAGCGGCGGTGGCCTGTGTTGCGTCGACTGTTCTCACCGCGATGCTCTTGTCGCCCGGTTATGCGGCGCAACATGGCGGTGTGAAACCCGCAACGCCCGAGAGCGAACAGGCGACCCCGAAGAAAATCCAAGAGCTGATGACTTTGCTCGCCGATCCAAAGGTGCGTGATTGGCTCGAACAGGAGAGCAAGGCCGAAGCGGCGCAGGAAAAGGCGTCGGAGGCGGCGACGGCTTCGGTTTCGGAATATTTTGACTCGCGTGTCGGCGCGATCCGCGAGCACATCGTCGCGCTCGCCGCGGCATTCCCCGATCTGCCCAACCAGTTCGAACGGGGCGCCACCCTCGTCAGCGCGGATCTCGGCGATCGCGGGAGAGCCAAGCTCCTGCTGCACCTTGCTCTCTTTGTGGCATTGGGGTTTGGCGTCGAGTGGTTGTTTCGCAAGGCCACCGCGCGCATGCGCCGGCACCTCGACGAACTTCCGATGGACACCGTGCAGCATCGTCTGCGTGTCATAGCGGCGCGTTTTGCCTTCGCTGTGGGGCTCGTGGCTGCCTTTGCCCTCGGCAGCGTCGGCCCCTTCCTTGCACTCGACTGGGCCCCCCGGTTCCGCGAGATCCTCTTGGGCTATCTCGTCGCTTTTCTCGTCACCCGGGTTGCGCTGATCTTCAGCCGTTTGCTGTTGGCCCCGGATCACGAGCGCTTCCGCATCATCCCGATCGATACGGCGGCCGCCCGCTTTTGGTGCCGGCGAGTGACCGCATTCGTCGGCTGGTTTGCGTTCGGTTGGGTTCTGGTGGGACTGGCGGGCGGCCTCGGCTACTCGCTCGAGGGGCGTCAACTCGTTGCCTACGCGTTCGGCCTTGTGCTTCTCGCCATCGCGCTGGAAGCGGTTTGGCGGCGCCCGATTGCGTTGGTCGACACCACGGCGCCGTTATCACATCCAACACATCATCTCGGACGCGGCGCGCAGAACGCCTTGCTCACCCTCGGCATCGTGCTGCTGTGGGTATTGTGGGTGCTGCACGCGATGCCGGGCTTCTGGCTCGTTCTGGTCATCATCACCTTGCCGCTCGCGATCCGCGTGAGCCGCCGCGCGGTGCAACATCTGCTTCGACCGCCTGCCTCGCAGCAGGTTGGCGAAGGTCCGCCCAGCGTCGTCGCGGTAAGCCTCGAGCGCGGCATCCGCGCGCTGCTCTTCATCGGCGCCGCGGCGGTGCTCGCCTGGGGCTGGGGTATCGACCTCGTGCAGCACCTCACCGCCGGAGAAGACACGCTGTTCGCGCGGCTCGTGCACGGCGTGTTGAGTGCCGTCATCATCCTGCTCGTCGCCGACGTGCTGTGGCACGCCATAAAGGCGGCGATCGATCGCAAGCTCGCCGAAGCCGCCGATCCGGGCTTGCCGAGCACCGACGAGGCGCGAAAGCGGGCCCGGCTGCGCACGCTCTTGCCGATTTTCCGCAACATTCTGTTCGTCGTCGTCAGTGCGGTCGCCGTGCTGATGGCGCTTTCGGAGCTGGGCGTGCAGATCGGACCGCTGGTCGCCGGCGCGGGTGTCATCGGTATCGCGGTCGGCTTCGGGGCGCAAACCTTTGCCCGAGACGTCATCGCCGGCATGTTCTACCTGCTCGACGACGCTTTCCGGGTTGGCGAGTACATCCAGGCCGGCAATTACAAGGGCACCGTCGAAGGTTTCAGCATCCGTTCCGTCAGACTGCGGCACCACCGCGGCCCGGTCTACACCGTGCCGTTTAGCCTGCTGGGGGCGGTGCAGAACCAGAGCCGTGATTGGGTCATCGACAAGATCGCCATCGGCGTCACCTACGACAGCGATCTCACGCTCGCCAAGAAGCTGATCAAACAGATCGGACAGGAACTCGCAAAGGATCCCGAATTCGCACCCCTGATCATTGAGCCTTTGAAGATGCAGGGAGTCGATCAGCTCGGCGACTTCGCCGTGCAGATCCGGGCGAAGATGATGACCTTGCCGGGGGAGCAGTTCGTCATCCGGCGGCAAGCCTATGCGATGATCAAAAAGGCCTTTGACGAGAACGGCATCAAATTCGCGTTCCCGACCGTGCAGGTGGCCGGGGAGGGCGAACCTTCAAAAGCCGCCGTCGCGCAGCGCGGCCTTGAGTTGGCGCAGCCCGCCGCGGCCGAATAGCCGAGAACCCACGGACCAGACCGGGCAACGGCGCGGAGCGTCGGTTAAGCATCCTTCGCGAGCGGGGTTGTTCAATAGGCGTTTCGACTTGGGGGGACGCCGGATGGCGAGGCTCGGATATTGGCTGGCCCTTGGGCTCGTGCTCTGGGGCTGCCAGACGGCGATGGTGCCGACGAACCAACCCCTGCCGCAGACCCCGCAAGGAATACCGGTTTACAGCGGTGGCTACTCGCTGCTGCCGATGCTGCAGCAGCCACAGGGCCAGATAATGTTCGCGATCGCATTTTCCGGCGGCGGCAAGCGCTCCGCCGCTTTCGGGCATGGCGTGCTGCGCGGGCTCAAGCAGATCCCGGTCGTCGAGGACGGACGCACCCGCTCGCTGTTGGATGAGGCCGACTCTACATCGCCGCCGTCTCGGGCGGCAGCTTTCCGGCGATGCACTACGGGCTCTACCGCGACAAGAGCTTCGAGAGCTTTTCCAACGAGTTCCTGAAACAGGACTTCAACGCCTACATCTACGGCACGTATTTGTTGCCATGGAATTGGGAGTGGCTGGTCAACCCCTATTACGGCACCAACGACCGGATGGCAGAGATCTATGACCGGCTGATGTTCCACGGCGCGACTTACGCCGATCTCCTACGCCAAGGCCTGCCGCTCATCGCGGTCAACGCCACCGACATCGCCTACGGTATTTATTTCTCTTTCACGCAGCCTTATTTCGATCTGCTTTGCTCGGACCTTTCCACTTTTGCAGTCGCCCGAGCGGTCGCCGCCAGCAACGGCTTTCCAGTGCTGTTCTCGCCGATCACATTGATCAGCTACAACCAGCGCTGCCAGGCCGAGCGGCCGCCCACCGCGGCGCCGACGCGATGGGCTCAGACGCCCGACGACTTGTCGCGTCGGGCACTGCTGGCGCGCAATGCGAACCGCTATCTCGACCCGCAGCGCACGCAATATGTCCACCTGCTGGATGGCGGCATCGCCGATAATCTGGCGCTGCGCGCGGCGACCAACGGCGTCATCGCGCTCGACGAGAACACCGACGCGTTTCGCCGCGTGGCGCTGACCACGCGGCGGGTGCTTGTCCTCAGCGTCGACGGTCAATCCACTGCCGATCCGGCGCTGCCGAAACAGCGTATCGTGACCGGTCTCGGCGGGATCTTCGGCGCCGTCTCCGGGACGCAGATCGACGCCTACAATTTCGAGACGCTGATCCTGACCGACAACGAGGTGCGCGTGCTCGTTGAAAAGATCCGCAGGTCCGCTGCGCTCAGGGGCGCGTTGTCGCGGGGCACGATTGCAGCGATGTACGCGGCGCGCCCGTGCACATCTCGCTGGCGAGTATCCCCGATCCGGAAAAGCGCGAACGCCTGCAGCGTTTTCCTTGTGCTGGCGGAGAAGCATCAACAGTGAGGCGATAGCTATGCGACTCCTGGTCGGCGCGATGCTCTCGAGTTGCGCTGGAATGACCGAAACGCAGCAGCGCGCGCTGACCGGCACCGCCGGCGGCGCCGGAGTGGGGGCCAATCCTCGGCGCGATTGGCGGCAATGCTGGTCTCGGCGCGGTTGCCGGCGCGGGCGCCGGCCTTGCCGGCGGGCTGATCTACAATCAGGTCAAGAAATCCGAGCAGTCGGCCTACCAACAAGGCGGTGCCGCCGGACAAAGCCGCCGCCCGTACACGCCGCCGCAGTGAAGCAGGCGCCGGTCGGTGTGCGCAGCGGGATCGCCGATAAGCTCGGCCAGCCGAGCCGGACGCCAATGCTATCCGTAATGCGCGATGTAGCGCCGGACATAGGTTTCCCAGGTGATCCGCTCGCCGCCGTAGAGATATTTTGCGCTCTCTGTCGCCCATTTGACGCCGAGCGCCTTGGCCACCTTTGGGTGCACCGGCACTTGCAGTCTGTGCAAATGGTCGAGACTGGTGATCGGCCGAAATCCGTGATTGACGCCCAGGCGTTTCAATAAATGCCGCAGCAGCATTCCGAAGATCTGTCCGTTCGGATGATTTGTCGTGTAGAACAAGCGTTTCCTCTGAAAATTCCGCAGAATGAAATCACCGATATCGAAGTCGAACCGCTTGTCCATCGCTGCAAGGCGGCGCTTTTCGAAATCGTGCAGCCGTACATAGTTGACGACGCCGTCGACCGACAGCGAGCGGTAGGCGCGAAGACGCTGCTCCCGGTCGGGGATCTCTTTGCGCAATTGGGCGAGCAGCCCGTCGAGGTAAAGAAAAGTCAGGTTCGGGGATTCGCGCTCATAAGCTTCGCGATCGCCGGGCCCGTTATAATGATCGAAAGGCCACAGCGAAGCAAAGTGCAACAGCGGGAATTTGATAATCGGCAGATCGTCATGAATATCGGGGCGAAGTGGGTAATTCTCCCAATCTTTTATATCCTGAACGAGCATTACGTCGCAGCTCGCGAGGTCCTGCCGGCCGAGCTCATGCAAATTGTGCTGTAGATTGACGAAATGATATTTCGCCTCGAGCCGCTCGTTGAAAGCCCGCGTGCGCAATAGCGCCTCGTAGACGGTTTGCGCCTGACAATTGCCGACGATCACGACATTCGTATTGCTGGTATTGATGGCCGGCGATTGCGGCATGGCCGCACCAATACCGGGCATTGGTTCCATCCGATGGAGGCAGACCTCGGTTATCGTGAGGTCGGCATTTCCCCGATGCACGAACCTGATTTCAAAAATGACGTCCTGACCGCCCTCGAGACTCAATTCCGCCGGCACGGTAAATTCGACGGAAGCCGCCCCAGAGCTCAGTTGCGCTGCCGTAAAATCACCCGAGGCCTGGTGCATCCCGCGCGGCGCTGGGGGACCAAACAGCGAGCGCCAATTCGAGGATTGCCGGTCCTGCCATCTCCGCCGAGCGGCGACCTCCACCTTCAGAACCGGTTCCGAAGGCATCCGGGGGATCCCGGCACGGCATTCGATGCCGAGCCGGTAATGCCCTGCCGGAAGCTGCAGAAGCGGCTGCTCGCCATCGAGCATCAAGCCGGCGCGCCGTGTCCGGCGAACGGTGATACCCTCCGGGGTCCGCTTGCCGATCGCCGTCTTTGCGAGACGGCCGAGCAGCCGCCACTGCGTCGGCGACTGCGGCTCCATCGCCGCCCGATCCACCTCTTCCAGGTCGACTGCAGTGATTGCCAGATCGGCGTTGCTCAAATGAAAAAAACGGAATTCGAGCCGCGCCTCGTCCCCGGCGCTGACGCCGAGCTCCGCCGGCACCGCAAACTCGAGCGAGCTCACCTGCGAGCGCAGCTCTTCGGCCGTCAGATCCAGCCAAGCCAGCTGGACCCGGTTCATCGCAATGACCTCGACGCCGAGGACCGGCTGGCGCGGCATGATGGGCGTGCCGGCGCGGCAGCAAAAATTCAGCCGATAGGCGCCGGCGGGCAATTGCCAATAGGGGCCGTACAGCACGCAGCCGGCCGCCTCGCGTCGCCGAACCGTCGTAACCCCCTCCGCACCGCGTGTCCCGATCGCCATCTTCTCGAGGCGGTCGAGCACCCGCCACTGCCGCGCTTTCCGCGGTTCCTGCTGCAGCTTGGCAGCGGCTGCATCGATGACAGGCTCGGCGCTCACCTCTCCACCGCTTGGGACTACGAACGTGAAAGAGCAAAGGCAGATAAGAGAGCATTCTGCGGCCGCCGTGCCAATATTTTCGGCATGGATTTCATCTGGCCAACTCCGCCTTCACCGGTACCGCCCCTCCGAGTTGCGATCCGCGACAATTGCCGGATCGATGAGACCGAAGCAGCCGCCCGCATTCTCGCCGCGGCCGCGATCCCGGCCGAGATGCGCGATCGAATCGCCGCTCGCGCACGCATTCTCGTCGCCAATGTCCGCCGCGAACGCATCGGTAAGGGCGGCATCGACGCGTTTCTCCATGAATATGCGCTGTCCTCACCGGAGGGGGTGGCGCTGCTGTGCCTCGCCGAAGCGCTGCTGCGGGTGCCCGATGCGGAAACCGTCGACCGGCTGATCCGCGACAAGATCGCGGAAGCCGATTGGGAACGCCATCTCGGGCGCTCGGAGTCGATCTTCGTCAACGCCTCGACTTGGGCGCTGATGCTGACCGGCAGACTGTTGTATGACAATCCGGCAGAGCACGATTGGCGCGGCGCATTGCGCCGCTTCGCGGCCCGTTCGGGCGAGCCGGTCGTGCGCCAAGCGGTCACCGCGGCGATGCGCATTCTCGGTGGCCAGTTCGTGATGGGCCGGACCATTGCGGAGGCGCTCGAACGCGCGCGAGAGGCCGAGCGGCGCGGTTACCGGCATTCCTACGACATGCTCGGCGAGGCGGCGTGCACCGGGTCCGACGCGGCGCGCTATTTCACGGCCTATGAAAAGGCGATAGCCGCAATCGGCCGGACGTCGGCAGCGGCGCGCAGCATCGCCGAAACGCCGGGGATTTCAGTGAAATTATCCGCGCTGCACCCGCGCTACGAGATGGCGCAGCGCGACCGGGTGCTCGCCGAGCTTTCGCCGCGGCTTCTCGAATTGGCGCGCCGTGCGCGGCAAGCTGGCGTCGGCTTTACGATCGACGCCGAGGAGGCCGACCGTCTCGAACTCGCGCTCGAGCTGTTCGAGACGCTGGCGTTCGCGCCTGAGCTTGCCGGCTGGGATGGCCTGGGGCTCGCCGTGCAGGCTTACCAGAAGCGGGCATTGCCGCTGCTCGACTGGCTAGCCGACCTCGCAGGCCGCAGCTGCCGGCGATTGATGGTCCGTCTCGTCAAAGGGGCCTATTGGGACAGCGAGATCAAACGCGCGCAGGAGCGCGGGCTCGACGGCTACCCGGTCTACACGCGCAAACTTGCGACCGACGCCTCCTATCTCGCCTGCGTGGGCCGGCTGCTCGACGGCGGTGCGGCGTTCTATCCGCAATTCGCGACGCACAACGCACATACCCTCGCTTCCGTCATCGAGATGGCCGGCAACCGCCGGGACTACGAGTTCCAGCGGCTGCACGGCATGGGCGAGGCGCTCTACGAGCAGATCGTCGGGCCGGACAAGCTGGACCGGCCCTGCCGCATCTATGCACCGGTTGGCAATCACGAGGATCTGCTCCCCTACCTCGTGCGAAGGCTGCTCGAAAACGGCGCCAACACGTCGTTCGTCAACCGCATTGTCGATGAGAAGCAGCCGGCCGATGAGATCATCGCCGATCCGATCGCGCGGCTCGCGCGGCTGCCGGTCAAGCCGGACCCTCGGATTCGGCTGCCGCGCGACCTTTATCAGCCGGAGCGCAAGAATTCGCCGGGCCTCGACCTCACTGACCCCGGCACGCTGGCGGCGCTGCGCGGAGCGCTCGCCGAGGCGGTGCGCCGCCCTTGGCAGGCTGCGCCAATCATCGGCGGCGTCGATCAGACGGGCAGCGCCGAGCCGGTGCTCGATCCAAGCGACCGCCGCCGCCGGGTCGGCGAGGTGGTCGCCGCCGGAGCGGCGGAAATCGATCGCGCGCTCGAACGCGCGACCCACAGCGCGCCGGCCTGGGCCCACACTTCCGCCGGAGAGCGCGCGACAATCCTCGAACGCGCCGCCGATCTTTACGAGAGGCATATGACCGAGCTGATGGCGCTGGTGATCCGCGAGGGCGGGCGCACGATCGCGGCGGCGCTCTCCGAATTGCGCGAGGCGGTCGATTACCTGCGCTATTACGCGGTGCGCGCGCGGGCGGATTTCGCGGAGCCCCTGCGCTTGCCCGGCCCGGTCGGTGAGCGCAACGAGATCGCGCTCCACGGCCGCGGCGTCTTCGCCTGCATCTCGCCGTGGAATTTCCCGCTGGCGATTTTCACCGGCCAGATCGCGGCGGCGCTCGCGGCCGGCAACGCGGTCGCCGCGAAGCCCGCCGAGCAGACCCCGCTCACTGCCGCCGCGGCGGTGCGCCTGCTTCACGAAGCTGGCATTCCAGGCGATATGCTTCACCTCCTGCCCGGTACCGGCGAGGCGGTCGGTGTGCCGCTCGTCGCCGACCCGCGCATCGCCGGCGTCGCCTTTACCGGCTCGACCGAGACGGCGCGGCGCATCAACCTGCAACTGGCGCGCCGTCCCGGGCCGATCGTGCCGTTCATCGCCGAGACCGGCGGGCAGAACGCGATGATCGTCGATTCCTCGGCGCTCGCTGAGCAAGTCGTCGCCGATGTGCTGACCTCCGCTTTCGACAGCGCCGGCCAGCGCTGCTCGGCGGCGCGGCTGCTGTATGTGCAGCAGGAGGTCGCGGAGCACCTCCTCGAGATGCTGGCGGGCGCAATGGCGGAGCTCACAATCGGCGACCCGGCGCTCATCGCCACCGATGTAGGCCCCGTTATCGATGCAGCGGCGAAGGAGGCGCTGGAGGCGCACGCCATGCGGCTCGAGCACGGGGGCCGGCTGCTCTATCGCTGTGCGCTGCCGGCCGGCACCGAGCACGGCACGTTTTTCGCCCCGCAGGCCTGGGAGATCGACAGCGCCGCGCGCCTCGCCGGGGAGGTGTTCGGCCCGATCCTGCATGTCGTGCGCTGGCGCGCCGACCGGCTCGATGCGGTGCTCGACGAGATCACTGCGACCGGCTACGGCCTCACACTCGGCATCCACAGCCGCATCGACGAGACCGTGCGCCATATCCTGCGG
>Ga0126378_10000933_pt1 | contig 21656 bp, 33 predicted proteins | sample PanSoiMetPlot_23_FD_92587 | JGI IMG/M metagenome (GOLD analysis project Ga0126378, IMG submission 92587) | Tropical forest soil microbial communities from Panama - MetaG Plot_23 | ecosystem: Environmental > Terrestrial > Soil > Tropical forest > Bulk soil | place: Panama | collected 2016-02-17
GGCCTGCCCGGCAGCCAGCGCGGCCTCGATCCGGCCGAGCTGCTCGCCGAACCCGGCCAGGCGGCTGAAGGTGGACTCGTGCGGAGGCGGCTCCTGGCCCGTTGACCTGCGGTAATGCTCGTCTAGCTGGCTGGCTTCAGGATCGAAGGCCTGCTTCCGGGCCTGGTCGTACTCCTGCTCGCTGACCTGGCGCACCGGCACCTGGCCAGGCCGCTCCGGCTGATAGGGCGGCTGGGTGCCGTGGTACTCCTGGTTGGCGATGTCCATGGTCTGGAGCAGCGTTGGTGCTGAGGCCTCGAATTGGCCAGCGTGTTCGATAACCCAGCTCACAACGCTCTTGAATGCGAATCTACGTGGCCTTTCGCCCTGCGCAGCCTTCCACTGGTCCGCGATGGCTCCCACCGCGTCGTCGCGCCCGGCCTGAAGGTCCAGCCATGCGCCGAAAGTTCTGGTCTCCATTTGGCTCATCCTCTCGCGCCCCGCACGGGGGCGCGGCATCCTTGTCATCCTCTGATCATCTTCTCGGTCCGCGATCCGTGCTTTCCGTACTTTCCAGCCGTGATTCCTCTCCTATAGCACTCCCTCCCCTCTTATACGCATTACTTCTTCCGAAAGCCCGATTTCACCATCATCCTCTACATCTTCACTAGAAGATAGAGAAGATAGAGAAGATAGAGAGGATGGAGATACCATGATCAAGAAGATTTTCGCCTTGAAAGTACGGGTTTCACCACCCGCCCTCATCCTCTCCATCTAGTCCATCCTCTCGTGCTTCAGGATGAATCCCCGGAACCACACATGGTGCGGGTCACCGCCCCTGACCACGCCCGGCACCATGCCCAGCTTGCCGAAGAACGCCTGCGGCCCGACCGGCGCGACCACCTCAGTCTCCTTGCACCACTCGTAGTAGTCCGCCTTGGCGTGACGGCCCTCGACCTGCGGCGAGGACCCGTTGGCGGCCAGGCACCGCTCCGCGAGCCACCTGCCCACCGTGTCCTGCTGGACCTGGTATTCCTCGGTCTTGGCGACGACCGCGGCCGGCGGCAGCAGCAGCGCCCGGCCGTTGTTCTCCAGCGCCTGCCGGCAGCCCCACACCAGCAGTCCCAGCACCCCGCTCGCCTCGGTGGCCACGATCCGCGGCACGATCTGCGGGTCGCGCTCCCACTCGGGGATGGTCGGGCCCATCGGCAGCACCCAGGACCTGCGCTTCATCGCCGCGTCCAGGTCGGCGATCGTCGGCATCTGGTTGTTCGGGATGATGAACAGCCAGGTCACCGGGGTCTTGGTCATGGTCTTGTCGTACAGAAGCTCGACCGAGTAGTGCGACTGGCCGGTGAGCCGCTTGACCTGGTTGGTGGCTAGCTGAAGCTGCTCGCTGGTCTCGTCCAGGGTGACCAGCCGCTTGCCGCGCAGCGTGGCCTCGTGCCGCGAGTGCGGGTTCTCCTGGCAGACCAGCGGCGGCTTGGCCTCGTAGCTCAACTGGTCGCCGAGCACTGTAGACACCACCTCTAGCAGCTTTGACTTGCCGTTGTTGGTGTCACCGGTCATGAAGAAGATCAACTGGAGCCGGTTGTCACCGAGCAGCGAGTAGCCCAGCACCTTGATCAGGAACCAGAACACCTCTTCGTCGTAGTTAACCGCCCGGGCCAGCATCTGCGCGTACTCCGGGCAGCCCGCCAGCGGGCTCGCGCCCCCGGGCACCGGCCCCGGCCACGGCGTCGGCACGCAGTAGGTCATCCGCAGCGCCGGGTCGTGCCGGTAGGCCGGGGGCTCGCCTTCCGCGGGGTTCAGGTTGACCACGCAGGTGACGGTGTTCAGCAGGCCGGGATGGCGCTCGGCCAGTTCCTCCGGCCCCACCCCGCGCGGCCCGGCCAGCCGCTCGCGCAGCGACGCCGCGGCCTTCCCGCGCAGCCCGTGCGCGTACTTGTACTGCGGCGACTTCTCCCACCCTGCCCACCGCTTGGACGCCTCGTCCCCGGCCCTGGCCGGGTCGCCCGGCAGCTTCGCCGTTTCCTCGGCCATGATCTGCCTGCCCGCCGCCTCGAACACCTTGTCGAGCATCCGGGTGAAGAGGTCAATCCACCGGATGATCGCGTTACTGCTGTCGGGCCGTAGCTGCTGGCCGTCCCACAGGTACCACTGCTTGTCGCCGGGCACGTAGAAAATCTGGTCGGGCCACAGCCCGGCGATCATCCCGGCGGCGTCCCGGTCGCTGGCCGGCAGGGTGGCCAGGGTCGCTTCCAGGTCGATGCTGCCGGCCTCGTCCCACAGCGCGAGGTACTGCCATGATCCCGGGCTGCCGCGCCGCGGCTCACCCACTTGCTACACTCAGCATCGCTGCCTCCAATCCAGCAGCGGCCTCGTCCCCCGGCTCTCGCTAACCCGTCAATTGATCAGCGCGGGCCCGGGGCGGGCCATCACCTAGCGATCTTCACCTGTCATTGTCTGCGTCTCGGGCGGGGTGCAGGCAGGCCTCTAACCTACCCCCCGGCGGAGATCATCTTCGAGACCTCCGGGCAGTAGGCGTCATGGGTCATCGCGACCCCCTCGCCGTCGGCCGCCTCCACCATCGGAGCGCCGCAGCCGTTGCAGACCCACTCCCCCTGCGAGATGCGGAACCGCTGCTGTTTCATGATCATCTCCTTAGCTCACGCACGAGGCGTGGATGAACTGGTCGTCGTCGGCCGACCACGCGATCTGATCACCTGGCTCCCACGGCCCGCCGCACGGGCAGCGCCCGGAGTACAGCGCCTCGAACGGCGGGCCGTAGTCGCGGTCCAGGCCCATGGCGGCGATCTCGTCGCACAGTTCCCAGTCGATCATCACCGCCGAGGTCTCGGTGTACTCGCACAGCGCCATCCCGGCCGCGGCAGCCTTGTCCCGGCAGTCGGTGGCCCCGGCGCTGTGATCACGGATGAAGGCCAGCCAGGTGTCCGCGCCGGAGGCGACCATGCGGCTGTTCCGGTCGAATCCCGCTGATCTTGATCTCTTCCACTCTTCGGCGGTCACCGGGTAGGGCTCGATCCGGCAGCCCATCCGCACGGCGATGTCCTCGGCCATCCGGTCGCCGCCTCTCGCCCGCCCCACGATGACCGTGATGTCCTCCGTCACGGCTGCCTGCCCTGAGCCGATCGCGATGCCGACCGCGCTGGCCAGCGAGATCGCGATGGTCACCGGGTCCTTCCACTCACGGCTGGCGGTGACCCCGATGCGGTAGCTCATTCCGAGCACTCCCTGGTGATCTCGCGCCGGCCCTCGATCCCGCGGCGCTGGCCCTCGCGCGGCTGCCACTGCGCGAACAGCGCCTCGATGCACTCGCCCCAGGTGGCCGCCTGCACGAAGACCAGGTTCTCCGGCCCGGTGCGCAGCGTCACCCGGGCGTCCTTGAAGATCAGCCGGGTGTCGTCGGGCACCAGGCTGTACCCGTACCAGACGTCCTGCCAGCCGGACTGCACCTGAATCTCGCCCTCGTCCCACTTGTCGCTGGCGATCAGCATGCAGGGCCGCTCCGGGTCGGCCGGCCAGTGCACGCCGATCATCGCCCACTCCGGCCTGCTGGCCATGGTGGTTGTGCTCAGCCGGGTCTCGCCTATCCCCATACCGACCTCCAGGCTTCCATGTCCTCGGCCTCGCGGCGCTGCACGAAGGCCAGCGCGCTCGCGATGGTGCGCTCGATCTCGGCCCGGCCGAAGCCGGACACGTCGGTGCGGGCGATCACCGCCTCGATGACGGCGCGCACCGCGCTCTGCCCGGACGGCGAGGTGCCGCAGCGGGCGAACAGCGAGCACGCCAGCCGGTGGAGCTGGGTGTTGCGGGCCCCGCGCTCCAGGCCGTGCTCGGCGATCCTGGTCATGTCCATGGTGCCGTGGCCGCCGTCGTGCCGGGTGCCCAGGGCGGGCGCGGTGCTGATCCACGCCAGCAGCCAGGGCGGTGCCTCGGGCACGGTGCAGAAGCAGCCGGAGACCAGCCGGTAGGGCAGCAGCGCCTGGCCGCCGTCCTGCGCCGCGGAGTCGGCCCGCACCATGGTCGGCGGCGCGGCCACGTAGCCCCCCTCGGCCTTGGCGTCCACGCCGGGCAGCAGGCCCACCCGGGTCGGGACGGTGAGCCCCGCGGGCAGCCGGCACCAGATGTGCCAGCCGCCGCTCGGCGTGCTTACAAGCGGGTAATTCCAGGACGGGGCCGGCCAGCCGCCGAACTGGCGGGTCCAGCTATGGTCGCCGCGCTCGCCGTGCTTGACGTCCAGGTCGATGACGATCAGCCGCGACCGGGTGCCGGTGGCGATGCCGATGCCGGCCAGCTTGTCCTGCCCCCACAGCCACGCTGCCGCGGCCGGGTCCATCGAAGCCCAGTACACGCCGCCGCGGTCGCCGTAGAGGTGATGGGGCCGCTTCGAGTAGCGGCCGAGCCCGAGCACCGCGAAGCCCATGGCCTGGTAGCGCAGCGCGACCGCGCCGAGCCCGTAGGCATCGGCGATCGGGTCGCCCCGGTAGACCTCCAGGCACTGGTGCTTGATCATGGTCATCTTCTCTGTCTGGCTCTGCCGCGCGCTCCTGCTGTACGTACACGCGCTCCCGAATGCTACCATTCGGCTCAGACAGCGGGGACGACAGAGACCGAGGAACAGGGCCGGCCGGCGGCCGGTTGTCCACACTGTACGCAGGCACTGCCAGAGACAGGAGACAGAGATGACGGAGGTCACCGCCCCGCCCGGGATCGAGCTTGTGACCGACACGGTGAGCGACCGGGTGGCGGGCGACACCGAGATCACCGGCTGGCCGATCGCGTTCATCTCCAGCAAGTGGGGGGCTTCCGACCAGAACCGGACCAGCCCGCGGGACGCCTGGGGCGACGTCACGATCTACAAGACGCAGGGCGGCCGGTACGTGGTCGTGCGCGAGAGCCTCAGCCTGCGCTACCACGCCTCGCCGACGACCTGCCGGATGATCAACGACATCCCGCCCGGCTACGCCGCCTACCGGAAGGACCTGGAGGCAGCCGCCGACGACCTTGAGGTGCCGGAGTGCCGGCCCTGCCCGGAATGCCTGCCGCCGGACCAGGCCGATCTCGCGGAGGATGAGCAGGTCAGGTACGAGTGGCCGAAGGTCCAGGTCACGGTGTGCGAGACCTCCGCCAGGGCGGTCGCCCACCTCACCCGCTCGCGCCGCGGCGGCTCCGACCACGCCCAGGTGAGCGAGCCGGTCCGGGCGCTGCTCGCCGAGGCGGCCCGCGCCGACCCGGACTGGCAGCGCGGCGAGCGCCCCATGGTCCGCATCAGCTAGTCACTGACGGCAAGCAGCGGGGATCAGAACAGTGAGATCACGTGGAACACCTGCCGCAGGAGTCCCTCGGGTGCCATCATGGTCCCGTGTCCGCTCCCGGGGGGATGATCTTGAGCGAGACCGGTCCCCGTTACTACTCCCTCGACGAGATCACCATGGTGGTCGGCTGGCTGTTCGAGGGGCTCGACCTGATGCTCGCCGGGCGCTCCGGGCTCCCCCCGGGCCAGGACAAGGCCGCCGTGGAGCGGGTTCTCGCCCGTGCCGGGCAGGCCGACCTGCCGGGGGGCCTGAGCCGCCCGGAGCGGCTGCGGTACCGGCTCGCCGGGCTGGTGGCCGCGTGCATCGCGGGTGAGGAACGCTGACTGTCGGACCCCGCCGGCACCATGGAGACGCAGACACAGGCAGAGGAAGTAATCATGACAGAGACAGAGGTAAGGCTGCCTCCCCGCGGCGGGGTTCTCGACCAGGTCACGCTGCACCGGGTCAACTCGCTGGCCAAGCTGGACGAGTACCGGCGGTGGATCGGCGAGCGGCACGACGGCATCGTGTGCCTGGACACCGAGTCGGCCGGCCTGGCCTGGCACCGCGACCGGCACCGGATGACCCAGGTGGGTGACAAGGCTAACGGGTTCAGCTTCAGCCCGGCCTGGATGGGCGGCGCGCACGAGACCCTCGCCGGCTACGAGGGGCCGCTCGGGAGCTTCAACGGCAGTTACGACCTGCTGGTGCTGAACGCCCAGTCCGGCCTGACGCTGCCGTTCAGCCAGGTGCACGACGCGCAACTGGCCTGTCACCTGGCCGACAGCGCCGCGGTGAACAAGCTGAAGCCGCGGGCGGCGCGCGATATCGACCCGTCGGCCATGGCCGGGGAGAAGGTGCTCGCCGACGCCATGCGGAAGCAGCACTGGACCTGGGCCACCGTGCCGGACGACTTCGAGCCCTACTGGCAGTACGGCGCGATGGACCCGGTGCTGACCTCGTGGCTGCTCGACCGGCACCTGCCCCGCATCAGCAGCCAGTTTGCCGCGCCCTACGACGTCGAGCGCGCCTACTCGCGCATCGCGGCCAACATGATGGCCGCCGGGATGCCGGTTGACCTGCCCTACGTGCAGGACTGGATCGCGAAGATCACCTTCTTCAACGACCAGGCGATGGCCTGGCTGGCGCAGTACGGGGTGACCTCGCCGGAGTCCAACGACCAGGTGGAGCGCGCCCTCGTGGCCGCGGGGGTCGAGATCGAGAAGCGGACGAAGACCGGCATGGCCTGCGTGGACAAGGAGATGCTGGTCCACTACCAGGCCACCTGCCCGCAGGCCGCGCCGCTGATCCAGGTCATCCGCGACGCGAAGAAGGCGCAGTCCATCCTGGGCCGGTTCCTCGGCAAGTTCGCCGAGATGGCCGACGACGGGGTGCTGCACTGCTCTATCCACACCGTGGGGGCAGGGCGCACCGGGCGGTCCTCGATCACCGGGCCGGCCTTCCAGACCTTCGACACCGACGTGCCCATGGTCCGCGGCGCGTTCCGGCCGCCGCCCGGCTGGGTGCTGATCAGCATCGACGCGGACCAGATCGAGATGCGGCTGGCCGCGCACTTCTCCGGTGACCGCAACCTGATCGAGGACTTCCGCAAGTGCGACGAGGCGGGCCTGGGCTTCTTCCTGATCATGGCCGAGCGCATCTACCGCGAGCCGGTGCCGAAGACCGACCGGCGCTACAAGATGACCAAGAACACCAGCTACGCGACGGTCTACGGGTCCGGGCTGGACGGAGCGGCGGTCACCGCCGGGGTGCCGGTGAGCCAGCTCGAACCGGTCTACAAGGGCTTCAAGGACAGCTACCGTGACCTGGACCGGTACATGCGCAGGCTGACCAGCGCGTGCAAGCGGCCCGGGGTCGCGCCCTACGCGACCACCATGCTGGGCCGGCACCTGATGGTGGACAAGTGGCGCGCCTACAGCGTCGTGGACTACACGATCCAGGGCACCGCGGCCGAGATTCTCAAGATGGGCGCGATCAACGTGGACGCGGCCGGCTACGGCCAGTACCTGCGGCTGCCCTACCATGACGAGCTTCTGCTGGCCTGCCCGGCGGCCGAGGCCGAGCGCGTGCTGGCCGACTGCACCCGCATCCTGACCGACGAGACCAGCTTCCGGGTGCCGATCAAGTGGTCGGGACACATCATGACCGAGCGATGGGGGAAATGAAGTGCCAGGCCGACTCCCGTGCCAGCCTGGATGCACCTGCGCCAAGCACGGAGCGCCAAGGAGGGCCTGCAAGCCAGGGTGCACTTGCGCCAAGCACTCCCCTCCGCCACGCCGATGCGAGCCGGGATGCGGGTGCGGCCTGCACAGAGCCAGACTCGGCGCTGATTCCAACCGCTGGAAGCCGGACAGCACCAACTACCACACTCTCCATAAGAGGGTGAGGAAAGCTCGCGGGCCAGCCGCGGATCAGGTATGCACAGGCTGTGGAGAACCTGCCTCTCAGTGGGCCACCATCCACGGCCGGAGCGGGCAGGACCCGGGCGACTACCAGCCGATGTGCGCTAGCTGTCACAAGCGCTACGACCTGAAAGCCGCCTGATGCCGCATCACCTGATCGTGTCGCTGCCCGATGACCGGGTGATCCGGGTGGACTACCGGGTGCCGGTGATCGTGCCGCTGATCCGCAGGATTCACGAGGAGATTCAGAAGCCGCCGGAGCGGCGCGACCATGACCGGCTGTGCGAGCTTGACCTGCGCGCGGCGGCCTGGCTGGACGAGAATGCCGACCAGTGCTGCACCGCCGAGCAGGTCCGCGACGGCACCTGCACGCTGCACGGGGAGGTGGCATGACCATCGACGACGATGATCACCGGGAGAACCGGCGCAACCGGGACCCGGGCACCTCGCACGAGGCCGCCCGCACCATCCACAGCCCCGACATCGACCGGGTGATCGCCTGGCTTGATGACCATGACCGGCCGGCCGGCTGGATTCCCTATGAGCTTGCCCTGGCGCTGGGCTGGGAGCCCCCGCGGGCCTGGCGGCGGGCTTCCGACGCGCGCAAGTTGCGCGGCCGGGCCGTGTGGGCGGCCGAGCCCGGCGGGAAGCTCCGCAAGCGCCCCGGGCCCACAGGCAGGCCGCAGCAGGCCATCCGGTCCGCGCTCTGCGCCGCCCGCCAGTGCGGGCTGCCGCTGGAAGAGGTGCAGCGGCTCCAGCGCGAGCTGGAGCGGCGCGAGCGGGACGGTGAGGACTGATGGCGGGACGGGGCGCGAACTGGGTGCTGGTGATCAGCCTGCCGGCCGCGTTCACCGGGCTGGAGATCAGGCACCGGCACGACCTGGGCCAGATCACCATCCCGTTCAGCACCCAGGAAGCGGCCCGCGGCGCGGCGATCGGCATCACGGTCACCGTCGAGCCCGGAGAGGAGCACGTGATCCCGGGCACGCTGGCGCACGGGGAGATCGAGCAGGTGCCCGGCCGCGGCTGGCTGGTTGGCGGCGATGAGGACACCCGCCAGTTCCTTGGCGAAGTGCTGAGGGGTGAGGACTGATGCCCGGGCCGCCGCCGATGATCTTCCTGGCCATCGACCCGTCGAAGCTGACCGGGCTCGCCTGGTGGCACCAGGACTACGGCTTCCACGCCGACGAGTACGGGTTCGAGAAGGCCGGCGACTGGATCGAGGGCACCGCGCAGATCGGCGGCCGGGGCTGCCGGATGATCTGCGAGCGGTACGTGCCCCGGGCGGACCTGCCGCAGGACGACGCGCACTACGCCATGGAGATGATCGGCGTCGCCCGCCGCGCCGCCATCAAGAACGGCTGCACGTTCGCCGAGCCCGACCCGGGCGAGCGCAAGATCGCCACCCCCGAGATTCTCCGGAAGATCGGCATCTGGAAGCCCGGCAAGAAGGACGCCAACGCGGCGGTGCAGCACCTGGTTGCCCACATGCTCCAGAACAGGATGCTGCCCGCCGCCTGGCTGGAAGCGGTACTGTCGGCGGGGTCCGGTAGTGTACGTACAGCATAGGCAGAGACGGAGACACAGAGATGGCAGCAAGCAAGCCCGCCTGGATGAAGGGCCTCACAGCCGCCCAGGTGAAGTTCTACCAGGAGCTACAGGGGAAGGCCCCGCTGTGCCGCGGACGGCGCAGGCACGACTTCGCGCTCGATCACATGATGCCGGGTGACGGCGTGCCGGACACGATCAAGGTCAGCCGGGCCCGCGGCGTCACCCAGGTGGAAGATCACTGCCGCCGCGCATGCGGCCGGTACATCATCTACCAGACCCGGCGCGACGGCTCGATCGACCGGGACACCCGGAGGTACTTCACGCTGGACGCCAGCTACCTGGCCACCGGCCTCGGGCTGACCGCGGCCGACGACGCCGCCTACCTGGACTGGCTCCAGGGCCAGGTGATCGCCGACGCGCTGAGGCTCGCCGAGCGGCGCACCGAGCCCGAGCGGGCCGCCGCGCAGCAGCGGATCGACCGGCTGCGCGAGGTGGCCGGCATGGCGAAGGCGGCCCAGGACGCGGCGAACGCGGTGATCGAGCAGGTGACGGCATGAGGGAGTGGGCGGTCACTGTCTCCTGCGACGTGCACTTCGCCGAGGACGGCGAGAAGGTGGAGGCCTGGGGCGACCCGGTGCTGCTGAAGATCGGCAAGGCCGAGGTCGAGCTGGACCTGTGCGCCGTGCACCGCAAGGAACTGGACATGCAGACCGCGGTGTGGCTGAAGGCCGGCCGCAGGCCCGGCCAGGATTCCCGTCCGCACCGCAGCCACCGCCGCCAGTCCAACGAGTATTACCGGAAGATGCGCGAGTTCGCCGCCGAGCGGGACATCACCATCCCCGAGGAACGGCCGGGAAAGTTCAAGTACCCGACGAAGCTGCGGGCCGACTTCGAGGCCTGGCTGGCTACCGTGACGGCCGACGGGAGTGATCACTGATGGCGTGGGCCGACATCGACCCCGGGACCAGCCCGCCCGAGATGGCGATCGGCGCGGTCCGGTCGGAGTACGAGCTGTGCAAGGCCATCCCGGGCTGCAACATCGGCCGCGACGACATCTGGCGGGTGCCGCTGACCTGGGCGGCCTGGGTGGCGTTCAGTTGCATATGGCAGCGCCAGCCCGTTGACGTCCGGCCGCCGCTGGCGGAATGGGCGCAGCGGGCATGGTCTGACACCCGGGCCCGGCTGGCCGACCGGGACGCGCTGGACGCCTCCGACCCGGAGCTGATCTCCGAGCTTTCCGCGCTCGACTCCCGGTCCCCCGGGCTGTCGCTGGTCCCGGTGCAGCGCGGCGCGGTGCAGTGGCTGGCCCGGTGGCGGCGCGACGTCCTCGCCGACGCCCGCGGCAACGGCAAGACTCCGCCGCTGATCCGGGCGATGCAGGTACTGGCCCAGACCGGCGAGGCGTTCCCCGCGCTGGTCACCTGCCCGGACTCCGCGCCGCTGTCGTGGCAGCGCAAGCTGGCCGCCTGGGCACCGGAGATCAGGACCGTGATCATCGGCGGCCCGAAGAAAAAGCGGGAGCAGGCCATCGCCGCCCTGGCCGCGGGCGATGCCGACGTGGGGATCATCGTCTGGTCGAACGTCCGGATGCACACCCGGCTGGCCGCCTACCCGGGCCAGGCGTTCGTGCGCTGCGACGCGCACGGCGGGAAGGCCGGCAGCAAGCCGTCGGTGTGCGAGGTGCACGACAAGGAGTTCCAGGGCTTCCGGCTCCGGCTGGTGATCGCCGACGAGGCGCACCGGATGGCTGACGCCCGGTCCAAGCAGACCCGCGCGCTGTGGCACCTGATGCACCACGCCGAGACGGCCTGGCCGGTGACCGGCACGCTGACCACCAACGACGTCGGCAACCTGTGGCCGGTGCTGCACGGGCTCGACCCGCGGGCCTGGCCGTCCCGGTCGAAGTACCTGGACCTGTACGCCGACCAGGAGAGCGCCTGGAGCCATAAGGGCGTGAAGATTCTCGGCCTGCGGCGCGACACCGAGCCCTGGTTCCGGCTGGCCGTCGAGCCCTACTTCCGGCGCATCCCGCGGGAGATCGCCCGGGCCGGGCAGCCGGGGCTCGCGCCGCCGGAGTTCCGCTACCCGCAGATGACCCCCAAGCACGCCGCGAGCTACAAGTCGATCATGGACCAGGGCCTGCTGGAGCTGCGCCGGGACACCATCGTCACCCCGTCCGCGCTGGTCAAGTTCACCCGGCTGTGCCAGCTAGCGCAGGCCATGTTCCGGGTCGAGGACGGCGAGGACCCCTACGGCTTCAGCACCGAGAACGTGCGGCTCTGCCTGCCCAGCCCCAAGGTCGATGACCTGATGGAGTTCCTGGCCGCCGAGCCCGGGCAGTGGATCGTCGCCGCGACCTCGCCGCAACTGACCGGCCTGGCCGAGGGCAAGCTGCACGACGCCGGCATCCCGTACAGCAAGATCATCGGGGGGATGAACCACGAGGCCAAGGACGCCGCGGCGCTGGCCTTCCAGCGCGGCGAGGCCCGGGTGATCTTCATCACCGGGGCCGGGTCGGAGTCGATCGACCTGGAGAAGGCGCAGGGCGTGTACTGGATGCAGCCCGACCCGAGCTTCACCATGCGGGAGCAGATGACCGGCCGCGCCGACCGGTGGGGCCAGCAGCAGGAAGTCCGGCAGGTCTGGGCGCTGACCCCCGGGACCACCGACATCCGGCTCTACCAGCTCGGCCTGGACAAGGAGGAACGTCACCGGGAGATCACCCGGGACCCGCAGATGCTTGAGTGGCTGATGTCCGCCCAGGCCGGAGAGATCATCGAGGAAGATCATGACACAGCAAGCACAACCCCTCATGCCAGCGATGCCGGCTGAGGAACTGGCGATCTCGCGCAGCGAGATGGAGACCTTCGCCCGTGACCCGCGCTGGTGGTACCTGACCTGGTACCTCCAGTACCAGCCTGCCTTCCAGCCGCCCACCGGGGCGCTCAACCTGGGCAGCCGGGTGCACCTGGCGATGCAGGCGAAGTACGGCTACGACCTGGACCCGCTGCTGGTGCTCGACGTGCTCTACGCGGCCGAGATCGAGGCCAGCGGGGAATACGAGAAGGAGCTGCGGAAGGAGTGGGAGCTGTCCCGCATCATGGTCGAGGGCTACCTGGAGGAGGCCGCGGCGCAGGGCTGGGACAGCCACCTGAAGGTGATCGCCACCGAGCAGGAGGTCTGCGTGCCGCTGCCCGGCGTGCCGGGCGTCTCGCTCCGGGTCAAGCTCGACCAGGCGGTGCAGGACCTGGACACCGGGGTGCTGAGCTTCCTGGACTGGAAGACCGGCATCGACTTCGCCGCCGCCGAGTACGCCCGGGAGGACCCGCAGATGCGGCTCTACTCGCTCGTCCAGTGGCTGGCCGCCGGGCACCCGGACCCCCCCGCCGCGCCGCTGGCCGACCGGCCCGCCGTGCTCGGCGGCATCGTCACCGTGCTGAAGAAGGTGAAGCGGACCAAGACCGCCCAGCCGCCGTTCTACCGGCGCGAGTCCTTCGTGCACTCGCCAGAGATCATGCAGGCCACGCTGCGCCGCTGCCAGTACCTGGCGGGCGAGATCATCCGGGCCCGCAGCATGCTGGCCATGGCCGGGTCCGACCTGGATGCGGTCAACCAGATTCAGCAGGGCCAGCTCCGCCGGGTGTGGATCACCGGGGACTGCTCCTGGCGCTGCCCGCACAGCAAGGGCATGTGCCAGCTCATGGACCGCGGCGGCTCCGGCTGGGCGGAGGCTCTTGTCAGCGGGGGAGGCTATGTTCAGGGTGACCCATACGCCTACTACGCCGATGACGGGATCGAGCGCGTTAAGGCCCTGCTGGAGAAGCGTGCGGAGTAGACTGTACGTACAGCCGAGACCAGGAGAACGATCATGACAGTGACTCCTTACCAGGCGGTGCCGGCCGGGCTCGGCAACGGCACTCCCCCGGCCCGCAGGCAGCAGGGGCTGTCGCTGATGGTGCACGCGCTCTACAAGAGCGGCAAGTCCTCGCTAGGTGACAGCGGCCCGGTGCCGAGGCTGGTCATGGACGTCGAGACCGCGGCGTTCTGGACCCCCTCGCGGAAGGTCTACTGGGACCCGGCGCGGCAGACCTGCCCGGTGCCGGACGGCACCTGGGACACGTGCATCGTGATCATCCACTCGTTCGCCGAGCTGAAGTCGATGCTGGAGTTCCTCAACCGCGGCCAGCACCCGTTCAACTCGGTCACGCTCGACTCGGTGACCACCATCCAGCAGCGGATCATGTACCAGCTAGCCGGCGACCGGAAGATGGAGCGCGACCAGTGGTACGCGATGCTGCGGATGGTCAACATGATCATCAGCGGCTACCGCGACCTGATCACCCACCCTTACCGCCCGGTGTGGGCGGTCACCTACGTCTGCGGCACGCACTGGGACGCCCGGATGGGCAAGTTCCGGCCGCTGCTGCAAGGGCAGGCGAGTGACTACCTGCCGTACGTGCCGGATGTGCTGGGCTGGATCGAGGTCCGCCCGGACCGCAGCCGGACCCTGCTGATCGGGCCGAGCCCGGTCCACGAGACCGGGGAGCGGGTGTGGGGCCGCCTCCCCCTGGAGATGCCCATCGGCTACCCCGGCCGGATACCAGGATGGACCGTGGAGGACATGGTCCTGCAAGTGATCAACAGCTAGACAAGGAGAACGACCATGACGAACCCGTACCCCCAGCAGCCGTGGCCCGGCCAGCAGCCCCCGCAGGGCTACGGCTACCCGCAGCAGCCCGCCCAGCCCGCGCCGGGCTACGGCCCGCCGCAGGGCGCGCCGCCGCCCCCGCCGGGCTACGGCTACGGGCCGCCCGCGGGCTACGCCGCGCCGCCCGCCGCCTACGGCCAGCAGGGCCCGCAGGCCTTCGACTGGGGCCAGCTCTACAACGACTCCGACCCGGGCGCGGGCGGCGGCTTCGACTACGCGGACGGGGACTACCCGGCCGTGGCCACCGAGGCGCAGTGGACCACCACCCAGGCCGGCGACAAGCACATGTGGGTGATCAAGTGGCAGTTCACCGCCGGCCAGTACGCCGGCCGGCCGGTGACCGCGTGGCGGCCGGTCGCCCCGTACCAGAAGGACGGCCAGCCCAACACGGGCGGCATCTCGCAGTTGTTCGAGGAGCTACAGGTGCTCGGCATCCCGGTCGGCGAGAAGTACGGCGACCCGGCGGGCACGGTGCCGTTCTGGCAGCTTGCCGGCGGCAACTGGGACCAGGCCGGCCAGATGGTCGCCCAGGCCATACCGGGCAGGCACGCGCTCCTGAAGATCGGCCACGACGAGCGCGGCAGCAAGGTCAAGCGGATCAAGCGCCCGTCCGGCGCTCCGGCCATGGCGCAGCCCGCGCCGCAGCCCCCGGCCCAGGGCAGCTATGCCCAGGCCCCGGCACCGCAGTACACCTCCGGCCCGCAGGCCGGCGGCGGCGGCGGGGCGGCAGCGGGCCAGCCGGCCCAGCCCTACGCCCAGGCACCGATGCCGCCGCAGGCGGGCCAGCCGGGGCTCGGCCAGTTCACCGCGGGGGGCCAGGCCCAGCAGGCGGGCATCACCGGCCCGCCGCCGGGCACGGTGCCGCAGCAGGCCGCTCCCGCGGCCCCGCCGCAGCCGGCCCAGCCCGCGCTGCCGTTCGGGCCGCCGCAGGGCCAGCCTCCGGCCGCGGCAGCCCCGCCGGGACCGAACGGCATGCCGATGCCGGGGCCGGCGCAGCAGCCCGCCCAAGGCCAGGCACCGGGCGCTCCGGGCGGTCCCCCGGCCGCGCCCTGGTCGCAGTAGAGGCCGCGCGAGGGCAGAGAGCCTAACTGCGCCTCGCCGGCAGGAGCCCCCGGGGAACCCCGACAGCCCGAGCGGCCAGCACCACGGCCGGCAAGCTGAGAAGGAACCCCCGGGGGCTTCCTGTTGCCTTCAAGATCACTGTTGACAGAATACGAAGGGACTGATAAGCTGTACCCATAACCGAACAGACACAGACCAGGAGACAGGTAATGGGTACCAAGTTCGACAGCTACCAGGCCGTGACCGACAGCATGATCGCGGCCCTGAAGGCCGACCGGGTGCCGTGGCAGAAGCCGTGGGTTCCGGGTGCCGGCCGCCCGCGCTCGATCAGCACCGGCAACGGCTATCGCGGCATCAACGTGCTGCTGCTCGGGCTGACCGCGTGGGAGCGCGGCTACAAGTCGCCGTGGTGGGGCACCATGAAGGCGATCAACGCCCGCGGCGGGAAGGTGCGCGAAGGCCAGAGCCGGGCGAACGGCTGCGGCTCGACCATGATCACCTTCTGGAAGATCGACCAGCGCCGGGTGCAGGACGAGGCGACCGGCGAGTGGGAGGTCAGGAGCTTCCCGATGCTGCGGGTCTACAACGTGTTCAACGCCGAGCAGTGCGAGGGCCTGCCCGCGAGGTACACCGAGGTGACCGAGAGGGTCGCGCCCGACGTGGACGCCACCGCGCAGGCCGTGGTCGAGGCCTACTGGGCCAGCCCGGAGGGCCCGGCGGTGAGCTTCGGCGAGATCGCCGACCGGGCCGGCTACTCCGACGAGCTGGACAAGATTTTCTTCCCGGCCAAGGAGCAGTTCAGGGACGAGGCCGGGCTGCTGACCACCGAGTTCCACGAGTCGGTGCACTCCACCGGCCACAAGGACCGGCTGGCCCGGCCCGGCGTCGCGGACTTCGACCATTTCGGCTCCGAGCGGTACGCCCGCGAGGAGCTGGTGGCCGAGATGGGCTCCGCGTTCCTGGCCGCCGAGTTCGGCATCGAGGGCCGGTTCGAGCAGTCCGCTGACTACATCCGCGGCTGGCTGCGGGCGCTGGAGAACGACCCGAAGCTGGTCGTGCAGGCCGCGGCAGCCGCGGAGAAGGCTGTGGAGCTGGTCAAGGCGGCCAGCACCCCGGCAGAGGACGAGACCCCCGAGACGGCGGCAGAGGCCGCCTGACGCAGGCAGGGAGGGCCCGGGCAGCCGGGCCCTCCGGCCGCCGAGACAGGGAGACAGGACATGGCACAGATCAAGGTCACCGGGAACCACTCGATCGACAACGCAACGTCGGAGCTGGCCATCGCGCTGCACCACGCGCTGGCGGGGTCCGGTCATGGCGACCAGTTCGTCTACGACGAGGCGATGCGGCTGCGCGATGCGATCATGGCCGGCACCCGCGAGCTTGACGCGCCGCAGCCGGAGAGGCGGGGCTGGAAGATGACCGTATGGATCAGCCCGAGCGGCCGGGTGCACGCTGCCCGGGGATGCACCGGGGCCGGCCCCCGCAGCCGCAGCACCGCGGCGAAGCTCACCCGGGACGAGGTGTTCGCCGAGGGCACCGAGCGGTGCCGCTGCCTGCGCTGGTGGCCGGACCGGGTGGCCGCGGACGGCCACTGGGGCGCAGGCTACCGGATCGGCAAGGAGGACTTCAGCCGTGCCCATCCGAGGCGCGACCGCGCCACCGCGAGCGGCGGGGCCGCGAGGCTGCCGGACGCCTGGTGGGATGGCTACGACGCCGGCTACGGAGACGCGGTGTTCCTGCGCGACCTGTCCAACGCCGGCCGGTACTGACGATCATGACCGTCTACCTGCTGCACGCCGACGAGCCCTACATACCGGAGGGCTGCGAGGACGACCCGCGCAAGTGGATGCAGCACTACCTGGGTGACTGCCCGGACGGCGAGCTTAACCGCCGGATCGGGCAGCACCGGGCCGGGCAGCAGGCAGGCGGCGCGCGGGTGCCGGACGTGTGGAACCGGGCCGGCATCGGGTGGCACGTGGCCAGGACATGGGAGGGAGGACGGTGCCGCGCCGAGCAACTGAAGGAGATGGGCTCAGCGCGGCGGCGCTGCCCGGAGTGCGGGGTCACGCCGCGGCAGGACCAGAGGCCGCGGCCGGAGGGAACAATGCCCCCGGCGTGGGCTGTTGACAGAATACGAAGGAAGCGGATACGACGGCTGGAGAGGCAGGCAGAGCTTCAGCCGGCCTGACAGGCAAGGAGACAGACATGGAGGCGGCATCATGATCGGCGGCTACGCGGCGGTGGCCCGCGAGCTGAACCAGGCCTTCGCCTGGCCGGGCAAGGACGGCCCGGTGGACCGGCGGCAGGTCGAGATGTGGCACAAGCGGCGCACCGCCAACCGGGCCGGCCAGCTCGCGCCGTCCCCGGCGCGCGAGGTGCCGCAGCCGCGGCGATCGACGCCGCGGTACCTGTTCGACACCGGGTCGTGGGTCGAGTGGGCGCGGCCCGGCGTGCCGGGTCCGCGGCGATCGGGCTGGATGGTGCCGCAGCGCGGCCCGGACCCCCGGCCGCAGCACCCGCCTCACCCGCGGCGGGCTAGCCCGCCGCGCACCGACTGGTCGCGGGTGCAGTCCCCGCTGACCGGCCGCTGGGTGCTGCGGGAGAGCTGGCGGGGCCGGGAGGCGCTCGCCGCGCTGGAAGAGGCGCAGTCATGAGCCCCGCGAAGCGAGTGCAGCCGCACCTCGGGCGGACCCAGCGGCTGGTCATGGGCGTGCTGTTCGACCACGGCGTCTGGCAGACCGGCGCGCCCTACGGCGTCGGGACCGACGGCCAGACCCGGGCATCTCTGGTCACCCTGGTGAACCGGGGCCTGGCGCGGCTGCACGCCGACCGGTTCTGCCTGACCGAGGCCGGCTACGCCTGGATGATCTGCGAGGCCGCGGCCGATCTCAGGATGGTCAGCTTCGGCTCAGTCGGCGCTGACATGGCGATCCAGCGGATTACCCACCTGGCCCAGTGCGCCCGCCTCGTCGGCGCGCAGGGCGGTCCGGTGGACTGGAGGGGGAACCCGGTATGATCACCAGCTTCAAGGGCCAGCACGAGTTCCTGTCGAGCTTCCACCGGGGTCACCCGTTCCGGTACCCGGCGTGCGAGCACAGCAACGAGTTCGCCACGGTCGAGCACTGCTTCCAGGCCTACAAGGCCACCAGCGTGTTCGACTTCCAGAAGGTGCTCAGCGCGCCGCACCCGGGCGAGGCCAAGGCCCGCGGCCGGAAGATCGCCTGCCGGCCGGACTGGGACGGGATGAAGCGCCGGCTGATGCTGGACATCCAGGTGGCCCGGTTCACCCAGCACCCCGACCTGGAGCACCTGCTGGCCATGACCGGCGACCAGGTGCTGATCGAGGGCAACACCTGGGGCGATGACTACTGGGGGATGGTGCCCGCCCGCGAGCACAGCCCGGACAACACCTGGGACGGCAGCCGGGAGCTGGCCGGCGAGAACTGGCTGGGCCGCATCCTGATGATGGTGCGCGAGGTGATCTCGTGAGCCTGACCAGCGAGTTCCCCGATGCCGGGTCGCTGCCGCGGTCCTCGCGGCGGTCGGTGGCCACCGGGCACCGGCTGTGGGACGTCCGCACGGGCGGGCCCCCGGTGCCGACCCGGCGGATGCCGCCGTGGATATGGCCGCTGGAGATCGCTGCCCGGTGGCGGGCCCGGCTGGAGGGCCGGTACGGGTGAGCGGCCCGGAGCGGCTCGGGTTCTGGCAGGTGCTGCCGTCCACGCTGGACGCCGAGGCGCTCCGGCGGGAACTGGCCGCGATGACCCCCGAGCAGCGGATGGCCGCGGCGGTGCGGTACTGGCGGGCTCGCTGGGAGGGACGGCCCCGGCCGTCGGCGAAGCTCCGGCACTGGTGCGCTAGCTGCGAGGAAGTGCACGGCTGCCACTGCACCTTCCGCCAGTGCAACGGCTGCCGACGGTTTGACTGCCCGGCCATCCACCGGGAGCGCTGCCCGGCCGGGGAGCAGCTTTGGCTGTGGTGAGCACTGTTGACAGAACACGAAATATCGGCTAAGCTGTAGTCATAACCAAGACAGAGATCAGGGAGCAGGACATGGGCCACGTGGAGCACGTCGAGACCGAGCAGCACTGCTGGAGCTTCGAACTTTGGGCACCGCACCAGGTCGCCCCAGGCGCGCCGAGCTACCCGATCCAGCTTCCCGACCACACCGGCCGGTTCTTCGCCCCGTACGCCCAGGCCGCCAAGGACCGGGCGACCGAGATCGCCGCGGTGAAGGGCCCCGGCTGGGTGGTCGGCGCGGCCAGCCACATCCGGTTTAGCTGCTGCAAGAAGTGGGTGGCCTGATGAGCAAGAGCCCGCAGGACGCGGCGGTCGAGGCCGACATCCTCCAGGACGTCACCAGCCTGACCGCCGACGAGGCGTTCGAGCTTGCCGACGTGATCGAGTACGCGATGGACATGCCCGCCAACCACGGCAAGACCTGGACCGCGAGCCTGCTGGCCCGCGAGGTCCGGCTCGGCGGGCTGCGCCCGGCCACCCACCAGGTCGGCCAGGTGCTCCAGTACCTGGTCCGGCACGAGTACGTGAAGTGCGACGACCGCGGGGCCTGGACCCGCTACTGGCGCTGAGACAAGGAGACAGACATGGGATGCACGATCTGCGGCGGGGTGCTGATCTTCCTCGGCCGCCTCGGCCGCCGCGAGCACTACCGCTGCCGCGACTGCGGCATCGACCAGAGCCGGGAGGCCGAGTGATGTTCATGAACGAGCACGACATCGACGAGGCGCTGGTGCGCTTCAGCAGGCACCCGCTGCTCGGCCCGGCGACCAAGACGATCGACAGCCTCCGCGACGGCGTCAACGCCTGTAGCGACGGCTGGCCGTACTGGCAGCGGCCCCAGCGAGCCGCGAAGCGGCTCTCGGACCTGATCGTGCAGGCCGGCAGGGCGCTGCGCGAGCAGGGCTGCCAGAGCCCTGCCACGCCGTGGCCGGGGGCCGCGGACCTGAAGGCCGCCTACGCGCAGCTCCGCCGGTTCCGCTCCAAGTACCCGCAGTGCCGGTTCCTGATCTTCCCCGCGCCCGGCGTGAAGGGCGACGAGGCGCTGCCGCAGCAGCACGGGATCGAGGTCACCGGCAACCGCCGGATCGACGGCGCGACCGCGGAGATCGCCGTGGCGCTGCGGGACGCCTGCCCCGGCGGCCGGGATCAGGGCTACTACAACCACGCGCAGCGGCTGCGGGACGAGATTCTGGCCGGCGCTTCGGAACTGGCAGAGAAGTGAGGGAGGCGACGGAGGCAGCGCGCCGCGGCCGGTGGACCCGCTCGACCGGCCGCGGCGTGGCGGTGCAGTGCCCGACCGGTCATCGCTGCGATCACGTCATCGTGGTCGAGAGCGGCGGGGTGACCCGCAGTTACCGCACCGCGCTGCTGGCGATGAAGGACCACCTGGACAGCGGGTGCCCGGGCGTCGAGGCGCTCGCGGCGGAGTGACAAGGAGACAGGAGACCATGACCGAGCAACTGAGCGACCAGCAGCGGCTGGTGCTGACCGCCCTGGCGCGGGGCCTGGCGTCGCCGAAGATGCTGGCCCAGCGGGCCGACGGGCTGGCGCTGGCCTGGTGGGGCCGCAACCCGGAGCATTCCTGGCAGGGCATCAGCCGGACCATGGCCAGCCTGGTCCGCCGCGATCTCGCCGTCCGCATCCGGGGGTCGGCCGCGACCATGTACGAGATCACCGACAAGGGAAAGAGGGCGATCCCATGAGCGAGGCGCAGGAGCAGAGGCTGCTGGAGGCTCTCCGCAGGGCGGAGGCGCTGGCCCGGGTGCTGCGCACCGAGAGCGACGGGAAGATCGGTCTCCAGCCGGTGTTCCGGCACGCGAGCTTCCCGCCGCTGCCGGTCAACTGGGGCCAGGCGGAGACCGAGGCCCGGCTGATCGCGCGGCGGGGTGTGACGCAGGTCACGCCGGATCAGGGCTAGAACTGTTGACAGAACACGGAACGGCCTGTAAGCTGTAGCTACAACAGAACAGAGGAGCCGGGAGGCGAGAGGCCGAGGTCTCCCCGACTGGAGTAGCGAGGAACGGCCCCCGGGCCGCGAAGCGAAACGAGTACGGGAGACAGGCGTAGGGCGGAGCCCGAAAGCGCGAGCGCGCTGGTCCGATCGCCTCCCGGGGAGAGCCAGGGAAAAACCGACCCTCCTGCTGACCGCGCTGACCGACCTGGCCGGGGCAGGATGCTAAGGAGCTAAGTCGCCGCCGGGCCGCAAGGCCCGATAGAGCCCCCCTCCCGGGGGTGCGGTACCCCCTGGCTCTCCCACCCGGGGGCGGGCTCCGCCCTTAGCTGGTGGCCGGTCACAGACGCCGGGCAGTCAGTGTGTGCGCACGCAGCCAGCAGCCCCCGGGCTTCCTCTCACAACTCAACAGCGGACCACGCGAGGCCCCGGACCGGCGAAGTGCCACCGCCCCCGGAGTAGCACTATGACCCATGCCCTGACGGCTAACGACCACGACCAGCCCCGGCTGGCGATCCCTAAACGAAGGCATGGCAGTTGTGAAGGCAAGCGACTGTGAGCGAAGCGGAAGAACGGGCTCGACGATCGGCGGTATCAGGAACCGGGGAGGGTGCACCAGTACCCGGGGAGGGCCGCCCACAATA
>Ga0126378_10000934_pt1 | contig 21649 bp, 20 predicted proteins | sample PanSoiMetPlot_23_FD_92587 | JGI IMG/M metagenome (GOLD analysis project Ga0126378, IMG submission 92587) | Tropical forest soil microbial communities from Panama - MetaG Plot_23 | ecosystem: Environmental > Terrestrial > Soil > Tropical forest > Bulk soil | place: Panama | collected 2016-02-17
ACACGGGGGTCTCCATCCTCGTCCAGCAGCTCAAGAAGTGGGGCGCGGACGCCGACCTCACGCTCGGCGCCGGCAACACGACCCAGCTCGGGGTCGTGAGCGGCCAGCTGCAGGCCACGGCCGGCCCGCTGCCGACCGATCTCAACGCCGGCCTCGCCATCTTCGGCGACAACCAGGTCCACGTCGACTACCTGATGGTCTCCAGCATCCTTACCGCACTGGACCAGGTGAAGGGCCGGACCATCGCCATCGCGACCACCGTCTCGCCGGACAACTACCTCCTGGACGGCGCCCTCGCGAAGGCCAGGCTCACGCGCAGCGACGTCAAGATCCAGCTCACGGGCTCCAACGGCAACTCGGTGAACCAGCTCGCCCAGGGCAAGGTCGACGTGGCATTCGTGCACGCGGACGCCACGCTCACCCTGCAGAAGACGGCCAGGATCAACGTCCTGGCCAACGGGGCCACGCTGGAGCCCTGGGACGCGGACAGCTACCTGACGGCCGCGCCGGACTGGCTCAAGGCCAATCCGGCCACCGCGGAGGCGCTCGACCTGGCCTGGCTGCACGCGGCCTGGGTCTTCGACCACGACAAGGCGCAGTGGATCTCGAGCGCGCTGCAGTACACGAAGAACGCGGTCACGGCCGACGAGGCGAGCGCCAGCTACGACGCCCTGGCCAAGGCGGCGCCCTGGCCGGCCGACGGCACGGGCATGGAGATGGCGAGCCTCCAGAAGAACTTCGACGCCGCCAAGCAGTCCGCCCAGATCAAGGGCCAGGGCGACCGGCCCATCTCGCAGTGGGCCATCACCAGGCCGTGGACGGACGCCGTGGCGTACTTCAAGCAGCACGCCAGGGCGATCGAGTCCTGATCGGAAGGTCGACGGCCCGGCCCCGGGGCCCCCGGTGAGCCAGGCGGACACCGTCGACGCGGCGGCGGCGGCCGGGACCGGCGCCAGCCCGGCCCGACGGGGCGCCGCCGCGCCCTCCTGGCGCGGTGAGGCGCTGCGCATGGCCGCCGTCGTGGCGGTGCTCGGCCTGTGGCAGGCCTCCGGGCTCTTCATGAACCCGATCTTCATCTCTACCCCCGCCGCGGTCCTCGCCGCGTTCGTCAGGATCGTGGCGGACGGCAGCCTCGCGCAGGCCTTCGTCTCCAGCCTCGGGGAGATGGCGGTCGGGCTGTCGGTCGCTACCGCCGCCGGCTTCGCCGTGGGGCTCGCCATGGGCCGCCTGCGGCTCGTCGAGCGGCTGTTCGACCCCTTCGTCAGCTTCTTCAACGCCACCCCGACCATCGCCCTGCTGCCGCTGATGGAGATCTGGTTTGGCACCGACGTGCGGGCCCGGGTCGCCTTCATCGTCGTCATCTGCGTCTGGACGCTCGTCATCAACGCGCTGGCCGGGGCGCGCAACGTCCGCCGGGGCTATGCGGACGTGGGCGCCGCCTTCGGTCTGGGACCGCTGGCGACGATGTGGAAGATCGTCATCCCGGCCGCGATGCCGTACCTCCTGGCCGGCATGCGCGTGGCCATGGCCCAGGCGACGGTCGGGATGATCCTGGGCGGCCAGGAGGTCGGCGAGAGCGGGCTCGGGGGCCTCACCGAGGCATACGGCTCCTTCTTCCAGACCGACTACCTGATCGCGGCCATCATCACCAGCACGGGGCTCGCCATGCTGCTGTTCGGCCTGCTGAAGCTGTTCCAGCGCCGGTTCTACCCATGGATCGCGGCGACCGCCGCGGCCCGCCGCTGAGGAGGCAGGACGTGCTGGACATCGAGGGCGTGAGCCACGTCTACGAGACCCGCCACCGCCGCGTGGAGGCGCTGCGGGAAGTCAGCCTCAGCATCCGCGAGGGCGAGTTCATGAGCTTCGTCGGGCCCAGCGGGTGCGGCAAGACGACGCTGCTCCGGATCATCGACGGGCTGACAGCGCAGAGCGCGGGCCGGGTGGTGTTCCGCGGCGTCGAGCTGACCGGTGCCCGCCGCGATATGGGCTTCGTCTTCCAGGACATCAACCTGCTGCCGTGGCGGAACGTTCGGCAGAACGTGGAGATCGGCCTGGAGGCCCGCCGGCTGCCCGCGGCCGAGCGCCGCCAGCGGGCCATCGAGGCGCTCCGGATGGTGGACCTCGAGGACGTCGCCGAGGTCCCGCCCTACACGCTCTCGGGGGGCATGCAGCAGCGGGTGGGGGTGGCGAGGGCCCTGGCCATCGACCCCCAGGTGCTCCTGATGGACGAGCCGTTCGGCCACCTCGACAACTTCACGCGCGAGACCCTCCAGATCGAGATCGCCAGGCTCTGGGCGAAGCTGGGCACCACCGTGGTCTTCGTGACCCACGACGTCGACGAGGCGATCTTCCTGAGCGATCGCATCGCCCTGTTCCGGGGCAGGCCCGGCCGGCTGACCAGGGTGATCGACGTCGACCTCCCCCGCCCCCGCTGGGAGTTCAACGTGCGCGCCCACCCGCGCGCGATCGAGATGCGAGAGGCGATCATCGAGTACCTCGGCGTGCGCGCGGACGGGCAGGGATGACGATCGCCGCCGGTCCGGTGGGCGGCGGGAGGCGGCTCCGGCCGGCCCGCTGGCTCGAGCCGCTGCTCCCCATCGCGGCGGTGGCCGCCATGCTGGGAGCCTGGCAGTGGTCGGGCCGATACCTCAATCCGATCCTCATCTCCACGCCCACCGAGGTGGGGCGCGATCTCGTGGAGCTGGTCGCCCGCGGGGTCATCCTCGAGCCGCTGGCGGAGTCGCTCGAGGAGATGGTGGTCGGCGGCCTGGCCGGGATCGCGGCCGGCATCGCGATCGGCGTCGTGATGGGCCGCTACCAGGTCGTGGAGAAGGTGCTCAGCCCCTTCGTGAACTTCTTCAACGCCACCCCGCTGGTGGTCATCATCCCGCTCGTCATCATCTGGGTCGGGATCAGCCAGAAGGCCCGGCTGCTGTTCGTCTTCCTGATCGTGCTCTGGCCCGTCCTGCTCAACACGCTGGCCGGCATCCGCAATGTCAGCCGCGGCTACGTCGACCTGGGCGCGGCCTTCGGCCTGACCGAGGCCCAGATGCTGTGGAAGGTCAGCCTGCCCGCCGCCGTGCCCTATATCCTGGCGGGCGCCAGGGTGGCCGCCGGGCTGGCCATCATCGGCATGATCGTCAGCGAGATGGAGATCAGCCTCACGGGCCTGGGCTACCTCCTCATCACGTACGGCAACTCCTTCCTCACCGGCCGGCTGCTCGCCGTGGTCCTGGTCGCCTCCCTGTTCGGGGTCGGCAACGTGCTGCTCCTGAGGTGGGTACAGGCCGCGTTCTTCCCCTGGATCATCGGGTCGGCCGCCGACCAGCGCTGAGACGGGTCGCCGGGGTTCGGCCGGGGCGCTCCCCGCAGGGGCCGTGGTAGGGTGAAGATAGCTCGTTGCTCGGTCGGGCCCGGCCCGGTCGGAAGGCATACCACCTGTCGGTCACAACAGGAGGAGCCGATGCTCACGGTTACTGCTCCCGCCAAGGAGCTGTTGCGCACAATAGATACCCCGGACGATCGACCGCTCCGCCTCGACCCGGTGGACGGCGGCCAGCTGGGCTTCGTTGCCGGCCCGCCCCGGCCGGATGACCAGGTCGTGGAGGAGTCGGGACGGGAGGTGCTGCGGATCGCCGGCGAGGTGAGCCAGCAGCTGGACGGTCTGAACCTCGATCGCGTCGACACAGAGGAGGGACCCAGGCTCGTCATCAACCGCCTGGAGCAGGACGACTCGGATCCGGGGTACGGCCCGGATCACGGTGCGCCCGTGGCCTGACGGGCCGGGGCGAGGAGGCCACGCGGCCGCGGGCGGCCGCGTGGGCCTCGTCCCGGCCTGATGGGCGGCCTTTCGGGGCTGCTGGTCGCGGGCTTTCTTACCGCCTTCGCGGCCGTCGGGCAGGCACCCGCGACGTGGGATCAGGGCGTCTCGATCCCGGGCGTGTTCGACGTGTCCGGGCCACGCGCGGATGGCCGCGTCGTCGTGGCCGCGGCGGGCCGCCTGTACCTCCTGGATGCCCATGCCGGGACCGTCCAGCGGTTCGCCGACGGGCCCGGCGGGTACCAGGGGGTGAACGGGGACGAGTCCTACATCGCCGTGTCGCCGGGCGCCCCGGGGCCCGGCTGCTCGTTCGCCCGCGACGATGTCTTCGTCCTTCGGCTCAGACCCGCGGGCGGCATCCTGCGCGTCGACCAGGCCGGCGTGGCGCACGACTTCGCCACGGTCGACGGGGTCGACTCGCTGAACGGGATCACGTTCGACACCGTCGGGGCCTTCGGCCACCGGCTGCTGGTCACGGGGCCGCACGCCAACCACAGCACCGTGGCCGCGATCGACTGCAGCGGCAACGTCACGATCATCACCCGCCAGGCCCCGGTCGGGGAGGGCGGGATCGCCGTGGCTCCGGCCGGGTTCGGCGCCTTCGGCGGAGACCTCATCCTGCCGGACGAGCTCTCCGGGGCCGTCTACGCCATCGCGCCCGGCGGTGACTCGCGGCTCCTCTCCAGGCCCGCGCTGCCCACGGGAGGCGACACCGGGGTGGAGGGAGTCGGCTTCTTGCCGAAGGCTCCGGTCGCGGGCCAGTCGATCTACTTCGCGGACCGGTACACGTCCGGGAACGCGCACCCCGGCACGGATCACCTCCTCGTCCTCGGCGGGGACCGGCTCGCCCGCGCCGGGGCGAGGCCCGGCGACCTGCTGGTCGCCACCGAGGGCGGGGCCGGGCTGGTGGGTGTGCGCTGCTCCGCCTCCTGCGACTGGTACCCGATCATCCCCGACAACCCCATCTCGCATGGGGAGGGCCACGTCCTGGTCGTGCCCGGGCCTCCGGGCCCGGCGTTCACGGCGCTGCCCCCCGAGGTCAGGCGCGCCGCGACGTCGGCGCCCGTCGCGGTCATCGCCGCGGCCGTGGCGGCGGCGCTCCTGGCGCTGACCGCCGGCGCCGCCCTGGTCCTGCGGCGCCGGCGATAGAGGAGAGGAGGCACCCCTTCGCTTCCCTGACCACCTCCAGCGCCGAGGACGCTGTGGGGGGCGCGGTGACACACTTCAGGGGCATGTCTGCCAACTGCGCGGATTCGCCGGCCGCCTGGTGGGTGCTGCGCCGGGACGTGTCTCCCTCGGTGCGGGTGCGCGGCCAGCCCGTCGTCTTCGCGACGCTGGTGCTGGACTCGACTCGCGCCGTCGCCGGGGCACACACCGCTCGCGACGCTGGCGAGTCGCTGCGCTTCGCGCTCTGGCGGGCGGCTGAGCGGTCGCACTCGGAGCGCCCGGCCGCGGTGCGGTGCGAGCCGGGCCTGGGCGGCGAGGTCGGGGAGGAGCTCACGCGCCTCGCCCTGCGCGCCCCGGTCTGCGAGGAGCCGCCGCCCGACGCCGTCGTGGACGTCTTCGAGGCGGTGGTCGGGCGGATGGCCGGCCGGCGCCAGGCCGCCGATCCCCCCACCCCGGACGAGTGGCGGTCGCTGCACGGCCAGGCCCTGAGCTACCTGCGGCGGCGGCCGTGGGAGCGGCTGCCGGCCGGCGTGGACATCCCCCTCGGCGTGAGGCTGGACGGGACGATCGCGCAGGTCCGCGTCCTGCTGCTGGCAGAGGGAGACGGGCGCCGGGGCGTCGGCATCTCCCCGGTCCCGGAGCCGGCCGCGACCGGGCCCGGGCCACGCCGGACGCTGCTGGCCCTCGAGACGGACGGCGTGCCCCACGAGCTGGCGGCGCGCAGCGAGCGCTACGGCTGGCCCCCCGGCCTGCTCCCCAGGCCGGTGTTCGTGGCCTTCGACCACGAGGGGGCGTGCGAGCTGGACGCCCGCGACGCGCGAGCTGTGACCGCCGCGCTCGGGGCACTGCTCGAGCTCGACGCGCCGGCCGCTTCAGCCACTTCGGCCGCCGGCGACCGGCCGGCAGTGCAGGGGCGAGGCCTGGGTCGCGGCCCGGCGCGGGGCTCTAGAGGTGCGGCCGAAAACCCAGCCGGATCTTTGGGCCCCATGCACCCCACCTCCGGCGTTACCTCCTGCGGTGCTCAGTCACGCCCTGGAGGGCGCTCCTTCCGCTCCTCGTCGGCGCCACCGGATCTGGGGCACCTGGAACCCAAATCTCTCGGCCAGGTTTCCGGCCGCACCTCCAGCGCTCCCTCCCCGATGGAGGGTGCGCTGGCCGACCTCCGCATCCCGAGGCGACTCCGGCAGGACGCCGCGGAGATCCTGCGCCTGACCGACAGCTTCTGCGCCGAGCATCTGGACGCCGAGTACGGCCACACGTGTCGCCGGCTCGTGGCCCGCCTGGCGCGCCGGCGCCCTACGCCGCTGGCACGCGGCGATCCCCGCGTCTGGGCGGCGGCCGCGATCTACACGGTCGGCTCGCTCGACTTCCTGTTCCACCCCTCGTCGGAGCCGCACATCAACGTCAGGCAGCTCAGCGCGCTGACCGGGGTGCCGAGGAGCACGCTCGCCGCCAGGGCCAGGCAGATCCGCGACCTCCTCGGCCTGCGTCCGATGGACCCCCGTCTCAGGCGGCGGCAGCTCCTCTCGGAGCACCCCTATGCCTGGCCGCTCGACCCGGACGGCACCGCCGTACCGCAGGCCAGGCCCTGGGCGGCCAGGGGGGACGCGATCGGCGGCTGACACCCGAGGCCACGTCCCTACATCGCGGGATGCGGAAGCAGCTTGGCAGACGCCGGCCGCCAGCCGCGGCCCTCTACGAAGAACACCCCGACCCCGCCCGCGACGAGCCAGCGCGCCTCGGCGTCGTTGCGGCGGCGCGCAACGTCGATGTCACATCTCAGCATCCGAGCGGCGAGCTCGTCGGACGCGTCGGGATCGATCTCCAGCCATCGTCCCATCACCCGGAAGCCTCCCTCCTCCCACATCGGGTCGGTGACGCGCAGCTTGTTGAGCGCGTCGGCGAGGTCCTGGGCGGTTACCAAGTGCTGCATGGATGGGGTTGGGCTCTCCTTCACGGTGTCTCTGCCAAGCGTGCTCCTGCCGCGGTCCCGGAGGGCTGATGGCCTCGACGGGCCGGCCCCTACAGGTTATCCGGCCGGCAGCGCCGCCCGGCGCACCGCCGACGTCCGGCCGGGCGCGCCCGCACCGCGGGGGGCACCGGCACAATGGTGAGATGCCGCGCACCGAGCGCGAGCCGGAGCTCCGGGCGGAGCCGCCGCTGCGCCTCGCCCGCTTCGGCCACGTGGCGCTCACCGTTCGCGACCTGGAGCGGGCGACCCGCTTCTACACGGCGCTGCTCGGTCTGGCCGTGTCCGATCGCCTGACCTACCCCGCCGGCCGCGCTATCGCGGAGGGCGTATGGCTGCGCTGCGGGAGCGACCATCACTGCCTTGCCCTGTTCTCGACCGCGGCAGTCCCCGGCGCACCGGACCCGTTCGGGCTGCACCACCTCGCGTTCGAGGTCCCCGAGTACGCCGACCTGCTCGGTGCCCACCGGCGCTTGCTGGCGCTCGGCGCGTGGCATGAGGCGCGGTTCGGTGGCCCCGGCTGGCAGGTCCGGGTCTACCTCCGCGACCCCGACGGCAACCTGGTCGAGCTGTACTGGGACATGGACCGCATCGGCTGGGACGGCCGCGCCCGCCCCTATGTGCCGATCCAGGTGATCCCGGACCTGGCCGAGTTCGACGTCGCCGCCTACCTGGCCCTCAAGGCCAGCCACGCCCACGGCGCCCCGGGCGCCTGAGGAGGTCCCTCCCCCATCGCGCGGGAGGAGGGGGCCGCCTTCGGCCTAGATGCGGAGCAGGCGGCGGGCGTTCCCTTCGTAGATGCGCTGGAGGTCGCCGCCCGACCGCCCGAGCGACTCCAGGTTGGCGATCGTCTCCCGGATGTAGCCGGGTCCCTGCTCGGGGTCGAACGGCGTGTCCGACGCGAACAGGACGCGGTCGACGCCGAAGAAGTCGATCGCGCAGCGCACGGCGTTCGCCGCCCCGAACATCGCGGTGTCGGCGTAGAACATCCGGAAGTAGTCCAGCGGCCGCCGTGACAGCGGGTAGTGCCGCACGTCGTCGGCCTGGTCGGGCGGCGTGCGGGCGCCCAGCTGGTCCAGCCCCGGGCCGACCCGGCCGGCGAAGTGGGGGACCATGCTGCCGCCGTGGTGGACCAGGATCTTCAGGTCCGGGTATCGCTCGAGCACCCCGGAGAAGACCATCCGACCCATGAAGATGGCGGTGTCGTACTCCCAGCCGAACACCCACCACAGCTCGTACTTCGAGCGCTGCTCGGTCGGGTAGTCCGCCCAGGACGAGTTGCGGGACGGGTGCACCCAGATCATCCGGTCGAGCTCGGCCATCCGAGCGTAGACCGGCTCGAAGCGCGGCTCGTCCATCGGATGGCCGTTGACGTGCGTATAGATCTGGACGCCCACCGCGCCCAGCTGGCCGCAGGCCCGGTCGATCTCACGGACGGCGGCCTCGGGGTCGTTCATCGGCACCGCGGCCACGAAGCCGGCGAACCGGTCGGGGTGCCGCTGCACGAGCTCGGCCAGGCCGTCGTTGCCCAGGCGCGCGAACTCGACCGCCACGGCGGGCGGCCCGATGTCCTCCGGCGGCGGGGCGGGCAGGCTGACCACCTGGCGGTAGTCGCCGAACTGGTCCATCTGACGGAAGCGGACGTCCAGGTCGACCAGGGCCGGCACGCCGCCCGTGCGACGGCGCAGGTTCGCCGCCTGGGGCGTGTCACCCAGGGCGCTGAGGCGGTCGAAGTAGGACCGGGGAAACAGGTGACAGTAGGCGTCGATCTTCATCCAGGGCACCAAGGGTGGGGAGTCCCGGAAGCCGCTGTCAACGCGACCCGACCGGGCCCGGCCGTGCGGCTACCGCTCGCTCGACCTCGACGAAGGCGTCGTAGCGGGCGGACCCGCCCGCAGGGAACGCGGCGACGGCGGCGTCGGGCACGGTGCGCTCGGAGCTGGTCAGCTGGTTGACGCCCAGCCATCCGTCCCGCATCCACACCACCCCGGCCGGCACCCGGTCCGTCACTCGGGCCCTGGCCTCCATCGCCCCGCGCTCGTTGTGCAGCCGCACCGGCTCGCCGTCCTCGATGTCGCGGGCGGCCGCGTCCTCCGGGCCGATCCACAGGATGGGCTCGGGATCGGCCCTGGCCAGGGAGGGGAGGGCCTGGCCGTGGTCGTAGAAGCCGTGGAAGTGGGTCAGCGTGCGTCCCTGCACGAACGCCAGCGGGTGCCCGGCCGGGCGGTCCGGCGTCTCGTGCACGGGCAGCGGCGGCAGGCCCATGGCCAGCGCTCGCTCCGAGTACAGCTCCACCTTGCCGGACGGGGTCGGGAACCGCAGCGAGCCGTAGGCGTAGGCCGCGGCGGCCGTGGCGGCGCTGGGGCCGTCGGCGCGCAGCTGTTCGACCGTCACGTGCCGCGTGTGGTCGCTGTCCAGCACCGCGTCGACAAGTCCCTCGGCCGAGCCCCACGGAAAGTAGCCCTCCAGCCCGAGGCGCTCGGCCAGGCCGGCGTAGAGCTGCCAGGCGGGCCGGGCCTCGCCCCGGGGCTCGAGCACCCGGTCCATGAGGTGGACGTGCGTCGGGCCGAGCTTGAGGCCCGTCTCCTCCAGCCACGAAGTGCCGGGGAGGACGACGTCGGCGAAGCGCCTCGAGGTGTCGCTCATGAACAGGTCGAAGCAGACGATCAGGCCCACCCGCTGCAGAGCGCGCTCGACCCGCGCCGTGTCGGAGAAGGACGAGAGCATGTTCGTGCCCGGCAGCAGCAGGACCTGCACGTCCCCCGCCTCCAGACGGTCCAGGATCGTGTCCATCTCGCTCGGGATCACCGTCTCCGGCGACCGGATGTCGGGCGGGACGATGCGGGCCAGCGCGGTGGACTGGGTGCCGGCGCCGTGTCGCGGTCCCATCCCGGCACCCGGGCGTCCGAGGTTGCCGGTCAGCGCCGGGAGGCAGGACACGGCACGGGCCGCGTGCCACCGGTTGGCCGTCTTGTGCATCGAGCTGCCGCCGAGCAGGATCGTCGCCCGCCGGCTGCCCGCGTACTCCCGCGCGAATGCGCGGATGCGGGCGGCGGCGAGACCCGTCTCCGCTTCCGCCCACTCGGGCGTGCAGCCCTCGACGTGCCGGGCCAGCGCCTCGGAGCCGACGGTGTGGCGCTCGATGAAGTCCCGGTCCTCCAGGCCCTCCCGGAAGATGACGTGCGCGACCGCGAGGGCGAGCGCGGCGTCCGTCCCCGGCCGCAGCAGCAGGTGGTCGTCCGCGTGGTCGCAGGCCTCCGTCCGGCGGACGTCGATCGCGATCACCCGCGCCCCCCTCCGCCTCGCCGCCACGATGCGGGGCGCGGTGGTGGGCTGGCTGGCCAGGTTGGCGCCCCACAGCACCACCAGGTCGGCGTTCTCCGCCAGGTCGTCCGCGGTGTTCACGTGCGGCAGGCCGGTCAGCCACACGCCCAGCCCGCCCAGCCCCCAGCACACGATCGAGGGAACCCACCACTGGGCGCCGAGCAGGTTCGCGAATCGCCACGAGAGCGACGCGCCCACGGTGTTGACGAAGACGCCGTGGCCGGGCCAGACGGCCGTCCGGTGCGGCGGCGCGGACCCGATCGCGGCCGCGATCCGGTCCAGGGCGTCGTCCCAGGTGGTGTCCCGCCAGGGCCCGTCGCCGCGCCGGTCCCGCAGCCTCGGTCGGAGGAGCCGGAGGGGGTTGTCGACGATCTCGCCGGCGGCCCGGCCGCGGATGCAGAGGAAGCCACGGCTCTCCGGGTTTCCAGGGTCGCCGTGCACGGCCGTCACGCGCCCGTCCTCGACCTCCACGCGCATCCCGCACACCGTGGGCAGGCAGTTCATCGGGCACATCGTCCGGTGGGTCGTCGCCGTCCCGCTCGTCATCGTTCCTGGGGAACATGATGCCCCCCTCGCGCCGGTCCTGGCGAGGGGCCACCGGCGGTCGAACGATCGTCGATCCGGCCCCTATAATCTCCAGCCGGTCCCGGGCTCGACGGGCATTCGCGCCGCCGAGGGTTGCTGAGGAGATGGGCATGAGTGCGGCCGACGCGGACGGGTCCGACGGGGGCGCGATGCAGACGATCGAGGAAGCCGAGCAGTACCTGGCTCGCGGGGGCGTCGAGTACGTCAGGTTCGAGCAGCCGGACCTGCACGGCCTGAGCCGGGGCAAGACCGTGCCGGTCCGCCACTTCCGGCACTACGCGGAGCACGGCCTCAACTTCCTCGGCGGGCTGCTGGGCCTCGACCTGCAGGGCGGCGTCGCCTCGGGCACCGGCTACCTGGAGGAGCGCAACTTCGCCGACTCGCTGATCTTCCCCGACCTGCCCACCCTGTCGCCGGTGCCGTGGGCCGACCGCACCGCACGCGTGCTCGCCGACCCGATGTGGTACAGCGGCGAACCCCTGCGCGCGGCGCCCCGCCACCTGGCCCGCCGGCTCGTCGAGCGCCTGGCGCGCCTGGGGTACGTCCTGCGCAGCGGCTTCGAGTACGAGGTCTACCTGTTCGACGCTGCCACCCGCGCCCCGGCGTTCGAGGGCATCCAGATCTTCTGGACGGTGCGCAACAACTTCGACCAGGAGTTCGTGACCTGGCTGCTCGATGGCCTGCTGGCCACCGGCGTCGACGTCATCACCTCCAACGTGGAGTACGGGCCCGGCCAGATGGAGATCAACTTCGCCCCCGCCGTCGGCCTGGCGGCGGCCGATCGCGCGTTCGTGTTCAAGAACGCCATGAAGGAGCTGTCCCAGCAGCGTGGCTACCTGGCCAGCTTCATGACCAAGCCGCTCGCCGACCAGAGCGCGAGCGGATGCCACTACCACCACAGCCTGGTCCATGCGGACAGCGGCCGCAACGCGTTCTTCGATGTCCGCCAGAAGGATGGGCTGACGGACCTGGCCCGGCGGTGGATCGCCGGCGAGATGGCTCATGCGCCGGCGCTGACCGCGCTGGCGGCGCCCACCGTCAACTGCGCCAAGCGCTACAAGCTGTACAGCTTCGCCCCGATGAACGTGACCTGGGGGTACGAGGACCGGACGGCGGCGCTGCGGGTGAAGGGGACGAGGGGGCCGGAGACGCACCTGGAGAACCGGCTGCCGTGCGCAGGCAGCAACCCCTACCTGGTCATGGCCGCCGTCCTGGCGGCCGGCCTGGACGGGGTCGAGCGCCGCCTCGAGCCGCGGGCCCCCACCACGGGCCTCGCGTACGCGGACGAGACGGCTGCGCCGCTGCCGCGCACGCTGGACGAGGCGCTGGTGGCGTTCGAGGCGGACGAGGCGCTCTGCGAGTGCCTGGGCGAGGAATTCGTCAGGCTCTTTCTGGCCGTGAAGCGCCACGAGTGCGCCAAGGCCAGGGAGGCGGTCCCCGAGTACGCGCGGGACGACTGGCCGGACGTCGTCACCGACTGGGAGCGGCAGCACCTCCTCGAATACCTCTAGGAGCGCGGCCGAAAACCAAGCCGGATCTTTGGGGCCCATGCACCCCATCTCCGGCGTTGCCTTCTGCGGTGCTCGCTCACGCCCTAGAGGGCGCTCCCTGCGCTCCTCGTCGGCGCCACCGCATCTGAGGCACCTGGACCCCAAATCTCTCGGCCCGGTTTCCGGCCGCGCTCCTAGAGCGCCCTGGGGCTCCCACCCCGCCTCGCCGGGCGGCCTCTCCCCTGACCCTCCGAGAGCGGGGGAGAGGGGCAATTTTGCCGTGCGCTGATCGGGCCCCTGGAACCAGAGCGCACGATCAGGCCATAATCATGCGCCAGACGTGGGAGTAACGCCGCCCCATGTTCAGGAGCACATTGGGGGTACGCTGGGCCATGGACGGTGAGACCTGCCAGGCGACGCCTGGCTGCATGGGCGTCGTCGAGGACGGCTACTGCACGGTGTGCGGCAAGATCGCACTCCGCCGAGGCCACACGCCGGTCGGACGGCCGGCAGGGCCGATGCCACCCCGGACCGCGGTGCCGGCGGCGCCGGCGGTGCCGGGCGCGCCGCTTCCGGGCGCGCCGCTTCCGGCCGCGCCCCCGACCGGGGCGTGGGGCGGCAGGCTGCCGACCCGGCCGCCAACCCGGCCGCCGACCGGCCCGCCGTCCAGGCCAATGACCACGCCGCCGTCCACGCCCGTGACGAACCCGCCGGCGACCACGCCGCCCAGCAGCAGCCCTTCGGTGTTCACCAACGGCACGACTGGGACGTCGCCCTCTGGCCAGACGCTGGTCCCCGCCTCGCGACGGGCGCTGGGCACGAGCCGGCGCCCCACCGCCAGGAGCCGCATCGGCGCGGGCCTGGTGAGCGTCTCGCCGATGCCGACGCTGGACCCGCTGGCTGCGGTCATGGCCAATCCGGAGGTGTCGGAGGACAAGCGCTTCTGCCCCCGGTGCGGGGCTGAGGTCGGCCGCAGCCGCGACGGGAAGCCGGGCCGGCTCACCGGCTTCTGCAGCAAGTGCCGCCAGGCCTACTCGTTCCTGCCCCCGCTCGGCGACGGCGACCTGGTCGCGGGCCAGTACCGCATCGCGGGCTGTCTCGCGTACGGCGGCCTGGGCTGGATCTACCTGGCCCAGGACGAGCAGGTCTCGAACCGCTGGGTGGTGCTGAAAGGCCTGCTCAACTCGGGCGACGCGGACGCCATGGCGGCCGCGGCGGCCGAGCGCCAGTTCCTGGCCAGGGTGGAGCACCCGAACGTGGTGCGCATCTACAACTTCGTCCAGCACTCCGGAGCCGGCTACACGGTGATGGAGTACGTAGGGGGCAAGCCGCTCCGGGAGATCCTTCGCGAGCGGCGCCAGGCCAACGGCAGCGACGGTGGCGCGCTGCCGGTCGAGCACGCCATCGCGTACATCCTGGCCATCCTGCCCGCCTTCTCCTACCTCCACCGCCTGGGCCTGGTCTACAACGACTTCAAGCCGGACAACGTGATGCTCCAGGGCGACGACGTGAAGCTGATCGACCTCGGAGCCGTGACCCGGATGGACGACACCAGCGCGGCCGTCTATGGCACCGACGGGTACCAGGCGCCGGAGGTGGCCCGGCTGGGGCCGTCGGCCGCGTCGGACCTGTACTCCGTCGCCCGCTGCCTGGCCGCGCTGGTCCTCGACTTCCGCGGCTACCAGACCAAGTACCGCTACAGCCTGCCCGACCCCTCCGAGCAGCCCATGTTCGCCCGCTACGAGTCCCTCTATCGGTTCCTGCTGAAGGGCACGGCCGAGAATCCGGACGATCGCTTCCAGAACGCCGACGAGATGTCCGAGCAGCTGATCGGCGTGCTCCGGGAGGTCGTGGCGGCAAAGGATCGGACGCCGAGGGCGGCGGCGAGCAGCCTGTTCGGCGGGGACCTCCAGGCGCTCTACGTCAACGCGGGCGCACCCCCGGGCAAGCCCGACTGGCGCCACCTGCCGATGCTCAAGGTCAACCCGGCCGATCCCGCGGCCAGCTTTGTGGTCAACGTCTCGGCGCTGACCGACCAGGCCGAGCAGGTCGCATTCCTGCAGCGGGCCATCGCGCAGGGCCAGGTCCCGGAGACGGCCGAGGCCAGGCTGGGCCTGGCGAGGGCGCTGATCGGGCTGGGCGCGGAGGACCAGGCCGAGAGGCATCTGGAGGAGATCAATCGCGACGACCCGTGGGACTGGCGGGTCACGTGGTATCGCGGCCTCTCGCTGCTCATGCGGGGGAGGTCGGCCGACGCGCGCCGGGCGTTCGAACGGATCGCGTTCGACCTGCCGGGCGAGCTCGCGCCCAAGCTGGCCGAGGCGCTGGCCACGGAGCAGACCGGCGACCTGCTCCGGGCGGCGGTCCTGTACGACGTGGTCTCGGCGACCGATCCCAGCTTCACCTCGGCCTGCTTCGGGCTGGCGCGGGTGAAGGAGGCGTCCGGGGACCGAGCCGGCGCCGTCGAGGCATACCGGCGCATCCCGGAGGGCTCCAGCCTCTACGTCCCGGCCCAGCTGGCCCTGGTCCGCACGCTGATGCGGACGGGCGCGCAGTCCGCGCCGGGCATCCCGGAGCTGTCGCTGGCGTCTGCCACGCTGCAGCGCCTGGGCCTCGAGGGGCGGCAGCGCTGGCAGCTCACGATCGAGCTGCTGGAGAGCGCGCTCGGGCTGGTCGGGTCGGGCGCCGTGCGGCCGGACCGGTCGGTGGAGCTGCTGGGACACAGGCTGGAAGAGAGGGCGCTGCGGCTGGGCCTCGAGCGGTCCTACCGGCAGCTGGCGCGGCTCGCCACGGGAGACGAGAGGATCGGTCTCGTGGACCGTGCCAACGAGGTCAGGCCGCTGACCGCGGTCTGAGCAGCGCCTGGCCCTCGCCGCGATGGAGACGCCCGACGGGTTCCGATGCCCCAACCCGGGCTGCGGGGAGCCGGCCCGGCCGGAGGACCGCTTCTGCGAGGCGTGCGGCGCTCCGCTGCCGACCCGGGTGGCCCTCATCGGCGTCCAGGCCGAGGCCACGGCGCCGCAGTACGCGCCGACGACCTGGGAGCCGGCCGCTGAGCCGGCCCAGGGTCGCGACCACGTGGAGCTCGCGTACCCGGACCTGGCGGGCGTGAGCGACCGCGGCCTGAAGCGGAATCGCAACGAGGACGCGCTCGCGCTGGCCCGCCTCGACAACTATGGCGCGCGGATCCTCGTCGTCTGCGACGGCGTGTCCAGCTCGGCGGAGCCGGCCGCTGCATCCCAGGCTGCCGCCGACGCCGTGCTGGCCTACCTGGTCGCGGCGGTGCGGGACCGCCATCCCGACCCGGAGGAGGCTATGCGCGGGGCGATGAGCGCCGCGCAGGCCGCGGTCTGCGTCGTTCCCTGGCAGCAGGCGGATGGAGAGGAGGCGCCCGCCACGACCGTGGTGGCCGCGCTCGTCTTCGACCGCAGCATGACGATCGGGTGGGTGGGGGACAGCCGGGCGTACTTCATCGGGGTCATGGATTCCTGGCAGCTGAGCACCGACGACACCTGGGCCGCCGATCAGGTCGAGTTCGGCCTGATGGGGGAGGAGGAGGCCCTGGCGGATCCTCGTGCCCATGCCCTGACGAGCTGGGTGGGGGCGGAGCAGGACGGGGAGCCGGTACCCTCGATACGGTCGTTCACCAGCCCGACCAGCGGATGCATCCTCTTGTGCTCAGATGGCCTCTGGAACTACGCTCCGAGCCCTGAACGTATGCGTGAGCTCTTGACGGAGCTGCCCGGGGACGCCAGCGCCGTCGACGTGGCGCGAGGCCTAACGGAGTTCGCCCGCGCGCTCGGGGGAGTCGACAACATCACCGTCGCCGTGGGGCTGGTGTGACGGCGACGAGGGGACGAGGTCCGAAGCAGGGACCGGGTCCCCAAACGGGACGAGAGGAAGGAGGGGGAGACACATCGTGACCACTTTCAGTGCCACGGTGCACCAGAATGTCTACCTGCCCCGGGGCACGTCAGCCGTGCATGCCATCGTGGCGGTCGGGACGGGCGCGAACGGCGCCGACGGCCGGCGTCTGATCGGGGCCGAGGAGGCGGTCGAGGTCATCCTCCTGGACTGCTCCGGCTCCATGGGCACGCCGTGGACGAAGCTGGAGGCAGCCAGGACCGCGACGGGCAAGGCGATCGACCAGCTCCCCGACGGCACGTGGTTCGCGATAGTCGCGGGCACCGCGTTCGCCCGGCCGATCTACCCGGAGCCACGCTTCGAAGGCGGCGAGCTGGTGCCCTCACTGGCCCTGGCCTCAGAAGCCACCCGGGCCGGGGCCAAGCTGGCGATCGCGCGGCTGGGGGCGGGCGGCGGCACCGCGATCTCGAACTGGCTGGCGATGGCGCGCCAGCTGTTCGAGAGCCGGCCGGCGGCCATCAACCACGCGTTCCTGCTCACGGACGGCCGCGACGAGGGCGAGGAGCGAGCCCGGCTCACCGCGGAGGTGGACCGCTGCCTCGGCCTCTTCCAGTGCGACTGCCGGGGCTTCGGCACGGACTGGGACCGGCGTGAGCTGCAGGCGGTCTCGGACGCGCTGCTGGGCACGACGGACATCATCTCCGAGCCGTCGCAGATGGACAGCGAGTTCGAGGCCATCATGCAGCGGTCCGTCGAGCGGCGGATCGGCGCGCTGTACGTGCAGGTGCTGACACCGCTCGGCGGCACGGTCCGCTTCTTCAAGCAGGTGTCGCCGGAGGTGCTCGACCTGAGCGAGCGGGTCGCCTGGCAGCAGCCGGCCGGGCCCGAGCACCAGTGGCAGCAGGTGGGTGCGATCGACCCGGGCCTGCCGCTCGCCAGCACCTACTCGACCGGCGCCTGGGCGAACGAGGAGGAGCGCGAGTATCACCTGTGCCTCTCCGTGGTGCCGCAGCAGGTCGGCGCGGAGAACGAGCTGCGCGCCGCGCGCGTCGCGCTGATCGTCGATGGCCGCTACGTGTGCCAGACGCCTGTGCGGGCCTGCTGGACCGACGACACGGAGCGCACGACGCGGATCGACCGCGCGGTCGCCCACTACACGGGCCAGGAGGAGCTGGCCCGCAGCATCGAGGAGGGCCTGGAAGCAAGGCGGTCCGGCGACTACGCCACCGCCACCCAGCGGCTGGGCCGCGCGGTCCAGCTCGCGGCCGCAAGCGGCAACGAGCAGACGACCCGTCTCCTGTTGCGGGTCGTCGACATCGACGACCCGAGGGAGGGCACCGTGCGCCTCAAGGCTGGCGTATCGAAGGAGGACGAGATGACGCTGGACACGCGGTCTCGGCGCACGGTCCGCCTGAACAGGCCGCGAGAGCTATGAGCTTCACCTGCCGGCGGGGTCACTACTCCGTCAGCGACGACTACTGCGACGTGTGCGGTGCCAGGAACTGGCACGCGGGCCAGCGCGCCGTTGCGGCCCGGCTGGCCGAGGCATCGAGCGCGCAGACGTGCCCGATCTGCGGCTCGCTCCGCGAGGGTGCCGACCGCTACTGCCCGAGCTGCGCCTACGACTTCGAGACGGGCGAGGCGCTGCAGGCCGCGCTGGCTCCCGCCGACGGGCAGGCCGACCACGGCCGAGCGCCGATGGGAGGCCGGCTCGTCCTGATCCTGAGCGCGGACCCCACCCGGAGCAACGAGCCCGGCTGCCCGGACCCTCCGACCGACGGCGGCGAGCATGTCTTCATGCTGGACCGCCCCTCGATCGTGGTCGGTCGTGACGAGTCGGCCGGCGTGCAGATCCCCATCGACGCCGATCCCTACGTCTCGCGGCGTCACGCCGAGATCGTCGACCTGGGGGACGCATGGGGCGTCCGCGACCTGGGCTCGACCAACGGAACCAAGCTGAACGGTATGGTGCTGGTGGGCGCCGAGGTCAAGGTGATCGGGCCGGACGACGTGATCGAGCTGGGCTGCTTCTCGCGGCTCACGGTGCGCCGCCGCGCCTGGATGGGGGGATGACCGCCGCCACGGCCTGGGCGACGCGGGTCGGCGAGGATGCTGCAAGCATCAGGGTGGGCGCCTCGACCACCCCGAAGCGGCTTCGGATGCTGACCGCGCTGGCCGCGGTCGGCGCCGGCCTGATGTGGCTCTCCGGCGAAGCCGCCGTCTTCTGGGCCCTGCGCCCGCGACTCGCCGAGTACACCGGGTGAGCTCGCGCCCCCCTCCCCTCCCCGCAGGGAGGGTTGGGGGACGGGGCCGCTCGGCTTCGGTGCGCTCCCTCAGCAGGCCGACGAGGTGATCGCGGCGGAGGTCAGGGTCAGGTTGGGGGCCCGTATCGACTGCACGAACATCTTGACGGAGAGGAAGGCGGTGTCCGTCGGCAGTGGCGGCAGGGACACGCCGGGCAGCGTCAGCGAGCCCACGGGCAGGTCGGCCGCGGCGAGGATGATCGTGACCCCGAGCACGGTGACCTGGAGCGCGGTGGCATTCAGCGTGAGGCCGCCGGTGGCGACCTCGCGGGCGGCGGTGGTGTGCACCTGGACGTGCCCGACGCACGGTGCGAGCAGGTCGAGGCCGCCGATGGTGGCCGCCCCCGCCTGCAGCTGGATCACATTGGTCGGGCCCGCGGCCGTGTTCACCGTGACCACGGAGATCGACCGCAGCGCGGTGATCTGCAGGGTCGCCGAGGAGAGGACCGCCGACGACGAGCTGGGCGACGGCAGCGCCTGCCGGGTCTTCACGACGGGAGTTGGGGTGGGCGAAGGAGACGGTCCCGCCCTGCCCGGCGACGGAGCCGCCGACGGCGACGGGCTCGGGCTCCCGGCCGGCGACGGCGACGCGCCGGGGGCAGCCGAAGCGGTCGCGCTCGGGCTCGGCAGCGGCGACGCGGAGGGCAGTGCCGGCGCGCCAGGCGACGAGAGGGCCAGGGAGTGGGGTGAGGGTGACGGGGAGGGCGTCGGTGAGGGTGAGGGCGAAGGGCAGGGCAGGGGCCACGGCCAGGGCCAGACCCAGACCCAGCAGTTGGACGCGGCCGCCCCGACCGACGGCATCGCGCCCACGGACGAGGAGCCGATGGCGGTCATGCCGACCGCGAGCACCGCGGCCAGGATCAGCCTGCCACGTCGGCCCTGGGCGCCGCCAGGACCGGAAGCGCTGCCGGTCACCTCTCTCCTCCCACGGCGGTCGCGCCGCCCCCACCTGCGGTACTGGGACGTACCGCAGGGCGAATCCTAACCCAAAGGCCCTGAGGTTGTCGCGGACGCCCTCTGCTCGTACGATCGGGGGCGGTTTTCCGCCGCGCCCGCTGGGAGGAGATCGATTTGGCCGACGCCGCCGACGCGTACGAGAGCAGCTCGCCGGGCTCGACCGGGCTCTACCGGGAGGCCCGCCGCCACATCGCCGGCGGCGTCACCCGCACGACCATCCACTTCGCGCCCCATCCGCTGTACCTGAGCCGCGGCGACGGCGCTCGGGTCTGGGACCCGGACGGGGTGGAGCGGCTGGACTTCATCGGCAACTACACCGCCCTCATCCTCGGCCACCGCCACCCGGCCGTCACGGCGGCCATCCAGAGCCAGCTCGAGCGGGGTACGGCGTTCGCCGCAGCCAACGAGCAGGAGATCTCGCTGGCGCGCGAGCTGCGCCGGCGGGTCCCTTCGCTGGACCTCGTCCACTTCGCCAACTCGGGCACCGAGGCGACGATGTACGCGATGCGGCTGGCCCGTGCGCACACCGGCCGAACCGCGATCGCCCGGTTCGAGGGCTGCTACCACGGCACCCACGACGCCGCGGAGGTGAGCGTCTCGCCCGACCCGGAGGCGGCCGGTCCGGACCACGCGCCGCTGCCGGTGGCCGAGTCGCCCGGCATCCCCGCCTCCGTGCTGGCGGACTCCGTGGTGCTGCCGTTCAACGACTCGGTCGCCGCCGCCTCGATCCTGCGCCGCGAGCGCGGGCGGGTCGCCGCCGTGATCATCGACCCGCTGATGTCCGCCACGGGCCTCGTCCCGGCCCGCCCCGAGTTCCTGCACGACCTGCGCCGCCTGACCGAGGAGCTGGGGATGCTCCTGATCTTCGACGAGGTGATCTCGTTCCGGGTGGGCACGGCGGGGGTGCAGGGCCGCCACGGCGTGCGGCCCGACCTGACCACGCTGGGCAAGATCATCGGCGGCGGCCTCCCGGTCGCGGCGTTCGGCGGCCGCCGGGACGTGATGGAGCTGCTGGACCCGGAGCGCGAGCGCTCGGTCCCGCACGGCGGCACGTACAACGGGCATCCCCTGGGCATGGCAGCCGGGCTGGCCGCCATGGGCGAGCTGACGCCGGAGGTCTTCGCGCGGCTGGACCGCGACGGCGACTGGCTGCGGAGCCAGCTCGAAGAGGTGTTCGCCGACCACCGGGTGCCGGCCCAGGTCACGGGGCTCGGGTCCCTGTTCAACGTCCACCTCACCGGGGCCGAGCTGGTGGACTACCGCTCGGTTCGGCGCGCCTGGTCGGCCCGGCTGGCCCACGGCTTCCTCCTCGGGATGCTCAACCAGGGCATCCTGATGGCGGCGCGCGGGCTCGGCGCGCTCTGCACCCCGATGGGCCCCGCCGAGCTTCGCGCCTTCGTGTCCGCCGCCGACCGGGTGCTCGGCGAGCTGTTCCCTCGGGGCGGGGCGGAAGGGTGAGCGGCTCGTCACGCGCCCCGGGTCCGGGCGAGGATGGAGAGGCCCCTTGACAGGCTCGCGTTGCCGCGCGGATAGTTACGCCAGTACCCCGGTAGCTGGTGCTGCACTCCCTCGTCGGCGCAGCTTTGCATCGCTCCTCCCGTGGTGAAGAGGGTGGGGGAGCAAAGGTGAGTGCGTGGCTCTTGGGCGGGCACAGCGATCCGACCGGTTGAGAGAGTGTCCGATCTCGAATCGACAGCGGTTAGGTCCCGTCCGGCAGCGCTCGTCCCGCGCTCGTGGGTCGCGAAGCCACGGCACGGCGCGGGCTCCTGCCCGGCGCCGGGGCCGCCGGTCGGTCCGAGTTGGAGAGAAGGAGGAAGGAAACTTGCGTAGACGTCCCGGTCTCGTCAGGGCGCTCGGCGTGGCCGTAGGTGGACTGCTGGCAGTCGCCGCCTGCGGCCAGGGGGGCGGCACCTCGCAGCCGAGTCAGACCCTGGCCGCCGACCAGACCCTGAAGTTCGCCATCGGCGACGACTTCGGCACGCTGGACCCCGCCCAGCTCAACGCGGAGTCCGACTCCGAGGTCGCGCAGAACGTGTTCAACGGCCTTATCAAGTTCGATCAGAACCTCAACATCGTCCCCGACATCGCGGCCAAGATGCCCGACATCTCCTCGGACGGCCTGACCTACACGTTCAAGCTGCGCCAGGACGTGACGTTCTCGAACGGCGAC
>Ga0126378_10000935_pt1 | contig 21647 bp, 13 predicted proteins | sample PanSoiMetPlot_23_FD_92587 | JGI IMG/M metagenome (GOLD analysis project Ga0126378, IMG submission 92587) | Tropical forest soil microbial communities from Panama - MetaG Plot_23 | ecosystem: Environmental > Terrestrial > Soil > Tropical forest > Bulk soil | place: Panama | collected 2016-02-17
CCTGGACGACCCCAAGGGCGGGTGGGCGATCAGCATCGGCGCGATCAACGCGCTGATCGGCGATCTCGTTCAGCCCACCACCGAAGTTGCGCGCGTCATCAGCGCCGTCGCGGCGGGCGATCTCACGCAGAAGATGGCGTTGGAGATCAAAGGGCAACCGGTGAAAGGCGAATTCCTTCGCATCGGGACGACGGTCAACTCGATGGTGGATCAGCTCAATGCGCTTGCCTCCGAAGTGACGCGCGTCGCGAGGGAAGTGGGTACCGATGGAAAGCTGGGGGGCCAGGCCACGGTCAGGGGAGTCTCGGGCGTTTGGAAGGACCTGACCGACAACGTGAACTTCATGGCCTCCAACCTCACGACCCAGGTGCGCGGAATCGTGAGGGTCGTCACCGCGGTGGCCAAGGGAGATCTGTCGCAAAAAATCACCGTCGACGTGAAGGGCGAGATCCTCGAGCTGAAGAACACCATCAACACCATGGTCGATCAGCTCAACTCGTTTGCCTCCGAGGTCACGCGGGTGGCGCGCGAGGTGGGCACCGAGGGCGAGCTCGGCGGCCAAGCCGACGTCAGGGGAGTCTCCGGCGTTTGGAAGGACCTGACCGACAGCGTGAATTTCATGGCCCGCAACCTCACTGCTCAGGTGCGCGGCATCGTCAAAGTGGTGACCGCGGTGGCCAATGGAGACCTTACGCAGAAGCTTTCCGTCGACGCCAAAGGCGAGGTCGCCGCGCTCGCCGAGACGATCAACAGCATGACCCACACCCTCGGAACCTTCGCCGAGCAGGTGAGCACCGTCGCGCGCGAGGTGGGCGTCGAGGGATTGCTGGGCGGGCAGGCCCGCGCCCCGGGCGTCGCCGGCACCTGGAAAGATCTCACCGACAACGTGAACTTTATGGCTTCGAACCTCACCACGCAGGTGCGCGGCATCGTGAAGGTCGTCACCGCGGTCGCCAATGGAGATCTGTCGCAGAAATTGGTGGGAGTGGAGGCCAAGGGCGAGATCGCCGCGCTGGCCGAGACGATCAACAACATGTGCGACACGCTGGGGATTTTCGCCGATCAGGTCAGCACCGTCGCGCGAGAAGTAGGAATCGAAGGCAAGCTGGGCGGTCAGGCTAAAGTTCCGGGCGCTGCCGGCACCTGGAAGGACCTCACCGACAACGTCAACCAGCTGGCCGGAAACCTCACCAACCAGGTCCGCGCGATCTCCAGCGTGGCCACCGCAGTGACCAAGGGAGACCTAACGCGATCGGTTCAGGTGGAGGCGCAGGGCGAGGTCGCCGCGCTCAAGGACAACATCAACCAGATGATCATCAACCTGCGCGAGACCACGCAGAAGAGCACCGAGCAGGACTGGCTCAAAACCAACCTCGCCAAGTTCTCGGGAATGATGCAGAGCCAGAAAAATCTCCAGACGGTGTCCCGGCTGATCATGTCCGAGCTGACCCCGCTCGTCGGAGCACAGCACGGGGCGTTCTTCATGATGGACGCGGAGAGCGGCACGCCGGTGCTCAAGCTGGTCAGCAGCTACGCCTACCGGGAACGCAAGAACCTCTCCAATCGATTTCGGCTGGGCGAATCGCTCGTCGGGCAGTGTGCGCTGGAAAAGAAACCGATTCTGCTGACCAAGGTACCGCCGGATTACATCCAAATCGGCTCGGGGCTCGGGGAGGGGACGCCGCTCAACATCCTCGTTCTGCCCGTGCTGTTCGAGGGCGAGGTGAAGGCGGTGATCGAGTTGGCTTCCTTTTACCCGTTCAGCGCCATCCACCAACTGTTCCTCGATCAGGTGAGGGAGAGCATTGGAGTGGTGCTGAACATGATCAGCGCCAACACCCGCACCGAGCAACTGCTCCTCCAGTCGCAGGGCCTCACTCAGGAGCTCCAGAGCCAGTCGAAGGAGCTCACCGAACAGCAGCAAGAGCTCAAGCGCACCAACGCCGCGCTCGAAAAGCAGGCGCTTGAGTTGGAGGAGAAGGCGAAGCTGCTCGAAGAGCAGAACCGCAAAGTCGAGATCAAGAACAAAGAGGTGGAGCAGGCGCGAGTCGCCCTCGAAGAGAAAGCGGAGCAGCTCTCGCTCATCTCCAAGTACAAGTCGGAGTTCTTGGCGAACATGTCGCACGAGCTGCGAACGCCGCTCAACAGCTTGCTGATCCTCGCCAAGCTTCTCGCCGAAAACGAGCAGGGAAATTTGAGCGATAAGCAGGTCGAGTACGCCAAGACCATCTACGGTTCGGGCGGCGATCTGCTCTCGTTGATCAACGAGATACTCGACCTTTCGAAAGTGGAAGCGGGCAAGATGGAGGTTCAGACGCGCGAGGTTGTTTTGAGCGAGCTGCGAGACTTCGCCGAACGGCAGTTCCGCCCGATCGCACAACACAACGGGGTCGAGTTCGAAATCGCCTTCGCGCCGGACCTGCCCTCGGCGATTCGAAGCGATCCGCAGCGCCTGCAACAGATCCTCAAGAACTTGCTGGGCAACGCCTTCAAATTCACCCAGACCGGTGCCGTGCGCCTCAAAGCGAGCTTGGCGAGCAGGAGTTTCAGGTTTTCCAGCGAGGCGCTGAATCAGGCGGAGCGGGTGATCGCCTTCGCGGTGGAAGACACGGGAATCGGAATCGCCAAGGACAAGCAGAGAATTATTTTCGAAGCCTTTCAGCAAGCGGACGGAACCACCAGCCGCCAATACGGAGGCACTGGACTGGGGCTCTCCATCAGCCGCGAATTCGCCCGGTTGCTGGGCGGAGAGATCGCGGTTGAAAGCGAGCTGGGCAAGGGGAGCGTTTTTACGCTCTTCCTGCCCGACCGGTTTGTCTCCACCGACGAATCGCTCGCTCGCGCGGGGCCGGAGAACGCTCGATCTCCCAAGGGGCCAGAAGTGGTCTGGCAGTACGAGGCCCTTTCGTCGAGGCCGGTGGACGACGATCGCGCGAGCATTGCCGCGACCGACCGCGTGCTTTTGATCGTGGAAGATGATTCGAAGTTCGCGCGGATCCTGCTTGGGGTTGCCCGAGAAAAGGGCTTTAAGGGCGTCGTCGCCAGCCGCGGAGATACTGCTTTGTTCTTGGCAGAGAAGCTCCAGCCGACCGCGATCACTCTCGACATCCGGCTTCCGGTCGTCGACGGTTGGTCGGTGCTCAAGCGATTGAAAAGCAATCCGCGAACGCGCCACATCCCAGTTCACGTGATCTCCATTGTTGAGAGGACGGACCGCGGCGCCGCGATGGGCGCATTCGCGTACTTGGAGAAGCCGGTGAGCCGGGAGGCGATTCAAGATGCGCTGAGCGAGATCGGCAGCTTCTCCGATCGAACGCCCAAGGAGCTGCTGCTGGTGGAGGATGACTCGACGCAGCGGAGCACGATTGCCGAGCTGATCCAGGGCGAGGACGTGCGCGTGACCGCCGTTCGCTCGGCGGAAGAAGCGCTGAGCGCGCTCCAGTCGTCCAAATTCGACTGCGTCGTCGTGGATCTGGTTCTACCCGGCCTCGACGGGTTCCGGCTGATCGATTCGATCAAGGCGCAGGCTCGGTTCAGCGACCTGCCGATCATCGTCTATACGAGCAAGGATCTCTCGCACGATGAACAGCGGCAGCTGCAAAAGGGCGCGGTCTCGGTGATTGTGAAGAGCAGCGCGCAGTCGGCGGAGCACCTGCTCAACGACGCTTCGCTGTTCCTCCACCGAGTGGACAAGAGGGCGCAGTTGGCGCCGCGGGTTTCTGACGAGGACGCATCCGCGGATGGCCTGCTGGCCGGAAAGAAAGTGCTCGTGGTTGACGATGATGTCCGCAACCTCTTCGCCATTATCAGCGCACTGGAGAGCCACAACGCGGAGGTCATTTTCGCGGAGACGGGCAGTGCTGCCCTGGAGCTGCTTCGGAAGAATCCCGACGTGGATGCCGTGCTGATGGACCTGATGATGCCGGGCATGGACGGCTTCGAGACGATGCGCGAAATCCGCCATCAGGCTCGCTACGAATCGCTGCCGATCATTGCCGTCACCGCCAAGGCGTTGAAGGATGACTACGACAAGTGCGTGCAGGCAGGAGCTTCGGACTACCTGCCAAAGCCGGTCGATCCCGATCGCCTGGTGGAAATGATCCGACTTTGGACGCGCGTCTAGGGAGCTTCCGCGTCATGACCAACTCGGGAAACTTCCAGTCCCTTCACGCGAGCATCCTGCTGGTGGATGATCGCCCCGCCAACCTCCTCGCTCTGGAGGCGGTGCTCAAGCCGCTTGGCCATCGCCTTGTACCGGCGCACTCCGGCGCAGAAGCGCTGAAGCGCCTTCTCGAGGAGGAGTTCGCCGTCATCCTGATCGATGTCCAGATGCCAAGGCTGGACGGATATCAGACTGTGGCGCTGATCAAGCAACGCGAGCGTTGCCGCCAAGTGCCTATTCTTTTCATCACCGCCATCAACCAGGACCTGGAGCACGTCGTCAAGGGCTATTCCTATGGAGCGGTCGACTACATCCTCAAGCCCATCGAGCCGTTTGTGCTGCGTGCGAAAGTCGCCGCTTTCGTGGATCTCTACCTCAAGGAGCAGCAGCTCAAAGTAGACCAAGAGAAGCTGCGGGTGACCGAGCGGGAGGCCCAGGCGCGGCGAAGTGAGGCGCGATTCCGAAACCTGACTGAATCGATGCCGTTGTGCGTCTGGGCGGCGGATGCCGAGGGTCGGGTTCAATATTGCAATCGCGAATGGCTCGATCACTCGGGCCTGAGCGCGGAAGAGAGCGCCGGCCTGGGATTCATGAGCGCGATCCATCCGGAGCAGCGCGGCCAAGTGCGGTCCACCTGGCGGGAATCGGTTCGAGCCGGTCGTCCCTTCGAAATTGAATTCCTCCTGCGGCGCGAGCGCGACGGGGCGCACTGCTGGCACTTGTGTCGTGCGGTTCCGGAGCGCGACGACAAGGGCAACATCACCGGTTGGATCGCCACCGCCACGGACATTGACGCGCAGAAAAGGTCGGAGCAAGAGCGAGCCAGGACGCTGGCAGCCGAGCAGCGCGCGCGTGAAGTCGCAGAGGCAGCCAACAAGTCGAAGGACCAGTTCCTGGCCATCCTTTCCCACGAGCTTCGAAACCCGCTCAATGCGATTCTGGGGTGGGCGCGGATGCTTCGTTTGGGCAATCTCGATCGCGACCGGGCCGAGCGCGCGATCGGGGCGATCGAACGCAATGCCGAGGCACAGACGAAGCTGGTCGAAGATCTACTGGATATCTCGCGGGTCGTCGTCGGCAAGCTGCGAGTCCAGCGCCGCAGAGCAAGCTTCGGCCGGGTGGTGAAGGCCGCCCTGGATACGGTCAAACCCGAGGCCGAGGCGAAACAAATCCAACTGGATGTCGCAATTGACGCAACCGACGATGCGATTTTGGCGGACACCGACCGCTTGCAACAGGTGGCTTGGAACCTGCTGTCAAACGCGATCAAGTTCACGCCGCCCGGAGGCCGGGTCGGGGTAAACGTTCGTCGTGTCGGGCTTGAGGTGGAGCTGCGCATCACCGACACCGGACGAGGGATTGCTGAAAGCCTGCTGCCGTACATCTTCGAACGCTTTCACCAGACGGACGGCGCCACCACCCGAGAGCACAGCGGCCTGGGGCTTGGCTTGGCGATCGCCCTGCACCTGGTGGAGCTCCACGAAGGCACCATTCGAGCGGAGAGCCAGGGAGAGGGCAAGGGCTCCACCTTCATCGTCCGGCTTCCCTGGCAAGCACCCGCGGGGGACGAGCTGCAATCGGAGGATTCTGAAGGCGACGCTCAAGTCGGTACGTCATCGAACGACCCGGACTTGCACGGGCTCAGGGTCCTGTTCGTGGACGATCAACCGGATGCCCGCGAGCTAATGGCCGAGCTTCTGGAGCTGCACGGGGCGAGCGTGGTCGTCGCCGACTCCGCCGTGAGCGCCCTGAAGGTGATGGACGAAGCGGCTCTCGACGTCCTGGTGAGCGACATCGGCATGCCAAACGAAGATGGTTACGAGCTGATTCGAAAGATTCGAGCGCGCGGCAGCGAGCGCGGGGGAAACATTCCCGCCATCGCGGTGACCGGTTTCGCCAACGCGGTCGACGACCGGCATGCCATCTCCGAGGGATTCCAGTGCGCGCTCGCCAAGCCCATCGACCCGAGCGCCTTTTTGTCCGCCGTGGCGAAGCTCGGCCGATCGGGCGGCGTCGTCGCGTCGCGCGCTGTTTCTGCATCGGCGATCTGAGTCTCAGCGGCGAGGGGAAGCAGCTCGCGCCAGCCGATCTCGAATTGCCCAGCCCAATCCCGAGCTGGGCGGCGGCACGACGAGGATGACGTCGAAACCTTGCCGGTCGATCTCGCGGAAGGTGGCGTAGAGCTCGCGCCCAAAACCGGCCGCGTCGCTGGGAATCGGGAATTGAGTGGCTCCGATCGGATGCTCGATCGGCTCGGCAGCCACCGCCGCTACCCTTTTTCCGCCGGAGCGGAGTGCATCGGCGCGGCTTGCGACAGCTTCCGCGGCCAGCAGCTCGACTCCGGCGCGCGGAGCGTAGTGCGACCGCATTAGACCGGGAGCGCGAATCCCGGAGTCGCGGGCGGGAACCGGGCGACCGAGCACTCGCTCAAGCTCCTCGCGCGAGATCGCGCCCGGGCGAAGGACGGCAGGTAGCTCGCTGCTAACATCGACGATCGTCGACTCGATGCCGATCGGGCAGGGCCCTGCGTCGATGATCAGGTCGACGCTTTCGCCCAAGTCGGCCTCGACGTGTTCCGCGGTCGTTGCGCTCACCCGTCCGAACCGATTCGCCGAAGGCGCTGCGATCCCACCGCCAAAGGCACCGAGCACCTGCTGCATCACCCCGTGCGCCGGCACGCGCAGCGCGACGGTATCCTGGCCGCCGGTGATCGCATCACCGGCTCGTTCGGTGCGCAGCAGCACCAGGGTCAGTGGACCCGGCCAGAATGCATCGGCCAGCCTGAGTGCGCTTTGCGTCCAGTCGCGCGCCCACGACGTTGCCGACGCGGCATCGGCAACGTGCACAATCAGCGGATGCGACGGCGGCCGGCCCTTGGCGGCGAAGATCCTCCTCACCGCCAGCTCGTTCTCGGCATCCGCGCCGAGTCCATAGACGGTCTCGGTGGGAAGCGCCACCAACCCGCCGCGCCGCAACAACTCGGCGGCCCTCGCGATAAGCTCGGGGTCAACCATCGCCACGCAGTATGGACTCGCCTTGCTGCCGCGACGAGCCCGGCGGCAATTTCTGGCGCGAGACGCCCACAAGATCCTTGACAGCCGGCGCAAGTCACGGAAATACAGAGAGCCTGGATGGTTTCGCTCCGGCCCGATCCGTTTACCTAAAGGGGATGCGGGGGCGTTCACCCATCGGCGAGCATTGCGAGGAGAAGATGATTCAGGTCCACGGCCTGACCAAGTACTACGGACACCATGCAGCGATTCGCAACATTGCGTTCAACATCGAGCGCGGCGAGGTGATCGGCTTTCTCGGCCTGAACGGCGCTGGAAAGACGACCACTCTGAAAATCCTCGGTTGCGTCCTGCTGCCCACGAGTGGGCACGTGACCATCGACGGGGTGGACGTGGTGCAAAACCCCCATGAGATTCGGAAGCGGATCGGATTTCTCCCCGACGCGCCGCCCCTTTACGAGGAGATGACCGTCGGCGGCTATCTCTCCTTCGTCGCCCAGCTGCGCGGCGTCAGCGCCTCGTCAGCCAGAGACCGCGTGCTATCCGCCGAGCAGCAAATGGCCCTCCGCGAGGTCGACGAGGAGATCATCTCCTCCTTGTCGCACGGGTACCGCCAACGCCTCGGCGTGGCTCAGGCTCTAGTGCACAACCCGGCGCTGCTCATCCTCGACGAACCCAACAGCGGTCTGGACCCGGCGCAGATCGTCGAGATGCGCGGCCTGATTCGCAACCTTCGCGGCGCTCACACCATTTTGATCTCCAGCCACATTCTTTCGGAGATCAGCCAGACCTGCGATCGACTGCTGATCATCCAGGACGGCGAGATCGTCGCTCAAGGCACCGAGGGAGAGCTGGCCCAGAAGCTGGGCGGCGCCGGATTCATCGAGTTGGAGGTCCGCGCCCCGGCGCAAAGGCCGGTCGAGGCGCTGAAGGCGATCTCCGGAGTCGAAGACGTGCTTGTCGCGGGCGAGCGGGACGGCGTGGTCACCATCCGGGTGAGGGCGCCGGCCGAGCTGCGCCCAAAAATCAATCGCGCGCTGGTCGCCGCGGACGTGGACGTCTACCGGATGGAGCGCGTTGCCGAGAAGCTCGAAACGATCTTCCTCAAACTGACGCACAAGGAGGCGGCATAGGTGAAATCGGTTGTCCTGATCGCCCGCCGCGAGCTGGCAGGCTATTTCAGCACGCTCAGCGGGTACGTGATCATCGCCGTGGTGCTGGCCATTGACGCTCTGATGTTCAACGCGATCGGCCTCGCCGGAAGCAAGCGCTCCGCCGAGGTGCTGAACCAGTTCTTCTACCTCTCCAGCGGGATGACCATCGCCGCGGCCGTATTCATCTCGATGCGCCTGTTGGCCGAAGAGCGGCAGTCGGGGACCATCTCATTGCTCTATTCATCGCCGGTGCGGGACGGCGAGATCGTCCTCGGCAAGTTCTTCTCCGGGCTCGCATTCCTCGCCATTCTCATTGCGCTCACCGCGTTCATGCCCGCGCTCATCTTCGTGAACGGGAAGGTCTCCTTCGGCCACATCGCCGCCGGCTACCTCGGTCTGCTGTTGATCGGCAGCGCATCGTTGGGGATCGGCACCTTCGGCTCCGCGTTGTCAAAGAGCCAGATCGTCGCGGTGATCATCTCCGGTTGCATGGTGGTTGCTCTGCTGACCTGTTGGATGCTCGCCCACGTGACCGAGCGCCCGCTCTCCGAGGTCTTCACCGCGATGGCGCTGCACAACCAACACTTCCAGCCATTTCAGGCGGGCCTGATTCACCTCCGAGACATCGTCTACTACCTCGCGGTTACCTACGTGGCGCTCTTCGCCGCCACCCGCGTGCTGGAAGCGAGGCGTTGGAGATGATTGCCCGCGGGCGAAGTTACTTGTGGTCGATTCTCTACGCCGCGGGCTTGATCTCGATCTTTATCGGCGAGCGGATCATCGGTGCCGGCCGAGCGCGCTGGGTGTTTACCATCGCAGGCGCGGTGCTCGTCCTTGCCGCGGTGATTGCGCGGGCTCTCCGCTTTGCGACGACCAGCGGCGAACGTCGGCGCGTGGAGGGGTATTTGCTGGTGCTCAATCTGGTGGGGCTGGCGTCGCTGATGGTCTACTTCGCGCAATCCGATGTTTGGATGACCTTCGGAGCAAAGCCGCTTCACGAAAGCTCGCAGCGCTTGTCGGTGGTGCTTTCCGCTCTGTGGCCCGCGCTGCTGGTGGCGGCGCTGGTGCCCTTGCTGCTGGTGGAGATGTCCTACGCAGCGATGGCGCTCGCCCCAGAGGTCGAAGCAGCCCGGGTCCGCGATGCCGCGCTGTCCGGTCTGGGCGTCGCGGCGGCGGTGGTGCTCGCCTTCTGCGCCGTTTTCGTCGCCTCCGAGCGGGATTCAAAATGGGACATGTCGTACTTCCGCACCGCCAAGCCCGGACCCGCGACGCGGAAGATCGCTCAAGCGCTCACCGAGCCCGTCGAGGTCTCCGTTTTCTTTCCCCCGGCAAACGAAGTTCGCGACGAGGTCGCCGAGTACTTCCAAGACCTGGGTCGCGACGCGAAAGAATTGGAGGTGCACTACTATGATCAGGCGGTCGATCCCGCCAAGGCTCGCGAGCTTGGGGTGAGCGGCAATGGCGCAGTGGTCATCAGCCGCGGCAATCGCCGCGAGCAAATGCTCCTCGGCGTCGAGCTTGAGCGCGCGCGAAATCAACTGCGCAATCTGGATCAGGAGGTCCAAAAGAGGTTGCTCGCGGTGGCAAAGACTCGCCGGGCGGTCTACTTGACGGTGGGCCACGGCGAGCGGTCAAACGAAAAGACCTCGCCCACCGACCAGCGGCCGACGATCGTCGCCCTGCGCGACCTCTTGTCATCCCAGAATTACGAATTGCGCAATCTGGGGCCGGCGGAGGGACTGGCCACCGACGTGCCGGGCGATGCGTCGGCGGTGCTGGTGATCGGCCCCACCAACGGTTTCATTCCCGAGGAATCCGCGGCGCTGAAGCGTTACTTCGATCGCGGTGGACGCATCTTGATTGCACTTGAGTCGGACCCGCGGATGGAGTTCAGGGAGCTCGTCGCGCCGCTCGGCTTGACTTTCTCACCGACCCCGCTGGCCAACGACCAGGTTTATTACCGAAGGACCAATCAGGTGAGCGATCGGATCATCATCATCACTGCGTCGTTTTCTTCTCACCCCTCGGTCACCGCGCTGTCGCAGCTGGGGGCCCGTGCCCCAGTGGTGTTGATCGGCTCCGGCTATCTGGAGGAGGCAAAAGAAAAGCCGGAGGGCGTCGCAGTCGATTTCACCGTCCACGCGCATCCCACGACTTGGAACGACGCGAATCGCAATTTCCTCTTCGACCCGCCGGCGGAAACGCGCAAGGGGTGGCAGTTGGCCGCTGCGGTGACGAAGAAAAAGCCTGGAAGTCAAAAGCCCGAAGACGATTCGCGAGCAATCGTGCTCGCCGACGCAGCGGCTCTCACTGATGTTGTCTTCGAGAACCCCGGGAACACTTACCTTGCGCTGGACGGCGTTCGCTGGCTGCTCGGAGAGGAGGCGAATGCTGGACCGACGATGACCGAGACGGACCTTCCCGTGGAGCACACTCGAAAGCAGGACGTCTTCTGGTTCTACTCGACCATCTTCGTCGTTCCTGCCGTCGTGATTGGCACCGGGTTCTGGGTGACTTCCCGGCGCCGCCGCCGGGCGGAGAGATCGACCGCGCGCGCGGAGGCGCAGCCATGACGGCAAGGGGAGCCGCGATCCAGGGAACCTTGGCCCTCACTGCGCTGCTCGCTGCTTACGCCACTTGGCAGCGTCAGCCGGACAAAGCAGCGGCTGGCGACGTCGTCGTCCTCGACATTGGTCGCAATGACCTGGAACGAGTTCGTTACCAGGATGGTCCGAAATCGGTCGACTTGGAGCGGCGCAATGAGGGATCGGAGAAAGGTCTGTGGCTGCACCTCGCCACGCGCGAAACGCCGAGCGACGGTGGTACTGGCGCGCCTGATGCCGGGGTGGTGGCGGTCGCCCCGGAGCCCAAGGTACCGGAGCGCGAGGTGCGCGGAAACGATCAGGCGGAGAAGGTGTTCGACAAATTCACCCCGCTCAGAGCATCGCGTTCGCTCGGCGTGCTCGACGAGGCCAAGCGTCGCGAGCTGGGGCTGGAATCTTCCAGAAAGCGGCTCGAGGTTTTCGCCCGCGGCGGAAAGCACGCCTCCTATGTCGTGTCGGTTTCCGCGCTCGGTGCCGGAGCACCGTACCTGCAAAGCGATCAGGACAATCGAGTGTATTTGCTCGGCAGCTCGATCGCCTCGGACTTGGATGCTGCATCCACGAGACTGGTGGACCGACGGCTCCACGCCTTCAAGCCGTCGGATTACGATTCTTTAACGGTGAAGGTGGACGACAAACAGCGGGAGTTCGTTCAAATCTCCGCCGAGACGAACCAGCCGCAAAAACTCGCTGCGAAGAAAACGCCCACCAAACCCGATGACTTCGCTCGCAACTGGCACGACAAGATCTTGCACCTGGTCGTCACCGAGGTTTTAGGCAAGGGGGAAGTGCCGAGCGCCGGCGAGCCCAAGGTGGCGATCCGCGTCGACTACAGTCGCCGCGCTAAGCCGGTCGGCTGGATCGAGGTTTCGCAGCCTCAGAAGTCGCCCGCGGGGCCCGCCGCCGACATGTTCGCTCGAACAGAGCACACCGCGGGCTGGGTAAAGGTGCACGCGGTGGGCGAGGATCTCCTCAAAGAGGGAAAGAAGATCGCATCCGAGCAGTAGTGCGCCTGTTGAGGGCCGTACCGCGCGGGCTCGCCGGCTCCAACGGTACGAGCCCCAGTCCTACTGGCGTTCCTGGACGGCGGATCGCCTCGAGAGCGCCCGGTGCATTCCTCTCACCAGCTCTTCAGGCGGGCAGGGCTTGTTAAGGAAGTAGTCCCAGCTGGGGCTTTGCTCAGCGGCCAGATCAGCCTCATTGTGGCCGCTGAGCGCGATTATCGGAATGCCCTTCGTCGCGGAATCCTTCTTAAGCTGCTTGATCACCTCGCAGCCGTCCAATCCCGGCAGCGAGAGGTCCATCAGAATGACGTCAGGACGAAGTTGGCGGGCCTTGACTAGACCTTGGTCGCCGTCGCGAGCTTGGCAGACGCGGAATCCGGACAGCTCGAGAAATTCTGCGTACATCTCGCGCGAATCGTCATAGTCGTCGACGATCAAGACCAGCGCACCGCCGTCTCTTACCGGCGGCAAAGCATTGTTGCCGATCGCCATGCGTGTACCTCTTGGGAACCGGAAGCCCGGCCGGCCACCAGTCAAACGTAGCTATCGCCTGCCTCTGACGCCTGCAAGGGCGCCACACCTGTTAACCGGAAGATGAAGTGTCCTCCATTCTCTTTGCGGTCCCAGCGCTGGATTTACTTCGCCTGGCCGGCTATCAACCGACCGCGCGGGAGCGCCTGTGGTGACAACCACGCGTGGGCGTCGTGCAGAGGGCAACCGTGACTGCGGGACGAATAGGGATCATCGGCGGAACAGGGTTGGGAGAAGCGCTCGGCACACTGGGCAAGGGCGACACCCATCGGCCGGAGACCCCGTTCGGCTTCCCCTCTGCACCGATCGTGACGACCGAAGTCGCCGGAGCTCAGGTCGCGCTCCTTGCGCGGCATGGCGAGGGCCACCGATTCAACCCGTCGCGGGTGCCTTTTCGCGCGAATATCTTCGCCCTCAAGCTGCTCGGAGTGACGCGAATCCTCGCCACGACGGCGGTAGGAAGCTTGCGCGAAGAGATCCATCCCACCGACCTGGTCATTCCTGATCAGGTGATCGACAAGACCTTTCTACGGCCGAACACTTTTTTCGACGAGCTGGCGGTGCACATCGACTTCGCGGCGCCCTTCTGTCCTAGCCTGCGTCGCCAGCTGCTTGCCGCAGGCCCCGGCGGGACCTCGCGGGTGCACGAAAAAGGCACCTACGTCTGTATCGAGGGACCGCAGCTCTCGACCCGCGCGGAGAGCGAGCTCCATCGCAGTTGGGGCGCGGACCTCGTCGGAATGACGGTGATGCCGGAGGCAAAGCTCGCGCGGGAGGCGGAGATTTGCTACGCGCTGGTCGCTCTTCCGACGGACTACGACTGTTGGCGCCCAAGCCCCAGCGAGCTGGACAAGGTTCAAGTCCTCGATGAAATCGTCCGCAATCTGAAACGGGCCAGCCAGAACGCGCTGGAGCTCGTCCGGCGCGTGCTGCCGTCGGTGGCAAGCGCGGGCGCGCCGACCTGCGCTTGTCAGTCCTCCCTGGCGATGGGAATCTGGTCGGACCGCGCTCAGATTCCAACCGCGGTGCGACAGCGCCTTGCGCCGTTGCTGAGCAAGTACCTCGGCCAGGGTTGAGACAACAGCTGTGCTCGGTCACGCAAGCCGGTAGAATCCGCCGAGCACCGCTCCGTAAACGACATGGGCGAGCACGACGGAGACCGGCGTTTGCACCCCGTAGTGCAGGGCGAGTGGACCGGGCGGCTCGAGCTGCCGCGTGGCCGTTGGCCCCTGGTACTCGCTGGCCATCCGTGGATGAATGCCCGGCATAATCGGCATCCCGACCACGAGAACAAAGGCGGAATGGACCAGACCGATCAGCGCACCGCGCCACCAGCCCGCCGCGCCCCAGGCATGGAACGCGGCGGCGTAGAGCAGCGCGAACAACGATCCGAGCACCAGGTGCATGCCGACTCCAATCACCTTGGCGCGATCGCGATTGGCAGTGAACATCGTCCCCAACAGGTATGGAATGTTCATTCGCGTCAGGCCCAACGTCTGGCTTCCAGCCATGATCGTGGTGAGGATCACCGTTCCGACGAATCCCCAAAGCAGCCAGCTGGCGACGCTCATCCTCTTATCTCCAGAGCTGCGTCGGACCGAGATGCGCGGTCGTCGGTGACTGAAACTCCTTGCTCGCGCTCGTGAAGCGAAAGCGCGGCGTTGATCAAACCAACATGGGTGAATCCCTGCGGGAAATTTCCCAGCGGGCATCCGCTCCGAGGGTCGATTTCTTCGGCGAAGAGTCCAACGTCGTTGGCCAGGCCCAGCATCGCCTCGAATAAGTCCCTCGCTTCACTCAGCGGTCCACCTCCTTGAGCCAGGTAGTGGGCCGCCCAGAAGCTGCAGATCCCAAACGCACCATCGCCCTCCGCTGCCAGCGCTCGGTTGCGGTAAAAGAGCCAATCATCGGCGCCCAGTCGCTCTCGAATGCGATCGAAGGTGCTGCGCATGCGCGGTGACGAAGGCGCCTCGAAGCCGTAGAGCGCGAGCGCCAGCAGACTGGAGTCCAGCTCCTCGGTTTCGGGGATTCGAACATAGCTTTGGAGTCGGTCGTTCCACGAGTGAAGCTCGATCTCTCGTCGGATCGCGTCGCGCGTTTGCTTGAACAACTCGAGCGGCGCGCGGCGAAGATGCCCTTTCCAATGCAGCTCGAGCAGCCCGTCCAGGCCGACCCAGCAGAGCAGGCGCGAATGGGTGTGGGGGAGGCGAATGCCGCGCGGCTCCCAGATTCCGTTGTCCGGATCTTTCCAGTGCTTGCAGATGTATACGCCCAGGTCTTTCAGCAGCGCTGCCGTCTCGGAGTCAAAGCTGCCGCCGGCCCGAATGAACCGGACGGACGCTTCGATCACCTCGCCGTAGACATCGAGTTGAATCTGGCACTGGGCCGCGTTCCCGACCCGAACCGGTCGAGAGTCTCGGTAGCCGCGCAAGTGTGGAAGGACTCTCTCAGGCTTCGGCGAATTTCCGAACACGTCGTAGAGAGTCCGCAACTCGGGGCGGGTGAGGCGGGTAGTGTGGATCAGCCATCCGACGAGCGCTGAAGCTTCTTCCGCGTAGCCCAAGCCGAACAGAGCCCTGGCGGTGAACGATGCATCGCGAAGCCAGCAGTAGCGGTAGTCCCAGTTCAAGGGCCCGCCAAGCCGCTCGGGCAAGGAGGTCGTCGGCGCCGCGACGATCGCGCCCGATGGCGCATAGGTGAGAAGCTTGAGCAGCAGCGCACTGCGCAACACCGCGTCGCGGTGCCGACCCTCGTACTTCGCGCGGCCGATCCACTGCTCCCACCAGGCACCGCTGCGCTCGATGGAGTCCCGAACCCACGGATCCAGCGGAGGGAGCGGTGCTGGAGCGTCGCTGCTGAAGCTCATCGAGAACCTCAGGGCTTCTCCGCCGCGGAGGCGCTGCCGCCCGGCGATTGAATCGGCGTGAATCGAAAGGGCTGCATCGCTTCGAAAGATGATGCATTTGGATCCCATGTCCACCCAGAATCCGAGCTTGCCTCGGTCCCGAAGAGCAAAGCGCTTCATCGCGTAGCCCGGCCTCGGTTCAAAGTGCGTTTCGACCTCCACCTCGCCGCGGGTGCACACCACCAGCCGCACCACTTCATGCTCTGGGAGCAAGAGCCGGAACGTTTGCTCCTCCGACGCGATGGGAATCGCGTCTACGATCCGAATTGTTCCGGTATCCGTTTCAAACGCAGTCTCGAGCACGTTCGTGTTTGGAAGGTATCTTCGCTGGGAGCGGAAGGGCTCGGCGGGCGCGATGCTCCAGCGGCCGCCGCGGATCGGGTCGAGCAACGCGGCAAACAAGGACGAGCTGTCGAACCGCGGCCAGCAGAGCCAATCGATCGATCCGAATCGCGAGACCAGAGCGGCGCTTCGGCAATCTCCGATGATTGCGTAGTCGCGGATGGAAGCTTCCTGCATCGGGTTGATCCTAAGCACTGGGTCCGTCTCGGCGAAGTGGCCTGCCGATGCGGATTGGCCCAGACGTCCGGGATGCATGCGCCGCCATTGACGATGCCGGCGCGGCGCGGGCATTCTCCAAGCCGTGTCGACGGCCCTATCCTTCGCGCAAGTCGAGTCGCCCGCGCAGGTGGAAGTGGCGCGCAGCTTGTTTCGCGAATACGAGGCATGGCTGAAGGTCGACCTCTGCTTTCAAAGCTTCGAGGCAGAGCTTTGGGCATTGCCGATGCCGTACGTGCCGCCGAACGGGGCGCTGCTGCTGGCGACGGCTGAAGGCGAGGTGGCCGGCTGCGGGGCGTTTCGTCCCTTGGCGGAAGGGGTCTGCGAGCTCAAGAGGATGTTTCTGCGTCCCGCGTTCCGGGGCAAGGGCAGCGGCCGCAAGCTGGCGAATTCGCTAATCGACCTCGCGCGTGCCGCGGGGTATCGATCGATGCGACTTGATTCGATCGACTTCATGCGCGAAGCGGTGATGCTGTATCAGTCGCTCGGGTTCAGGCGAATCGAGCGCTACTATAACAATCCCCACCCGGGGGCCCTTTTCTTCGAGCTGGAACTGCGCTGATCCCGGTCGTCGCAAGTCGCGGTTGCTGCGCCCCAGCGCGGCTTCGTGTCACAGCCGACGGCCGGATTGTCGTTCGGCGTACATTAGGAAATTGCCTTTGAGGAATGCGGCGCGGTTGTTCCCAGCTGCGCAGCCCTCGAATTTCGTGTTTGACCTCGTTTCCGACGGACGCTATTCCCCGACGATCGGAATGTCCAAAACGCTCTCATGAGCGCACTTTTTCCGCGAAGTTCGAACACGGTCTTCCGAGTGGTGGTGCTCGTCCTTTTGGCGACGCCGCTGATCGCCCTGGGCACGCTTTACGCCTATTCCTACAGCCCGTTCTACACGGGGCAGTACAGTCAGATTCAACAAGTGGTTCAGTTCGATCATCGGCACCATGTCTGGGATGACGGGATCGATTGCCGCTACTGCCATCAGTCGGTGGAACGCTCCCCGTCGGCGGGGCTTCCGTCCACCTCGGTCTGTATGGGGTGTCACGAGCAGATCTGGAACAAGAGCCCGCTCCTCGACGAGGTGAGGGCGCGTTACTTCACCGATCGGGCGATCCCCTGGTCCCGTGTTCATCGACTGCCCTACTTTGTCTATTTCAATCATTCGATCCACGTGAACAAAGGCGTCGGATGCGTGACTTGCCACGGCCGGGTAGATCGCATGGCCCACGTGGAGCAGGTGGCCCCGCTGACGATGGGGTGGTGCGTGGATTGCCACCGTGATCCCGAGAGCCAGCTTCGACCTGTGGAGGAGGTCACCAGCATGACCTGGGCTCCTTCAGGCGATCGCCCGCAGCTCGCGCATGAGTTGATGCAGAAGAATGATGTGCACACCCGAATCAGCTGCACCACGTGTCACCGATGAAGCCGGAGTCCAAAATAGATTCGGAGCATCGAATGGCATCGAGTGGCTCTTGGCCGGAGCCTTCCGGTGAGCGCCAGTGGCGCAGCATCGAAGAGCGCGAGGGCTCGGCCGAGCTTCGCGCCGCGCTCGAGCGCGAGTTCCCCGCGGGCGCAGCCGAGCTATCGGACGGCATCGACCGGCGCAGCTTCATCCAGCTGCTCGGTGCGTCGCTCGCCGCCTCCGCAGTAGGCGCGTGCACCAGCGCTCCTGCGGAACGTATCCTTCCCTATACGCGCCAGCCTGTAGGGTTGACTCCCGGAAATCCTCTCCATTTCGCGACCGCGCTGTCGCTCGGTGGTCGAGCCACCGGCGTGCTCGCGACGAGCTGGGAAGGCAGGCCCACCAAGCTGGAAGGAAATCCATTGCATCCGTCCAGCCAGGGCTCCTCCGGCGTATTCGAGCAAGCCGCGCTTTTGCAACTCTATGATCCGCAGCGAGCCCGGTTGGTGAAGCAACGTGGTACGCCTCGGGCTTGGAAGACGTTTCTGCTCGACACCAGCCTGCGCCTTAACGCCAGCGCGAAGAAGGACCAAGGCGCGGGGCTGCGATTCCTTCTCGAGCCGAATGCTTCGCCATTCGTGGCGGACTTCCGTACCCGCATGGCGCAGGCATACCGAAACGCGCGCTTTTACGGCTACGACCCGCTGGCGGATGACAACGGCCCCCGCGGCGTGCAGCTCGCTTTTGGCCAGCCGTCCGACGTGCAGTGGGATTTCAGCAAGGCGGATGTGGTGGTGTCGCTCGATGGCGATTTCCTGCAGCCGCCGGGTCCACATCTGCGCCATGCGCGCGCTTTTAGTCAGCGCCGCGAGCCCGCGCGGTTGAACAGGCTGTATTCGATCGAGAGCACCCTCACCATCACCGGCATGATGGCGGATCACCGCCTGCGACTGCGCCCGTCTGAAATTCAGCTCTTCGCACTCGAGTTGGTCCAGGAGCTCGTCCAGCAGCCGGCACTCTCCTCGCTCTCCGGCGTGTCGCAAGCTTCAGGGCAGCTTGCGCGCTCGGAACACCTGAAGTGGGTCAAAGCGGTGGCGTCGGATTTGGCGCGCCACCGCGGCCGGTCGATCGTCATCGCCGGCCCGAGTCAGCCGCCGATCGTCCACGGCCTTGCTCATGCAATCAACGCAGTGCTGGGAAACCTGGGCCAGACCCTTCAACTCATCCGCCCGGTAGCAGGTGTCGAATCAGGGGTTGCATCGCTGTCGGCTCTTGCCGATGAAATCAAACAGGGCGCGGTCGAGATGCTGGTGATCACCGCGCGCAACCCTGTGTACAGCGCGCCGGCCGATCTGGATTTCGGCAAGCGGGTGGCATCGGTTCCCGATTCCATTTATCACGGACTGTATGAGGATGAGACTTGGGAGAAAGTGCAATGGGGAATTCCTGCCGCGCACCCCTTGGAAACGTGGTCGGATGCGCGGGCGCACGACGGCACCGTCTCCATCGTCCAGCCGCTGATCGCCCCGCTGTTCAATGGCATACCTGAAGTCGAGCTACTCGCATCCTTCCTCGGTGTCATCGATAAATCGGCGCATCAAATCCTGAGAGAGTTCTGGATAGAACATGGTCCAGCCGCCGCTTTCGAGCAGCGTTGGGAACGATGGCTCGCAGATGGCTTCATCGCGAACACGGCCTCGCCGAGCGTCCAGGCAGCACTTCGACCTGATTCGCTCATCTCGGCAATTCGCGACTGGGTGAAGGAGCAACAGGGGCAGGTGCGTTCCACCCCGGACACCCTGGAGGTGAATTTCGTCGGCGATTACAAAGTTTACGATGGCCGCTTCGCCAACAACGCCTGGTTGCAAGAGCTTCCGAATCCGATCACTAAAGTAACCTGGGACAACGCGGCGCTGTTTAGCCCGGCCACGGCGCGGCGACTTGGATTGGAACGAGACGATGTTGTCTTGCTTCAGTACCGAGGCCGCCAAATCGAGGCGCCGGTATACGTTTTGCCGGGGCACGCCGACGATACCGTGTCGCTTCCCCTGGGGTACGGTCGTTCCGGTGCCGAGAGCGTCGCGCGCGGCGTCGGATTCAACGCCTTCGCGCTCAGGCACTCCGCTGCACCCTGGTTCGACCGAGGCTTGATCGTCAAAAAGCTATCTCGAAAGCACAAGCTGGCCGTGACTCATGACCACTGGGCGATGGAAGGCAGGGATCTCGCGATCCAATACGCGGTCGAGCGCTTCGAGAAGGAGCCAAACGCGCTCGAGCAGCTCCGAGGTCCAACCGAAACGCTTTACAACCCTGTCAATTTCGACCGGGAGCAATACAAGTGGGCAATGGCGATCGACCTCAGCCGCTGCATCGGCTGCAGCGCCTGCGTCGTCGCTTGCCAAGCAGAGAACAACATCCCCGTCGTTGGAAAAGTCAACGTCTTGAAAAGCAGAGAGATGCATTGGCTGCGAATCGATAGGTACTTCAGCGGCACGCTGGAAGATCCGGCGGTGATAACGCAGCCGGTGGCCTGCGTACACTGTGAAAAGGCTCCCTGCGAATACGTCTGTCCGGTGAATGCCACCGTCCACAGCGACGAAGGTCTCAACGAGATGGTCTACAACCGATGCGTTGGAACGCGGTACTGCTCGAATAACTGCCCATACAAGGTGCGGCGTTTCAATTACCTCCATTACACGCAGAACAAGCCCAAGAGCGAGCGGATGTTGATGAACCCCGACGTGACGGTGCGGGCGCGCGGAGTGATGGAGAAGTGCACCTATTGCGTGCAACGCATCGAGCGGGCGCGCATCCAGTCGCGGATCGAAGGTCGGGCGATCCGAGACGGCGAGCTCACCACCGCCTGCGAACAAGCATGCCCAGCGCAGGCGATCACCTTTGGATCGCTAAATGACGCGAATTCTGCGGTCGCTCGATTGCATCGAGATCAGCGGCGCTATGACCTTCTCCACGAGCTCGGCACGCTACCGCGCACCGCGTATTTGGCGAGAGTAAAGAACCCCAATCCGGAGCTCGCCTAGTGCAATCCGCGGCATCCGCAGATCCATTGGACCCGTTGCCGCTAATCGCGGGGCGTCAGGACAGCGACAGCCTGACCCGCATCATCTTTACGCCGGTATGGGAAAAGACGCGGCGCGGATGGTGGTTCCTTTTTCTATTGGGTTTGGCTGGAACCGGGCTGCTCACAGCGGCGATAACCGTCACATTCAAAGAAGGCATTGGGTCCTGGGGAAACAATATGCCCGTGGCGTGGGCGTTCGGAATCACCGATTTTGTCTGGTGGATCGGAATTGGGCACGCCGGGACGCTGATTTCCGCCATCCTTCTGCTGTTTCAGCAAAAGTGGCGAAATTCGATCAACCGATTTGCGGAGACGATGACCCTGTTCGCGGTCATGTGCGCCGGAATGTTTCCCGTTCTTCACCTCGGGCGGCCGTGGTTCGCTTACTGGCTTGTCCCCTATCCCAATCGGATGACCATCTGGCCGCAGTTCAAGAGCGCGCTCCCCTGGGACGTGGTGGCGGTGAGCACGTATTTCACTGTTTCGCTCCTGTTTTGGTACGTGGGCCTGGTTCCCGATTTCGCCTCGCTCCGCGACGCGTCTTACAGCCGGTTGAAGCGGATTGTCTACGGCATCTTCGCGCTCGGATGGCGAGGGTCCTCGCGCCAATGGCACCATCACAAGATCGCCTACTTGCTTTTGGGAGGTTTGGCAACGCCTCTGGTCGTCTCGGTTCACACCATTGTCAGTTTCGACTTCGCGATTTCTCAACTGCCCGGATGGCACACCACCCTCTTCCCGCCCTACTTCGTCGCCGGGGCGATCTTCTCCGGTTTCGCGATGGTGTTGACCCTGATCATTCCGGCCCGTCGCATCCTCGGCCTGGAAGAGATCATCACCTTGAAACACATCGACAACATGAACAAGGTGGTGCTCGCCACCTCGATGATGGTCGGCTACGGATATCTGATGGAAACGTTCATCGGCTGGTACAGCGCCGATAAATACGAGCTGTTCTCGGTAGCCAACCGGATGTTCGGGCCGTTCGCATACATGTTTTGGTTGCTTATTTTGTGCAACGTCCTGGCGCCGCAAGTCTTCTGGTCGAGAAAGATACGCACCAACGTCGTCGCAACCTGGATTGTCTCGATTCTGGTGAACGTCGGGATGTGGTCCGAGCGGTTCGTGATTGTCGTTGTCTCCCTCCATCGCGATTTTTTGCCTTCCAGCTGGGCGATGTACAAGCCGACTTGGGTGGACTTTGGCCTGTTGTTCGGAACGATCAGCTTTTTCGGCAC
>Ga0126378_10000936_pt1 | contig 21645 bp, 14 predicted proteins | sample PanSoiMetPlot_23_FD_92587 | JGI IMG/M metagenome (GOLD analysis project Ga0126378, IMG submission 92587) | Tropical forest soil microbial communities from Panama - MetaG Plot_23 | ecosystem: Environmental > Terrestrial > Soil > Tropical forest > Bulk soil | place: Panama | collected 2016-02-17
ACCACGAGAATCGAATTCGTCGCTCATTAAGGTCTCCTCCCATCTGAACGGTCGAAGGGATCCCCGACCGCGGTTCACGGCGCCCCGCATCGGCAGCGCCTTTTGTACGACAATAGCATTGACTGCGCGCGCCCGGTTGTAAAGTGGCGACGGGCGCAAACTCGTGGATGGTCGGCCTTCGCCGACCATGAGAGGGCGAGGTTCGTTAGCTGCGATGGTACTTACCGATCGACGTGGATGGCCGGAACTTCGCCCGGCCATGACGCGGGAGGGTTGCAGCAGATCGGCGACGGAGTTCCCTAGCCCAGCGAGGTCACGGCCGAGAGCAAGAAGGCGATCAGCACATAGCCCATGACCTTGTGGAAGTAGAGGTAGTATTTCGGCCAAGCCTGGAAATCGAAGGTGCCGTGCTCGGCTCGCAAGGTGACGAAGGGCAGCAGCGCGTCGAGGCTGTAGATCAGGCGGTCTATGGGGCGCATGGCCCTGAGGCGCACCTGGGGCTCGAAGCCGATGACGAAGGCGCCGAGCGGCACCAGCACCAGGATCCAGAGAGCCGAGCGCTGGGGATAGAGCCCGAAGCCGATGATGGCCCAGCGCAAGCCCTGCCAGAACCAGGCGATGCCCGTCGCCTCGTTCCATTCCCGGAGATAGCCGGCATAGAGGACTTCTTTCGCCTTGTCGGGAAAGCCCGCATTGCGCAGCACGTCCGAGAGGGTCCGATAGGGCTGGGGCGAGTACTGCTTCTGCTTGGCGAGCCAGGCGATGAAGCTCTCGGAGCTGCGCGAGGCGACATCGTTGCTGTCGCTCTCGTTATAGCCACCCAGACGCTGATAGGTGAAGCCCTCGAGATCGAGGGTGGTGGGCCAGGCATCGGGCAAATCCTGAAGCGCCTGGGCGCTGACATTGCGCAGCACGAGCTTCGCCGCCGGGCGCCAGGCGATGTCGGCATAGCCTCGGCTCGCCAGGCGGATCTCCGCCCCGATGGTGGTGCCGGTGAGGTCGACGGAATTGAAGCTGCCGCCGGTCAGGTCGACATTGCTGCCCACCTTGGCGAAGGTCATGCTGAGGGGCCCCACGATCCGCGTGCCCTCGGTGATGGAGAGCCCCTGGCCGATCGTTGCCCCGTCGAGCGTGACGCCCTTGGCGAAGCTCGAGCCCTTCATCAGCACCGCGCCATCGACCCTCACATAGGCGAGATCAACCGCTTCGTCGAAGCGGGCATCCTTGCCGAGGGAGAGCGTGTGCCCGATATGGGCGGCCGGCGCGGCCAGCGGACCGGTGACCTGCGAGCCGTCGAAGCGCAGCGTATAGCCGATCTCGGCATCCCGGAGGTTCACCTCCTGATAGCTGCCGGCATCCATGTTGAGATCCTGGCCGACCTTGATCCCCTGCATGTTCAGGGGCCCCGCGACATGGTCGCCGGTCATGCGCAGATTGTCGCCGATATTCGAGCCCTTGAGATCGGTCCGCACGAGACGGGCGCGCTCCAGGAACAGGTCGCTGCCGACCTGGAGGTCCTCCATCCAGGTCCAGCCGGAGATGAAGCTGTCCTCCATATGGATGTCGGCCTTGACCGAGCCGCCCAGGAGATTGACGCCGGGCAGGCGCGCGCGGCGCATGACAAGGTTATGAGCGACCGACAGGCGCTCGAGATCGAGATTCCTGCCGATGTCGATATCGTTGAACTCCGCCGATCCGCCGATGCTGCCGCGCAGCAGGTGAAGCTCGCCGGAAACATGCAGGCCCTCGAGGCGCAGGCTCCCGCCGAAGCTGGCGCCGTTCAGGTCGAGGGAACCGGCGACGCGGGTATTGGCAAGGGAGACGTTTCCCGCCGTGGTCAGCCCGTGAAGATCGACATCGCCGGAGATGTGCATGCGCTCCAGCGACAGCTCATAGCCCGGGGCGGCATTGTCCAACCGCAGCGGTCCCTCGATCTCTCCGCCCGAGATATGGACACCGCTATGGGGGACCAGCGCCTTCAGCTGTGGATCGAAGAGGAGTGCCGTGATGAAGCCGGCCGAAAGCCCGCGCGACGCCGTCGGCTCGGGGAAGCCAATCTCCAGATCCGCCTTGCGACCGGCGCAGATCTGCCGCCAGACCCAGCTCTCGGGCGGCGTCCAACCCGGACGGGCGGCGCCCATGCAATCCGTCGTTCCCTCGGCCGCGGCGTTGGCGAGCGGGGCGAGGAAGGCGAGGAAGATGAGAAAGAGAAGGCGAAAGGAACGGCAGGGCATGCGGCACTGTTCCGATGAATTATGGCGGTTTTTGAGAGGACGAGGCGACCCGCCGGACGAGGGCGCGATCCCGCACCGGGATTAGTTAAGCGATTCAATCTCTTGCCGCCAGTCCTTCGAGGCCGGTGGCGGCCTTTTCATAGACGCCGCGCAAACCCCGTGGCTATACTCGCCCGAGGGTTCTGCGGCTAGCCGGAACCAAGGGAGATGGGGTTAGGGTGAGCGAGGCGGACAGGAAATCTCTCGCCGATTGGACGGCCCGGGCCGAGCGCGAGCTCGCCGGCAAGCCTGCCGCGAGCCTCGACTGGCAGACACCCGAGGGCATCACCGTCAAGCCGCTCTATACCGCCGCCGATCTGGAGGCGCTGCAGCATCTCGACAGCCTGCCCGGCATGCCACCCTTCCTGCGCGGGCCGCGGGCGACCATGTATGCCCACCGCCCATGGACCATCCGCCAATATGCCGGGTTCTCGACGGCGGAGGAGTCCAACGCCTTCTTCCGCAGCAATCTGGCGGCGGGCCAGATGGGGCTCTCGGTCGCCTTCGATCTCGCCACCCATCGCGGCTATGATTCCGACCATCCGCGGGTGGTCGGCGATGTGGGCAAGGCGGGCGTCGCCATCGACAGCGTCGAGGACATGAAGATCCTGTTCGCCGGCATTCCGCTGGACAGGATGAGCGTCTCCATGACCATGAACGGCGCCGTGCTGCCGGTGCTGGCCGCCTTCATCGTCGCCGCCGAGGAGCAGGGGGTTCCGGCCAAAAAGATCTCCGGGACCATCCAGAACGACATCCTCAAGGAGTTCATGGTCCGCAACACCTATATCTATCCGCCCGGCCCCTCCATGCGCATCGTCGCCGACATCATCGCCTTCTCAGCGGCGGAGACGCCCAAGTTCAACTCCATCTCCATCTCCGGCTATCACATGCTGGAGGCGGGGGCGACCGCCGTGCAGGAACTCGCCTTCACGCTGGCCGACGGCCTGGAATATGTCCGCGCGGCGCTCCGGCGCGGGCTTGCCATCGATGCCTTTGCCCCGCGGCTCTCCTTCTTCTTCGGCATCGGCATGAACTTCTTCATGGAGATCGCCAAGCTCCGCGCCGCGCGCCTGCTCTGGGCCCGGCTGATGGAGCCCTTCGGGCCCAAGGATCCGATGTCGCTGGCGCTGCGCACCCATTGCCAGACCTCGGGCGTGAGCCTGACGGAGCTCGGCTCCTACAACAACATCATCCGCACCACCATCGAGGCTCTGGCCGCGGTGCTGGGCGGGACCCAGTCGCTCCATACCAATGCCTTCGACGAGGCGCTCGCTTTGCCTACGCCCTTCTCCGCGGCCATCGCCCGCAACACCCAGCTCATCCTGCAGGAGGAGACGGGCATCACCCACACCGTCGATCCGCTGGCGGGCAGCTATTATCTCGAATCCCTGACCGCCTCCCTGGTAGCCGAGGCCGAGAAGCTGGTGGCCGAGGTCGAGGCGCTGGGGGGCATGACCCGGGCCGTCGAGGCGGGACTGCCCAAGCTCAAGATCGAGGAGGCTGCCGCGCGGCGCCAGGCCCGCATCGATCGCGGCGAGGATGTCATCATAGGCGTCAACAAATACCGGCCCGACCAGCCGGACGAGGTGGAGATCCTCGATATCGACAACAGCAAGGTGCGCGCGACCCAGATCGCCCGGCTCGCTCAGATCCGCGCCTCGCGGCATGCGGGGAAGGTCGAGGCGGCGCTGGAGGCGCTGAAGAGCGCGGCCCGCGACGAGAGCGGCGCAGAAAGCGCCAACCTCCTCGCCCGCGCCATCGAGGCAATGCGGGCGCGGGCGACGGTGGGCGAGGTCTCGGCGGCGCTGGAAAGCGTCTTCACCCGCTACCAGGCGACGACGCGCGCGATCGCCGGGGTCTATGGCGGCGCTTCCGCCGGGGATCCCGAGTTCCGGCGCGTCCAGCAGGATGTCGCCCGCTTCGCCGAGGAGCGCGGCCGGCGGCCGCGGCTTCTGGTGGTGAAGCTGGGGCAGGACGGCCATGACCGCGGCGCCAAGGTGATCGCCACCGCCTTCGCCGATATCGGCTTCGATGTCGATATCGGGCCGCTCTTCCAGACCCCCGAGGAGGCGGCGCGCCAGGCGATCGAGAACGACGTTCATGTGGTCGGCGTCTCGACTCAGGCGGCCGGGCACAAGACCCTGGTGCCGCAGCTCCTCGATGCGCTCCATGCTGCAGGCGCGCGCGACGTGCTGGTGGTCTGCGGCGGCGTCATCCCGCCCCATGATCACGAATTCCTGAAAAAGGCCGGCGTGGCGGCAATCTATGGCCCCGGCACCAATATCCCCCAGGCAGCGGCCGAGATCCTGGGCCTGATCCGCGGCCGGCGGCTGGCGGCCTGACGACGCCATGCCCGAGATCGACCGCCGGCATCTCTTCCTGATCGTCGGCCTGCTCCTGACGGCGCTGTGGACGACCCTCTGCGCCGTCTATGTGGCGATGCGCATCGGCTGGGGTGCCCTCGCCCAGATGTCACCCGGCGAGCAGGGCGGACTCCTGGCGGGCTACGCCGGGGCGCTCGCCTTCCTCTGGGTGCTTCTCGCCTTTCTGAGGCGCGATCGCCAGCTCGCCGCCCATATGGCCTCCCTCGAGGCCGAGCTCGCCCGGCTGCGCGAGCCGCTCGACGCCGCGGAGGTGAAGGCGGCGAGCCTCAACGACGCGCTGCGCGAGCGCGCCGAGCTGGTCTCGAAGGCGACCACCGCCGCGGACAGCCAGCTCGCCAAGGCGGCCACCCTTCTGGAGAGCCAGAGCCAGGGAATCACCGCCGCTGCGGCCAAGGTGGCCCAGGAGGTCGAGCAGGCGAAGCAGGGCCTCAGCCAGCAGCGCGGTCAGCTCGAGGACCAGAGCAATCAGGCAACCCGCCTGCTGCGCCAGCAGATGGAGAGCATGACCGCTGCCGCCGCGGAGATGATGAAGCAGGTCGAGGCCGAGCTGGCCGAGAAAGCCGCCGCCGCAAACCGGCTGTTCCAGGGCCTCGTGGAGCAGGGCCAGAAGCTGCAGGGCCAGATGCAGACGCAGCTCACCCAGCTTTCCCGCGCCGCCTCCGAGGCGGGCCGCACCTCCGAATGGCTGCGGGATTCGCTGAAGGGCCAGTCCAGCGAGGCGGAGGCGGTGGCCGAGCGCATCACCGGCGAATCCGCAGCGCTGATCGATGCCATCACCAAGGCAAGCGACACCCTGACGGCAGCGAGCGGCAAGGCCACCGGCGAGGTCGCCGAGGTCTCGACCCGCATCGAGGCCGAGGCCAAGCGGATCGGCGAGGTAACGACCCAGGCCGCGATGAATCTGGGAACCCTCCTGGTGGAGGCGAATACGCGGCTCTCCGGCCTCAGCACCGATATCGGCACCGCCGCCGACCGCGCCGGGCTGGTGGGGGAGAGCTATCGCCAGCAGGCCCAGGAGCTGGGCGAGGCGATGGCGCACGAGCGCGAGCGAATCGAGACGGCCGGCGGCCGGCTGAAAGCCGAGGCGGAAGCCATCCTCGCCGCGGTCGCCGAGGCCTATCGCCGGCGCGAGGCGGATTTTGCCGCGGCGAGCGAGCGCGAGCGCGAGCGGATCGACAGCGTCGGCGCCGCCATGCGCGAGGAGGCGGCGGCCATGATGGGTAGCGTCGCCGAATCCTATCGCCAGCACGGGCTCGAGCTTCAGCAGGCGACCGAAGCCGAGCGGGCGCGGATCGCCCAGATCGCCGAGGTCATGCGAGCGGAGGCGAGCCTGATCGTCGAGGCGGTGGGGGAAGCCTATCGCCGGGGCGGGGAGGATCTGGCGGCGAGCTCCGAGCGCGAGCGCCAGCGCATGGCGACCTTCAGCAGCTCGCTGCGCGCCGATATCGAGGCGTTGCGTAGCCTGATCACCGCCACCCTCGCCAAGGAGGAGGAGCTGGCGGAGAGCTTCCGCGACCGGGTCGACGAGGTGGGCCGGCGGATCGACCAGAACGATGCCCGGGTCGAGGCGCTGCGCGACACGGTGCAGGAGCTCTCTCGCGAGCTCGCCAACGCGGCCGGCGAGGTGGAGCGGCGAAGCGAAGAGGCCGCCTACGCCTTCCGCGAGGAGGGCCAGATGCTGATCGCCGCCACCGAGGAAGCGGCGGGGCGCGCGGCGGCGGGACGCGGGATCATCAGCAGCCAGATGACCGAGCTGATCGCGCTCGCCGAGCGCAGCGGCGAGCTCGCCCAGCATGTCAACGAGATGCTGGTGAAGCCCATCGCCGATCTCAATGCCGCGGCCGAGTTCGCCGAGCGCAAGGCCGATACGGCGCGCGGCGACGTGCTGCGCCTCAGCGAAGATGTCGAAGCCCAGATCCGCCGGCTGATGGATTCAACCCAGACCATGCGGGCGGAGATCTCGGGGCTGGGGGTGGAGATCGAAGCCCGCTCCAAGCTCCTGATCGGCGCGGCGGACGAGGCGATCCGCAATGTCGGTGGGCTCGATAGCCGGGTTGAGGAGCAGGCGGGCCGCATGAGCAAGGTGCTGGGCGAGGCCCTCGACCGTGCCGCCGATCTGGGCCAGCTGCTGAAGACCCAGAGCGAGGCGCTGAACCGGGCCACGCTCGCGGCCAAGGCCGAGGTCGAATCCCTGGGCGAAGCGCGGCAGAGGGCGCGCAGCGAGAGCTTCCTCACCATCGCCGCCGAGATCGTGGCCGAGCTCGGCACCCTCTCCATCGACATCACCACGCTGCTCGATTCCGAGGTGCCGGCGGAGGTGTGGAAGCGCTACCGCTCGGGCGACCGCTCGGCCTTCGTGCGCCGGCTCCTCAACAAGAAGGATGCCTATCTCCTGCCGGCGCTGAACGAGCGCTACGAGAAGGATCTGAAGCTGCGCGATCTGGTGATGCGCTTCACCAGCCGCTTCGAGGAGCTGATCGAGCGCGCCGGCAAGGCCGATCCGGACAATGTGCTGAACACCGCCTTCCTCACCGCCGATATCGGCAAGCTCTATCTGCTGATCCAGCGCAACCTGGGCAAGCTCGCCGCGCAGTAGAAGATTCACCACAGAGACACGGAGAAGGCACAGAGGAGAAAGCTTTGGCATCGCCTTCGGCGCAGCCGTGGCCTTGTGAGGCGCGGGACCGGCGGCAAGGCTCGTTCAGCGAGATTTCTGGGTGGACCTCTGTGTCTCTGTGCCTCTGTGGTTCCGCTTCCTGACCCAGTTCAGCTTGTCTTTTGCCGCCGGGCGCTTAGGTTTGGGCCATGAATATGAGCCTCACGCGCCGCCCGCGGGGCGGTGGCCAATGGGCGGCGGTGCGCACCTTGCTGCCGCTGCTCTGGCCCAAGGGCGAGCCGGCGATGCGGGTCCGGGTGGCGGTCGCCATCCTCTGCCTGCTGCTGGCCAAAGGCGCCAATATCCTGGTGCCGATGCTCTTCAAGCATCTGGTGGACGCGCTGTCGCCCAAGGTCGCAACGGCGATCGCTCTGCCGCTGGGGCTGTTACTGGCCTATGGCCTCGCCCGGGTGATGACCCAGGTCTTCAGCGAGCTGCGCGACGGCATCTTCGCCCGGGTCGCCCAGCGCGCGATCCGCAAAGTGGCGCTGCAGACCTTCCGCCATCTCCATGCCCTCTCCTTGCGCTTCCATCTCGACCGCCAGACCGGCGGGCTGTCCCGCGTCATCGAGCGCGGCGCCAAGGGCATCGAGTTCCTGCTCACTTTCCTGCTGTTCAACGTCCTGCCGACCCTGCTGGAGATCGCGCTGGTCTGCGGCATATTGTGGCGGCTCTACGACTGGCGCTATGCCGCCGTCACCTTCGCCACCATCGCCGGCTATATCTGGTTCACTTTCGCCCTTACCGAATGGCGCATCAAATACCGCCGGCGGATGAACGACGCCGATCAGGAGGCGAACACCAAGGCCATCGACAGCCTGCTGAACTACGAGACGGTCAAATATTTCGGCAATGAAGAGCATGAGGCGCGGCGCTACGACGTGGCTCTGCGCAAATACGAGACTGCGGCGGTCAGGACTCGCGTCAGCCTGTCCTGGCTCAATATCGGCCAGAACTTCATCATCGCGGCCGGCGTCACCCTGCTCATGTCCATGTCAGCCCTCGCCGTGGTGGCGCATAGGGCGACGGTGGGCGATTTCGTTCTGGTCAACGCCTATCTGATCCAGCTCTATCTGCCGCTCAATTTCCTCGGCACGGTCTATCGCGAAATCCGCCAGGCGCTGATCGACATGGAGGCGATGTTCAATCTCCTGGGTGTCGATATCGAGGTTGCCGACCGGCCCGGCGCGCCCGAACTCGCGGTGACCGGCGGGCGGATCGAGTTCCGCCATGTTGCCTTCGGCTATGACCCGCGCCGGCCGATCCTGAAGGATCTGAGCTTCATCGTGGAGCCGGGCAAGACGCTCGCCATCGTCGGGCCGAGCGGGGCCGGCAAATCCACGGTCTCGCGCCTGCTCTTCCGCTTCTACGATCCGACGGGCGGGGAGATTCTGATCGACGGGCAGAACATCGCCGAGGTGACGCAGGCCTCGCTGCGCGCGGCCCTTGGCGTCGTGCCCCAGGACACGGTGCTGTTCAACGACAGCCTCGAATACAACATCGCCTATGGCCGGCCCTCGGCGAGCGAGGCCGAAGTGCGGGAGGCCGCGCGCCTGGCGCGGCTCAGCGATCTCGTGACGCGGCTGCCGGACGGCTTCGCCACCCGGGTCGGCGAGCGGGGGCTGAAGCTCTCCGGCGGCGAGAAGCAGCGTGTCGCCATCGCCCGGGCCATCCTGAAGAACCCGGCGATCATGCTCTTCGACGAGGCGACCTCGGCCCTCGACAGCCATACCGAGCGCGAGATCCAGGCGAGCCTCGCCGAGGTCTCCCTGGACCGCACGACCCTGGTGATCGCCCATCGCCTCTCCACCGTCATCGATGCCGATGAGATCCTGGTGCTGGATGAGGGCCGCGCCGTGGAGCGCGGCCGCCATGGCGAGCTGCTGGCCCGCGGCGGTCGCTATGCCGCCATGTGGGCCCGCCAGCAGGAGGCGGCTGCGGAACGCGAGGCCAAGGAGCTGGCGGCGGCGTCATGAACGAGGCCGCGCCGCTCGATCCCACCCTCCCCGACCCGGCCGCGCTCGCCGAGGCGCTGGGCCGGGGCGAGCGCCGGGCGCTGGCCCAGGCCATTACCCTGGTGGAATCGAGCCGGCCCGACCATCGCCCGGTCGCCGACCTGCTGCTTGAGATCCTGCTTCCGCGGGCGGGCAAGTCGATCCGCATCGGCATTTCCGGCGCCCCCGGAGTCGGCAAATCGACCTTCATCGAGACCTTCGGCCTTCATGTCCTCTCCCAGGGCCATCGCCTGGCGGTGCTCGCGGTCGATCCCTCCTCGCGGCTGGGCGGCGGCTCGATCCTGGGCGACAAGACCCGCATGACGCGGCTCGGCCGGGAGGCGGCCGCCTTCATCCGCCCCTCCCCGGCCGGCGAGACCCTGGGCGGGGTGGCGCGGCGGACCCGGGAGGCGATGCTGCTGGTGGAGGCGGCGGGCCATGACGTGGTGCTGGTCGAGACCGTGGGGGTCGGCCAATCGGAGACCGCCGTCGCCGATATGACCGACATGTTCCTGCTGCTACTCCTGCCCGGGAGCGGTGACGATCTCCAGGGCATCAAGCGCGGCATCGTCGAGCTGGCGGACCTCATCCTGGTCAACAAGGCCGACGGCGCGCTCAAGGAGGTGGCGGCGCGCACCGCCACCGACTACCAGCATGCGCTGCGCTTGCTCCATTCCTCGACCCCCGGCTGGACGCCGGAGGTCCGGACCTGCTCTGCTCTCGAGGGAACCGGGATCGCCGAGGCCTGGAGCGCCATCGAGCGCTTCCGGGCGAGCCTGGGCGAGGCTGCCCTGGCCGAGCGCCGGGCGGCCCAGGCCAAGGCCTGGCTCCGGGCCGAGCTCTCCGACAGCCTGCTGGCGGCTCTCGCCCGCCACCCGACGGTCCGCGGCCGGCTGCCGGCCTTGGAGGCAGAGGTTGCCGCCGGCCGGCTCGCGCCCGGTGCGGCGGCCCGCCTGCTCCTGGCGGAGTTCCTCAAGGATCCGCGGCCGGCTGGGGGTTGACGCCCGGGGGCCATTGCCTTAAAAACCGCCGGCTCGGAGACGCCCCCTGGCCAAGGGGCCAGAGGTGTTCGCCGATTTTCGTCATTCCAGCAAGAGGATACGGGTCATGGCTCGACGCTGCGCCATCACCGGCAAAGGCGTGCAGTACGGCCACAATGTGAGCCACGCCAACAACAAGACCAAGCGCCGCTTCCTGCCCAACCTGCAGAAGACGACGCTGCTGTCCGACGCCCTCGGCCAACTCGTCAGCGTGCGCCTCAGCGTCAACGCGATCCGCACCATCGAGCATAATGGCGGGCTGGATGCCTATCTGCTGGCCCTCGCCGACGAGAAGCTGCCCACCGAGGCGCGCCGGCTGAAGAAGCGCATCTCCAAGGCCCTGGACAAGTCGGCGGCCAAGGCCGCCTAGCTCCCTCCCCGCCCGATATCCGGGCGGCCCCTCTCACCACTTGGTGAAACCGGCGAGGTTGCGGCGGCGGTCGCGCGGCGGCACAATCCGGCATCTCTGAAGGCTCAGCCCTGCAAGCAGATCCGGAGACCGCCATGATGGATGTGGAACGCCGCGCATTGGAGCTCGCTCGGCCGCTGGCCGCCGTGCTCGCCGATCCCAGGCTCGCCGCCGCTGAGGCCGCGGCACTCGAGACCGTCACCATCTCCACCCCCTCGGGACGCCAGGCCAAGGGCGCGCTCGCCAAGCCCGGCCGCAAGGGGCCGGCGATCCTGCTGATCCACGAATGGTGGGGGCTCAACGACCAGATCAAATCGGTCGTGGCGGAGTTTGCCAATCAGGGCTACCTGGCGCTTGCCTGCGACCTCTACGAGGGCACGGTCACGACCGATCCCGGCAAGGCGGGCGCGCTGATGGAGGCCCTCGACCAGACCAAGGCGCGCGAGACGCTGACCGCCTGGGTCAACTGGCTGCGCAAGCATCCCGATGGCAACGGCAAGGTCGCGACCATCGGCTGGTGCATGGGCGGCGGACTCTCGCTCGCCGCCTCGATCGACGCAGCGGTGGATGCGACGATCATCTACTACGGCAATGTCAATTTCCCGACGGCGGAGCTTTCGAAGCTGAAGGGTCCGGTGCTCGGTCAGTTCGCCGAGAAGGATGGCTGGATCAACCATCCCATGGTCGATCCCTTCGTCGCCAATCTGAAGAAGCTCGGCAAGACGCACGAGATCCACTGGTATGACGCGGATCACGCCTTCGCCAATCCCAGCGGCCAGCATTACGACAAGAAGGATGCCGCGCTGGCCTGGAGCCGGAGTCTGGATTTCCTGAAGGCGAATCTCTAGGCCGATCGCCTGAGCCGCTCTCAGGCGGCGGGAATCCGGTAATAGGGGACGGGTGCCGCGAAGCCCTTGATGGCGGCGCTTTCCTCGCTGAGGCTATGGCCGGCGAGCAGCGCCTTCACCTCCGGGTCGGCGAGGAGTGCCGCGGAGAGCACGATATCGCCGCCTTCGCTGCGCCCCTGCAGGCGCGCGGCGAGGTTCACCGTGCCGCCGAAATAGTCGAGGCGCTCGTTCAGGGTGACGACGATGCAGGGGCCTTTGTGCAGCCCCAGCTTGATGATGATGTCGCCGCGCCCCGCTTCGCTGCCATGCTCGGCGTTGAACTTCGTCACATGATCCTGGATGGCGAGCGCCGCCTTCACCGCGGCGGCGGGCTCGGCGAAGGCCGCCATCACCGCATCGCCGATGGTCTTGACGATGGCGCCCTCGCTCGCGCGCACCTCTGCGGCGAGGAAGGCGAAATGGTCGCGCACGAGGTGATAGGCGGCGGCATCCCCGATGCGCTCATAAAGGGCGGTCGAGCCCTTGAGATCGGTGAACATGAGTGTCACCTGGGCGATGGCGACCTCATCGCCCGGCCGCAGCACATCGCCGCTGAAAAGGTCGCGGAAAGCCTGCAGCGCCGTCAGCCGGTCGGCGGTCAGGCAGTCGCGGATCCAGGAACGGTCCTCGATGATGGCGACCCGCGGCCGCTCGCTCCGGTTTGAAAGGGCGATCTCGCCCGAGGGCGCGAGCGGGCCGGCGCTCATCCCATCGGTCGTGATTATCAGCTCAGGAAAGCCGCCGCCCTCATGCTCGACCTCGCATTCGGGGCCGGCCTCGAGCGTGCGCAGTCGGTAGGGCCCCGGCGCCAGCGCCGCCGGCACCAGGCGCCTTTCGCCCGGCTCGAGGTGGATCTGCAGTTTTATATGGGGCGTCGACATCGGGCCGAAGAGGCAGTACTCGCCGCTCTCCAGCTTGCGCAGCGACGGCGAAGGCCGGAAGCCGGCCTCGACGTTCTTCGAGAAATCCGCGTCATAGTCGATGTTGCAGGAGGGGCAATGGGCGCCCCGGGGCAGCCGGTCCAGGGTGCCGACCCAGGCCTTGGAGACCCGGCAGCGCGGGCAGAGCAGATCCCAGCGCAGCTCCAGCAACCCCGCCTTCACCGCCTGGAGGCAGGCCTCGATGGCCGCGAGCGGATCGCTCTTCCATTGCCGGGCCAGCGCCAGCGGGCGGATATGCCAGAGATCGACTTCCTGGGCTTTCAGCGTGAGATCTGCCAGGCGCCGGGCGAGGCCATGGCCGTGGGGCGTGGCCTCGATTTCCGCCACCAGGCGATCGGCCCGGCCCTGGGCCTCGGGCCCGGGCGGCGGCGCCTCGAACTCGAAGGGGGTTTCGCGCTCGCCGCCGGCATAGGCCGCCGCGTCGCGTACGCTCTTCGCATAGCTGCGCTGGACGCCGCGGAAGAAGCCCGTCGCCAGCAGAAGCCGGCCGAGCCAGTTGGCCGGTGCGGCCTCGATCTCGTACTCGACCCGGCTGCCCCCTCCCTCCGCGCTCACCCTGAGCCGGGCGCAGAGCAAAGCCAGGGGACCGCGGGTGAAATAGCGGCAATGCTCGAACCACTGGCCAGCGACCCAGTTCACCGGCTTCTCGCGCCATGCCAGGGCGATGGGCCCGATCCGGGCGCGGCCGAGATAGAGCACCGAGCCGTCGGCCTGGGGAATCTCCTCGATCTGCTGGCGCGGGACCTTCTGAGCCTCGTTCAGCCGGGCGGTATCGGCCAACACCGACCACATGGCCTCGGCAGGCCGGTCGACATGCCAGATCCAGTTTCGCTTCTCAGCTCTGGCCATGGTTCTTCACCATGCCTTTCCGGGGCCGCTCGCGCTTCCGCCCTTGCCGTCGGACGATGGCCGGCGGCAAAGGGCCGGATCGATCTAGAGGGATATACGAAGCCCCCGCCGCCTCGGATCGTATCGGATATCGCCCTACCAGCGAAAGCTCGCCACGGCACCGTCGGGGCGCAGGCCGGCGCGGCGGACCATGGTTTCGAGATCGCCGCCCGTCAGCTCCTCCTGATGGATGCCGCCCAACACCAGGAGGCTGTCGATGCCGGCAGCATGTGCGCCGGCAATATCGGTGCGCAGGGAATCGCCCACCGCCAGGATACGGCGGCGATCGGCGATGGCGAGAAGCCCGAGACAGGTATCGTAGATCGGCGCGTGGGGCTTGCCGAAATACTGGACCCTGCCGCCAAGCTCCTCATAGCGCAGCGCCAGCGCGCCGGCGCAGATCTCGGGCTTGCCGGCATGGATCACCATGAGGTCGGGATTGGCGCAGACCATGAGCAGGCCGCGCTCCACACCCGCCGCCAGGACCTCCTCGAAATCACCGACACTGTCCGTCGCACTCTCGACGCCGGTACTGAGAATGAAATCCGCCTCGGCGATGCGCGTGACCGCCCTGACCGGGACACCTTCCAGCATGTCGCCATCGCGCGCCGCCATGATGGGATAGAGATGCGGCCCCGGCGCTTTCCCCGCCGCGAGCCATTGCCAGGCAGCCTCGCCGGAGGAGAGCAGCGCGTCGTAGAGACCAGGCGCGATGCCGATCTCGGTGATGCGCCGGATGACCGAGGCCGCGCGCCGCGGAGCGTTGGAAAGGATGACCATGCGCTTGCCCGCTTCGCGCAGATGCCCCAGCGCCTCGAGCGCGCCCGGCATGGGGTGGCGGCCGTCATGCAGCACGCCCCAGAGATCGAGGATGAATCCGTCATAGCGCCCGGCAAGCGGAGCGATGCCGGAAAGCAGCGGAACGGTCATGAACTCCTCTTGGAATTCCTCTGGGCGTAATGATCGGCGCCCACCGCGCTGTCGAGGCTGGCGAAGCCGTCGGCGCGCAGGCGCTGGGCCAGGCCCTGCTTGATGCGCACGACCAGCCCTGGCCCTTGATAGACAAGAGCCGTGTAGAGCTGCAGCAGCGAGGCGCCGGCGCGGATCTTGGCATAGGCATCCTCGGCGCTGGCGATGCCGCCGACCCCGATGAGCGGCAGCCTGCCGCCCGTCAGCCGGTACATATCGGCCAGCACCGCCGTCGAGGGCGCGAAGAGCGGGCGGCCGCTGAGCCCGCCCGCCTGCGCCGCCGCAGGGCTGGCAAGCCCGGCCGGCCGGGCGATGGTAGTGTTGCCGACGATGAGGCCGTCGACGCCGCCCGCGAACGCCACCTCGGCGATATCGGCCTTGTCGGCCTCGGTCAGGTCCGGGGCGATCTTGAGGAGCAGCGGCGGGTGCCGGCCCGCGCGCGCCGCGCGGACGGCGGCCAGCAGCGTGGCCAGGGGCTCCCGCCCCTGCAGCGCGCGCAGGCCCGGGGTGTTGGGAGAGGAGACGTTGACGACGAGGTAGTCCGCCAGCGGCGCCAGCGCTCTCACCCCGGCGACGTAATCCGCCACCGCATCGTCGCTGTCTTTGTTCTTCCCGAGATTGGCCCCGAGGATGCCCTGGACCGCGGGATCGCGCCCGCGCAACCGGGCCTGGACGGCGGCGAGCCCGTCATTGTTGAAGCCCATGCGGTTGACGATCGCCTGGTCTTCGGCGAGCCGGAACAGGCGCGGGCGAGGGTTTCCGGCCTGAGGCCGCGGCGTCACGCTGCCGATCTCGGCGAAGCCGAAGCCCAAGCGCGGCATATGGGCGAAGGCTTCGGCGTTCTTGTCGAAGCCCGCGGCCAGCCCGACGGGATTGGGAAAATCCAGGCCGAAGACCCTCGTCGCGAGAATGTGATCTTCTTCCCAGGCCTCCCCGGCGCCATTGCCGATCCAGCCGACCGGCAGGGCGGCAAGGGCGCGAAGGGTCAGGCGATGGGCCGTCTCCGCCGGCAGCTGGCGCAGAAGACGCGCCGCGAGGTCGAGGAAGGCGCTCATGCCGGCGCGAACCTATCGCGCTGATCCCCTTTTTTCCAGATGACAAGCCCGGCGGAGCAGCGGAACATCCTCCCATGCTGAAACATGGCGATGTCTGGCGGGCGATCGACCGGCTGGCAGCGAAGAATGGGCTCAGTGCCTCGGGTCTGGCGCGCCGCGCCGGGCTCGATCCCACCTCCTTCAACAAGAGCAAACGGGCGACGCGCGAGGGCAAACCGCGCTGGCCGACCACCGAGAGCATCGCCAAGATCCTGACCGCGACCGGCGAGAGCATGACCGGCTTCGTCGCCCTCATGTCCGGCCGGGCCGGCGGACCGGCGCGCCGCCTGCCGCTGATCGGCTACGCCCAGGCCGGGGCGGCGGGCTTTTTCGACGATGCCGGCTATCCCGTGGGCCGCGGCTGGGACGATATCGACTTCCCCGATCTGCGCGATCCCGCCGCCTATGCCCTCGAGGTGGCCGGCGACAGCATGATGCCGGTCTATCGCGCCGGCGATATCATCGTCGTCTCCCCCGCCGCGGATATCCGCCGCGGCGACCGCGTGGTGGTGAAGACCCGCAAGGGCGAGGTCATGGCCAAGCAGGTCCTGCGCCAGACCGCCCAGAAGCTCGAACTCGGCTCCCTCAACCCGCGCCACCCGACCCGCAGCCTGGATATGAGCGAGGTCCGCTGGATCGCGCGGATCCTGTGGGTGAGCCAGTAGGCTTACCACCAGTCCGATCAGATCCACCCTCACCCTCCCCATCGCTACGCGATGGGTCCTCACTCTCTCCCGCTTCAAAGCACGGGAGAGGGGCAGGCGGAGCGCGATCCACGTGCCATGATAGGAAACAATTCCTCGACCGATCGCAGAGTCGTGTGCTGCAATGGTACATGGACGCCCATTTCCTCTATCGCCTGCTGGAGCAGCGTTTCGACGGCCGGATGCCGGACCATCTGCGCCGGGCGGCGCTTGCCGGCGGGGCGGGTGCCTTCGAGATCGCCGCGGCCCGGGCGGCGAGCCGCACCTGCGACGATCTGGCGCTGGCGGCCCAGCACCAGGCCGCTTGCCGGCGCGCCTCGGCCCCAATGCTGCCCGCCTGGCGCGCCCAGGGGCTCGCCTGGTACGGGCGGCTGGCGGCGCGCTGAGCACAGTGGGCCAGCCGATCGCGCTCGCCGGTTGGCCCCGAGGGCAAGGCTGGGCTAAGCTTTCCTCTCACAGAACTGGAGGACGCCATGGGCGCCATCAACGCCTGGCATTTCGTCGATGGGAAATGGGTCACGGGCGACCCGCTGCTGATGACCGCCTGGTCGCATGCCACCTGGCTGGGTGCTGCGATCTTCGACGGCGCGCGGGCCTTCGAAGGCGTGACCCCCGATCTCGATCTGCATTGCCAGCGCGCCATCCGCTCGGCCACGGCGCTGGGCCTGCGCTCGCCGCTCTCGGCCGGCGAGATCCGCGAGGTGATCGAGGACGGGATCGCAAAGTTTCCCAAAGGGACGGCGCTCTATCTCCGCCCCTTCATGTGGTCGACGGATGGCTGGATGGAGCCGGCCGCGGATAGCACCAAGATCGCCATCTCGGTCGTCGACTATCCCTTGCCCGATCCGAAGCGCAGCCAGTCCTGCAGCCTCTCCAAATGGCGGCGACCCTCGCCGGACACCGCCCCCACCGATGCCAAGGCGGTCTGCCTCTACGCCCAGGCGGGGCGCGCCGCGGCCGAAGCGAAGTCGCGCGGCTTCGACGAGGCGGTCATGCTGGATCCGCTGGGTCATGTCGCCGAGTTCGCCTCGGCCAATCTCTGGATTGCCAAGGACGGCGCCGCCCATACGCCCATCCATAATGGCTGCTTCCTCAACGGCATCACGCGCCAGCGGGTGATCCAGCTTCTGCGCAAGGCGGGCATTCCCGTCCATGAGCGCGTCCTCGAGTATCGCGATCTCCAGGAGGCCGACGAGATCTTCTCGACCGGCAATTACGGCAAGGTGATGCCCTTCACCCGGATCGACGACCGCGACCTGCAGCCGGGCCCCATCTTCCGCCGAGCCCGCGAGCTCTATTGGGACTTCGCCCATGGCGGATAGCGGCCACTCAGGCGAGGCAAGTCCGAAGGGCTAAATTCCTAGGCAACGACGGGACTAGGCCGCGCTCAGATCCTCGCCGGCCAGCGCCTTGTCGATCAGCGCGGCGGTTTCGCCCAGGCCGTAAAGCGCGATGAAGGAGCCCATGCGCGGGCCGGTCGCCTGGCCGAGCAGAATTTCGTAGAGGGCCTGGAACCAGGCCCTGAGATCGGCGAAGGCGTGACGCTTGCCCACGGCATAGACCCGGTCCTGGATCTCGTCGGGCGAAGCCCCCGCCGGCAGGGTCGTGAGTTCCGCCCGGAGATCGGCCAGCGCCTGGCGCTCGACCTCGCCGGGCGCGCGGTAGCGCTTCGCCGGCTTCACGAAATCGCGGCAATAGGCGAGGGCATAGCCCACCAGCCGGTCGAGCAGCGGCTGGTTTGCCGGTGTGGCCTCCGGCACGTAGCGGCTGATATAGCCCCAGAGCGCCGCCTTATCCTTGGCATGGGCGACGCTCGCGAGGTTCAGCAGGATCCCGAAGCCGATGGGCAGCCCCCCTTTCGGCGGATGGCCGTCATGGATGTGCCAGACGGGATTCTCGAGCCGCTGCGCCTCGTTCTCCTCGGGATATTTGTCGAGGAAGGTCAGGTAGTCGTCCACCGCCCGCGGAATGACGTCGAAATAGAGCCGTTTCGCCGCGCGCGGCTTCTGATACATGAAGAGGGACAGGCTCTCCGGCGGGGCATAGGCCAGCCACTCGTCGACGCTGAGGCCGTTGCCCTTGGATTTGGAGATCTTCTGGCCCTTCTCGTCGAGGAAGAGCTCGTAGTTGAAGCCGTCGGGCGGGCGGCTGCCGAGGACGCGGCAGATCTTGTTGCCGAGTTCGACGGAGGGGATGAGATCCTTGCCCGACATCTCGTAGTCGACGCCGAGGGCGTGCCAGCGCATGGCCCAGTCGGGCTTCCATTGCAGCTTGCACTTCCCCCCGGTGACGGGCAGCTCGGTCAGGGTCTCGTCCTCGTCGCGGAAGACGATGGTGCCGGCATTCTCGCGCACCTCCAGGATCGGCACCTGGAGGACGCGGCCGGTCTTCGGCGAGATCGGAAGGAATGGGCTGTAGCTCTGCTGCCGCTCTTCCCTGAGGCTCGGCAGCATGACCTCCATGATCGCGTCGTAATGGCCGAGCACGTCGAGCAGCCCCCGATCGAAGCGCCCGCTCATATACCAGTCGGTCGAGCTCTGGAACTCGTAGTCGAATCCGAATCCGTCGAGGAAGCGGCGCAGCATCGCATTGTTGTGATGGCCGAAGCTCTCATACTTGCCGAAGGGATCGGGGATGCGGGTGAGTGGTTGCCCCAGATGCTCGCGCAGCATCGCCGGGTTCGGCACGTTGTCGGGAACCTTGCGCAGCCCGTCCATGTCGTCGGAGAAGGCGAAGAGCTTCGTCGGCAGGTCCGACATCCTCCGGAAGGCCTGGCGCACCATGGTCGTGCGGACAACCTCGCCGAAGGTGCCGATATGGGGCAGGCCGGAAGGGCCATAGCCGGACTCGAACAGGACATAGCCCTTGGTCGGCGGGGCGTCCTTGACGCGCTGGACCAGCTTGCGCGCCTCCTCGAAGGGCCAGGCACGCGCCGCCAAAGCGTAGTTCCGTTCGTCGTCCATCATCTATGCCTTCACTGCCGAAGCCGCGGGAACCTATGGGCCGCAGCGGCTTCCGTCAACCGATGGTCGCATGAAACGGGGGCGATGGCTCCTGCGATGAATAGCGGATAGAGTTGGCACCGACCCATGAGAACCAAGTGATGAGTGCCAGTACCGGAGCGGTCCGGCTTCCCGATGCGCCCGTGCTGGTGGCGGGCTTCGCAGGCGCAGCCTGGCTCGACACCACCGGCGAGGTGCTGCTGCTGACGCCGCAGGATGCCGCGCGGCGCCTGGCGCGCACGCGCCCGATCCTCTGCCACGGTCCGGCGACCGCCCGGCGCCTGGGAATCGAGCGCTTCGCCGGCTTCGACCTGCTGGAGCTCTTCGCCTTCGTGCGCCCGGCACGATTTTGCATTCCGACGCCGCGCGGACTCGCCGAGGCGCTGGGACTTCCGCTACCCCGCGGGCTCGAGGACGAGGCCGTCGCCCTGCACCAGGTAGCGTCGGGCCTCCTGGCGGAGCTTCAGGCGACGACGCCGGATCCCCGCCTCTCCCGCATCGCCTGGACCATGGCCAAGGGCAATTGGCCCTGGGGGCCGGCGGTGATCGCTGCGCTCGGGCTCGAGGATGCCGGCGGTCATGGCAGCGGCCTCGATATCTGGCAGAAGCTTGCCGAGTGGCAGGACTATGCCCCGCCGCCTCCGCCCGGCAGCGAGCCGGTGGAGCCCGCCGAGGCACGAAGGCGGCTGGCCGACCTCCTCGGCGAGGGCGCCGAGGCGCGGCCGCAGCAGGCCGACTATGCCTCCGCCGTGGCCGCGGCCTTCGCGCCCCGGCTGCGCGAGGGGGAGCCGCAATTCATCCTGGCGGAGGCGGGAACCGGTGTCGGCAAGACCCTCGGCTATATCGCGCCCGCGAGCCTCTGGGCCGAGCGCAATGACGGGACGGTGTGGATCAGCACCTATACCCGCAACCTGCAGCATCAGATCGATGGCGAGCTCGACCGGCTCTACCCGACCCGCATCCGCAAGGCGGAGAAGACCGTCATCCGCAAGGGCCGCGAGAATTATCTCTGTCTGCTGAACTACGAGGAGGCGGTGCGCGCGCTGCAGATGCGGCCCGCTGATGCAACCGCGCTGGGGCTGGTGGCGCGCTGGGCGCTCGCGACCCGCGACGGCGACATCGCCGGCGGCGATTTCCCCGGCTGGCTCGTAGACCTGATCGGCCGGGGACGCAGCCTCGGCCTCGCCGACCGGCGCGGGGAATGCATCTACTCCGCCTGCGATCACTACCGGCGCTGCTTCATCGAGCGCAGCATCCGCCGCGGCCGGCGCGCCAGCATCGTCATCGCCAATCACGCGCTGACCATGATCCAGGCGGCCCGCGCCGGCGACACCGAGGGCGAGCTGCCGCTGCGCTATGTCTTCGACGAGGGCCATCACCTCTTCGATGCGGCCGATGGCGCCTTCGCCGGGCATCTGAGCGGCCAGGAGGCCGCGGAGCTGCGCCGCTGGCTGATCGGCGCCGAGGCCGGGCGGATGCGGGGGTTGAGGCGCCGGGTCGAGGATCTGGTCGCGGGCGACTCGCTCGCCGGCGAGGCGCTGCAGGCAATCATGGAAGCGGCGCGCGCGCTTCCTGGCGATGGGTGGCTGAGGCGCATCGCCGAGGGTACGCCGACCGGGCCGACGGAGCGCTTCCTGGTCGATGTCCGCGCCCTGGTGCGGGCCCGGGCCAAGGAAAGCGACAGCCCCCACGGGCTCGAGGCCGATTGCGTGGCCCCACCTTCGGGGCTGCTGGAGCAGGCGCGGATCCTGGGCCTCGCCTTCGATGCCCTGCTGCGCCCCATGCGCGCGCTCGCGCACCGCCTGGCGGCGCGGCTGACCGACGAGGCCGAGACCCTCGACACCCCCACCCGCCAGCGCATAGAGGCGGTGACCCGCGGGCTCAAGCGCCGGGGGGAGATGGAGCTGGCCGGCTGGCGCGAGATGCTGGCGGGCCTCGGCCGGCCGACCCCGCCGGAGCATGTCGACTGGTTCGCGATCCCGCGAATCGATGGCCGCGACATCGATATCGGCTTCTACCGTCATTGGGTCGACCCCACGATCCCGTTCATATCCACACTCGCGGTCCCGGCTCATGGCATGGTGGTGACATCCGCCACGCTCACCGACGGGCGCGGCGAGGAGGCGGTGGACTGGGCAGGTGCCGAGGCCCGCACGGGTGCGCGCCATCTGCCGAGCGCGATGCGGGCGCGGGTGCCCTCGCCCTTCGATTATCCGGAGGTGACGCGGGTCTTCATCATCACGGATATCGACAAGCGCGATCCCGACCAGGTGGCCGCCGCCTATCGCGCGCTGTTCCTGGCTTCGGGCGGGGGCGGGCTCGGCATCTTCACCGCCGTGGATCGGCTTCGCGCGGTGCACCGGCGCATCGCGGCCGATCTGGATGCCGCCGGCCTTCCGCTCCT
>Ga0126378_10000937_pt1 | contig 21640 bp, 17 predicted proteins | sample PanSoiMetPlot_23_FD_92587 | JGI IMG/M metagenome (GOLD analysis project Ga0126378, IMG submission 92587) | Tropical forest soil microbial communities from Panama - MetaG Plot_23 | ecosystem: Environmental > Terrestrial > Soil > Tropical forest > Bulk soil | place: Panama | collected 2016-02-17
CCAAGCATCGGGTGGATTCACAACTCCCCGAACGAGACTCTGCCGCTAAGAGTGGCTTAACCATTCCGGCCTATTCTGTGGCGGGGTGGCCATCCAACTGAGTAAACATCATGGCGGTTGAAATCACTGACATTGCCACGCATGGCGCTAAACTTAAGCGGAGCGCGCAGGATCGCCGCAACCGCCAGCGAACGAAGGTGTCCTGGCGCGCGCGTCTCACGACCGCGCGTGGCAATTTCAGTTGCCGCGTGCTCGATATCTCGCCAAGCGGTGCATTAGTGCGTGTGATTGCGGCGATCGGAGAGAGCGAGGCCGTCACGCTTTGCTTCGATGATTCCGAGAGCATCGATGGAGTCGTCGCGTGGTCCCAAAACCCTTATATCGGCATCCGCTTCGCGAAGCTCTATAAACGAGACGGCATCCTGGACGCCGCATCCGCGCATAGCGGCGGTCTATCCGATCAGCCGTCAACAGAGACTTCTCGTGAGATACAGGCTAGTGTCATTAACACCCCACAGTACGCTCCGGCGCGGTCGGCGCCACGCGAGGAGGCCAGACAAGTCGCGAGTGCCATCGATCCCGCATTGAGGCCTCTAACCTCGCGATCCGACAAAAGCCGCGTTAGCGCGGTTGCTCGGCAAATTCAGGCTGACGTCATGGAGCGCATCGACGTCGAGCAGGCGACCCGCATGAGCCGCGAGACACTCGCAAAGGAGCTCGAGCCGCTAGTGGGCGAGATCATCACGGAGCGGGCGCTTAATCTCAATACGCCCGAACGCGCCGCCGTCATTCGGTGCCTGGTCGACGACATGGTGGGGTTCGGTCCGCTGGAGCCGCTGCTCGCCGACGAGACCATCAACGACATCCTCGTGGATGGTGCCTTGTCTGTTTACGTCGAGCGCGCGGGGAAGCTCGAGTCGACCGACGTGCACTTCACCGACAACCAGCACGTGATGAACGTGGCGACCCGCATCGTGACCCAGGTCGGGCGGCGGGTCGACGAAGCGACGCCGCTGGTAGACGCGCGGCTCCCCGACGGCAGCCGCGTCAACGTGATCATCCCGCCCCTCGCCATCGACGGGCCGATGATCTCGATCCGGAAATTCACCAAGCGGGCGATCACGCTCGCCAAGATGGCGGAGCAGGGCAACATCTCGCCGGCGATGGCGACAGTCCTCTCCATCGCCGCCCAGGCGCGGCTCAACATCCTGGTCTCCGGCGGCACCGGCTCGGGCAAGACCACGCTGTTGAACGCACTCTCGCAGATGATCGACCCCAACGAGCGGATCATCACCATCGAGGACGCGGCGGAGCTGCAGCTGCAGCAGCCGCGCGTTGGCCGGCTCGAGACCCGCGTGCCCAATCTCGAGGGCAAGGGCGCTGTCACGATTCGCGACCTCTTCCGCAACGCGCTCCGCATGCGACCGGACCGCATCATCGTCGGCGAGATCCGGGGCGCTGAGGCCATGGACATGCTGCAGGCCATGAACAGCGGCCACGATGGCTCGCTCGGCACCGTCCACGCGAGCGGGCCCCGTGAGGCGCTGACCCGGCTCGAGAACCTGATCGACATGAGCGGCGTGACCTTGCCGACGCGCGCGGCGCGCGCCCAGATCGCCACCGCCATCGACATGATCGTCCAGGTGAGCCGCATGTCCGACGGCAGGCGCCGCGTCACCCATATCATGGAAGTGGTGGGCATCGATGGTGACGTCATCACCACCCAGAACCTCTTCACCTACGAGTTCGAGCGCCTGACCGGCGATGGCCAGCTCAAGGGCCGGTTCGTGCCCTCGCAGCTTTCGCCGCATTTCCTGCCCAAGGCCGAGTACGTCGGCCTCGGGCGCGAACTTGTTTGCGCCATGAATGCTGAGAGCACGTGATCGCTATTAGCGTGCACACCCACGAGTGTTCACAGGCTTAATCGCGACTACGAATTCGACCAACAGTCGCGGGCCGTGGTCAGCTCCCGCAGCCGCACGGTAACTCGGACTGATCGTACCACCTTGATCGGCCGCGACGACCCTGGCGGGGCTGACGCGGCAAGGGGCGGCACCCGTTTCCGGTCATCGACTGCGGGGAAGCTAAGACATTCTTAACTGGCGAGCGCCCATGATGCGGCGCGGGCAGAACGCCTTGCAAGGCAGCGGGCGAAGGGGGCCTTTATCTGGATGATAAGGCTCCCTTTTCTTGTCTCCTAATTCACTCTAACGACTGTCGCAGTTCGCATCAAAACCGGAGCCAGAGCCCGAGGTTGATGGCGACACAGAGGTTGCCGGAGGAGGATCCCGCTCGAGCCAGCACGCTATTGTCGCGCGATCCTGCGTACCGCGGATCCCTCGAGCCGCAGATTTGCGAGATCGAGTTTGCGACAGCGGAGGGCACCTCCACTAGCGCGACGCCACGTTCGTTAGACAGCGCCGGGCCTTACAAGGGTCATGGCTGAGGCGTAGTTGTTTCCGGGAACTTCATCGCACCCAGAATCACGTTCACGGTTTGGCCATTTGCGGACAGTGGAAAGCAGCAGCTTTCATATTCCCGATAGGCCTTCTTCTCTACCCAATAGGCTTTGCCAGCGCGAAGTATCGGGGTACGATCGGTGACAACCGAGCCCGCCGACTGCTTGAGTTGAGCGGCCACATACGGTTCAAATAAACCAGTCAGCCTCTAGCCTGACTGCGCAGGTCACGAAGCTTTAGAGGCTCTTGCCGCGACACCGCGTGTCGTCCCGTTGTGACACCGAAGTCATTGGAATCCCGGGGCTGTGAGAAGCGCAATAGCCGTCGGCGCCCTATAATTAAGCCAAGCGCTCCAATGGAGGTGGCAATGCTGCGCTCCGTGATGGTGGTGGGAGTGATCGCGCTCTCCTGTGTGGCGATAGCGCAGCCGGCCGAGGCACAGTCGCCGCGGCCGAAGGGCTTCAACGGGACCGACGTCAACCTTAGCTTCAACGTCGGCCGCGGGCTCGAGCGCTTCGAGAGTCCCGCCGTCGAGCGGCGCGAGGAGCTCTTCGAGCACCGCCGGTTCTTCAACCGAAACCACTTCTTCATCTTCGGTGCCGTTCCATATTACACGACCAACTATCCCGCCTATTACCCCTCTGCCCCCGTGGGTCCACCGGAAGGATCAGGCACGGCCCCGCCTTCGTCCCCGACGCAAGTCGCAGACCTACCGCCTTGTCGCGAGACCACCGCCGGTGTCGTCATCATCCGCGGCACGGGATGCGCGCACAGCAAGCCCTGATGAAGAGAGATTGCTAACTGCTGGCAAGGCTTTTGCGCCGCCCTCACCGGCGTGGCCTTTCTTGCGCAGTGATGCCGACTTCGGCAAAGTCGTCCGAGGCCTGGGGACAATGGGCCGAGTGGGGATAGTTCTTTGCCAACTCACACCGCTGCCTCGGTAGCCCGATCTCCATGTGGCGATATCTCGTCAAAGCCGCGATCTCGGCGGTTCTGATCTGGCTTCTGGTCCGCAATCGCGACCTCGGCGGGCTCGCAAGCGAAGTACTCGCGGTCAACCCGCTGCCTCTTACCGTCGCAGCGGTGGTTCTCTTCGCCCTGTTGCTGCCACAAGCGCTCCGTTGGTCAGCCGTGCTGGAGGCCATGGGCCATCCCAGATGCCTGCGGATCAGCCTGCCCCTTACCATGATCGGGCTGTTCTTTAGCCAGACGCTGCCGACCAGCATCGGCGGAGACGGCATGCGCGCTTGGGAGCTACACCGTGACGGGCTCGCGCTGTCGAGCGCGGTCTCGAGTGTTCTGATCGACCGGGCCGCTGGCCTTGCGGGCATCTGTCTGTTGGTGACCGCAACCTTTCCGCTGCTGCTGGGTCTCGTGCCGGATCCCGCCGTGGAAACTGGCGTAGCGCTGCTCCTGGTCGCGGGGTACGGCGGCATCGCGGTCGCCATGCTGTTCGACCAGCTGCCCTATCGGCTCTGGCGATTCCGGGTCGTACGGGGCGTGGCCGGACTCTCGACCCAGCTGCGGGCCGTCCTCCTCACACCTCGACCCGCGCTCATCGCACTCGGCACCAGCCTGGTCTACCAGGTCGGGACCGTCGGCGCGGTCGTTGCGTTGGCGCGCGGGCTTCGCATTCCCGTCGATCTCACGGCGTGCCTGGTAATCGTACCGATTGCCAATCTGGCGACCGTGCTGCCGATCTCGATCTCCGGTTGGGGCGTGCGGGAGGGTGCCTTCGTGGCGGGCTTCAGCCTCGTCGGCGTTGCCGCCTCGGATGCGATTGCACTCTCGGTGCTGTTCGGCCTCCTCACCATGCTGGTCGGGGTCGCTGGCGGCCTCGTATGGCTCGCTCGGTATGGCCGACGCTCGCGCGCGGATGACGGAAGCTGAAGGACGCCGAGTCTCGAGCTAATGCCGTTGCCCCCCGACAGCAAGCTTGCGGGCTGACGCGCCCCTGCTCTGACTCAGGCTCCGCCCTCACTGGCGGAGCTTTTTCTTGAGGCTAGACTCGACTCAAGATTAGTGCCGGACGATTCAACTGAAAGCTACTCCGTCCATTGGGGCGGCCGGTAAAGCTGGTTCATGCGACGCAAACGGCGAGAGAGCACGCGCATTACAGTCCCAGCAAAAGTTGGCTTCTCGGCGATGAGAGAAAAGAATCGCGTTTCCTCGACTTTCACTACTTCAGACACGGTAAGAGCATATACCATCGCCGTTCTCGGCATATTGCTGCCTTCGACCATTGCCATTTCGCCGACAATGCCACCCGCAATCGCATCCTCATAGACGATACTGCCGCTCCTGATCCTAAGCGTGCCGTTCTTCACGATATACATGCAGTCCGCAACGTCGCCTTCTTTGAAAAGTATCTCGCCTTTTCTTACGACGACCGACGGATCATCTCGCACAAGATCCAAGACGTCGGGATTGCCCCAGCGCTCGACGACGACCCCCTCTGGTTCTTCGACAGGAATATCCGATGGATTCTCGGAGGGTTTCGCGGGCTTTGACTGCTTCTGACTCGAGATACCACGATGCCCAGGTTTCTCAAGCATCGCATGATCCTCGTTAGTTATTTGCGATCCGCTGGCGCTCTGTCGCCTTTTGTCCGCAGAGCCGGCCGCCTCCGCGACCGAAGGCTGCGCCCTTGCGGGAAGGCACAGGCCAGTGGTCGGTCCACCAGCCGGTCGCGGTCCAAACATAGCTCTTGATTAGAACGTGGCCATACTCCCGAGCCACAGGCCACTGTTAACTCACGGGTGTATTAGCCGTTAGGAGGAAGACCGTAGCGCAAAAACCATTAGGTAGCACGCGCTCCGTTTCTGACCTTCGGCTCGGCTGGCCAAAACGCTCTTAGTTTCATCCGACTAGCCGAGCCCCGCTCACCAAAGGGCACCGCCCAAACAGGAAGCCTTACCCTCCTTTGGAGAGTTTAACGTAGTTGACTGCATCCGCGAGCGCTTTGGCGAACCGATCAGGTGCGCTCGCCTGCGATTTGGTTCGTGATCAGTCACGCGAGCGATTGGTTTGAGTTGCTGCTAGCGGTTGGGATCCGGTGCTTGCGCGTCATACCGGCTTGTTCCGGCCGCGCGCCCGCTGCACCTGCTCGGCGATCCAGGCGTAGGTCTTCTCGAGACCTTTCTTGAGCGGCTCGCTGGGGCGCCAGCGGAGTTTCTCCTGGATGAGCTTGTTGTCGGAGTTGCGGGCGCGCACGCCGAGGGGACCGGGGATGTGGCGGATCGAGAGAGTCTTGCCAGCGATCGCCATGATGAGCTCGGCGAGGCCGTTGATGGTCACCATCTCCTCCGAGCCGATATTGACCGGGCCGGTGAAGGCCGAGCGCGCAAGCCGCGTCGTCCCCTCAAGACAGTCGTCGATATAGAGAAAAGACCGGGTCTGCTTGCCGTCGCCCCAGATCTCGATCTCGCCGCCCGCGGGCGCCTCGGCAACCTTACGGCAGAGCGCCGCCGGCGCCTTCTCCTTGCCGTTGTTCCACGAGCCCAGGGGCCCGAAGATATTGTGATAGCGCGCGACGCGCACTTCCATGCCCTTGTTGCGATGGAAGGCGAGGTACAGCCGCTCGCTGAACAGCTTCTCCCAACCGTACTCGCTGTCGGGCGCCGCCGGATAAGCCGTATCCTCGGCGGTCTTGGGGTTGTCGGGGTCGAGCTGGTTGTACTCGGGATACATACAGGCGGAGGAGGAGTAGAAGATGCGGCGCACGTTCCGGCACCAGCAGGTCTCCAGCATGTTGAGATTGATCTGCGCGGAATTGTGCATGATGTCGGCGTCGTTCTCGCCGGTGAAGACGTAGCCGGCGCCGCCCATGTCGGCCGCGAGCTGGTAGACTTCGTCGAAGCGCCGGTCGACCACGCGGTCGCAGACGGCGTGGTCGCGCAGGTCGCCGATCACGAAGTCGTCGGCGTCGGTCGCCGAGAACTCCGGAAACTTGAGGTCGACGCCGCGCACGAAGAATCCGTCGTGCTTTAGGCGGCTAACGAGGTGGCTCCCGATGAAGCCGCCCGCTCCGCACACCAATGCCGATTTCACTCCTCTACTCCTCAGGTTCCCCCACCTTATGGATTAGCCCGTTGGGCTTATACCACAGAGTGCAAGAGGCGCTGATCTTAGCGTCGTTTAGATTAATGGAATTCTTATTTCATGAAAGCGTTGCGCCTCGGGTCGTGCTAGGCGAATGGGACGCCCAGGCAATTTGCGACAAGACGGGGCTTTCCAGCCATGCATTCACACCAACGGCCTAAGGCTTGAAAGGTTAAGAAGGGTTTCTCCGACGGTGAAGGATCTCGCGAGATGAAAACGGCCCACGTTCATCCATGCACGACGGTGATACTCGGCTCCCTTATCCCCCCTCGAGCTTCGGGATGAAGAAGATCTCCGAGCCCGGCTTCACCGTCTGGTAATAGCCGACGTCCTCGTGGATCTCGCCGTCGATGGCGACGGTGGTCTCGTGCTCGAGGTGGTCCGCGAGGCCGGGGTGGAGGCGGTCGAGCGCCTTGAGGACGCCGCGCAGGTTCCTGGCCTCGACCGAGAACTCCTGGACGCCGCCGGTGTAGCGGCGGCTCAGGCCGCCCGTCAGAACCACCCGTGCGGGCGCAGGCATGGCCTTACGCCGTGCCGTCCATCGCGGCCAGCACCTTGCGCGGCGACATCGGGAGTTCCGTGAGGCGCTTGCCCGTCGCGCGCTCGATCGCGTTCGCGATCGCCGCCATCGGCGGGCAGATGTTGACCTCGGCGACACCCTTGGCGCCGTAGGGATGCGCGGGGTTCGGCACCTCCACGATCACGGTCTCAATCATCGGCAGGTCCGAGGCCACGGGGATGCGGTAGTCGAGGAAGCCCGGGTTCTCCATCCGGCCCTTCCCGTCGTAGACATACTCCTCGTTGAGCGCCCACCCGATCCCTTGCACGACGCCGCCCTGGATCTGGCCCTCGACGTAGTCCCGGTGGATGGCGCGGCCCACGTCCTGGGCCGCGACGAACCGCAGTACCGTCACCTTGCCGGTCTCGGGATCCACCTCGACGTCGCAGAATTGCGTCGCGAAGCCCGGTGCCACCGCGCCGGGGTTGACGCCGGCGGCGGCACCGATGGGCCCGCCGGTCGCCGCCTTCTTGGCCGCAATCTCCTTGAGCGAGAGCGGCTTGAAGTCGCCGACATTGGTGCTGGCGGGCTTGGCGTGGCCGTCTTGCCAGGTGACGCCCTCGACGTCGACGTCCCAGATCATCGCAGCGCGCTTGCAGAGCTCGGTGATCACCTTCTTGCTAGCCTCGATCACCGCGATCCCCGTCGCGAAAGTAACGCGCGAGCCGCCGGTCAGGTGTGTGTAGCCCACCGACGCGGTGTCGGCGACGATTGGCCGGACCTGGGCGTAGTCGACGCCCAGCGTCTCCGCGCACATGATCGCCATGGAGGCGCGGGAGCCGCCGATGTCCGGGCTCCCCGTCGCGCAGACGACGGTGCCGTCGTCGTTGATGTGCACGGTGGCGCTCGACTCGCCGCCGCCATTGAACCAATAGCCCGACGCGACGCCGCGGCCCTGGTTCTTCTTGAGCGGCGCCTTCCAGGCGGGGTGCCTCAAAAGCGCCTCGATCGTCTCGGCATAGCCGTTGTGGGCGAGCTTCGGCCCATAGACCATCTGGGTCCCCGACCGCGCCGCGTTCTTGAGCCTGAGCTCCAGCGGGTCCATGCGGAGCTTCTGGGCCAATGCGTCGATCACGCTCTCGACCGCGAAGGCCGAGATCGGCGAGCCCGGCGCGCGATAAGCAGCGGACTTCGGCCGGTTGCAGACGACGTCATAGCCGACGGTGCGCGCGTTCGGGATGTCGTAGGGCGCGAACGCGCACATGCAGGCGTTCATGACGGGCGAGCCCGGGAAGGCGCCGGCCTGGAACTTGAAGAGCCCGTCGGCGGCGACGATCTTGCCGTCGCGCTTGACGCCGATCTTCACGGTCATGGACGAGCCGGAGGTCGGGCCCGTCGCCTTGAACACCTCCTCGCGGCTCATCATCATCTTCACGGGATGGCCGGATTTCTTCGCGAGCAGCGCCGCTACCGGCTCCAGGTAGATCACGGTCTTGCCACCGAAGCCGCCGCCGATCTCCGCGGGATAGGCGCGAAGGTCGCCCAGCTTGAGGCCCAGGAGCTTCGCCGTATAGGCCCGCACCACGAAGTGGCCCTGGCTCGAGCTCCAAATCTCGCCCTGGCCGTCGGCGTCGAAGCGGACGACGCAGCCGTGCGGCTCGATATAGGCCTGGTGCACGGGCGCGGTCTTGAAGGACATCTCCACGATCTCGTGGGATTCGGCGAAGCCTTTCTCGATGTCGCCGATCTTGAACTCGATGCGTTTCGAGATGTTCGAGGGCTTGGGCGGCGGCTCGACGCCACGAGTGATGAGATCGGGGAAGAGCAGGGGTGCCTCGGGCTTCATGGCCTCGTCGACGTCGATCACGTGCGCCCGCACCTCGTAATCGACCCTGATGAGCGCCAGCGCCTCGTCGGCGACCGACTTGGATATCGCGGCGACGGCCGCGACCGCATGACCCTCATAGAGCGCCTGCTCGCGCGCCATCACGTTGCGCGTCATGTGCCAGTAATTAACCGCGACCCGCTCGGGCCCCAAGTATTCGAAACTCTGCTCCGGGAAGTCCGCCGAGGTCACCACCGCCTTGACTCCCGGCAGCGCCAGCGCCTTCGAGGTGTCGATCGAGCGGATGCGCGCATGGGCATGCGGCGAGCGCAGGATCCGGCCATGGAGCATGCCGGGCATCGCGAGGTCCGCGCCATACTGCGCGACGCCCGTCACCTTCGGCACGCCATCCGGCCTGATAGGGCTTGTCCCCACCCACTTGAAGGGCATCACCTTGTCCTTGGGGATGACGTCGTCCATGAGCTTTCCTCGCGCGTTTTGCCGGGCTCGGGTTTATCGGGTGCTAAGGGTCGCGCGGGTGGCTACCGAATGCAAGCGGTGGGGAAGGGCCTATGGTGACGTGGGCCCAATGCAGATTCGGAGCGCTCTTGACGGGACCGATGGTTGTTGATCCCTTTGCGAAAACGGAACATCGGGGAGGAAGCCATGCTGAAAATACGCCGTCTCGTGCCGCTGGCCATGCTGACGGCGGTCTTGGCTCATGGCGCGCCGTCGCCCGCCCAGACCATCATCGATGAATGGTCGAGCGTCAAAGCGCCGCCACCGCCCGAGCTCAAGGCGGCGCCGGTCGATCCAAAGACCACGGCGCTCCTGGTGATGGATCTCCTCAAGCAGACCTGCAACGTGGATCGACGGCCCCGGTGCGTCGCATCGCTTGCCAAGATAGCCGAACTGGTCTCCGCGGCGCGCGCCAACGGTGCGACGGTGATCTACACCACCCTGCCCAATATCCCGATCGTGGACACCGTGCCCGCAGTGGCGCCTAAGGGCGACGAGCCCGTGGTGGCCGCCTACGTCGACAAGTTCATCCTTGGCGATAAGGATACCGGCCTCGAGAAGATGCTCAGGGACAAAGGCATCACCACGGTCATTACCGTCGGGACGGCGGCGCATGGCGCGGTGCTCTACACCTCGAGCGCGGCGGCGCTGCGTGGCTTCAACGTGATCGTGCCGGTGGACGGCATGTCGGGCGATGGCCAGAACACTTATATCGAGCAATATGTGGCGTTCAACCTGACGAGCGCACCGGTGCTCTCGGCCAAGATAACGCTGACGCGGATCGATATGATCAAGTTCTGAAGTCGGCGCGAGTCCAACCCGCATCGATCGCAGCCGCCGTTCGGCGAAGGAGGAACGCATGGGCGAGAAAACGGATCACAGCACAGGGGCCTCAGCGCTGCTCGGACGTCGGCAGCTCCTAGCGGCCTCCGGTGCGCTCGGTGCGCTGGCAGTGCCCGCAACGGCGCGGGCGCAGGCGGCCGACTGCGTCGAGGACACGCTCGACCGGATCAAGCGCACGGGCACGTTCAACCTCGGCGCCCGCGAGGCGACCCCGCCCTATGGCTATAAGGACGCCCAGGGCAACTACGTCGGCTTCGCGACCGACATCGCCGCGGCGATCCACGCCAATGTCCAGAAGGAGCTCGGCGCCACCATCGCGCTCAATTACATCCCCGTCACCAGCCAGACGCGCATCCCTCTGCTGCAGAACGGCACCATCGACATGGAGGCGGGCGCCACCGTGGTGACCCAGGCGCGGCTCAAGGTGGTCGACTTCACGGTGGCGGATTTCCTCACTTCGACCGAGGTGATCGTGGGCGCGTCCTCGCCGATCCAGGCGCTCCAGGATCTCGCGGGGAAGCGCGTGGGCGTGCCACAGGGCGGGCTTGAGGAGGCGATGTACCGCGGGCTCAATCAGAGCGGCCGGCTCAAGTCGCCCCTGACGACGGTGGGCTTCCCCGACCATCCCCAGGGCTTCACCGCGTTGGGCACCGGCACGATCGATGCCTATAGCTCCGATGGCCCGATCCTCTTCGGCCTCAAGGACAAGGCGCCCGATCCGGCCGGCTGGCGGGTCTTCGATCCCGGCGTCAACAGCTTCCTCCAGGCCTTCCCGGTCCGGCCGGGGAGCTCGAAGTTCAAGCGCGTGGCGGACCTCACGATCGTGGCCATGTTCGCGAGCGGCGAATGGGGAACGCTCTACGACAAGTATTTCGGTCCGCAGGGCGTCTCGCCGTTCCCGATGACCGACGCCATCAAGGCGCTCGCCCTCATCAACGCCTGGCCCGCGCAGTAGGGTCCGCGCTGGATCAACCTCGGTGCGCCCTTCGACACGCACCCTTCGGGTGCACGCTCAGGGTGACGCGAGGAAGGTGGATGCCACTAAGGAAATTGCCTCATCCTGAGCGCGCTCGCGCCAGCGAGTGTGTCGAAGGACGCACGATGCCAATGCAAGCGATATCCGCTCTAGCCTGCCGATGACCTACGACTGGTCCGTGCTGTGGCGCGCGCCTTACGGCGAGCTGGTGGCGGGCGCGGTGCTGACCACGCTGGAGCTCGCGCTGATCTCGTGGGCCTTCGCGCTGCTCATTGGCATGGGAAGCGGCATCGCGCGGGGCTCCCCGCATCGCGCCGTACGTCTCGTCGCGACAGCTCACGTCGAGATCTTCCGCAACGTGCCGCTGCTGGTGCAGCTCTTCTTCATCTACTACGTGTTCCCGCGCTTCCTGCCGGAGGCGGTGCGGCGGCCGCTGTTCTCGCTTGGCTGGGAGACCGTGAGCGCGGTGATCACACTCTCTCTCTACACTTCCGCCAAGATCTCCGAGCACGTCCGCGCCGGCCTCAATGCCGTCGGGCTCCAGGTCCAGTGGGCCGCGCTCTCGACGGGCCTCACCTGGTGGCAGGCGCAGTCCTACGTGGTGGTGCCGCTGCTGCTGCGGCTCATCGTGCCAAGCCTCACCTCGGAGTTCGTCACGGTGTTCAAGAGCTCCTCGCTCGCCATGACCGTGGGCGTGGTCGAGACCTCCTATCTCACGCAGCAGATCGGTGCCGAGACCTTCCATTGGGTCGAGGCCAACACCTTCGGCACGGCGGTCTATCTCGGCTGTGCCTGGGCCGTCGCGGCGGTGATGGCGCTCGTCGAGCAGCGGACGCGCGTCCACGGGCTCATCGGGCGCGGAGCAGGCTGATGTCGGTCCTGCTCGAGAATATCGGCCCGCTCGCCCTCACGTTCCTCCGCTACAACATCGCGATGACCGTGAGCGCGATCGCCATCGCCCTGCCGGTCGCGTGCCTCTTCGCGGTCGGGCGGCTGTCGCGCTTCCCGCTCGTCCATCTCCCGGTGACCGCCTATGTGAACCTGCTCCGCAGCAGCCCGCTGCTGATGATCATGTTCTGGGCCTACTACACCGGGCCGATGCTGACCGGCCATCCCAACTCGGCTTACCTCTCGGCGCTCCTGGCGCTTGCGGCCTTCGAGGTCGCCTATTTCACCGAGATCATCCGGACGGGCCTGCAGTCGATCGCGATCGATCAGCGGAGCGCGGGCCTTGCGACCGGGCTCACCTCTCCGCAGGTGACGCGCCTCGTCGTGCTGCCGCAGGCGCTGATGCGCATGCTGCCGTCGCTGCTGACGCAATCCATCATCGCCTTCCAGGATTCGACCATTGCCAGCGTGATCGGCGTCTCCGACGTGCTGCAGTCCGTCACCATCATCAACGCGCGCGACCAGCGCCCGATCGAGCTCTACACCGCGCTCGCCCTCGGCTATTTCCTGGTCTGTTATCTCTCGAGCCGGTGGGTGCGCCGGCTGGAGGTGGTGATCCTGCACCGGCTCTCGGGGGCGAGAGAATGAAGCGAAGCAGGATCAGACCCGATTCAACTCTTCTTCGCGGCATAGGTGTAGCGGAACGTGCAGCAGGACGCACCTTGCATGATCGTCTGCTTGCGCACGAGCGAGATGTTGGGATCGTAGCCCTGACAAAAGGTGCCGTCTCGATTGCAGGAGAGAAGGTGTCCGATCTTGCCGAGGCCCATCTCTTTGTAGGTTTCGGCATAGCGGCAGCGCGTGATGTCAAAATCGAATTTCTCGTCGCTGGCCTCCAGCACCTTCATCTCGAGCGCGCCATCGGCGGTCCAGAGATCATAGAGCTTGATGAAATCGGCCATGGAGGTGATGCCACCGGGGGCGCGCTTGGCGAATACCTTGCCCTCAGCGATCGCAGCCTTGCGGATCGCGGCATCGAGAATGGCCGACGCCTTCTCCTCGCCGACCGCGGCCACCATCTCGTCGAAGATCGGCCCGATGACCTCAGCCTGCAGCCGGCGCTTCGTGAGCGTGGGAATGTCCGCCATGTGACCATCCTTCCAGTGAGTCGGTTTCGCGAGCGCCTCAGCGGCGCGCCTTCGCACCGGCTGGCTTCAGCGCCTTAATTCCCAGAAGCCGCGTCGCATTTCCGCCGAGGATCTTGGCCTTGTCCGTCCGCGAGATCCTGCGTGCGCTCGTGACGTGCCCGACGGGGTCGGGCGTCGCCATGTCGAAGGGGTAGTCGCTGCCCAGCAGCACATGGTCGGCGCCCCATTGCCGCACGAGGTACTCGAGCTGGTGGTCGGTGAAGACGATAGTGTCGAAGTAGAGCTTCCTGAGATAGCGGGTGGGCCGCTTCTCGATCTCGCGGCGGAGGTCGCTGCGGGCACGGTGGGCGTGGTCCATGCGGCCGGAATAGGCCGGCAGGAAGCCGCCGCCGTGCGCCACCACCAGCTTGAGTCGCGGATAAGCCTCGAGCACGCCACCAAAGATCAGGTGGCTCACGGCAACGGTGGAGGCGAGGGGGTTGCCGATCACGTTGATGAAATAATGGTCCGCGAGCCGGCCGCCGTCGGTGTAGCCGCTCGGATGCATGAAGACGACCACGCCGAGTTCCTCCGCCTTGGCGAAGAACGGGCGGAAGCGCGCGCTCGAGAGTTCCTCGCGCGCGACGTCCGTGCAGATCTCGACGCCGCGGAGGCCCAGCTCCCTCACCATTCGCTCCAGCTCCGTGACCGCGAGCTCCGGCGCCTGGAGCGGCACAGTGCCCATGCCCACGAACCGATCCGGATGCGCCGCCACCATGCCCGCGATGTTGTTGTTGCAGAGCCGCGCCGCTGCGCGGCCGAGCTCGGGATCGGTCCAGTAGTAATACTGCGAGGGCGCCGGCGAGACCGCCTGCATGTCGATGCCCCACCGGTCCATCTCCTTGAGGCGCGCCTCCACCGAGGTGATCTTGGTCCGGATCGCCTCGGCCTGCTGCCGGTTCACCTCGCGCGTGGCCTGGTTGGCGAAGCGGAAGAGCGGGTCGCTCTCGGGCCGGTAGAAGGGCCTCACGAGATCGTCCGCCGCGGTGGTCAGCACGTGGCAGTGGATATCGACCGTGATGCCCGCCGTGCCGCCGCGGCGCTTCGCGTTCAGGGTATGCGCGCGGGCGCGGGCCGGAGCACAGGTGTAGAGCATCCTCAATGTCTTCCGGTTTCTTTGAGGCGCCGGCACGCCTGCCAGACCTTGAGGGGTGTCGCGGGCATGTCGAGGGCGGCGCCGGCGTCGCCAGGAATCGCGTCGACGATCGCGTTCATTACCGCCGCCAGTGCGCCGGTAGTCCCGGCCTCGCCGGTGCCCTTGACGCCGAGCGGGTTGGTTGTGCACCGCGTCGGATGCTCCGCGGTCGCAATCTCCGGCAGGTTGTCGGCCCTCGGCATCGCATAGTCCATGAATGTGCCCGCGAGCAGTTGACCGCTCGTGTCATACACGGCGTCCTCCAACAGCGTCTGTCCCACGCCTTGCGCAACGCCGCCATGGATCTGACCCTCCACGATGGTGTGATTGAGCACGGTACCGCAGTCGTCGACGGCGGAATAGCGCGCGAGCTCCACCGCACCAGTATCGGGATCGATCTCGACCTCCGCGATGTGGCAGCCGTTCGGGAAGGAGTGCACGACCTCAACGCCGGTTTGGCTGTCGAGGCTCTGCTTCCGGGCGATCTCAAACAGCGACACACGCCTGTCCGTGCCCGCGATCTCGAAGTGGCCGCCGGCATAGACGAGATCGCTCGCCGACGCCTCCAGCATCTCCGCGGCGATGCCCTGCGCGCTCTCGATGACCTCCGCGACCACGCGAGCGATCGCCACGCCCGAGGTCATCGCGCCCCGCGAGGCCACCGTGCCCGATCCGGGCACACCCAGCCGCGTATCGCCCTCCTGCACCGTCACCCGCTCGACGGGAATGCCCAGCCGCTCCGCCGCGAGCTTCCGGAACACGGTGCGGTGACCTTGCCCGTTCGACTGCGCGCCCAGGGCGACCGTCACGGTACCGTCGCCGGAGAACCGGATCGCCGCGGACTCGTTCGGCTGGCCGCCGGCATGCTCGAGGAAGCAGGAGATGCCGAGTCCGCGCAGCCTTCCCGCCGACCGCGAGCGGGCCCGGCGCCCGGCGAAACCCTCGGTGTCCGCCAGCGACAGGGCCTTGTCGAAGAGCCCCGCGAAGTCGCCGCTGTCGAAGGTGGCGCCGAGCGGCGTCGCGTAGGGCAGCATTGCCGGCGGGATGAAATTGCGCCGCCGGAGCTCCAGTCGGTCGATGCCCGTCACGCGCGCGGCGGCATCGACGAGGCGCTCGAGCGCATAGTTCGCCTCGGGCCGCCCCGCGCCGCGATAGGGGCCGACCGGCACGGTATGGGTGAAGACGCAGCGCATGCGCACCGCGATCCTGGGGATGTGATAAACGCAGGGCAGGCAGCGTGCGAAGTTCGAGGTCGCGATGAAGGCGCCCATCGGCCCGTGGTAGGCACCGAGGTTCGCGAGCCCATCCACCCGAAGCGCCAGGAAGCAGCCGCCGCCGTCGAGCGCGAGTTCCATATCCATGTGGGTGTCGCGGGCCTGGTTGTCGCTCAGAAACGCTTCCGCGCGGCTGGGGAGCCAGCGCACCGGCCGGCGCAGAAGGCGCGCGGCAACGAGGATCGCCAGGTATTCCGGGTAGGCCGGCGATTTCATGCCGAAGCCGCCGCCGACATCGCCGGTGACGACGCGCACGCGCTCGCGGGTTAGGCCGAGGATCCCCGCGAGGTTCTCGCGGAGCGGCGTCACGCCTTGCGAGCCCACGTGGAGGGTCAGGAGATCGGCGTCGGGATCGTACTCAGCGAGCGTCGCGCGCGGTTCCATGGATGCGACGACCACGCGCTGGTTCACGAGTGAGACGCGCGCGACATGCGCCGCCTTCGAGAAGATCGCCTCGATCTCGCGCGCGTTCGTCTGTTGATCGTCGGCGGGCGCCACCCAATCCAAGGCGAGATTGCCGGATGCCTCCGGCCAGACCTGGGGCGCACCGGGCTTGACCGCGGCCCGCGCGTCGACAACCGCCGGCAGCTCCTCGTAGTCGACCGAGACCAGCTCAGCCGCATCGAGCGCCTGCGCCTGGCTCTCGGCGACCACGAGCGCCACGGGATCGCCGACGTGGCGGACGTGGGTGCCGGCAAGCGCGGGGCGCGCCGGCCCGACCAGCGCCGCGCCACCGCGGCCCTTCTGCGGCGGCGGCCGAGAAATGTTGCGGATGCCAGCCGCCTCCATATCGGCGCTCGTCAGCAGCGCGAGGACGCCGGGCGCGCGCCGCGCCGCCTCCACGTCGACCGAGCGAATGCGGGCACTCGCGTGGGGCGAGCGCACGAACGTGGCGACGGAGAGGCGCGGCAGCCGGATGTCGCCGACGTATCGCCCTTGCCCCATGAGCAACGCCGCGTCCTCCACGCGGCCGGAGAAGGGTTGATCAGGTGCGCTCAAGATGACTCTCCGCCAGTCGGAACCTCCGAGGTGGCACGCCGTTCCCGCGCGGGGCGCGGTGCCTGTGTCTACCACGACCCGGCCGGCACTGAAGATAACGATGTCGTCGGCGATGTCGAAGGCAAGAAGGACGAGCAAGCGTGGCGGTGCTCTTTTAGCGGGTCGGGCGCGGTTGACCTGCTATCTTATCAAATGATAAAAGCGCGAGAATTCCCGCAAGCGGGTGCGTACGCGCAAGGAGCGCTCGATGAAGCTCGGCTACTTCACCATGCCGCTGCATCCGCCGACGCGCAACTACACGGAGACCCTGAAGGAAGACCGCGAGGCGATCATCCTCGCGGACGAGCTCGGCTACGCGGAGGCGTTCGTCGGCGAGCACGTGACGGACCGCGCGGAGACCATCACCTCCTGCCTCGCCTTCATCGCGAGCCTGATCGACGTGACCAAGCGGATCAAGCTCGGCAGCGGCACCGTGAACCTGCCGAACGCGCATCCCGCCGCCGTGGCGGCGCAGGTCTCGATGATCGATCACCTGCTCGAGGGGCGCTTCCTGTTCGGCATCAGCCCCGGGGGGTTGCGCTCTGACGCCGAGGCTTTCGGCAATCTCGACAGCGACCGCACCGCCATGTTCGTCGAGGCGATCGACATGGTGCTGAAGCTGTGGTCGAACGAGCCGCCCTATCGGCTCGAGGGCAAGTTCTGGCAGGTCACCACGGAGCGCACGCTCGACCTCGAGATCGGCCAAGGCGCGATCCTGAAGCCTTACCAGAAGCCGCATCCGCCCATCGTCGTGACGGCGGTGGCACCTTTCTCGAAGGGCGTCACCGCCGCGGCCGAGCGCGGCTGGACGCCGATCTCCGCCAATTTCCTGCAGCCGCCTTTGGTCGCCTCGCACTGGCCGAAATACGAGGAGGGCTGCAGGAACGCGGGCCGCGTTGCCGACCGGCGCGACTGGCGCGTCGCCAAGAGCGTGTTCGTGGCGGACGACGAGGCGACCGCACGCCGCTATGCCAAGGCGGAGGGTAGTCCCTACCGGTTCTACTATCGCAACCTCATGCGCAAGCTCATCGGCAATGGCCGGCCGGAGCTCTTCAAGCACGACCGCGCCATGGCAGATGCCGCCATCACCCTCGATTACGTGGTGGACGCGCTGGTGGTCTGCGGCACGGTCGACAGCGTGGTGGATCAGCTCCTAGCTTTCCGCGAGACCGTCGGCGATTTCGGTACGCTGCTCTATGCAGGCCACGACTGGGCCGACGCTAAGCTCGGCCGCCGCTCCATGGAGCTGATGGCGTACGAGGTGATGCCGCGCATCAATAAGGCGATCGGCGTGTCGGCGGCGGCGGAGTAGCCGCCCGGGACGCGGCGCGCGGCGGTCGCCCCGCCATTGACGCTTGCGCGGCGATCACTTATCGATCGGGCGTTTTCTTCGCGCATCACGCGCTTTCCGGAGTTCGCCGATTGCCCGCTGCCAAGCGACGTTTAGCGCCGGCGCCGAGACTCAAGCCTAAGCCGCGTCCTGGGCGCCGGCTCGCGGCGGCCGACCGCGAGCAGGAGATCCTCGCGGGCGCTATCCGGTATTTCGCCGAGGTGGGTTTCAGCGGGCAGACGCGGCAGCTCGCCGAGCGCCTCGGCATCACCCAGCCGCTGCTCTACCGCTATTTCCCGACCAAGCGACATCTGATCGAGCGGGTCTTCGCCGAAGTCTTCCTGAAGCGCGTCGATCCCGGCTGGGACGCGTTGATCCACGACCGCTCGCGGTCGCTGGAGGACCGGTTGCTGGAGTTCTACCAGCGCTACTCGCGCGCGACCTATACCTACGAGTGGATCCGCATCTACATGTTCTCGGCGCTGATGGGGAACAGCATCAACCGCCGCTACATCAAGATCGTGGAGGAGCGCATCCTGAAACCGATCTGCGCCGAATTCCGCCACGCCTGCGGCCTGCCGGATCCCGACGCGATGGCGATCACCGAGCTCGAGCTCGAGCACGTCTGGGTGATGCACGGCGGCCTCTTCTATTACGCCGTGCGCAAATACATCTACCACAGCCGCGTCGGCGGCGATTTTACCGCCATCGTCCGGCGCTCCGTTGCGGCCATGATCGAGGGCATCCGAGCGATCGGCCTCGCCGGCGGAGCCACGCGATGAAGGTCGGCGTCGTTGGCGTCGGCATCATGGGCTCGGCAATCGCGGGTAATCTCTTGAAGAAGGGCGCGGAGGTCGTCGGCTACGACATCGATGGCAAGCGCGTCGCCGATCTCGCCGCGGCCGGCGGTACGCCGGCTCACTCCGCGAGCGAGGCCGCCGATCACGTGGAAACCATTCTCACCTGCCTGCCCAGCGTCGAGGCGCTCGCGGCCACCGTCGACGGCATCCTGGAGAGGAGGCGCCCGAGCCTGGTCGTCGTGGAGCTCAGCACGCTTCCGATTGAGGTCAAGGTCGAGGCCCGAGACCGGCTCGCGGCGTCGGGGATCGCCATGCTCGACTCTCCGCTCAGCGGCACCGGCGCCCAGGCCGTGACCGGCGATCTCGCGGTCTACGCCTCGGGTGAGCGCGCCGCCTATGACCGCGCGGTGCCGGTCTTCGAGAAATTCGCGAGGGTCTCGCACTACCTCGGCGCCTTCGGCAACGGCAGCAAGATGAAGTTCGTCGCCAACCTGCTGGTCGCGATCCACAACGTCGCCAGTGCCGAGGCGATGGTACTAGGCATCAAGTCCGGCCTCGATCCCGCCGATGTCGCGCGGATGATCGCCAGCGGCGCCGGCACATCGAGGGTGTTCGAGCTGCGTGCGCCGCTGATGGTGAAGTGCGATTACGCGCCGCCGACCATGAAGATCGATATCTGGCAGAAGGACATGGCCGTCATCGCGGCTTACGCCGCGAGCCTCGGCGTCACTACGCCGCTCTTCAGCGCGAGCATTCCCGTCTACAACGCCGCGCAGACCGAAGGCCACGGCGCCGAAGACACCGCCGCCGTCTGCGCGGTGCTGGAGCGGATGGCGGGGCTCAATCGCTAGAGCACGAACTCGTAGATACGCGAGGGCCCGTCCGCACTTCCGAGATCGCGAGTGAAGCAGACGTGGCGCCAAGGCTCTCGTTCTTCGCATTTTTGACCTGGAGCGGACGCACTGCTCCTAAGCAATGCGTTGACGAGCGTCAGATATTGGCGGCGCAGCGGCCGCCCGTTCAACCGTGCCAGGATTCCGACAGCTTCGCCGCAATCAGGAACGCGTCCGTCTCGGGATTGGGGCTCGTCGGGTTCAACGGCGCAACCCAATCGTGGTTGGCGCCGAACGAGGCCATGGCCTGTATCAGCTGCCCAAAGCCGCCAAAGTTGACGCCGCCCGAGGCCACTGTATGCGGCCACCATAAGTTTGGGCCCGACGTCGAAGGGCTGGTCGCACCCGTCGGTTGGCTCGAGCCAGTCGTGCCGCTGCTCGCAATCACGGGACTGGTGGTGGTGCCAGGCAGCGTGAACTCGCCAACCTTGGTAGCCCAGCGGCCGGATTCGTTTGAGATCGTCGTCCCCTGGGTCCAGGCGTACTCGTTGAAGACCCAGAACGTGGAGGCGCCGCTCGGATCAGGGACGACCGAGCTGAAGTCGCCCCAGCGATTATCCCCAGTGCCGAAGCTGCGGATGTACGGAGCGGCCCCGCCGGCCAGCAATCTCGGCGTTTCCAGCGTCCACGTGCTGCTCGACGCGTTGTATTTGTACGCTTCGTAATAGGCGCTGGCGTAATTATTCGGCCCGCTCGCCGAGAATCCGATGGCGAAATCGCCGTTGGCATCGACGCTGATCGACGGATAGTAGGTCCGAACCCCTGAACCGATGCTGGCGCCGCTCACGTCGCCCTGATTGGTCAAAGTCAGATTCGAGGAATTGCCGGCGTTGATCTGGAACCAGTGCGCAGTCGTGTTCCCGGCATTGGCGGGATCATAGCTCGATGTCGGAATGATGGTGGTCGCCGCATACAAGTAGCCGTTGCGGAACACCGCGCTGTAGACCCGATCGTCGTCGGCATCGATGGTACTCGTTGTTCCCTTCTGGGGCGCAGTAAAGCTCGCGAATTGGCTGGCCGCATCGATGTTGCCGAGATTGATCTGCTGGTAGTTGAACGTGAAGCCGCCGGAACCGTTCGGCGTCACTCCGACTACATTGAGCACCTGCCCCTGCGAGTTGCTCGCGCCGTTATAGGAGACCAGGTAGGTGCCCGACGGCGTGGCAAAGCTGCCGGTCCCGGGCAGCATCTGCGCCGGCATCAGCGTGAAGAGCTCGCTCGATCCGGCTGCGGTCGCGCCCGACAGCACCGATGGGTCGTAGATGCTTGCTCTTCCGCTGGCGGTCGCATCGAGGCCGGCAGCGCCGGTGACGATGGCGTTTTCCGCGATCGTCCACAGCCGGCTGCCTTGGTAATTGCCGGTCGCGTGATCGAACAGGTTTGCCGTGATGTAGATGTTGCCGCTGCCGTCAACGGAAAGGCCGGGAAAATCGGCCCAGCAATCGGCGCCATTGCCGGTGATGATGTCGGAGTTGATCGACGTGTAGGACCACGTGAGTGGTGCCCCCGTATCCGGGCTGGAGACCGCGATCAGGATGTTCGAGCGATTTGTGTCGTTGAAGATTCCACCGGCGTCGGATTGCTGCAGGGCAACGACGATGAAGCGGTTGGTGTATGGGTCGTAGATCACCTTCGGATCGAACGGCCCGGACTGATTCGGGTCGTTGAAATTCGTCAGCACCAGCGAACCCAACCCCGCCGCGAAGAAGTTATCCAGGGATTCGTTGTTCGAGCCGCCGAAGAGGTTCAGCGTTGCCCCCGCCTTGGTGAACGCCTCCAGCACGCCGTTTGTGGCGGTGATGACCGTGTTGAGACCGACCGCCGCATTCGGATCGGGCGGGATCATGTAGAAGCCATTATTGTCGGCGCCCAC
>Ga0126378_10000938_pt1 | contig 21636 bp, 19 predicted proteins | sample PanSoiMetPlot_23_FD_92587 | JGI IMG/M metagenome (GOLD analysis project Ga0126378, IMG submission 92587) | Tropical forest soil microbial communities from Panama - MetaG Plot_23 | ecosystem: Environmental > Terrestrial > Soil > Tropical forest > Bulk soil | place: Panama | collected 2016-02-17
CTTTGCAAAAGCGGGCAGAAAGACCGAGTACTGCAAGCCGAACAAGCTAAGCACGCTTAACAGGAGCAGGCTCGAGCGGATGGCCCGGTCGTGCATCGCAAAGTGAAAGCCCTGAACAAAGTTCTGGAACGGCGATCCTTCATGCGCCTTCGGTTCGGTCTTGCTGATCCGCATGGCCGCCAGCGCCCCGATAACAGCCAGAAAGCTCAATCCGTTCAGCAGGAAGCACCAGCCCTCGCTATTCCTCACGTGATATCTATCAAGCAGTGCAATCGCCGCGCCTGCAACCGCCGGACCCACAACACGCGCGCCATTGAACATCGAAGAATTCAGCGCGATGGCGTTCGGCAAGTCTTCTTTTCCCACCATCTGAACCAGAAATGCCTGCCGAATGGGGACGTCGAAAGCGTTTACGATGCCCACCAAAAACGCAATTCCGATCAGCTCGTATTGATTGATGACGTTGCTTAGAGCCAGCGCGGCAAGAATAAACGCGAGAATCATCGACATGGTCTGCGTCCAGATCACTCCGCGGTGGCGGTCGTAGCGGTCGCCCAAGTATCCGCCGAGAGAGGAAAGAAACAGCATGGGCACCTGGCTCGCAAATCCAAAAACGCCCAGCAAGGCCGCGGAGCCCGTCAGCTTGTAGACGAGCCACAGCTGCGCGGTCGTCTGCATCCACGTCCCGATTAACGAAATGAGTTGCCCGGCGATGAACAGCTGAAAATTGCGATGTTTCAGAGCGCGAAAACGCGTGGACAGCGCGGGAATGATCTTCCTCCACTCGTTCGATGCGGCAAATCCGAACTAGTCACGATGCCGCGAACGAGTAGAGATTGTCAACGCGGTGTCTGAAAGTGCAGAGAGCCGTATTGGCTGATGCAGATGTCTTGAGCTAAAGACTGAGGACTGTAGACTTCTTCGTTTACTCGTTGGGTGGATCCGGCGCGCCGACGTGCATGTGGCTCAGGTCACGCAGCATGGCTTTGTCTTCTTCGCTCATTCCACGGGTAAAGTTCGGATCATTCAGGTGCTGGTTGCGCGCTGATTCCGGCATGTTCTGCAGAACGCCCAATCGCTGCCGGATCGCTCTTTGCTTCGGGGGAGACATCTGCTGCCATTTGGGGAGAACGTCATTCCTGATATGGCTTTGCTGCTCGGTAGTCAATTTCCTCCAGTTCTGCGCGGCCTCCCGCATTTCTTGCTGTTTTTGCGGAGGCAGTTTCCTGAATTGGTCGTAGCTCCGTTTTTGTTCCGGGCTTAAGTCCTGATACCGCCGCGGAGCTGATTGCGTGCTCGTCGCATTCGGTGGACGATTCGGATTGAAATTCGGCTGGCGACCAGATTCACCAGCTAGATTGGAGGGACGATTTCCTTCATTGCGTGGGCCAGCTGATTCGTTCGGCCGATTTGCCGGAGCGTTGTAGCTAGGCCGATTGCCATTGGGTCGGCCACTTTGGGCTCGCGGTCCCTCTTGACGCCGCCCTTGTCCCTGCGCTGGCCGCGACGCCTGCCTTTGCTGTTGCTGCGGAGGCCGATTCGCATTTTTATTTTGCGCCAAGCATGGCAGTGCCATCCCCGCGCTCAATGCTAGCGCGATCAATAGCCACCCGAATTGGAGTCTCAGTTTCATGCCACCTTGCATCTAGTTCTGCTGCTGTCCGCCATCATCAACTTGTACCGGCTGGGGCAATTCCGTCAGCACATCAAAATTCGAAAGCACGTCGTAATTCTCCAGCACCGGAATATCATCCTGCGCAACTTGAGGCGCATTGACAGGGGATCGCGTCCCAATCCAGATCGATGCCAGCAACAGCATGGACGCTGCAAACGCCACGCGTGGCGACGGCGTCAGCCATGCCCACCAACTTTGCTTGGGCGGTTCCGCGGCCACGCGCGCATGGACCCGCAAATCAAACGCCGGTGAAGGCTCGATGACCGGAAGCTCGTCCAGCAAGCCACTCACCGCGCGAAATTCATTCACGCGCATGCGGCACGCCGGGCACGCAGCGAGGTGCTTCTCCACCTCCAGCCGCTCCGCTTCCTTCAGGCGGCCGTCCACGTAGCCCAAAATTTTGTTTTCCATCCGACTGCAACTCATGACTTTTTCCCTTCCTGGCCCAACTTCAACTGCTCAGGGGAGACCGGTCTAAAGACCGGCAACTACAACTTACTTCCCCTGCTGCGCCACGAGGGGGGCTAGTTCAACCCGTAGCGTTTCGTATGCCCGGAAGAGCAGCGATTTCAGCGCGCTCTCCGAACATTGCAAAATCTTCGAAATCTCTCCGTAATCCAGCTCCTGATACTTGTGCAGCAGCACGGCGGCTCTTTGCTTCTCAGGCAACTTTTCAATCGCGTGCCGGATCATCTTGCGCCGCGTCTCTTCCACCAGGTGCTGCTCGATGTTCGGGTGCTTCTCGGCAACGTCCAGCTTTTTTTCCTCTCCGTCATCTGCGACAACCGTCACCGGCGCATCGAGTGAGATTTCCATCCGCTGATAGCGGTTGTCCCGCACCGAATTTAACGCCAAGTTTGTCGCGATCCGGAAAAGCCAGGTGGTGAACTTCGCGCTGGGCACATAATCTTCTCTTGCGCGATACACCCGCAAAAAAACTTCCTGGGCCAAATCTTCCGCCTGCTCCCGGTTCCGCACCATCCGGTACAGGAAATTCACTAAGGGAGTCCGGTAGCGATGCAGGAGTAAGGTGAACGACTGCTCGTCGCCCGCCTTCACGTCCAGCATCAGTTGGACGTCCGACCTGGCCATAGCCGCCACACTGTATCAAACCCAGGGGGTCTCAGAAAGTTGCGATTGTATACGCTCTCAAAGCGTTGGTAGGACAAGCTTTATCTGAGCAATTTATGAAGCGTTTAAGTTGGCTCAGGCAAAGCTCAAACGTGAAATAAGCGCTGCATTATCAACAAGCTAGCGACACCGACGAATACCAGTAAGGCCATTCGCCAATTCGGTTCCCGGTTCACCTCCGGCAGCAAGTCAGTCGCCGCCACGTAGACGGTCACGCCGCCGGACAGCGGTAGCGCATACTTCAACTGCCCTTGCAAGGCGGTCGTCGCCACTACCCCAAGCAGGGTTGCCGCTCCTAGTAACCCGGCGCCCAGAATCGCGTTGCGCTTCCCACGGCCGCTCGCCAACGCCACAGACGCAATCGTGAACCCTTCCGGCAGCTTGTGCAGGAAGATGGCCACAAAAAGCGCCACGCCGAGCCACGTCGAAACCAGAAATCCAGCTGCAATCGCCACGCCGTCGAAAAACGTGTGAATCGTCAACCCAAGCAGTACCGTCTTCCCGGCGCGACCGCCGCTGAACTCTTCGGGATGCGTTTCTTCACCGAAATGAAAATGCGGGGCGATGGTGTGCTCAAACAAATGCACAATAAAGAATCCAATCAGCACGAACAGCAGCGCGCTCTCACCGGAAAGCCGCACCGACTCGGGGATCACTTCCACAAACGCTACGGCCAGCATGTAGCCGGCACCCAGCGCCACAAAATATTGCAAGAATTGTCGCGGCCAATCCTTGCGTACTACGAAGTACCCGCCGAGCAGATTGCCCGCAGCCGCTACTAGCCCCAGCCCCGCCGCGAGCGCTGCTCGAAATGCGAAATCTTGAACCATCATCCACTGTGCCTGAACAAAATCACATCGCCTTCCTGGACCGGGTACTCCTTGCCTTCCAGCCGCACTTGAGCCTTCTCCTTGGCGGCTGCGATGCTTCCTGCCGCCAACAAATCGTTCCAGCGCACCACTTCTGCACGTATGAAGCCGCGTTCGATGTCGCTGTGAATCACTCCCGCTGCTTTCACAGCGTGATCCCCCTTGCGAATCGTCCATGCGCGCACTTCCGGCTCACCCGCGGTGAAAAACTGAATCAATCCGAGCAAATCATACGTCGCTCGAATCAGCCGGTTCAGCCCCGGCTCCTTCAATCCATATGAAGCAAGTAGCTCCGCCGCTTCTTTCTCTTCCATTTCAGCTAGTTCCGCTTCCAAGCGCCCGCAAACCGCCACCACCGCCGCATTGCGTCGCCCTTGCAGCGCGCTCAATTTGAGCCGCTCCACCGCCGTGTCAAGCTTGTCTGCTTCCTCGTCTCCCAGGTTCAGAACGTACAGCACCGGCCGCGCCGACAAAAACAAGAATCCTCCAATCGATTTGCGCTCTTCCGTGGTCAACTCCAGTTCGCGCAGCGGCTTTTCGGCTTCGATTTGAGCTTTGCATTTTTCCAGCGCCGTTTTCTCAACTTCCAGCGCCGGATCGCGCTTCTTCTTCAAATCCTTCTCCACGCGCTCGAGCCGCCGCACAATCTGGTCGTGGTCGGAAAGCATCAGCTCCAAATCCAAATTCGTCGCATCGCGCAGCGGGTCGATGCTCCCCTCCGAATGAGGCACGCTTGGATCCTCGAACACGCGAATCACGTGCGCAATCACGTCCACTTCGCGCAGTTGTGCCAGTGCCTCGCGCATGCGTTCCTTATGCATACCGCCCAAATCCACGTAGTTCACGGTGGCGTAAGTAATTTTCTTCGGGTTATAGAGCTTTGCCAGTTCCAGCAGCCGCGGCTCCGGTACTTTCGCGACGCCCACGTGCGTTGCAGACGCCGCGCCCTTCCCTTCGACGTGCGCCTTCGTCAAAATCCGGAATAGCGTCGTCTTCCCAACCTGTGGTAGCCCAATAATTCCCGCTTGCACTCGCTCCCTTTCATCTAACTATTTTTCGTTCAAACAAACTGCTCATGCTAACACACACTTCTTGTTGGGGCTTCCGAAGCGGATCGTTGGAAGAGCCTACTGCTTCTTGTCTCTGTACCACAAATTGCTAATCTATGTGTCCCGTTTCCAGATGGGGGCTTCAGTGACCACAGAATACGAACTACCGCCGTTTGATTTGCGTCTGGCCATGGACACGCTCGCGAAGGACCCGCTGCTTGCGCCGTTGATAAAGGAAACGCGGGAATTTCGCGTTGAGCGCGGTGATACCGAGAGCCCTTACGAAGTCCTCGTGGAAGCCATCACCCATCAATCCATTTCCGGCAAAGCGGCAGGCACAATCTTTGGGCGCGTGAAAGCGCTTGGGTCCAATGGTCGCATTCCTGCGCCGCGCGAAATGCTAAAGCTTCGCAAGCCGGCTCTACGCAAGGCGGGCCTGTCCGGGGCAAAAATCCTAGCGATGAAAGACCTTGCGAAAAAGACCATCGACGGAGTCGTCCCAACACTCGAAGAAGCGCACAAACTCTCCGACGAAGAGCTGGTCAAGCGCCTCGTCTCTGTCCGCGGGATTGGCACGTGGACCGTTGAAATGTTTCTCATCTTCCGCCTTGGCCGCCCCGACGTTCTCCCGATTGACGACCTCGGCGTGAGAAAGGGCTGGGCCATTACTTATGGGAAGAAGCATATGCCCAAGCCCAAAGAACTGCTTGCCTTCGGCGAACGCTGGCGACCGTACCGCACTGTCGCCTCTTGGTACATGTGGCGCGCCTGCCAGCGCGCCGGAAACGCGGCCCTTCGAAAAATACGTCCCGCCAAAGTCCACAAGACAAAACCTAGGACGCGCTAAAGCGCGCCCCTACAGTCCCTACAGCTCGCGCGCCATTAGATACATGGCGGCGATTCCGGCTAGGAGGACACCGCTCTCGAGTGAAACAGAAATTCGGTGTAGCCGACTGAACTCTGCGAGTAATGGGCTATCTGCCGCGGTTGCCTGAATCGAGCCCATTTGCGCGCGAAGCGCCGCCATTCTCGGGCTCACGGTTAGCTGCGAGACGGCCGTCAGCACAATCATCAGCACGACGCACAGCGCCGCCGGCGCGACGAAGCTGGCAAACGTCTTTGTTCGTAGCAAGCGAGCCGCCAACATGACCAATCCACAAACGATTCCCCCGATATGCATCACGCCAAGCGCGTAGCCGACCATCGCGCCTGCCTGGTCCCGGCTCCCCAGTATGCGGAATGCACCCGGCGCAACCACAAGGCTCAGGAACACGTCGCTCCCAAGCCACAGGCTCAGGCATAGAAACTCGACGGTACGAAGTAAGGTAGTCATGCGCAGATTTTAGCTAGAATGGGTTTTTACGCGGAAATAAAGTTTGGACGCGAAAGAACTCCCCGCGAGAGATAGGAATGGTGGGCGACAAAGGACTTGAACCTTTGACCTCTCCCGTGTGAGGGGAGCGCTCTAACCAACTGAGCTAGTCGCCCAATGATGCAGCCGGAACGCTCGCAGCAACATCTATTTGTAGCAGGAAGGGACCAGGTTTTCAATTTGAAAGCGTAACCGCGACGCGGTTCACACATGCCGACTGACACCTCTCAAGTCGTCTCGCAGCTCCAGCGCTCCATTGCGCGCGCTATTTTCGGCAAGGAAGAGGCCATCCAACTCGCGCTCGTCACGCTGCTCGCGCGCGGCCACTTGCTGATCGAAGACGTTCCCGGCGTGGGCAAGACGACGCTGGCGCAGGCGCTCGCCAAATCATTTCATTGCAGTTTCCAGCGCATTCAATTCACTTCGGATTTGCTGCCCAGCGACGTGCTCGGGGTTAGCGTCTACAACCCCGAGTCCCGCGAATTTGAATTCCGGCCTGGACCCATTTTTGCCAATGTGGTGCTCGCGGATGAAATCAACCGCACCACGCCGCGCACCCAATCGGCTCTCCTCGAAGCAATGAACGAAGCCCAGGTCAGCATGGACGGCAAGACGCAGTTGCTCCCGCAACCGTTTTTCGTCGTTGCCACGCAAAACCCCGTCGAGCACCACGGCACTTATCCGCTACCCGAATCGCAGCTTGACCGCTTTCTGATGCGCATCAAAATGGGCTATCCGTCCCAGGAAACGGAGCGCGAGATCTTGCGCAAACGGATCGGCGACGACCCCCTTCATTCGCTCGAGCCGGTTGCGGACCTAGCGGATGTGCTGGCCATGCAAGACGCGGTCGCGCTGGTCAAAGTCGATTCCAGCCTGCACGACTACGCATTGGAAATCGTCAATCGCACGCGCTCTACGGACCAACTCGCGCTCGGTGTCAGTCCTCGCGGCACTTTGATGTTGCAACGCGCCGCGCAAGCCCGCGCGTTCCTCGACGGCCGGGACTATTGCCTGCCTGACGATTTCAAGAAGCTTGCCGTGCCCGTTTTCGCGCATCGCGTTGTCGCCGGCTCGCGCCACGCGTCCCTGCAGAAAAAATCGGAGACTACCGAGTCCGTCCTGCGCGAGATTGTCGAATCCGTTCCCGTTCCGCTGTGAGCTGTATGTCTGCAAGCATGACAAGTTGTCATTCCGAGCGGAGCGAGGAATCTGCTTTTCGCTTGTAAGAACGAGCCATGGCCGCTATTCGCTCCACTCTTTCGCAACTCCGAGCAAAAGCCGATCATCCCGGCGTACGTGCTTTCTTTCAGTCGATGGCGGCGCTTTCCGCTGCGTTACTTCTGGCGCTTTATTCCGGTGCCGCCGCGGAGCTCGGGCAGCTTATCCTCGCCAGCACTTCTGCGCTGGTAGCGCTCGCGATCGCCGGATGGGTGGCGGTCACCCTCGTGCCGACGCTAGCTCGCCGCACGCCGCTGCGGTGGATCGGCTACAAAATCGAATACAAAATTACGCGCGAGGGCTGGATCTATCTTGCGGGACTTCTCCTTGTCGCGCTCGCTGCCCTAAACACCGGCAACAACCTTCTCTTCCTGATTTTGGCCTGCCTCATCGCGCTCGTCCTCATGTCCGGGATTGTCTCGTCGATCATTCTTTCGGGTGTGGAGATGCGGCTCGCTCTGCCCGATCATATTTTCGCGGGACAGCCGGTCCGCGCCGTGGTCGAGCTTGAAAATCAGAAACTCACTCTGCCTTCGTTCTCGCTGCGCGTCCAACGCGTGCAGGAAAAAGGGGCTGCCACGGCCGCTGCAATTTTGGAGCGACCGGTTTACTTTCCTTATCTGCCGAAACAAGATCGCGTCCAACAGACCGTTCCTCTGACCTTCCAGCGCCGCGGAGTTTACCGCCAGGATACATTTCGTATCACCACTCGTTTCCCGTTTGGATTTTTGCAAAAGTCGCGGCGCCTGGAACTGAAAACGGAAGCGCTCGTCTATCCCTCCGTCGAACCGACCTCTGAATACGTAGAGATCTTGCCAATGATTCAGGGAGCGCTGGAAAGCATCACCAAAGGACGTGGCCAGGATCTATATGCGCTACGCGACTACGTTCACACGGACAGCGCACGGCTGGTGCACTGGAAAGCTTCGGCGCGCTCCGGTTCGCTGATGGTGCGGGAATTCACGCGCGAGGAAGATGCCCGGGTTCTGCTTGTGCTGGATCCATATGCTTCAGCAAACTCGCAGCCCACGGTGAATGCGGCATCGCCACTAATCAACGACCGCTTCGAGCGCGCTGTCACTCTGTGCGCGAATCTTGCTTGGCATTTTTATCAGAGCAACTCGTTTCTGCAATTCCGCAGCGCGGGCATGGACACGCCGCTTGCTCCCGCGGAGCAGAATATTTTCTCAGTCCTCCGTCACCTCGCTCTCGTGCAGCCGTTGCCGCCCGATCCAGAGCAGAAGCTGATTGGCGAACTGGCAGCATCCCCGGACCTTTTCAAAGTCATTGTCACCAGCCAGCCACACGGCTTCTTTCCACACGCCGTGTGGAGCTCCTCTTACATTGTCTTCGTGGACGACCTAGAGTAGACGAGAACAAATCTGGCGTTTGTGGGAAAATCGCGACAACATGTTGAAAGGCCGCCAGCTCCTCACGTTTCGCAAGCAACTGCTCGGTTGGTTCCTACAATTCCGGCGTGATTTGCCGTGGCGCCGCACGGGCGACCCGTATCGCATCTGGCTTTCGGAAATCATGTTGCAGCAAACGCGCGTCGCCGCGGTGATTCCATACTACGAGCGATTTCTCTCACGGTTTCCTAATATTGAGGCGCTCGCGACCGCGCCAGAAGACGACGTATTGCGCTACTGGTCCGGACTCGGTTATTACAGCCGCGCGCGAAATTTGCAGAAGGCCGCGCAACAAATCGTTGCCGAGCACGCAGGAAAATTTCCAACGGAGCTAAGAAACGTGCTCGCGCTGCCTGGAATTGGGAATTACACCGCAGCGGCAATCCTCAGCATAGGCTTCAATAAGAAATATGCGGTGTTAGACGGCAACGTCGCCCGCGTTCTCGCACGCCTCGGCGCGGTTCGCGACGATGTGCGCGAGTCGCGGCGCTGGCGGAAGTTGCAAGAATCCGCGGACACTTATCTAGACAAAGATTCACCCGGAGACTGGAACCAAGCTTTGATGGAACTTGGCGCGACGCTTTGCACTCCAAAATCGCCACAATGCCTGCTTTGTCCGGCTATGCAGTTTTGCGAAGGGCGCAAGTTGGGAATTGCCGAGTCCCTGCCGGAAACGCGCAAGAAACGCCCGACGGTGCAGATTCGTCTCGCCGCCGCTGTCTTTGCAGATGAAAACGGCTGGACCTTTCTGCTTCCACCACCCAATCGCCGGGGAAACGCGACGCTGGCAAGCGGCGTCCCGCAGCTCGCATCGAATCTGTGGCACTTCCCGACGATTCCCGTCGACGGCAACCCTGCCGCAGAATTGCATAGTCACCTCCGCAAGCACTTCGCCCGCTCGCAAAATGGTGACTTGCACTTTCACGCGGCGGCCAAGGTTCGCCACGCGGTCACGTACCGTGTCGTAACTATCGATCCATTTCGCATCAACGTAAAAAATCTTCCCCGCATCAAAGGTGCAAAACGCGTTCCGCTGCGTGAAATCACCGTTCTTCCGGTTTCGAACCTCACCCGAAAAGTCGCGCGTGCTGCGCTGGACGCCCCACCCTGGTTCGCGCAAAAGCGCCAAGAGTGATCCTTTCGCAGTTCGCCTTTCTAGGCGCCACCACCGCTATCCCCGCCAATGCTACGATAAGAAATTCGCCATGGGCGCCACCGCTGCAACTCCAGCCGCACCCGCTCTTCCCGCCGAGCGGTTCTTTCGCGCCTCACTTTCACTCCTCATTCTGACTTCGACCGCTACTCTGGCGAGCACTGGCAAACTGGACGTGGTCACCTCATTAGTTGCGCCACTCGCCGCGCTTTACAAAGGCTACCGGTGGTGGCAAGGACGGCCCGCGGAACTCTCGCCCCGCGCGGCGACCTGGTGCGTTGCGGCGTACCTGGCTTTCTTTCCGATGGACATGCTGTTCCTTTCCCGATTTTTTGTTGGCGGATCATCGAATCCGCCCCTTTTTTCCGCGTTGCTGGCCGTCGTGCATTTCTTGATCTTTATGATGCTGATCCGCTTTTATAGTGCGGCGAGCGACCGGGATGCCCTCTTTCTCGGGATGCTGTCTTTTGCGGCAATTCTGGCGGCCGCCATTCTTACGGTCGACACGCTGTTCCTCATTTTGTTTTTTGCATTTCTAGTATTTGGAGTTTCGACATTCGTTGGAATGGAGTTGCGCCGTGGGGCAGAAGGAGCGGTCTCGTCTTCCGTCCATGCGCTGGGACAGAACCGCGGGCTGAATCGCGCGCTCAGTCTCGCCGCGCTGTCATTGGCGCTGGGCGCGATTATCCTGGGAACCGTGCTGTTTTTCTTTTTCCCGCGTGTCAACGCCGGTTACCTTGGGCGCGTAAGTTTCGGTCCTTCGCTGATGACCGGCTTCACCGAAAATGTCGAGCTCGGCCAGATCGGAGAGATCAAGAAGAACACCACTGTGGTCATGCGCGTAGAAACCGGAAAACCGATCGGCTACGATTTGCTGCGCTGGCGAGGCATCGCGTTGACCAGTTTCGACGGAAAGCGCTGGAGCTCCAGCTCCAGCTCTTTGCAAAGGCTTCAGCCAAATGGAGACGGTTGGATCGCCACGCCGGGAGCGGCGCAAAACGCGTCAGCCCCGGGAGAGACGATAAGCTACACTGTCCTTTTGGAACCGATCGCAACGGACGCGATCTTCGTGCCCGGACGCGCTCTGTCTTTGCAAGGGAACTTCACCGGGGAAGGTGCCAACTCACCTATCGCGATACGACGCAGCTATCTCCTCATGGACGCAACGGAAACCCTGAAAAACCCATTTCGCAACTTTGCCGCCGTTCGCTACACCGGGTTTTCCCGCTTGCCGGCCTCTGGCACACCTACGCTACGAGCCGCTTCGAAGATCTATCCCCAGGAAATCACGGAAACCTATCTTCAATTGCCGGAACTCGATCCGCGAATCCCGCAACTCGCCCGCGAAATCACGAAGAATTCCCAAACTCCTTTCGATATGGCCGTCCGCATCGAGAACTATCTGCGCAGCCGCTACACCTACACGCTGAATCTCACGGGGAAACCGGGCGACGACGCGCTGGCGCACTTCCTCTTCGAAACGCGCGCGGGACATTGCGAATACTTCGCTTCGGCAATGGCCATCATGTTAAGGACGCTTGGCATTCCTTCGCGTGAAGTGAACGGTTTTCTTCCCGGGGAGTACAACGATCTCGGCGGCGACTACATTGTGCGCGCGAGCGATGCGCATAGCTGGGTGGAGGTCTACTTCCCGGGTGTCGGCTGGCAGGTCTTCGATCCAACTCCGGGAGGTCCGCAAAGCGGAGGCAATTTCCTGACGCGGCTTGGCTTCTACGTGGATTGGATGGAAATCACCTGGAGCGAATGGGTGATTGGCTACGATTTCGCACGTCAATTGCAGATGGCGCAGAATCTGCAACGCAATTCGAAGAACTGGGGAGACTCCGCGCGAATGTGGTTTGAGCGCAAGCAGCGAGAAGGCAAAAGGTGGCTGAAGGCTTGGCAGTTCAAGCATGGAGCGCTGGGCTATTTGCTGCCTCTGGGCGTAGTGCTTTTGCTCGTGGGGTTGCGCTACAACGTGCCGGTGGAAGTGCTTCGGCGGCTGCGCCTGGCGTTTCAAATTCGTGCCGCAAAGTCCTTGCGCTCTGATCCACAGTTTGCTTCGAGATTGTATGGCGAATTGCTGCGTGTTCTGGCGCGACGCGGTCTGAACCGCCGCGAGACGCAGACGCCGATGGAATTCGCCGCTGATTTGAATTTGCCCCAACTCGCTCCAGCGGTGCAGGAATTCACACAGATTTACGCGCGCGCGCGATTTGGCGGTGTCCCTTGCGATACGACCCAACTCCAAAGACTGCTAGAAGAAGTTCGAGCCGTCTTGCGCACACGCCCACGCACTTCTCACTGATCCTTTACGTAAGCCCGAAAGCCAGGTCCCTGAACAAGCGCATGCTAGAATGGAGAATTGCGCCCGACATGCAACCCCGCTGCATAGTGACGCAGGGCGCATTTTACTGCCTATGACCAAGGTTGGATTTGTGAGCCTGGGATGCCCGAAGAACCTCGTGGACAGCGAGGTGATGATGGGCATTCTTGCGCGCGATGGATACGAACTGACGCCTCGCGCGGACGAAGCGGAAGTGTTGGTGGTCAACACGTGCAGTTTCATCGAAGCGGCGCAAAAAGAATCCGTGGATGCCATTCTCGAAATGGCAGAGCACAAAAAATTTGGCGCGGCGAAGAAGCTAATTGTGGCAGGCTGCCTGGTGGAGCGATACCGCGAGCAAATTCTGGAACAAGTCCCAGAAGTGGACGCGGTAGTCGGCACGGGCGAAGTGGAGCGAATTCTCGAAGCAGTCCACGGTGATTTGCGCGTTCTGCCACCGCAGCCGCCGATGTTCTTGTATCACGACTTCACGCCGCGAATCCTCACCACGCCAAAGCATGCCGCCTACATCAAGATCGCGGAAGGCTGCGATCATCCTTGCACGTTCTGCATCATCCCCGAGCTTCGAGGAACATTCAGAAGCCGCCGCTTCGAATCTGTTCTCCGCGAAGCCGAGAATCTTGCCGCTGCAGGCGCACGCGAGATCACCCTCATCGGCCAGGATACGACTTCCTACGGCGAAGATCTGGGTCTGCGTGATGGGCTAGCGCAATTGCTGGCAAAACTCGCGCATGTCCACAATCTGCTGTGGGTGCGGTTTCTCTATGCATATCCCAATCGCGTGACACAGAAATTGCTGGACACCATTGCTGCGCATCCGCGGCTCGCAAAATACATCGACATTCCGCTCCAACATGCCAGCCGGAACGTTCTGGCGCGCATGAAGCGCGGCTCGAATGGCGATGCTTTCCTGAAATTGCTGGAGCGCATGCGCGGCACGATTCCCGGCGTTTCGCTGCGAACTTCGTTCATTGTAGGTTTCCCGGGCGAGACGGAACAGGATTTCAAGGAACTTTGCGATTTTGCGAAGGCCGCGAGGCTGGACTGGTTGGGCGTGTTCGAATACTCCGACGTGGACAACGCCGAAAGCTACGCTCTGGATGAAAAAGTGGATCCCGAGACTAGGACAGACCGGCGCAATCGCCTGATGGCTATGCAGGAGAAAATCTCGCGCGAGAATTTGTGCGCAAGGTATCGAACCTCGAAAGATAAGACGTTTGTCGCACTTGTCGAAGGCCCTTCGAAGGACAATCCCATGGTTTGGGAAGCGCGGCTGGAAGGAATGGCACCGGAGATTGACGGTAGACTCTATTTAACGGACATCGAGGTGCCTGGCGGCGAAGTTGCAGAGCCGGGCGACGTGGCGCGCGTGCAAATCACTAAGTCCGACGCGTACGACCTAATTGGGCGAGTGAAGGAGATCTTGTCAAGACCTGAGAAGAGAGAAGCGGCTGCGAACCCTGCGTCTGCATCAGCGCCGCCAATGGAAAAGCTACATCGGATCGCTACAGGCGCTCCGCTGCGGGTGCTGGGGTAAGCTATACTTTCGGCCCGAAGTGAAGTCTCTCAACGAGTGAAGGCGAGCCACGAGCTGTATCTCGGGTTTTCTTAACACAGAGGACACAGAGTTCGTGGAGAAGAGGCACAGATTTTTCGCCCATGAAACACAGATGCCCAATTTGCAGAATCGAAACGGACTCGGCGGTGCACGCAGAGTTCCCTTTTTGCAGCGAGCGTTGCCGCGACCGCGACTTGGGAAATTGGGCCAGCGAGAAGTACGTCGTCTCCGAGCCGATTTTCGATGAAGATGAAGACGACTCCGCAGAAGGCGGGCGCAAAACCATCCTACTCGATCTCGACAAGCCCAATGACAGCGACTCTTAGCGCCGCGCCCGCAGCCGAAATGCCTCGCAAGAAACCGCGGCTGGCGCTGGCGATCGCCACGGTTCTGGGAATCGGCTATGCCCCTAAAGCGCCTGGGACATACGGTTCCCTTGCTGGCGTTCTCACCGCGTTCCTCTCGGCCATTTTTTTCCTGCATCCAAAATCTTTCGGTGACGTTTTTTCATTACACCCACTGGCGGACACCATTTTAAGAGGAGATTTGTTTGGTACGCGGGGACCAAACATTCACAACGTGACGCTGGCCTTTCCGCTGATTATTGCCGGGGCGCTGTTTCTCTTGTTCTCCACTCTGGGGGTATGGAGCGCGTCCCGAGTGGCGTCCTACGCGGGAGTCGAAGATCCGCAGCACGTCGTCATCGACGAAGTTGCAGGCCAGCATCTGACGCTGTTGCTCCCGCTGATTCCCATCGCCTTGCCGAACCTAACGGCGCACATGGACTTTTCCGAATACACGATTTTTTTTGCGTTGAGCCTAGCCAACTGGAAATACCTGCTGTTGGGTTTTATACTTTTTCGTGTGTTCGACATCTGGAAGCCTTGGCCCGCGCGCAGCCTCGAGAGGCTGCCTGGAGGCTGGGGCATCATTGCGGACGACTGGATGGCGGGCATCTACGCCGCGATTCTTCTGCGGGTGGCGTTGTATTTTGGCCTTCTGACGTTTCACATTGGTTGGGTATGAAATTCGGGTTTGGTTCCTCGCCAGAAAGAAACGGCATTCCCCACATTGAGAAAGTTGCGCCCGCGGCGGCGATTCCCGGCGGGGAGATGACCATTCTCGGGCGAGGATTTGTTGCGCGAGGGCAAACACGCCCGGTGGTGCGCTTCGGGGAAGCGGAAGCGAGTCTGGCCCTTTCCAGCGAGAACAGGCTCGTCGCGCGCGTGCCGGAGGGCGCGAGCGGCGGCACGGTGCAGGTCGCCTCGAACGGGCGCGAAAGCCAGCCGCATCCGGTACACATCGCGGTCCAAATTGCCGACAATTTGCATCCCGTCGCGAATCCCGCCGTCGATCATGCCGGAAACATTTTCGTCACCTTTTCTGGCCAACGCGGTCAGCGCGTTCCCGTTTCGCTGTATAAAATTACGGCCAACTATGACGTAAAGCCGTTTCTCACTACGCTTCTGAATCCCACGGGCCTGGCGCTCGATCGCGCCGGAAATCTTTTTGTGTCCTGTCGCAACGACGGAACTATTCATCGCGTCACCCCAGAAGGGCGCTCCGAAGAATGGATCGAAGGAATGGGCATCGCTACGGGCATTGCCTTTGATCGCGCGGGCAATTTGTACGTTGGAGACCGCAGCGGAACGATTTTCAAAATTAGCCCGGAGCGCGAAATTTTTGTTTTTGCCACGCTCGAGCCATCCGTCGCCGCGTACCATCTGGCGTTTCATCCAGGCGGAGACCTATACGTGTCTGGGCCGACGACTTCCAGCTTTGACCGCGTATACCGCATCACACAGGGTGGCGAAGTGAGCGTTTTCTTTCGTGGATTGGGCCGGCCGCAGGGACTGGCATTTGACCGTGACGCGAATTTGTATGTCGCCGCGTCTTACCAGGGCCGGCGCGGCATTGTGCGTATCACGCCGCAAGGGCAGGCAGATATCGCGCTCAGCGGTTCAGGACTCGTCGGCATGGCGCTGCAATCCTCGGGGCGCGCGATCCTGGCAACGATGGAGCCGGCGCCGACGCCGCGCGGCGCACTCTTCACCCTCGACTGGGATGTGCGCGGCCTGCCCCTCGCCGGATAATCAGCTGATGAAAGCAGAGATCATCGCCGTGGGTTCGGAACTGCTGACTCCGGACCGCATGGACACCAACTCGCTGTTTCTCACGGAAGAACTGAACAAGCTGGGAATCGAGGTCGTTAGAAAAACGATTGTGGGCGACAACCGCGATTTACTTGCCGAAGCGTTTCGCGATGCGCTCGACCGTGTGCCACTCATTCTGGCGAGCGGCGGACTTGGTCCCACCGAAGACGACCTGACGCGCGAGACAGTTGCTGAGCTGCTAGGCCGCAAGCTGGTCCTGAACGATGCCATCCTGCGTTACATAGAAGGCCGTTTCCGGCAACTGGGCCGGGAAATGCCCCAGGTGAACGTGCGGCAGGCAATGGTACCGGAGGGGGCGGAAGTAATGGAAAATCCCCGCGGCTCCGCGCCGGGCTTGTGGCTGGAGGACAAGGGGCGATGCATCGCGCTGCTGCCAGGGCCACCGCGCGAGCTGAAGCCGATGTACCAGGAGCAGGTACTTCCGCGGCTGGAGAAGCGGCGCTCGGGCGTCCGCATGTTTCACCGCGAACTGCGCGTTGCGGGCCTGGGCGAATCCGCACTCGAACAGCGCATCAAACCGATTTACACGCGCTACGCCGACGTGAACACTACGATCCTTGCGGCTCCGGGCGAAATTCAAGTCCATCTGCGCATGTGGACGAAAGAGGCTGGGCAAGCACAGAAAACCTTGGATGAAATCGTGCAAGCCTTTGAGCTAGCGCTGAGCGATCGGATTTTCTCGAAGGACGGCTCGTCGATGGAGGAGGTGATTGCGGGGCTGCTAACAATGAACAAGGCGACCATCTCCGCGGCGGAAAGCTGCACAGGTGGCCTGCTGGCGGAGCGCCTGACGAGCGTTGCAGGAAGTTCGTCTTATTTTCTCGGCGGAGTGGTTTGCTACAGCAATGATTTGAAAACGGCCTGGGTGAACGTACCTGCGGAGTTGATTCAATCGAAAGGCGCTGTGAGCAGCGAGGTAGCAATGGCATTGGCCGACGGGATCCGCCGCAGCGCGGGAAGCACGCTGGGAGTGGGTGTCACCGGAATTGCAGGGCCAGGGGGCGGCAGCGAAGAAAAACCGGTCGGCACCGTGCACATCGCTCTTTCGCATGCTGGCGGTGTGAAGGAGCGGGGTGTGCGATTCCCCGGCGATCGCGAAGCAATTCGCTGGCATGCTTCGCAGCTCGCGCTGGACATGGTGCGGCTGCACTTCCTCTATAACGGTGGGGAGCCGCCTGCCCAGGGCGCGAAAAGGCCCTGAGCGGTGCGCTTCTTCGTCGCGCTGGAAATTCCCACTGCGGTACGCGAAAATCTCGCTACTTTGCTCGCTTCGCTTCGCGCAATTTCCAAAGAGCCTCGTTGGGTGCGCCCGGAAAACCTACACATTACCTTGAAATTCCTGGGGGAAGTCGCCGAAGGAAAACTCGGGGCGATTCGAAGCGCTCTTAGCGAAATCCGCTCAAACCAGGAAATATCGCTGGAGTTTCGCGGCTTGGGCTTCTTTCCGAATGAGAAACACCCTCGCGTCTTCTGGGCCGGGATGGAGGCGTCTTCGAATTTGAAAATACTGGCCGCGGACATTGATGGAGCAATGCAGAAGCAAGGCATTCCGTGCGAGAAGCGGGAATTCTCGCCGCACCTTACGCTCGCGCGAATTGAGCGCCCTCGCCTGCCGGAAGCACTCAGCGCCGCTATCGCCGCGAACATGCATCGTGAGTTTGGCCCCTTGAAGACCAGCAAATTCCATTTGATTCAAAGCAAGCTCAAACCGTCCGGGGCGGAGTACACTACGCTCGCTAGTTTCCAGTTCGTCGCGGGAGCGCAGTAGACGCCGCATGATCCTTGCAACAATTCCGACAACGATGTTTGCGATCCCACTCACCGCCTATTTCCTTGGCTCAATACCGTTTGGATTGATCCTTGCGGAACTCTTTGGCGGCACGGACGTTCGAAAATCAGGCAGCGGCAATATTGGAGCGACGAACGTGGCCCGCGTCGTCGGACCCCTGGCCGGAATCCTCACGTTGATTCTGGACACCGCGAAGGGTGCTGGCGCTGTCCTGCTGGCAGAAAAACTTTCCAATGACAGCGCTACGTGGATGAGCGTTGCCGCTTTCGCTGCGTTGCTTGGTCATTGCTTCCCTGTTTGGCTGAAGTTCAAGGGCGGCAAAGGAGTCGCCACTGCTGCGGGCGTCTTTCTGGTTCTTTCCCCTCTCGCGTTCGTAGGGGCCATCGTTTTATTTTTGCTGGTCGTGATTTTTTGGCGCTATGTTTCTTTGGGCTCCGTTTCGGCCGCGGCTGCCATGCCACTACTGATTTACTTCCTGTGGGCGCCGCACCATGCGCCCCCGCTGTCGGTCACGTTGGGAGCGTTAGCCGCGGCGCTGCTCATCATCTTTAAACACCGCACAAATTTGCAGCGGCTGCTCGAAGGCGCGGAGCCAAAATTCTCATTCTCCAAAAATAAGGATGCGCAATGACGCGTATTGCCATTCTCGGAGCGGGGAGCTGGGGTACCGCACTGTCCGTGCTGCTATCCCGCGCCCGAAAGCCGCACGAAATTTCGCTTTGGGTACACAACGCCCTGCTCGCGGAGACGCTGCAAAACCATCACGAGAACAGCCCTTACATGGCAGGAGTTTCGTTGCCTCCAAATGTCCACGTGACCCACGTCGTGCCCACAGCGTTGGCAGGGGCGCAAATCGTGATTGGCGTGATGCCTTCGGTTCACGCGCGCGCAGTCTACGCGCAGGCGCTGCCGTACTTGACGCCCGAAATGGTTTTTGTGAGTGCCACGAAAGGACTGGAGCCTTCGACGCATCTGCGCATGAGCCTGGTTCTCTCGGAAGTGCTCGCAAAATCTGGAGCACTAGAACCATCCCAACGCATCGCCGTGCTTTCAGGCCCGTCGTTTGCGGCCGAAGCCGCACGCGGCGAGCCGACCGCGGTCGTTCTTGCCGCGCAAGATGCAGCGCTCGCTAGCTTGCTCCAGGAGCAACTCTCAGGGCCGTCTTTCCGGCTTTACACCAACGACGACGTGCTGGGAGTCGAGTTGGCGGGCGCTATGAAAAACGTGATGGCCATTGCGGCTGGCGTGTGCCAGGGACTGGGTCTAGGTTCGAATCCGCTCGCCGCGCTGATTACGCGCGGGCTTGCAGAAATGACGCGGCTCGCCGTGGCCCTAGGAGCACGCGCGGAAACGCTCAGTGGCCTAGCCGGACTGGGCGACTTGGTCCTAACCTGCACAGGCGCTCTCAGCCGGAACCGGCACGTAGGAGTCGAGTTGGGAAAAGGCCGCAGGCTCGCAGAAATTCTGGCAAACATGCGCATGGTAGCCGAGGGCGTAGATACCGCCGCACCACTGCTGGCGCTAGCCCGCGAACACAGCATCGAAATGCCCATTACCGAGCAGGTGGATGCTATTTTGCATCGTGGAAAATCGCCAAAAGACGCCATTCGCGAAATCATGGATCGGCCTTTGAAGCGCGAATGAGCTGAGTCATCAGTCGTCGGTTATCGGTGGTGAGCTCTCCCCCCAGATTCCAGGCGATTGTCACGAGTTGGTCTAAGCCCTTCACTGATAACTGATTACTGACGACTGCCCGATATGCGGCAATTCCTTTAGTACTAAAGTCCCAGTTGCAGTTCCGAGACGCCCGGAAGCAGTTGTCCACGCACCAGCCCCTATCACAGCCTAAAATTAAGAGTTAAGATGCACCAAGCCCCTCAATCTCTTTGGGCTCATTGGGAACGGCTGCGCTCAGGCCACGTGCGCATCCTCTGGCTCGTTCTTGGCGCGCTGCTTATGGTCAGCGTGCTTCCCTTGGCTCTTTACCACCGTTTGGTGCTCCAACTCAGCCAAGACAAGCTGGTGGATACCGAGCGGGTGCAGCAGACGGACCTGGTGCGCTCGCTGGCGCTTGAAGTGCAGCACTTTGAATCGAATCTGACGCAGCAGCTTCTGAGCGAGCGCCAAATCCTGTCGCTCACGGGCCTTATCGACAACGTGGAGGATCCCGCCGCAGAACCCAAGGTGACGCATCTCCTCGAAAATTTTGTGGAGAGCAATCCGAGCACATTCATCTACCTGACGGCCGTGGGCAAATCGGGAAAAGGGACGAAAGCCTCACAGGGAAATTTCCAGGCCGAACAGGACCCATTTGTGGGGAAAGCGTTGCAGCGCGCATTCGTCACCTGCCTGCAATCTCAGCAATTGCAAGTGACCAAGTTTCGCAGCGATCCGCTGGCGCTGGCGCCGGACAACCGGCCAGCGTTTGTGGTGGCCGTTCCGCTGAAAGACGTCAACGACAATTTCACGGGCATGCTGGCCGCGGTCGTTTCGCTAGACCCGATTCTCCACCGGCTGCAAGACGCCAGCGTGCGCGGCCGCTCGGTTTTCCTGGTGGATCACAGCGGGCACGTCGTCGCGCATCACGACACCAAGAATTTCGTGCCTGGCGCGGATGCGCGCGACAACGCGCTCGTCGCTCAGGTCCGAGGGCTTCCCCAGGACCTTCGCAACACCGAAACGATGCGCTTCTCGGAAACTGTCAACAAGCGCTCTGTCGACATGATCGGAACGTACAGCACTTTCCCTGAGCTCAACTGGGCGGTTATCGCGCAGCGTCGCCTGGATGAGGCGGAGACCGACGCCGGCGTCAATGAGCTGAACCGCCAGGCGCTGATCTTCGTCAGCATCGTCGTGCTTGCCGCCATCGTCGTAGGGTATTTCTTCGCCGTGGGCATCAGCGGTCCGATTCGCGGCCTGGCCGCATCTACTCGCGCTATCAGCCGCGGAGAATTCCATCAGCGGTCAGTGGCGCGCGGCGCGCTGGAAATTAGCGAGCTAGCCGATAATTTCAACAAGATGGCCGGCGACATCGAGGAATTCATCGAGCGGTTGAAGGAAGCCGCCGAAGAAAACCGCGAGCTGTTCATCGGCTCCATTCGCATGCTCGCCGCAGCCATCGACGAAAAGGATCCATACACGCGCGGTCACTCCGGGCGCGTAGCAAAGTATTCCACGCTGATCGGCCAGGAGCTGGGGCTTACCGAACAAGACCTGGACAAGCTTCGGATTGCGGCGTTGCTGCACGACGTGGGAAAAATCGGCGTCGAAGACCGCGTGCTGAAAAAACCAGGCGCATTGACGCCGGAGGAATTTACCTTGATGAAGCAGCACACCGTGAAAGGCGCAAACATCATGCGTCCCGTTTCGCAATTGAAAGAGATGCTGCCGGGCATCGAACTCCACCATGAGCACATGGACGGCCGTGGTTATCCTTATGGATTGCAAGGGCCACAAATTCCCATAATGGCGCGCATCATCGGCGTGGCGGATACCCTGGATGCCATGACCACGAACCGTCCCTATCAGACGGCCATGGATTTGGACTTCGCGCTCGAGCGTATTCGCAGCCTGACCGGCACGAAATTCGATGCAGTGGTCGTGGATGCGCTGGAATCCGCCATCCAGCACGGAAAGCTGCGGCTTAGCGCCGTCGAAGTCCACGTTTAGTCTGGGGCCTCTCCCTCTTATCCGCTTTGGCGCAAACCGTATCTGCTACAATTTTGAGTTGCGCTGATATCGCCGCGCGGCTCTATGATTACGCTTTTCGGAAAACCGGAACCAACACTCGCGGAACGGCTAAAGGCCTCCGTCAGCAAGACCAAGGCAGCGCTATCCGAGACGGTCGACACGATTTTTCTGGGCGAGCGTAAGATCGATCCAGCGATCCTAA
>Ga0126378_10000939_pt1 | contig 21633 bp, 25 predicted proteins | sample PanSoiMetPlot_23_FD_92587 | JGI IMG/M metagenome (GOLD analysis project Ga0126378, IMG submission 92587) | Tropical forest soil microbial communities from Panama - MetaG Plot_23 | ecosystem: Environmental > Terrestrial > Soil > Tropical forest > Bulk soil | place: Panama | collected 2016-02-17
CGGCGGCCCGCTGCGCCACCGCCTGCCCCACCTTGCCTACGGCGGTGACTACAACCCCGATCAGTGGCCTGAGGGCGTATGGCTCGAGGACGTGCGCCTGATGCGAGAGGCGGGCGTCAACCTGGTCAGCCTTGGCATCTTCTCCTGGTCGCGGCTGCAGCCACGAGGGGACAGCTTTGAGTTCGGTTGGCTGGACCGCCTCATGGATCTGCTCCACGAGGGCGGCGTCGCGGTAGACCTGGCCACGGCCACGGCCTCGCCGCCACCCTGGCTCTCACACAGGCACCCAGAGATGCTGCCGGTCACGGTAGACGGACTCCGCCTCTGGCCAGGCGGCCGCCAGCACTACTGTCCGAGCAGCACGGCTTACCGCAATGCGGCGCGCCACCTTGTTTCCGCCCTCGCCGAACGCTACGCGAGGCACCCCGCGCTTGCGATGTGGCACGTCGGCAACGAGTACGGCTGCGGTGTGCCTGCCTGCTGGTGCGACGAGTCGGCACGTGACTTCAGGGGCTGGCTGCGCCGCCGCTACCAGACCCTGGAGGAGCTCAACAGAGCATGGGGCACAGACTTCTGGTCTCAGCGATACTCGGACTGGGAGGAGATCCTGCCCCCGCGCCGCGCACCCACCTGGCCGAACCCCAGTCAGCAGCTCGACTTCCACCGCTTTTCGTCGGACGCGCTCCTGGAGTGCTACGAGCTGGAGCGATCCATCCTCGCGGAGCACAGCCCGGGAGTGCCGATCACAACAAACTTCATGGGCTTCTTCAAGCCCCTCGACTACTAGAAGTGGGCCGAGCGGGAGGACGTGCTCAGCAATGACTCGTACCCCGACCCGGCGGATCCCGATGCTCAGGTGTGGGCGGCGATGGCAGGCGACCTGATGCGGTCCCTCGGCCGAGGGCGCCCCTGGCTGCTGATGGAGCAGACGGCGAGCCGCGTCAACTGGCGGCCTGTGAACGTGGCCAAGGCTCCCGGTCAGATGCGTCTCTGGAGCCTCCAGGCGGTGGCGCGCGGAGCCGACGGCGTCATGTTCTTTCAGTGGCGCCAGTCCCGCGCAGGTGCCGAGAAGTTCCACAGCGCGATGGTGCCCCACGGGCCCGTCGAATCGTCGCCGACCTGGCAGGAGGTGGTAGGGCTGGGCGGCGACCTGCACCGCCTGGACGCCGTCTGCGGCAGCCGCGTGCAGGCAGAGGTGGCTGTTCTCCTCGACTGGGAGTCCTGGTGGGCGCTGGAGCTGCCCTCCAAACCTTCTGCCAGGCTGCGCATGATCGAGCAGCTGGAGAGCTACTACCGGCCGCTCTTCGAAGCCAACGTGACCACGGATTTCGCCCGACCGTCCGACGACCTCTCCGCCTACCGCCTCGTGCTCGTGCCCAACCTCTATCTGGTCAGCGATGGTGCCGCCCGCAACCTCGCCGGCTACGCCGCCTCCGGAGGGACGCTGGTCATGTCGTTCTTCAGCGGGATCGTCGACGAGGCTGACCAGATCCGGCTGGGAGGGTACCCTGCGCCGTTCCGCGACCTGCTCGGCCTTCACGTCGAAGACTTTCTGCCGCTCGGCGAAGATGGTGCTGAGGTCCGCTTTGAGGACGGGACCGTGGACCGATGCGAGATCTGGTCGGAGCTGGTGCGGCCGCACGGCGCCGAGGAGCTGGCTACCTTCGCCGGCGGCACCCTAGACGGCCGGCCGGCGGTCACCCGGAACGAATTCGGCGACGGACGCGCGTACTACCTGGCGACGCGCCTGGACCGGGCCGCCATGTCCGGGCTGCTGCGGCGCATTTGGCAGGAGGCAGGCGTGCGTCCCGTCGCCGATGCACCGGCGGGGGTGGAGGCGGTCCGTCGACGCGGAGGCGAATCCTTACTGTTCCTGCTCAACCACGGCCAGCAGCCGGCCGAGGTCAGGACGGCGGGCGGTGCGCTTGAGCTGATCTCCGGAGTGCAGCTGCCGTCGGACGGTCTTCAGCTCGCCCCGCGCGAGGTTGCGATCATCCGCGAGCCGGCCTAGAGCTGCGGCGGTGGGGAGGCTTCCGGTGGCGCAACAGGGAGCCCATTGGACCAATTGCCGGCGATGGGCCCTCTTCCAAGCCTCTGATGGGGCCATTCCCCGGCACTTGGTTCACTTGCGGGACAACTGCGGTCCACCCATCTACCCAGTAGGATCGCACTGATGCGCAGGGAGCCAGTCACTCGCGCCGATCCCCGAACGCGGCTCGCCGACATCTGCCTCGCCCTCCCCGAGGCCCAGGCCGGGGCCGACCAGCACGACGTGGACTGGGCCGAAATCGCGGAGTTCGTCCGTGTCAGCTACCGGCTGATCGCCCCCAGGCGCCTGGCCGCGCTCGCCAGGTGAGGACAATGGATGACCCGCTGGACCGATTGCGGCGCATCTGCCTGGCGCTGCCAGAGACCACCGAGCGGATGAGCCACGGCGAGCCCACGTTCTTCGTGCGCGGCAAGAAGACGTTCGTGACCTACGCCGACCACCACCACGACGACAGGTTGGCGTTCTGGTGCGCCGCACCGGAGGGCTTCCAGGGCATGCTGGTCGAGGCCGATCCTGAGCGCTTCTTCGTCCCCCCTTATGTCGGCCATCGAGGCTGGATTGGAGTACGGCTGGACGTCGAGGTGGACTGGGAAGAGATCGCGACCGTTGTCGACGCAGCCTATCGGGTGGTTGCCCCGCGGAAGCTCCTTGCTGAGCTGGACATGCAGCGAGCGGAGTAGCCCCTCCGCCTCCTGTAGGTTGCCCGGCAGGGTCTTCGCGGCGCAGCCTGCTCGTCCAGCAGCTGCCAGCGCTCATCGCCGGTGACGCGTGGCGCAGGCTGGCACCGGAGCTGAAGCTTCTGGCATAGTCGGCCACGGATGGAGGGAGAGCCCCGGAGGGGCAGACGGCCGTCGACCAGGCTGGTGGCATCGGTCGCGCTTGTCCTCGTAAGCCTGGCGGCCTTCCTCGTCGGGGGCTGGTCGCTGCTGCGGCAGCACGCTTCCAACGCTGCCGCCGCCGCAGCGGTCTCACCGCCGCCCACGCCTCTCCCGAGTGACACTCCGACCGCTACGGCCACCCCAACCCCCTCCCCGTCTCCAACGCCCACGGCCACGCCGAGTCCCACCGCAGCCCCCACGCCACGGGCGACCGCGCCGCCGCCCAGACCCGCTGTCGCGCCGGCCCATCCCCCGGCACCGCCGCCCCCCACGCCCGCGCCGCCGCCCCCTGGACCGCCCCCCATCACCATCAACGTGCCGTGGTATCACCAGCAGTACAACCTGTCCTGCGAGGAGGCCTCGCTCTCGATGGTGCTGGCCTACTACGCCCATCCCACCACCGAGAAGCAGATCTTCGATCAGATCGGCGTCGACCTGGTTCATTACTGGGCCGGCAAGCCGGGCGGCGGCGACCCCTACGTGAACTTCGTGGGCGATCCCAACGGAAGTGAGGTCCAGCAAACCGGCTATGGCGTCTACTGGACGCCCGTCAAAGCTGCCGCCGTGCACTTCGGCGCGACGGTTGCCCAGGCCGGCGAGGGCATCGCGCCGGACACGATCTACAGCACGATCAAGGCGGGGCATCCCGCGCTGGTCTGGGTGACGTTCGACTGGCAGCCTCATACACGCAGCGACTACCAGGCATACGACGGAAAGACCATTCCCTACGCGGGGCCGGAAGAGCACGCCATGGTCGTGACCGGTATCAACGGCAACAGCGTCCGTGTCAACGATCCCGACCGGAGCCAGTACTGGGTACCGTTCGACAAGTTCCAGGCCGCATACGCCGTGTACAACCAGATGGCAATCGTCTTCGGCTGAGCGCCGCCTCAGGCGGCCTGATCACCCACTGTCAGGCCTGCGACATCGGCGAACTCGGCACCCGCCGCCCTCGCCGCAGTGTGAGCCACGTCAGCCAGCTGAGGTGCACAGGCAGGGCCGCCAGGCGCCCGGGCCAGTCGACTGCCGGCCGAGTCTCGCCCGCAAGCAGCGCAGCCCGGAGGTCGGCCGCTCCCGCACCAGGAAAGAGCGTGTGCACCTGGCCGGCCGCCCAGACGACGTGCGCGTCTGATCCGCCAATCATGGCGGCGGACGTCCTCGCCAGGCGGGCAGCTGCACGGGCGTTGCTCATCTCCATGAGGGGGGAGCCGTTGAGGATCTCCACGCCGTCGAACGGCAGCCAGGCCGCGAGATCACCGACGCCCTCTGCCAGTGAGTAGGGGTGCGCGGCGACGGCCAGCCCTCCCTGCTCGTGGATCGCGTCGATGGTCGCCTCCGCGCTCATCCAGGGCACGATGTCACGTATCACGAAGAGGGCGAGCACGTGGCCGTCCCGGGTGCTGACCTCGCTCGCGATGACGATCTCGGGGCCTGTGCCGGCGAGAGCCTCCTCCACCCGGAGAGCGCCCTCGATCTTGTCGTGGTCGGTCACCGCCGCCACCGCCAACCGGGTTCGAGCAAGTCGCCGCGCGAGCTCCTCCGGCGTCGGCTTACCGTCGCTGCACGTGGTGTGCAGGTGGAGGTCAGCCCGTTGCCACTTCATGCCGCCACCCGCCGCCGCGCCAGCGAGACGGCCCGCTCATAGTGGGCGAGCAATTCCTCGGTCGAGGTTCGCCAGGTCATGACCCGCTCGTGAGCGGCAGTGGCCAGCTGGTGGCGATCCAGCGAAGCGGCCAGCCAGCGGTCGACAGCCTCGGTAAGGGCGGCCGGGTCGCCGCTGTCGAAGAGGCTGGCGGCCGGGGCTCGGGCCAGGAGGTCCTCAGCCGCCTGCGTTCGGGCGGCGACGACCGGCAGGCCGGAGGCCATCGCCTCGAGCAGGACGAGGCCGAGAGTGTCAGTGGTGGAGGGGAACACGAAGACGTCGGCGGACGCGTAGGCCGCGGCGAGCTCGCTCCCCGCCATCGCGCCAGCCAGGGTCGCCTGAGTGCCGGCGAATGCCTGCGCCAGGTCATCGCCGGCTGGCCCGCCGCCGACCAGGGCGAGGTGGCGGTCCCCGCCAGGCGCGGCCAGCGGGAGCAGCACCTCGAGCCTCTTCTCAGCGGCCAGGCGTCCCACATAGAGGCATAGACGGCGCTCCGGATGACCGTCAGTCAGCCGCTCGCGCATTGCCTCGCTGGAATGACCGGGCTGGAACAGGTCCAGGTCGACCCCGCCCCTCCAGATGTCCACGTGGGCCACGCCCTGAGCCTCCAGCTCCGCACGCGACGCCTCCGAAGCCGCCAGGTTCACGTGCGCCTGCTGATGCGCCTTGCGCACCACAGCCCACACCGGCCGCTCGGCGAAGCCCATACGGTAGAAGTGCGCGTAGCGCGCGATGTGGGTGTGGTACGAGCAGACCAGCGGCAGTCCCCGGCTGCGGGCATGCAGGACGCCGGCCCAGCCCAACAGAAACGGGGATACGGCGTGGATGAGGTCGGGACTGAAGCCGTCGAGAAGGCGCACCACACGAGGTAGTGGCAAGCCCCAGGGCTGGCCGCCATAGATGAAGGGGAGACCGACGCTCGGCACGTGTCGGACTGCGGCGCCGGGCGGGTCCGGGACGCCGCCTGGCGGCTCGGCGACCGTAGGACAGACCACCATGACCACGTGATCGCGGGCCAGCAGCTCGCGAACCGTAGCCACGATGCGGGTGACCACACCGTTGATGGACGGCAGCCAGGTCTCCGTCACGATCGCGATGCGCACCCTGCGCCCATCGTCGCAACCCCCGTTGAACCGCGGGAGACACGGCGGCGGCCGGCAGATTATCGGCGGGTTAGCGGTTCGGTCGAGCCGGCACCTGGCGGCTCGCCGTGGGCCTCGCCCCCACCTCAAGGCTGGCGGGAGGTGGCGTTACCGGCCTCAGCTGGACGATAGGGGTCTCCCGAACCGTCTTCTGCTGGTAGCCGGCCGCTCGACTATTATCCAACCACCCGTGGAAGCCCCAGCCGGTCTGGGCGTCCTGGAGGGTGCCGCGGACAACGAGAGAGGAGTGCTATGGAACCGATGACCGCGAGGGTGGGCGGCAGGATCGTGGTTGACGGGGACGTCGTGACCGTCGCTATTGAGGCTCGTCCGTGAGCTGGAACCTTGTCGCCTGGATACTCCAGGCACTGCTCGCCCTCTTCTTCGTGTTCCATTTTGTCTACTACGCCATCTCCCCCGAGGCGCTCATTCGCGCCCCGCGCGAACAAGGGCAATGGCCGCCGGCCATACCTGAGGGATTCCGGCGCTTCATCGGGGTCGCAGAGCTGTTCGGCGCGATCGGGCTGGTCGGCCCAGCCGCCACCCGTATCCTGCCCTGGCTCACTCCGCTGGCGGCGCTCTGCCTGGCCTTCGTCACGCTCAGCGCCACCGTCTATCACCTGCGCCGCCGTGAGCCACCGTTTCCTGTGGTTTTCATGGTCCTCTGCCTGGCCGTCGCGTATCTGCGCTTGCAGGTCGTGCCCATCTGACGGGCTGGTCCGACGCCTCAGAGCCGGGCTGGCACCGAGCCAGCCGCGCCGCGAGCTCAGCATTGCGATGCGCGAACTCGGCCCAGGCGGCCGGAGTCGCACTGACGTGACCTCGGGCCGCAGCCTCCAGGCAGGCGCGCTGCCTCCAGGCGCAGAGGCGGCCGCCCCGGACATCGAAACGTACCAGGACGCCGGCCGCCCAGCCGGAAACGTCGAAGTCGCGAGGCTCCGGCAGCGCGGCTTTCTGCTCTGAGACGACCCAATCGATGGCCTCTACCTCCGCCTGGAGCCGAGCCGCAAGCTCGAAGGCGAGATCGAGCGCTGCTCTATCCCGCCGCCGCCCGAGCTCGTCGCGAAGCGACTTCAACGCGGCGGAATCGCAGTCCAGCACGGCGGTCACCGCCTCGATGAGCGCGCCGCGGTCGGCGGGGCCGACAGAGCGCACCCGCGCCATGTCCCGCCCGAAGCCGGTCTGGTCCTCGCCCGCATATGTCAGGGGCATCACTCGAAGAAGGGCTGAAACAGCCAGACGCACCTTGTGGCCCCCGAGGTACGGGCCGAAGTGGCGCGAGCCGGGCGAGAGCCCGGGTGTGTGAACGACCCTGAGCCCAGGCGAGGCGGGCTGCGGGTCCAGGCAAATATAGACTGGCACTTCCTGTCCACCACGGGTCCGGTTCCAGTAAGGCAATTCGCGTTCGAGCAGGTTTCGTTCCAGCCACGCCGCCTCGTGCTCGGAGTCACAGGCGACGGCTTCGACACGAGCGATGCGGGTCACCATCTGTGACAGCTGCCTGCGGTTGCCAAGGCCGCCCCAGTACGAGCCGACGCGACGCCGAAGGTCGGCCGCGCGACCGATGTAGAGGACGCGTCCGCGTGAATCGCGGAACCGGTAGACCCCCGGCCCGGACGGGAGCTGCGCGACGGCGGCTCGTGCGGGCTGATCGTTTACATTGCCCTTGCCGGCGGTCGGAATGAGTTGACTCAAAGCCTCAGTTTGCGCTTCATCTCGGGACGTGACATCGCAGAACTGGCGCTCACCCGGTCGGAGGTCCTGAACGCCGTCGACGACGCGTGCCGTGCCCAGGGCGAGGGGCAGGTGGTGCTGGAGCCGCGCGTCCACCTCGTCCCGCCCAACGGCGGCCGGGGCCACTTCAACGTCTTGCGCGGCCACCTCTCCCCGCAGAATGTCAGCGGCATCAAGGTCGTGGGCGACTTCGTCGACAACTACCGCCTCGGGCTGCCCAGCGAGCTCGCGCTCGTCACCCTCTACGACCCTGACACCGGTGCGCCGATCTGCATCGTCGACGGCACGATGATCACGTCTGCGCGCACAGGTGCAATGACCGCCCTCGGCGCCAGGCACCTCGCCAGGCCCGATAGCAAGGTGCTTGGCCACGTCGGGGCTCGGGGGACCTCCTGGTGGAACGTCACGATGCTGGACGACCTGTTCAACTTCGATGAGATCCGGGTCACCAGCCGGCGGCCAGAGTCGCGCGAGGAGTTCGCCCGTGCACTGAGCCAGCACCTCGCCAAGCGGGTCCGCGCGGTCGCCACTCCGGAGGAGGCGCTGGTCGGCGCCGACATCATGGTCGAGGCGACGCGGTTGACAGAGCCCACCGCTGTTCTGCGCACGGAGTGGGTCGCGCCGGGGACCCTCGTGATCCCGTACGGAACCGTGAGTGCGGTGGAGCTGTCGCTGACCGATGTCATGGACAAGATCGTCGTCGACGACTGGGGTCAGGCCGCTTCCGGAAAGTTCGGGGCGTTGCGTCGTCACGTCGACGAAGGTCGACTGACCCGGGACAAGGTCCACGCGGAGCTTGGCGAGATCGTCGCGGGCCACGCCTGCGGGCGCGAGCGTCCGGAGGAGCGGATCCTGTTCTGGCACCGGGGCCTCGCAACCAGCGACATCGCGGTCGCCCACCTGATTTTGCGGCGGGCCGAGGCAGCCGGCGTTGGCACTCTGTTGACCTACCACTGAGCGGGCGGGTGGAGCCGGCAGCTCGGGAGACGGACAATTTCGAGTGTGTGCGGCAGGATCGGATACACGGTCACCTCATCTCAGCTTGTCGCCGCGTATCCGTGGCTGCGCGATACGCCTGATATCGCCCCTCGCTACAACATCGCTCCCACCGATCTGGTCGTCGCGATCGACAGCGAGAGGGTTGACCTGATTGCCTGGGGCCTCGAGGGGCCCAGGGGCAGCCTCTTCAACCTCCGCGGCGAAACAGCACTGACCCGCGGCCCTTACCGGAATCTGCTCCTCGCCAACCGGGCTGTGGTCCCAGCCAGTCACTTCTATGAGTGGCGGCGGGTGGGATCGCGCCGGCTGCCGGTCGCGATCTTCCGCAAGGACGGCAGCCCACTCAGCCTCGCCGGCGTGATCGGCCAGCGCAATGGAGCTCCTGCGGTCACGATCCTCACCACGACACCCAATCGTGATCTGGAGGCCCTACACGACCGGATGCCCGTCGTCCTTTCAGACGAAGATGCCCGTGCCTGGGCGCTGGAGAAGCTTCCACTGGAGCGGCTCGCGGCGATGCTGGCGCCGTGCCCCGAGGGCTTCCTCGAGCTGCGCCCGGCCTCAGCGCTCGTCAACGACGTCCACAACGACGGCCCAGACCTGCTCGATCCGGACGCCCTGCCTCCTCACTACCAGCTCGATCTGCTCGACTACAGACCGGATCGCTGAGCCTCTGACGGCACGTTCGTCCGCTCCGTGAGGCCTCCGCGGAGGCCAGGGTTCGCCTCAGAGGCGCTGGGCTGCGCAAACGCGGCACACGTAAGGGTGCTCGTACGTCCCGCCACGCGCCTCGATCGCACGAGCCACTGCCGCCAGCGCCGCCTCGCGGCGATCCTCCGGCAGCATCTGGTGATCGGCGGACGTCCGAACGAGATCGACCCAGCCGCCCGCCGTGTACGTGCAGACCCATGGATAGTCTCGTAGCAGCGGCGTGCCGAACGAGACTCCGTTCGGCACGGGTCCGAATTCGGGGCGAGGATGCCCGGCCAGACCGCGGTACTTGATCTCGGGGGCGTGCTCGGCGTACGCGCGCTCGATCGCGCGTCGTGTAGCGCTGCTGAAATCGGCCGGCCCGTTCCACCACAGCACGAGCCAGCCGCCAGGCCTGAGAATGCCGTAAACCTTTCGAAAGCTCGCCTCTGGCTCGAACCAATGCCAGGCCTGCGCGCTGACCACCAGATCGAAGGGCGCGTCATCCGGCTCGGGCGACCAGTCCTCGAACGCACTGACGTCCACCCGCCAGCCGGCCCAGCCGGCGAGCTGCCGCCGAGCCACCTCCGCCATCGCGGGGTCAAGGTCGACGCCGACCCCGGTCAGAGCCCGAGCGGCCAGAAGTGCGGCGGCTTTGCCGGTCCCGCAGCCGGCGTCCAGCGCCCGCGAACCAGGGCCCACCAGCGCGATCACCTCGTCGATCAGCTCGTTCGGATAGCCGGGCCGTGCTCGCTCATACAGCTCAGCAACGTGCCCGTACATCTGCCCCTGCTGACCTCAACCCTTTTTATGGCCATGTGCCGGCGGATGGCCCGAACTCCAAAGCTTATATGGGCCGTCCGCCGGCACATGGCCCGATGCCAGCTGTCCGCGACGTCCGGGACCCGCTTCGTCTGACGGCAAGCGCAACCAGCGTCCTCGGCTACGATCGGTTTTCTCATGAGCGAACCAGACGCGGCTCAGCTTGCGCTGCTGATTGTCAGCCGCGATGAGCCTGGCGTGCTCTACCGGGTGTCGGAGCTCATCTACCAGTACGGCGCCAACATCACCTACATCGCAACCTCTGCGGTGGGTGAGACGCAGATCGAGCTCGAGGGCGTGCAGGACGGTCCGGGCCTGATCGCCGAACTGGAGGGGATCGAGAGCGTCCACTCCGTCCTGCGCGTCCCCTCCTTCCAGCAGGTGTTCGGCAAGCGCGTCATAGTCATGGGCGGAGGCGCGCAGGTCGGCATGGTCGCCCAGGGCGCAATCTCAGAGGCTGACCGCCACAACATCAGGGGCGAGCGGATCTCGGTCGACACGATCCCGCTCGTCGGCGAGGAGCGCCTGGCCGGCGCGGTTCGCGCCGTAGCCCGCCTGCACCGCGCCCGTGTCCTCGTCCTGGCCGGCGCGCTGATGGGCGGCGACATCACAGAGGCGGTGCGAGAGATTCAGGCGGCCGGCATCATAGTCGTCTGCACGAACATGGCCGGCTCAGTCGTCAAGGTCGCCGACCTCGTCGTCAGCGACCCCCTGGAGGCTGGTGTGATGGCGGTGATGCTGGTCGCCGACACGGCCCAATTCTCGATCGACCTCGTGCGAGGAAGACGGTTCTGAATGCGAGCCAGCCCGAGATGGAGACCTTCGCATCCGCCGGAAAGCAGTGACCCCGACGGATCGCTTCCGGACGAGCCTTTCGGCCTATCCAGCGCGTGTCCCTCGGGGCCAAAGTCAAGACTACGCGACAAAGAAGTGGCCTGAAAGGCCCAAAAATAGGTTCGCCGCCAGGCAACCGTTAGTAGCTTACTGCTAGGGATCCTGTGGATACGTCGTGGAAACAGGGGAAAAGTTGACCCCGACGAACTCGGCTTTCCGGGATGGGAACCACGAGGCGCCCAACCCCTTCAACAGAGCTCCCTCGGGGTCGCTCAACAGCCTAGATTCTGCTCTTTTGAGAAACAAGCCCCGAACGCACGTTCTTAAGCAGGCAACCACCCGTAGCCGCGCCCCGGCTGCCGGCGCAGGCTCAGCAGACGTTACCCCGTGTTTGAACAGGCTGACCAGCCACACGGCAGCCGGATCAGACAATATGCTGCACCTACGATGAATGACATCCGCAGCGAAGTCATCGGCAGCCTGCTCCGGCCACCGGAGCTCGTCGACGCGCGTCGCCGCCTGGAGGCTGGTGAGCTGCGGCCTCCCGAGTTCAAGAAGATCGAAGACCAGTCGGTCGACGCCGCCATCGACCTTCAGGTGGGGGCCGGCATCGACGTCATCACAGACGGCGAACTGCGCCGGTACGCCTTCTTCGGCCACCTCGTCGACTCCCTCGAGGGCTTCGACAAGCTCGGCGGCTGGGCCATACCCTTCCGGGACGAGCGAGGCGAGGAGCTGGTCTTCAAGCGGCCCGTGGTCGTGGAGAAGCTGCGCTGGCGCCGCAGCATGTGCGCCGAGGAGTGGACCTACCTGCGGGCGCGCACCCGAAAACCGGCCAAGGTGACCATCGTCAGCGCGCAGCAGGCCGCCGCCTACTACGACCCGCAACGCTCAGCCGGCGCCTACGCTACGCGGGACGCTTACCTTGCCGACATCGTCGACATCTCGCGGCGCGAGGTCGACGAGCTGGTGCGCCTGGGCTGCACTTACCTCCAGGTGGACGCGCCCCAGTACGCCGCCCTGCTCGATCCGGCTCTACGCGAAGGCTACCGTCAGCGTGGCAGCGATCCCGAGCAATTGATCGACGCCTGCATCGAGCTGGACAATGCGATCATCGCCGGCCACCCCGGCATCACATTCGGTCTGCACATCTGCCGCGGCAACAATCAGAGCAGGTTCTATGCCGAGGGCGACTATGGACCGATCTCCCGCATCTTCCAGCGGACCAACTTCCAGCGCTTCCTCCTCGAGTACGACGATGACCGCTCCGGCGGTTTCGAGCCGCTGCGCGCGGTGCCAGACGACCGGGTCGTCGTGCTCGGGCTTGTCACGACGAAGAAGCCCGGGCTGGAGCCGGCGGACGAGCTGATGGCGAGAATCGAGGAAGCCTCCCGGGTGGTCGACCTGCAGCGGCTGGCGCTCAGCCCCCAGTGCGGGTTCGCGTCGACCATCGAAGGCAACCGCATCGCCCCTGCGGTTCAGCGAGAGAAGCTCGAGCTGGTGGCCAGCACTGCCCGGACGGTCTGGGGCGCCAGAGCAGCCGCAGCCGGCTGAACGCGCCGGCACTCGCGCCGGCGCTTGGCTACGAAGCCTCTTCAGTAGGCCAGGTGCTTGCCCCCGTCCACCAGGATGAATTCGCCAGTAACGAGATCGCTGCCCAGGAAACCCATCACCGCCTGCGCCACGTGTTCGGCGGTCGCAACTTCCTGGAGGGGCGTCGCCGCCGCGATCCGGGCTTCCTGCTCGGACGCCGATTGCTCGCCAAACGGCCTGCGAAACCACCGTGTCGCGACCAGGCCCGGCGCCACCGCGTTGACCCGCACCTCGGGCGCCAGCGCCACGGCCAGGTTGCGTGTGAGCTGAAGCACGGCGGCTTTCGAGACCCCGTAGGGGATTGAGGAGCCGGCAGCGCGGGTCCCCGCCACCGAGGCGACGTTGACGATCGCTCCGCGCGCCTTCTTGAGCGCAGGCGCCGCTGCGCGCGAGCAGTAGAAGGTGCCCTTGAGGTTGACTCCGATGATCTCGTCCCAAACCTCGTCCGTGACCGCCTCCAGGTCGGCGTGCGCGATGAAGTGGGTCGTGCCGGCATTGTTGACGAGCACGTCCAGGCGAGCAAAGCGCGCGACGGTCGCATCGATCATCGCCTTCACCTGCGCGTCATCGGCGACCGATGCCTGGTGCGCCACACCCTCGCAGCCGAGGGCATTGAGCGATGCAGCTGTAGCCTCGGCGTCGTCCTTCGACCTCGAGTAGTTGACGACCACGGCCCGGGCGCCGGCCCGGGCCAGATTGCTGGACACAGCGCGCCCTATTCCAGTACCGCCTCCGGTCACGATCGCTACCGCCCCTCCCAGATTCATCCGCAGAAAGATAACGTCTGTACAGGGGGCTACACTCGCGGCCATGTCTCTGATGCTCGAAGAAGCCCAAACGGTCATCGCCGGCGCACACGAGCACGCCTCCCAGCTGGGCGTCAACGTCGCGGTGGCTGTCGTGGACGAAGGCGGCCACCTGCAGGCGCTCGGCCGGATGGACGGGGCACCGGCGCTGTCGGCCCAGATCGCCGAGTCCAAGGCCGTCGGCGCTGCGCTCTGGCACCGGGACGGTGACTCGCTGGCAGCGGTGCACCGTGAGCGGGCCGGCTTCTTCGCCCAGGTCGACCGCCTCGTCAGGATGCCGCTCATCCCTGGCCTGGGCTCGGTCCTGGTCCGCCGAGGCGGCGCTGTGCTGGGCGCGGTAGGGGTCAGCGGCGCCACGCCCGAGCAGGATAAGGAGTGCGCTGAAGCCGGGCTGGCCTCACTCAGGCCGTAACCCGGACTCGCTCCCCTCGGCGCCGGGGGCCGGCACATCCAGGCCGGCGAACCGGAGCGGATAGCGCTCGAGCTCCACGTATCGCGGCTGGCCGCGCAGCCGGCTTTCGTAGAGGACGAACTCGTCCACTGTCCAAGGTGCGAGGGGCGGCAGCTCTGGCAGTTCCGGTAGACGCACGCCCTCACTCTTCTGCCTGGCCAGCGTGACGTGCGCGCGGAATCCCCTCGCCTCTGGCTCCAGGCCGCCGGCCTGGCAGGCCGCTTCAACCGCCCCGGCCAGAGCCCGGCAGGCGTCCCGGCCCTCCCCCACCCCAAGCCAGATCACCCGCGGGGCGGAACGCGTGCCGAACGTGCCGCGGCCCGCCAGCGCCAGCCGGAAAGGCGCGCCACAAACACCGTGCAGCTCACCCTTTACCCGCTCCAGCGCGGGCAGCTCGAGGTGGCCGAGGAAGCGAAGGGTCAGGTGCAGGGAGTCCGGCAAAACCCAGCGGTAGCCGGGCGCAAGCCGGCGACACTCCTCCAGGTGCGCGGCCAGCGCCTCGCGGTTGGCGTCAGACAGCTCCACCGCCACGAACGACCGGACGGTCGCGGCCACCGCCCAACTCTAAAGGACGATACTGAGCCCACACTGATGAGTGGACACCTGCTCGGCGGACTCGTGCTGGGCATCCTGGCGGTAGTGGTCGGCATCGGGTGGATCCTGGGCGCACTGCGGCGCCGCAGCGACCGTGCCGAGACGGCGCCCACGTATGCCGCCACCGGAGGCGTCGTGTATACGGCCTTTCAGATCGGCTGCGCTGGGCTGCTCATCCTTGGGGGACTGGCGATTCTCGGCCTCATGCTGGCGGGTGGGCCGAGCTGAGCGGCGTTCGGTGGCCCCCAAGATGGACTACCACTGATCAGCCGGCGTCAGCGTCCGCGAGCACTGCGGCGATGATGCCCTCGGCAACAAAGCGTCCGTAGCGCTCTAGCGCCCATCCCCGGCGCTGCACCAGCAGCTCGTATAGCTCGGGTGAGCTGTAGGTCCACAACACATCCCGGGCCTCCTCCAGCGTGACGTCCTTGCGGAGGTGGCCTCGCTCATACAGATGCCTGGCGTTGTGCTCCATCCGCTCCAGACGCGCCGACTCCGCCTCCTCATGGAGGGCGGCCATCTCGGGATCAGTGGCGGCCGCAGTCCGGATCAGCAGGAGGATCGGGGCCGCGCGCGGCGCAACGTCAGTGGTAAGGGCCCCCCAGTTCCGGATCACGGCTCTGGGGTCTGGCTCCACCAGGCGCATCTCGTCCGAGCGGCGCCAGGCGGGGATCGGGCCCGAGCCGTCGAGACCTTGCTGCCAGATCGCGCGAACGAGGCCGCGCTTGCCGCCGAACGCCTTGTGGATCGTCTCGACGGAGACGTCCGCCGCGGCGGCTATGGCCGGGAGCGTCGTTGCCGAGTAACCGCTCGCAAGAAACAGCGTTCGGGCGGCCTCAAGCACTGCACCATAGCTGCGGCGGGCCTGCTGACGGCGCCGACTTGAGTCGTATGGACGTCGACCCTTGACAGCCGGAGACTTTCGTTCCATTATGCTATATCCGTTACTGCCCACTGTATCAGAATTTACCGGAGGGTTCCGATGTCGAGCGCGTTCGCGTACGTGGAGCCTGGCGCGCTGGTCGAGCGGCTGTGCCGGGCCACAAACGATCACGACCTGGAAGAGCTCACCCGCTGCTTTGCCCTGGGCTACCGCAATGAGACTCCGGCACACCCGGCTCGCAGCTTCCAGGGCCGGGAGCAGGTACGCAGAAACTGGGAGCACATTTTTGCAGGCGTGTCTGACATCCGGGCCGAGGTGCGCTGGATCGCGGACGACCGGACCGCCTGGTCCGAGTGGGAGATGCGCGGTACGCGACGCGACGGGTCGGCCCACCTGATGCGCGGAGTCGTGATCTTCGACGTCGAGCACGGCGAGTTCACGCGTGCCCGTTTCTATCTCGAACCCGTCGAGGACGGCGGAGGGGATGTGAATGAAGCCACCCGGCGGTCGGTAGTCGTGGAGGGTGGCCATGAGGTCGACGCCGCAGGCTCGGCAAAGGCGCCCGGGCGGTGATCCTCGTCGCGGGCGGGTCCGGCACGCTTGGTACGCAGCTGGTTCGGCGACTGCTGACCCGAGGATTGTCGGTGCGCATCCTGACGCGGGACCCGAGGCGGGTGCGCGTCCGACCAGGCGAGCGGCTGGAGGTGGTCGAGGGGGACGTGCGAGTGCAGGCCACCCTGCCGCCCGCCGTTGAGGGTGTTGCCACCGTCGTCTCGGCGGTCCACGGGCTGGCCGGTCCGGGCGGCGTGTCGCCGGCATCGGTGGACCGCGATGGCAACGCAAACCTGATCGCCGCAGCGGCCTCCGTCGGCGCAGCGATGGTGCTGATGTCGGTCGTGGGGGCGTCGGCCGACAGCCCCATGGAGCTGTTCAGGATGAAGCACGCAGCGGAGCAGCGGCTCCGCGCCAGCGGCATCACGGCGACCATCGTCCGCTCGACCGCCTTCATGGAGACCTGGGTCGCGCTGCTCCGGCAGACGGCGGCTCGATCGGGCCGTCCGCTCGTATTCGGCCGAGGCGATAACCCGATCAATTTCGTCTCGGTGATCGACGTCGCCGCGCTGGCGGAGCGCGCAATCACCGACCCATCCACCTGGGGGCGGACGCTGGAGATCGGCGGGCCCGAGGACCTCACACTGAACGAGGTGGCGGCGGCCATCCAGCGCGCAGCGGGACGCGCCGGCGCCCCCCGGCACGTCCCGCGTGGGCTCCTCCACGTCATGGCCGCAGCGATGCGACCGGTCAGGCCCGACTTCGCGCGCCAGGCCCGGGCGGCGCTCGTGCTGGACGCGGTGGACATGACCTTTGATGCCAGCGCCACTCGCCTGGCCTTCCCCGACCTCACCTCGACCGCGCTGGCCGAACAGCTCAAACCCTAGGACCGGGTGGTCCACGAGGCGAGAGTCTGAAGGAGGCGGGTTTCACGCCTCACGACACGGAGCGATCTACGTGCAAGAAGTCAACGACCTTGTCTGCCTCTCGTGCCCTGGCCACCCCCGACCACGTAGACCGGCGCCCAGCGAAAGCGCCGGCCTACGTTCAGTGCGTCCTACTGGCCCACCTCCCGCCGCTGCATGAGCAGGGTCGCCAGCCCGAAGCCCACGACCACGACCGCCAGCATCCCCCAGAGGCCGTTCCAGAAGACGCCCGTCAGGAACGGGGTCCCGTACAGCTGCTGCACAGACAGGTTTGCGGCCCACGCCGGCCACTTCATCAGCGGCGCCAGTTCGTAGACCAGGAAGCTGCAGAACGCGAGCACCCCGAGCAACCCGACCGCCGCCCGCGGAAAGTCGGCGCTGACCGCCGCCCCCACCGCTGAGTAGGTGAGGACGAACGGGACGAGAAGCCACGACGCACGAAACACGGCCGCCGCGTCGAGCGTGGTGCCGACGCCGGCGGCCATCCCCGCCGCCGCCAGTGAGCCTATCGCCACGACGAACGCCGTCCCGACTAGCGCTGTCGCGGCCCGCTCTCCGATGACAGCCCATCGGTGCACGGGCATGCTCAGCACGGATGTAAGGATGCCCTCAGTGTCGTCCGCGGCCCATCCGGAGACGAGGTGGACCGCAAAGCCGGCCAGAAGCAGCTGCGCGATTCCGAACCAGAAGGCGGCGATGAAGCCGCGGTAGGGGTCGCCGCCGCTGCTGTGAGTGAGGAACTCCCGCATCCCCGGCAGGTTGATGGCGCTGTCCACGACGCTGTGCGCGATCGCCACCATGTAGACCGCCATGGCCGCGGTGATCAGCGCCCAGCCGGCCACGATCCCGCGCTGGCGGTAAAGGAGCCGGGCCACGGGCCACCCGAGCAGCGGGGATGGCGCCGCCTCCTTGGCCGCAACCTCGCGCTGCGGGAAGGCGAACAGCGGACCGCGTACATCACGGCGAGCGAAGGCGAGCACGGACAGGACGCCCGCGAGGGCGATGACGGCGACGCTGAGCCCAACTCCGGCGGCGTCCAGGCTGCCGCCCGGCGCCAGGACCGTTGTCGCGTCGTACCACGTGAACGGCGACACCCAGGAGAGCCCATCGAACGAGTGGTTGGTGCGGCCGAGGACGGCCAGCAGGTAGAGCACCACCACCACAGCGGTCCCAGCCGCCTGGGCGCCACGGATCGACGCGATGAACTGGGCAACGAGGTAGCACAGGGCGAAGAGGGTCAGCATGAGTAGCCACAGAGTCAGCATCTTGCCGGCCGCGCCGCCCAGGTTGACCGACTCGTACTGGGCGGCACCGGCCAGGTAGCCGAGGACACCCAGCACCGCTGCGAGCAGCGCGGCCAGACCGAACGCCGCCAAACGCGAAGCGACCAGCCGGGCCCTCGAGACCCGGGCGGCCAGCCAGTAATCGACGAGCTGCTTGTCCTCGTCGCCGCGGACCGCTCCGGCGGCCGCCGCGATTGCCCAGATCATGACGACGAGCGCGAGCGGCCCGTACGAGCGCCACTGCACGTAGCCGTCGAGGGTGTCGAGCCTGAAGGGCCGGGGCAGGATGTAAGACAGCTGCCCGGCCAGGGCGGTCATGCTCCGCGCGAACGCGGCGCGGCCGGCCGCGGTCGTGCCCGCTACCTGCACGAAAGCACCGGCCTGGACGTAAGTGCTCGCGAAGAGGACCACTCCGTAGCCGATCCATCCCCAACGATGAAGCCTGAAGGCGTTCCTCAGCATGCCGCGGCCACCTCCTCTTTCCCGGGGTCCGAGTAGTACTCCAGGAACGTGTCCTCGAGACTGGGCTCGTGGCTGGTCAGGTTGACGACGTGGGCCCGGGCGACAGCGGCCATCAGCGGCTCGAAGCTGCCGCGCACCACGCATTGCACGCGATGGTTCTCCACGGTCACGCCGTCCACGCCATCGGCGCGGCGGATCGCCTCCGCCGGCACGTCACCGGCGAATTCGATCTCCACCCGGTGTACGCGGATCTCGTGCAGCTGTTCCATGCTGGAGATGTTCACCAGCCGGCCGGTTCGGATGATCCCGACCCGGTCGCAGACGTGCTCGACCTCCGAGAGCACGTGCGAAGAGAGAAACACCGTGGCGCCGCCCTGCCGCGCCTCCCGGACCATCGCGTAAAACTCCTGCTGGTTCAGTGGGTCGAGGCCGCTCGTAGGCTCGTCCAGAATGAGCAGCTCGGGCCGGTGCATGAAGGCGATGACCAGCAGCAGCTTTTTCTTGTTGCCGGAGCTGTACTCGCGGTAGCGCCGCGAGAGGTCGAGCTGAAGCCGGCCGCAAAGGCTCTTCACGCGCGCCGGGTCGACGCCGCCCGCCATCGCGCCCAGGTAGGCGATGACCTCCCGGCCGCGGAGCCCCCCGAACTGGGGTGGCTCGCCTGGCACGTAGCCGACGTGCCGCTTGACCTCCACGGCCTGCCGGTGACAGTCGAGGCCGAAGACCGACGCGCTGCCGCGGGTCGGGTAAGCAAGGCCCATCAGCTGGCGGATGGTGGTGGTCTTGCCGGCCCCGTTGGGGCCGAGGTAGCCGAAGACCTCGCCTGACCGGACTTCGAGGTCCAGGTCGAAGAGGCCTCTGCCCAGGCCGTAGTCCTTTGTCAAACCCTCTGTACGGATTGCCTCGTTCATGTTCGACTCCTTTCACGTTCGCGCAGCTGCCTCAGCACCTCGGGGCCAAGGTGGAGAAAGTCCTGCAACATGTCCGCCATCTCGTGCAGCTGCTTGCGGCCGGGGCCGTCCGGCGCCACCCGGGCACCCTGCCGCAGCCGTGCCAGCAGCTCCATTGCCTGCGCATTGCGGGCGGCGAAGATAGCCTCCAGGCTGTACAGGGCCTCGAATAGCACCCGCCTGCTGCCAGGCTGGCTGCGGCTGCGAGCCAACCCGAGGGCCACCAGCTGCCTGGCTGCGACGCTGGCTCCGCTCTTTGCCATCTCCAGCGTCTCCGCGATCTCATCCAGGCTCGCGGGCTCCATTCGGAGCAGCAGGTAGCCGTAGATCCGGCCGATCGTTCGAGCTAAGCCCCACGTCGTCATGTGCTGACCAAGGTCCTCGATGAACTGGCGCTGTTCTTCCGTCATTCTGCAGAACATCCTGGATATTCAGATCTTTCTGAACATTAGCGCATGGCGCCGGAGCCTGCGCGCTCTCCACTCAACAAACGCTCAACGAAATCCACACTTGGATCCACCGTAGACTTGTATATCAAAGAAGTTTGGGGTTACTATGGATTTCGGGTAGCTACTACATTCGGCCGGAGATGTCCATCGAACAACACAGAAGTGCGGAGGTCACGACCATGAGCACCAACGCGACGGCGATTGGAATGAAGAGGGTAGGGCGAGGTCGCTGGCTGGCGCTGGGCGCCCTCGTCCTCAGCGGGCTGGTCCTTGGGCTCGACACAACGATCCTGGTGACGGCCCTGCCGACCCTGTCGGCAAAGCTCGGCGCCACCACAGATCAGCTGCAGTGGATGTCGACCGCCTACACGCTGGCCCTGGCAGGCCTGATGCTGCCCGCCGCTGTGCTCGCGGACCGCTACGGCCGCCGCCTGTTGCTTATGGCGGGGCTGTTGGTGTTTGGCGTCTCATCGGTCGTCGCCAGCCAGCTGTCCTCGGCGAACGGCCTGATCTTCATGCGGGCGCTGATGGGTGCAGGCGGGGCGGTGATCCTGCCGCTGATGCTGGCGATCCTGCCCACCATCTTCGCGGAAGATGAGCGGCGGCGCGCGCTCGCGCTGGCCGGGGCAGGCGTGTTCCTGGGCCTGCCCCTCGGTCCACTGGTCGCCGGTTATCTGCTGACCCACTACGACTGGGGTTCGATCTTTCTGATCAACGGCCCCGTGGTCGTTCTCGCGCTGCTTGGCGTCGGGTTCTTCGTTCCCGAGAGCAAGGACCCGGAGGCCCACAGCCTGGACTGGATCGGAGCCGTCCTCGAGGTGGTGGGTGTGACCGCCCTCGTCTACGGCATCATCGAGGAGCCGCTCAAGGGCTGGACCGATCCCCAGGTCCTGGTACCCCTGGTCGGTGGTGCGATCCTGATCGCAGCTTTCGTGGGCTGGGAGCTGCGGCTGCGGGTTCCGCTCGTCGACCTGCGGCTGTTCTTGAACCCGCGATTCGCTTGGGCGACCGCTGCGTTCACAATGGTCGGCTTTGGCCTGACGGGCGCCATGTTCATCCTCACGCCCTACCTCCAGGTGGTGCAGGGCAACGATGCCCAGGAAACCGGCATCCGGCTGCTTCCGATGATCGCAGCAGTATTCGTTGGAGCCCTCGCCAGCGATAGGCTGACCGCCCGCCTGGGCACGAAAGTCATGGTCGCCGGAGGCCTGCTCATCAGTGCCGCCGGGCTGGTGCTGCTCTCCCGAGTGGGTCCCGACACGGGGTATGGCCTTGTGGCCGCCGGTCTGGCGGTGACCGGGGTCGGGATATCCCTCGCGATGATTCCGGCGCTCGACTCGATCCTCGGCGCTCTGCCGGTGGCTCAGACCGGGGCGGGAAACGCGCTCACGAGGGTTCTCCAGAACATCGGTGCCTCTTTCGGAGTGGCGATCATGGGTAGCGTGCTGAACAGCGCCTACCGAGCCAGCTTGAGCGGGCACCTGGTGGGTCTTCCCACCCAGGTCAGCGACGGTGCGCTGAGCGGGGTGGCGGTGGCGGCGGCCATCGCCACCCGTATTCCCGCCCCGCTGGCGGTGCCGCTCCGGCACGCGGCCTACGACGCGTACGCGGTTGGAATGGCCCAGGTGCTCGTCGTGAGCGCCGGGCTACTGGCCGCAGTTGCAGTCCTGATCGCGCTGTTCCTGCCCGCGCGGGCGGCAGGTGCCGAGGCCAGGGCCGAGGCGCCTGACGAGGCCGTCTCCCGCGGAGCCGTGGCTTGAAACCTGAGGGCCGGAGGTGGCCGATCGGCGAGAATCTTGTTATGGCCACCTCCGCCCGCTCATCAGGCGGGCTGCGGGAACGCAAGAAGCTGAAGACCAGGAACGCCATCCAGCGCGAGGCCATGCGCTTGTTCCA
>Ga0126378_10000941_pt1 | contig 21620 bp, 18 predicted proteins | sample PanSoiMetPlot_23_FD_92587 | JGI IMG/M metagenome (GOLD analysis project Ga0126378, IMG submission 92587) | Tropical forest soil microbial communities from Panama - MetaG Plot_23 | ecosystem: Environmental > Terrestrial > Soil > Tropical forest > Bulk soil | place: Panama | collected 2016-02-17
ACATACATGACCGTGGCGGTTTTTCCCTCTTTATTTCGAGAAGATCCCCGGTACTACCAAATGGGCAAGGGCGGCTTCTGGCGACGGTCCTATCATGCAGTGAACCGCTTGTTCGTGACGCGCACGGATTCGGGCGCAACGCATTTCAACTACTCGGAGTCCATCGGCAACGCGGCAGCGGCGGCGCTGTCAAACCTCTACCACGTCCCGAGCGATCGAACGGCCTCGCGAAATGCGACGACCTTTGCATTTTTGATCGTCTACGACGGACTGGCCAACGGAATGAAAGAATTCTGGCCGGATATTCGCCGCAAAGTATTCCGCAAGAATACGCCTTGATTCGCCGTTTGCCGCGCCCAAGCGCATCAAGGGTCTTTGACCGGAGCGAGAACTCGCACCGCGCTGGGCACAACTCCGATTTCGACCGGGGCGGGGCCAAGAATCTCCCCGTCCCCATGAAACAGACAGGGCCGGTCTGCCGTGATTCTGACACTACGCACGCCCCATCGCTTAACCTTCGAGGTGAGCAGTTCTCCCGTGGATAGTAAACGCGGGAGCAATTTGAGAACACTCAAAGCGCGCAAGTCTTCAAGCAGGACTACATCCAGCAAACCGTCGTCAATTTGGGCATGAGGCGCAAGTCGCACGCCAGCTCCATACGTTGGCGTATTCAAAACACCAGCAACAAGAGAAACCGCTTCCACGGCCGCGTGATCTGTGCCGGGAAATTCGAGTCGAACCCTGAACGGAACGTATCCGGACAAGGCTCGAAGCGCCGACGCAATGTAGCGCAGGCGGCCAGGAAGACGGCGATACGGCCCGCTCGCGAAGCGCGCCGCTTCCGCGTCGAGACCAATTCCACCGCCGCCGGCATACAAACGCGTTCGCCCATCCGCGGTGCGCACGCGGACCAGATCGACCGAGCGCGGTTTGCCTTTGAAGATGACTTGCGCAGCGGAAACAGGATCGCTTGGCAGACCGAGCGCAGCTGCAAAATCGTTGCCGCCGCCCGCCGGCAGAATGCCAATCGTGACGCCGCTTCCGTACACACCGTTCACGAGGGCTTGAAAGGTCCCATCGCCGCCCAGCGCCAGAAGGACGCGATGGTTTTGGTCCACCCCCAAGCGGGCCTTTAATTCCAATTCCGCGGCGCCGTTGGTTTCGACAAATTTTGCGCAGACCCCCAGCGACTCAAACAGGGTTTGCAAGTGAGGAAGATACGAGCGGGCTCGATTGCGGCTAGCCACGCGATTCACAAACACGAGAACGGGCAGGTCGCTTGGCGACGTATCCATAGGTGCGGGCATCCTCGCGACAAGGATAATCCGCGCACCCAAAACAAGAGAGAAATAAAAGCTGGTGCCGGCGGGGGGAATCGAACCCACGGCCTAGGGATTATGAGACCCTCGCTCTGCCACTGAGCTACGCCGGCCGAAAGTAATGGTAATACCTAATGCTATGGAGTCTCTGGGAAGCGTGTCAAGGCGTTCCCAGAGTCAACCGATTATTGAAAGGAAGCATCTGAACCGTAAGGCCGCTCGAAGGTGGCCAAAAGTTGAGGAAATGCGGGTATCGAATCGAAACGCAATCGCGTCTAGAGTGTGCTCTCGGCGCATTCGATAGGAGCCGAGTACTAAACTTTTCAGTACTAGCGTACTGTTGCTCTCAGCAACCGTAGGCACTAAGCTCTGACACATCGGGCCCCCGCCCGAGCCTCACCCTAAGCGAAGGTCTAGCGAAAGCGAGAGGCTGGTGGCGGTGTACCGATACAGTACAGGCTCAGTGCCTGAGTTGATTGACATTGGTGTTTAAAGAGTTAGTATGTCTCCGGGGTTGTTTTCGGACTCGGAGGCACAATGTCACGCAAACTCACGGTAGTTCTGCTGGCCATGCTAGTGTTGGTCGGAGCGATGAGCCTGAAGACGGTTGCCGTCACCCATGGTGATGGCTCGGTGATCATGGCGAACGGAGGAGCACCTCAGCCTCCCGTACCATGGAAGAACGGGGGAGCACCTCAACCTCCGGTACCATGGAAAAACGGTGGGGCACCGCAACCTCCGGTACCCTGGAAGTAGTTCAACGCGGCTGAAAGAGTAAGAGCTTACTCGCCGCGGTGAACGAGGGGGCCATGAAGAGGATGGTATGCCTGGTCCCCTGGAATACGGTATTTGGCTGGTTTGTACTCTCCTCGAGGGCGCAGTGGTTGTGTGTGCCATCAGGAGTCATTCGTTCCGGCGATACATCTTCCTCAACGTTTACATGGGCTTGTCATTCCTGGCTAGCGTAGGCCGCTACCAGGCTTTGAGCCATTACGGAATTGTGTCCAGCCAGTATGCCTATTTCTACTACTATTCCGACGCGCTCCTTACGATTGGCCTCTATTTCGCGCTGTTAAATCTGTACAGCCTCGTCTTTGACGAGATGAAGGTCGAGCGTTACCTCCGCTTTGGTGCCGTTCTCCTGCTTGCCGGCACCGCCTGGTTTTCCTACGCTGTGGTGCAGCAATCCTCCCACCGCCTGTTTTCTCATTTCGCCTACGAACTTTCTCAGAACCTTTATTTTGTTGGTCTTGTGCTGACCTATGCGCTTTGGGGCGCCATCGTCAAGATGCGGGAAACACGCGCGCGGCTGATCCAGCTTGTCCTGGCGCTTGGAGTTTACTTCAGCGCTTTTGCCGCGAACTACGCCCTGCAAAACCTCTCTTCCAAAGCGACGATTTTGCATTTTGTCACCCCCATTCTGGGTTGCATACTGCCGGCAGCGTGGGCCTATTGCTTCCTGCGCGTGAACGAAGAAACGCGGTTGGCGCCCGCGCGGCTCGTGGCGGTGCCGCGATGATGGCCGTATTCATTTTCGTCGTGTCCGTGGTGATCTTCCTGCAGTTCTTCGTGTTCTATTGCCGGTCGCTCATCGCCGTGTCTTCCAAGCAAGTGCTGTCGCCTGAAGTGCAGGAAGTCACAGGCATACAGAAAGCCGCGTCCGGCGAGGATTTCAACCGGGTCATGCAGCTGCTGCATCTTTGCCCCGAACGTCCCGAAGATCGCAAGGGGATTCAAGCCATTGGCGCTTATTTCAGTCTGCTGAGTTTTGTTGGATCCACGGTCGCGCGGCTGATTCCTTCCATGAAATCCTGGACGGACATAGAGCGTGGCCATTGTACGTACTTCGCGGCTATCGCCCTCGAACGGCGTATTGCGTTCAGCCGCGATATGCTCGCGCAGCAGATCGACTCCTAACCTGCCGGGCAGCATTCGGTCCTTTCCTTGCGCTGATGCCTCTTTCGCGACAGCAATTCTCAATTCCTGCTTGACATGGCGAGAACCGTGCTATCCTGGATGGGCTCTCTCCTCACCGGAGCGGATGCGTCCGCAGCGCAAAACTTACGGTGACCAAAACATGTTCGCAGTGTGGCGCGGTATTACCGGCAGGAACGCGCGTTTGTCAGTTCTGTGATTCTTCCTTTTCTGTAGGCTTTTCAGCGATCGCGGAGCCTTCGGACATTCCTCAAGTCGGAACTTCGCACCAAAACGTGGAAATAGGAAGTCTGCGAGCCCCGTCGCTCGAACTCGAGGCCTCTCGAGGCACCGAAAGAGAAGAATGCGGCTCATGGCGTGGCGAGTTGGCCGAGCGCTTCAGGGCTAACCAGACACGCAGGGGAAAGTCGCCAGGGAGCGACGTGCAAGCCCACTTCTGCTTTGAGGACTCGCCGTTCGGTGGTCAGCCGAGAGCTTCCATCGCCATTGCAGAAGAGATCCCGCACAAAGAAGAGTTCTCCTTCACGATTGCCATAGGCAAAGCTGCAAAGGGCCATGCTTGCGAGGAGCTGCCCATGGAGATTGATGTTTCGCCGCGGCCGAATGCCAATGCCTTCGCGCCGGATCCGTTGGCGCAAACTGAAATTGTTTCTCAATCAGGTTTATACCCTGTCGCTTCCTTCGATGACCGGCGGCTGGCCGGTTTGATCGACTTCTTCTGCCTGGCGTTTGCCTATGGCGGTTTCCTCGGACTTTTCGGCTCCCTGGGGGGACACTTCACGCTGACCAAGCTAAGTGCAGCGGTTTGTGTTGCCACGTTTGCCGTTGTCTACCTGCAGTATTTCGCGCTGTTCACGATTTTTGGCGGAACGACGCCCGGGATGATGATGCGCGGCCTGCAAGTCGTCAGTTTTTCGGGCGACACGCCGACACCCAGGCAAATGATCTTGCGCAGCGTGGGCTACATGCTTTCCGCAGGAACATTCTTCCTGGGTTTTCTCTGGGCCATGTGGGATTCCGACGAGCTTACATGGCACGACCGCCTCTCGCAGACGTATTTGAGCGTCGAACAAACACTGCCCGATTTGGAAGCTTCCGACGCAGCGCGCGGCCGCTGAGTCCTTGTTTATGCGTGTGAGGAAGCGGTTTGGGATTCGCGCGCCAAGCGCACCATGGCTTCCAGGCTGCGGTCGACGTCAGCCTCCGTCGTAGCCCAAGAAGAGACGCTGATGCGCATGGCGGTTCTTCCGTGCCACACCGTGCCTCCACACCAGCAAGTGCCGTCTTCTTGAATGCGGCGAATCACTTCCCTGGTAACCTCAGGAGCGCCGAAAGAAACCAGCACCTGGTTAATGACCACCTCGTTCAGGACTTCGAAGCCGGCGCTTTTCAATCCTGTTGCGAATCGCTGCGCGTGGGCGCAAGTTCTCTCCATTAACTCGCACAATCCCGTTCTGCCCAGGGACTTCAGCGTAGCCCATAATTCCACTCCGCGCGCCCTTCGCGACGAGTCTGGCGTGTGATGCATGGGCTCGCGCCGCGCGCCCGGTTCGAGGTAGGCCGCGGTGAGGCCAAACGCTGTCCGCAGGGCGTCACCATCTTTCAAAAGCACCACGCCGCAGTCATAACCCGCATTGGGCCACTTGTGTGCATCGGTAGCCCAGGAATCGGCGTTCTCGAAACCGCGAGTGATCTCCGCGTACTTGGGCGAAATGCGTGCCCAGAGGCCGAATGCGCCATCCACGTGGACCCATGCGCCCTGCCGTTTGGCCTTCGCGCAGATTTCCTCGGCAGGGTCGAACGCCCCGGTGTTCACATTGCCAGCCTGAATGCAGACCATCGTTCGGTCCGAGAGCTTCGGCAAACGGTCGGCCCGCATTCTTCCCTGCCCGTCTGCGTCTACGATGGTCAAGCGCTTTTTTCCAAAGCCCGCCATGCTCAAGGCTTTCAAGACGGATGCATGCACTTCCGCGCCTACGACGACTTGCATGGGCGGCGCGCCAAACATGCCATCTTCGGTGACTTCCCAACCGGCTCGCTTCAGGAGTGCCTGGCGAGCCGCGAGGAAGGCGGTAAAGCTCGCCGTCGTCGCACAGCTGACCAGCCCTCCTTGGCAATCCGGAGGCAGCCCAAGGGCTTCGCAAATCCAATGAAGGACGATGTCCTCCAGCTCCACGGCAATGGGGGACATGACGCGAAACGAGGCGTTCTGGTTCCAGGCACCTGCCAGCCAGTTCGCAGCCAGCGCCGCCGGAACCATTCCGCCATTCACAAAACCGAAGTAACGGCCGCCGGTCATGGCCACGGTGGCGGGCGAACCGATGGCGTCCAACTGGTGGAGGATGTCGGGGGGTTTAGAAGGCTCGGCGGGAAACGGCTCGTGAAATCCGGTGAGAGCACCAAGATCCGATGAGGCTGGAGAAACGCGGCGCGCGAACGCATTTTCGACATAGCGAATTGCTTTTTCGGCAGCGAGATGGAGCAATTCGGCAGGCTGCGACTTCAACGTCTCTTTGGGCTGCATGGAGGCCGTCCTTTTGGGGGCGTTCGTCGTGCGCGCTTGTGCACCGAGGCCGCAGACGAAGTGCGCCAACCCAAGAAACCTAGCAGCTAAATCTGGAAGAGAAAGAGCCGCATTGTCCGGTTATTTTTTTATGACCGTTTCGTCCGAGGCGATCTTGCCGTCGCGAATGAAGATGATGCGGTGGGCATGCTGGGCGATGTCGTTTTCGTGGGTCACCAGAATGATGGTGTTCCCCTGGCGATAAAGGTTCTCGAAGAGGTTCATGATTTCTTCGCCGGTTTTTGAGTCCAGGTTGCCGGTAGGCTCGTCGGCCAGAACGATCGAAGGGTTGTTTACCAAAGCCCGGGCAATTGCAACACGCTGCCGCTGTCCGCCGGAGAGTTCGTTCGGCTTATGCATCATGCGATCGGTCAAGTCCACGCGTTCGAGCGCCTTCTTTGCTTTTTCGATGCGTTCCTCGGCTGGCGTGCCGTTGTAGATCAATGGCAGCTCCACGTTGTGAAGAGCTGTGGCGCGCGGCAAGAGATTAAACGTCTGAAAGACGAAGCCGATTTCTTTGTTGCGAATATAGGCCAGCTCGTCGTCGTCCAGATCGCTAACCAGCCGGCCCGCCAGCCAATACTTCCCCGAAGTGGGCGAATCGAGACAGCCAATGAGATTCATGAGCGTGGACTTGCCGGAACCGGAAGGTCCCATGATGGCCACATATTCACCCTTGCGAATCTCCAGGTTCACCCCGCGCAGCGCGTGCACCTGCTCCGCACCCATTTCATAGACCTTGGCAAGCTCTTCGGTCTTGATGACAACACCGGAGTTGACCAGATCCTCGCGGTAGGAGTCGGCGGTCTGTGTCTCAACAGGCATGCAAAATCTCTCCTATTTTTCTTCGTGCTAGCTCTGCTGATCGTCCTGCTTCTTCGGCGCGCTGTTGTCCACCTTGATCTGAGCTTCCGGTTTCAAAGTGCGCAGCGCCTTGTAGCTGCCGATGACGATTTCATCGCCGGGTTGCAAACCCTTGGTAACCTCGATGTCCGTGACGCCGGAGATTCCGGTGTCCACCGAACGGAACACCGCTTTCTTACCGTTCACGACGAAAACGCCCTGGATCTCATCCTTCTTCGGGTCTCCGGCCGCGGCGGGCAGAGGTGCGGCCAGGGTCACGCTGGAGCCCTGCCCCTTGGCGTTCTTGGCAGCGTCCTCCAACTCCTTGCGGGTGCGCATGGCCAGCGCCTGAATGGGAATCGCCACAATGTTTTTGCGCTCGGCGGTCTTGATTTTCGCGGTGGCCGACAGGCCGGGCCGCAAGTTTTCAGGCGGACTGTCCAGCGTCACCACGACCTTAAAATCCTTTGCTTCCTGCGTGCTTGTTGTGGTTTGTGTGGTTGTCAAACCGGAACTGCGCAAAACCGCCTGCGAGCCAATTTCCGTAACTTTGCCCTTGAACACCTTGCCAGGAACCGCATCAATGGTGACGTCCGCTTCCTGCCCCATCTTCACATTGACGATGTCGGTTTCATCCACTTTCACTTCTGCGGTCACCACCGACATGTCCGAAAGGGTCATCAAGAAACTGCCGTTGGAGTTCTGGATGCCGGGGACAACGTAGTCGCCAACGCGCTCCGGCAGATAGCTGACAATTCCGTTAATCGGAGACGTGTAGACCGTCTTATGCAAAACATCTTCCGCGTGAGCCAGCACAGCTTCGCTTTGATTCACTTGCGCCTGCGTCTGACCCATTTGAGCTTTCAAGGCCTGCACATGTGCCCTTGCTGACTCCACGGCAGCCACCGCCCCGTCGTACGTCGTCTTGCGCTGGTCAAAATCCTGCTTCGGGATCAGGCCGCCTTTGTAAAGACCCTGACCGCGCTCGTAGTCCAGCTTGGCCTTTTCCAGATTCGCCTGCTGGGAAATAAGATCCGCCTGTGCGGCTTTGTAGCTTCCCTCGGCCGCCTGGGCCGCCGATTCTGCCGAAGTGGTAGCAGCGGATTGCGCCCGAACGTCGGCATTCGCCTGGACGTTCTCCTGAAGGAGCAACTTGTCGCCCTTCTTTACCTTGTCGCCTTCTTTAACCAGGATCGCCGTAATTCTGCCAAAGCCCTGCGCCGTCACGTTGGTATAGGTGGTGGGCTTAATTTCGCCCGAGGCGGTTACCAAGGACACCAAGCTGTCTTGCTTGGCGACCTTAGCCGTCTGCACCGTGACCACGCCCTTGTTTGCCTGATTTACGCTGAAAAGAACAATTCCGCCGAGTACGACCACGACACCCGCGCCAATCGCCACTTTTTGCCACGTCTTCATTCGCTTCCCTTTCGCTCCACCACGCTGGGGCCACCACTCCAACCTGCTGCCATCCCGCGAAGTTCCATGAAATCTTGGGGTTGAGTTACCGCGCGATGGCGATACCTAACCGCTCGCCTCTATTTGTAGTACGCCCGTCCCCCCCGAAATGTTTCGCGGGACATTCAGACCCCGGGTTGGAACTCGGATGCACCACAAGCCCTCGGATTGCCGATTCGTTAGGAGGCCTCGCATGGAACAGCAAGCGCGCGTACGCCCAGTATCCTATTCTACCGTCATTAACGCCGCGTGAAAAGAACTCCAGCCTAAGTCGTCCCGGGCAATCCGACCCACATCGATTGGACGCGAGAAGAAGCCCTTTGGTCAGCCGGAGCATTGTGAATCCTGCGGAAGTCCCTCCAATCACACATTGAGATGCTCACTCGGGTTTTTCCCTGCCTCCATTGACATGCGCACTCGCGACGATAGAATCGACTTCATGAAGTCCTTGGGCCTGACGTCGCCAAGAAATGCAGCCAGCTTTCTGGCTTGCCTTCTCTTTGCTGAATTTCTCCTTCTCTCTTTATCCAAGAGCGCCTTTTCGCAATCCGGCGCTACCGTGAATGACCCGCGCGTGTCAAAACTCTACACCGATGCAAAAGCCGCAGAAGCGCGCGGAGACTTTGCGGGCGCCGCGGCTAGTTACGAATCGCTTCTCCAGGTTGCGCCGGGCCTGGCGCCTGCCTACAACAATCTTGGCTCGCTCTATCTTCGGCAACGCGAGTACAAGAAAGCCGCAGCGGTGCTCGAAAAAGGGTTGAAAATTGACCCCAAAATGTCATCCGCCTCGGCGCTCTTGGGCATGGCCCTTTATGAATTGGGCGACTATGCCGGAGCTGGGCGGAATCTGGAGGCCGCGCTCCGTGCCAATCCCAAAGACAATAACGCCGAGCTTTTTCTGGCAAATGACTTGATCAAGCTAGGCAAATTTGAACAGGCCGCGGAGCATTTGCGCCAACTCTCCCAGCGCCAGCCCGAAAATCAGGAAGTCTTGTACTTGCTCGGCAAAGTGCATATGAAGTTGTCAGAGGAAGCGCTCACGAAACTCAACGCGCTGGATCCCAATTCCGTGTGGGCTCACGAGATTTCCGGCGAAGTCATGGAAAGCATGAAGAATTACGATGGCGCGCTCCTCGAATACAAGAAAGCCGTGGAAGTGGCCCCGTTGCAGGCGGGCACTCACTATCGTCTTGGCAATGCATACTGGTCGCTGAATATGTGGGACCCGGCAGCGGAACAATTTCGCACGGAACTGGCGAACGACCCTTCGAACTGCATGGCGCAATGGAAACTCGGGAACATTATTCTGGAGCAGCACGGGGACTCAGCAGCAGCGCTTGCAGAAACACAGAGGGCCCTGGACATGTGCCCGGATCTCATAGCGGCGCGTGTGGACCGCGCCCGCGCGTTGATTAAACTGGAGCGGCACGCGGAAGCGGTGAAGGATTTGGAAGCGGCGGTAAAAGCCGACCCGGGAGAATCCTCGACGCATTTCCTCCTGGCCCAAGCCTATCGCGCGATCGGGCGGACCCAGGAAGCTCAAGCAGAGATGAAAGTGTTCAGCAAACTGGAAGAGAGTGCGCGAGCGAAAACCGCGGAACGGGCCAAGGAGGTTTTGCAGGAAAAGAGTAAGGAGCCATAACTCTCCCAATTGAGTGGCCTGCCCTTAGGGCGTTTGTGGCGTCGAGCGGCTTCCGGTGAGAGCCGCGCAGCGCGCGTATTCGGCTTTGGCCTTTTCCACAAGTCCCTGTTTGCGGTAGACGGGAGCCAGCATGCAATGCAAATTCGGAGTTTGCGGGGAAAGTTCGATCGCCTTTTCTAATTCGACCTGCGCCTTCGGGAATTCTTCTAGCCGAGTATAAGCCTTGCCAAGAAGTTCGTGTGTTTTGGAGTCCCGCGGATCAATTTCAATGGCTTGAAGGAGAAGCGGGACGGCTTCCTTCGGATGATTTTCGTCAATCAGAAGGCTACCCAAGTCAATATAAGGGTGTGGATTCTTCGCGAGAGATTGCTCTTGCCAGCCGATGGCCTTTTGGTAGGCCGCACCCGCTTCTTCGTTACGGCCCATCCCGGCAAACGACAAACCCAGATTGTCTTCGGCCTTTACATTTTTCGGGTCGAGCTTCAGACATTGTTGGAAAGCGCTGATCGCTTCGGCGAAGCGGTTCTCGTTGTATTTCGTGCGCCCGAGATTGTACCAGCCGTCGGAATCGTTCGGAGTCCACTCGAGCATCTTGGTCAACCACTTGTCGGCGTCGGGATAGTCCCCCAGCACAATATAATCGAATGCGACAATCTTCAGATCGGCGGCGGAAGGGTTGCGGTATTTTGCGCCAGCGGTAAATTCATCGAGTGAGGCTTTGGCCCTTTCTTCGCGGTCCTTTGGAAGGGCTGGCTCGGGAGTCGCCGCCATCGCACCCATGGGAGATTGAGTTTGAAGAGCGAGTTGCCGGTCCAGAATCGCTTCGGCCTGAATCTCGCGGAACAAGATGTGGCCGAGCAGGAAGTGACCCTCCGCGGAGTTCGGATTGGTCTCCAGATATTGCCGCACGGCGTGGTCGGCTTCGACCAACTTGGATTGCCGGAAAAGAGTTTTTGCTTCGGAGAGAAGCGCGTCGGGTTGGTCGGAAGACTGAGTGGTATTTCCGGCTCGCAGCGAGGTCATGGGTAAAAGAAAAGAAAGGAACGCGACGAAGAGGACGCAAAATCCCCTCTTTTCATTTTGTAAGGCCGTTTGCATCAGGGTCGCGAGGAGCATCAACGACGGGCCATAACCACTTCCGTCAAATCGCCGAGTTGCTTCGCCGTGTATTCATTTCCTTCCAGGTTCGCTGCGATTCGGCCTTCGCGGTCGACGATCACCGTATGCAGCGAGTGCGTCAACAGGCCTTCATCCTGCCAGGAATTCACACCGAATGCCCGGCAGAGACTCTTCACCTCGGTGGAGGGCCCCGTGAGGAAGTGCCAGCCCGCACCGTCCTTGGTCCAGGTGCGCGCATAATCGGCCAGAGTCTCCGGCTGATCATGGTCAGGATCGAAAGTAATCGTCAGCAGCACGAGGTCTTTCCCCATCCGATGTGCAAAGCGGCGATGGAGAACTCCAAGATTATTTGACGCGCGAAAGCAAAAATTGGGAAGAGGGCATCTCGTGTAGATAAATGTAATCGCCACCACCTTGCCCTTCAGCGCAGAAAACCTGACGGTTTCGCGTTTTTGGTCGATCAGAGTGAAATCCGGCACGGCCTGGCCGACTTGCAAGACCGGCGCACTGCGCGAAAGTGCAGACGTTGCCGCATCGAGAAGTTCCAATTGACGGGCAGCCATCGGTTCCTGCGCGGCATTTTCGTAAGCACGAACGTGAATCTGGTCCGCGTAAGCAGCATCTTTCCGCACGTGCAGCTTGAAATCAATCAGCATGCCGGGCTTCAGTCCGTCGAGAGCTTTGGAATTGTCCACGGGAAATGTCATTACCATGGCTTCCATGTAGCCTGGAATCGCCTGGCAGGAGACTTGGAGTGAAAGATGGTCGCGATCAGCGAAAAGAACCACACCCGAGGCAGAATAGGTTTCCCCAAAGAGGCGCGGAACCGCCAAAAGCAGAGAAAGCATGAGCAAACATCCGCGCCACCGCATCGTTCGACTCCCGGTTCTTCTCCCTGATTCCCGCCATTTTAGCGCGAATCCAGCCCTGATGATTGCGCCGAGGCTTTGTGGATTGGATTTGAAGATCCGAGCCGAAATGGTTTCCGCGCAGGCTTGGTGTAGTCTTTCGCGAACTCTTTAATCTCAATAAACTGGTTCTTCCCCACATTTGTGAAACTCTGGCGTGAGCTCGAAGCAGGCCACCAGACTTCCAACAGCATAATCTTCGCCGATTTCCCGAGACCGATGTGCTGCTGGATGGGATTGGCGCCAAAGGAACCGCCGCTACCGACCGTCCGGTACACCGAGCGCCGCCCACGCCCCTCATTCTCTACGACGACCTGGATGCGCGCCCCAATTCCCCCTCGATTAGACTTCACACCCACGAGTTTCACGGTGACCCAGTCGTTGTGGCCTCCCGGATTCTCATAAACGCGGAATTGATGCGCGTCTCCCGGCGTCGGGCCTCCCATGGATACCAATAGGTCCTCGACTCCGTTATCGCCCAGGTCGGCGAAGGCTACCGCGTGCCCCTTGTGCAAATCGCCGGTTCCAGAGGATGCCGTAATGTCCACGAAATCTTTTCCCTCGCGGTTGCGAAGAAGCATCTTGGGAGATAACGCCCCGTACTCCGGCCCGCCCGTCGCCAGATAAATATCTGGATAGCCATCATTATCCACGTCGCCAAAATTCGCGCCCATCGGCACATTAATCTTGTTCAACCCAACTTCCGCCGTAACGTCTTTGAAAGTCCCATTCCCCAAGTTCCGGTAGAGCTTCAGGGTCTCGGCGTTCGTGGGAAGCCCCAGGTAACTTCGAATCGTTTCATCAACGGAAAAAAAATAACTGGTCACGAAAATATCGGGCCAGCCGTCGTTGTCGTAATCGAAGAACCAAGTTGCAAAACTCTGCGACTGTGGCTGATGCACTCCGGCCTGCTGCGAAACCTCCGTGAACGTGTTGTCATGATTGTTGTGATAAAGGAAGTTGCCGCCATACAGATTGGAAACATAAAAGTCGACGTAGCCGTCGTGGTCATAATCGGCAGCCGTAACCCCTTTGGTGAAGGCGATTTTGCCGACGCCCGAGGCCGCGGTAATATCTTGGAACGTCCCATCTCCCCGGTTCAGAAAAAGCTGGCTCGGACCGTTTTCGTTGCCGACAAACAGATCGAGAAGCCCATCGTTGTTAATGTCCGCCCACGCGGCGGCTTGCGTTCGGGCCGCAGGCTCGGCCAAGCCAGCTTGACGAGTAACGTCGGTAAACGTCCCGTCGCAATTGTTTCGCAAGAGCGACTTGCGCACCGGGAATTCCCACGCCCCTCGAAGAACGAGCAGGTCCAGGCAGCCGTCGTTGTTGTAATCGCCCTGAATCATGTTCAAGCCGCCCAATTGGCCCGACAACCCCGCCTGCGCCGTGCGGTCTGTAAACGTGCCGTCGCCATTGTTGTGAAAGAATCGCAGCGGCTGACACACATCGTAGCTCGACACCACAACGTCGAGCAGTCCGTTATTCTCGAAATCGTCCACCACCACGCCGCCCGCCATCGAAGTAAAATCCAATCCCGTCTCCGGCGCCACATCCACAAATTTCCCAAAATCTTCCTTGCTCGCAAAGACCGACGGCGAAATCAGGTATTCGTGCGGCACGCCTGCAGGATATTTTCCCAACGTTATGTACGCCAAGTTCAACAGCCACTTCACCTGAACGGCATCCGCCCGTTCGGGTTTGAGTTCCAGATATTTCGTCAAATACTCGATAGCTTTTTCAGAATCGCTCGTCTGCGGGTAGCACGAACTTGTGCGCGGCGGAAAGGTGCACCGGTCCAACGGTTTGCGGTAAACGTCATTTTCCATCTCTGATTTGTGCAAGTAAGCCACGCCCAGAACTTCCGTCAATTGCGGGACTCCTGCCGGAACATCCGCGACTGCGAGTTTGTAGGCCGCTTGCCATTCCTTAACGGCTCCATCCATGTTGCCCTGATAAGCCTGAAGTTGCGCTAGTCCGTAGTGCGTTTGAATCGCATCATAGGGCGTCGTGGCCGTTATTTTCCCGGAATCCGCTGCCGTTTTTTCCAGCGCTTTGATCCCCTCCGCAAGCGACTGCCTTCGGGCCGCGCACACCTCCTGCAAATCCTGCTCCCACCCGGCCGGCTTTGGAAATTTCTGGAAAAGCATATCCGCCAGGACTTGCCCGGCCACATCCGCGGGATAGTGAATCGCGCCTTTGCCCGCCAGATGAAGATCGCGGTTCGGTCCCATCCCCTGTCCAGTGGCGCTCTGATTCACGGCACCAGGCGGAGCGCTGTTGGTCGGAGCCTTCCATCCCTCCTTCCTCGCGAGCAACTTCACGATGACAACCCCGTAGGCACCTTCACGATGCCGCTAAAATGGCGCGGCTGAAGCCGTTCGACCGCCGCCCGCAATTCCGGCCGCAGCGACGACGCATCCGTTTCACCGACATAGCCCCCGCCGCTCGCGTTCGGATCGATCGACATTTCTTTCGCAACGTTCTCGAATTTTTCGCCTTTTTTCAGCCGTTCGAGAGCCTCCTGCGCCTTGGACTCGGTCTCGAGCACAATCACTTGTATGCTCACGCTCACCCCGACGGTTTCCTGTGCCCGCAACTGCCTGAGTTCAGCAAAGCAAAAAAGAAGTACAACGCAGAGAAAGATCCCCAGCCCGCTCAACGCTCCTGATTCTTGTTGATTTTGTGGTGGAAATCCCGATTGCCAGCCGCCCAACGTGGATGCCCTTGTTTTCATAGGAATGGAGCGATCAATTCCTTCAGTCCTTCTCTTTCGTTTCCGCCGAAGGTTTTGTCATTTGTGCAAATCCTTCCAGCGCCGCTCGCACCTGTCCCGCGTAACCTCCATTCGGCTCCAACTGCAAGTAACGCCGGTAAGCCTCGATGATTCCTGGAGGAATAACGTAAACGGTCTTGCCGCCTTCTGATCTCGAGGTGATGGTGTTGGTCAGCCCGTCGCCCAAGAGTTTCCAGCTCAACGCATCTTGCGGGTTGAGTTGCGCGGCTTTCTGCAGCGGCGCAACCGCGTCAGCCAACTTCCCTTGGTTCGTAAGCACGATCGCGACGTTCTTGTAACAGCCGGCCTGCATGTTCTTCGCCGCAGGATCTACAGTGAGAATCTTACCGCACGCCTCGGTCGCTTCCGGTATCTTGCCCACCTGAGCAAAATCCGTCCCGAGCTCCATGTATGTTCCTGCCACCGGCTTCAAGATTGCTGCTTGCTGCAGCATGGTGATCGCCACTTGATGTTCCCCCAACCCGCCGTAGGCTATGCCGAGATTGCTCAAAATGATCGGCAAATCTTTGTCTTGCACCAGCATGTCCACTGCTTTTTGCTGGCTGATTAGTCCATTGCGTATCACTCCAATCAAGCCGATGACATGGAGGCCATCTTCATCCCTCACTTTGGTCTCTTCCAGCGCCTGCTCATATTCCGCAATCGCCGTTTGATAGTTCGTCTTCATCTTCGCAACCAGCGCCGGCTTTTGGTCGCTCGTTGCCGCACGGAGTTGCTGCCGGATCGCTTTGGCATCCAGCATCGCCTGATTGCCGTTCGCGAAATGCGGCTTCATCCAATCGGATCTCTTCAAGCCCTCTTCCTTCGTCGTTCTCGCGCTTTTGATATCAGTCTCGGGCGATTGCGCAAGCAGCGGTGGTGCCAGGATGACTTGCAGCGCCAGGGCACAGGCTTTCAGTGGCAATCGGCTCATGAGAATTCCCCCTCTCATGGGATGCGGTCCCGCGCGCATTATGTCGCAATGTGAGCTCATCCGCTATGGAATCCGCAGTCATTTTCTCAGCGCTACCGCCACAATCCCGCATAGGTAGCGGCACCCCTTCAGATAGCCCGTTGTGCACGCCGAGCATGAGGTTTAAATGTAGAGCTGCGGCGTCAGCGCAACACTTTCCTTTCGCCCCGCCACAAGCAATTCCGCTCAGAACCGCTCGGGCAAGACATCTCCAAAGGAAGAGCCCCATCAAGTTTGCCTCTTCCCTCTGATTCACAGATAAAATGCCATCTCTAAACAAGGGCCGGTTGGAATTTGGTTCCAAAACACGCCTTGTAACATGGATTCGACCTACGCTTTCGCCGAGGGAATAACCTCGCCTATCTCCTCCCTTTTCATTCGATTAATTGGGAATGTGAAGATGACACACAAGGGCATTGACTCCCGCCAGCCGCAAGTCTTAAGACGTTTGCCAAAGTTTGGGGATACCGCGAGGGGTGTCCTTCTCAGCTGTGTCTTTGCCGGGCTTGGTAGTGCATTTGGATTGGGCCTGATGCACCCGATCATCTGACTTATTGAGGGGGCGAGTGATGAAGAGCTTCTCGAAGTTCCGTAATTGTATTTCCCGTCTGACTTCCCGCCGCGGATTGGCCTTTGTCTGCGGGTTTGCCCTTCTGCTGCTTCTTGCGCCTACTAATCTCCGCGGCCAAGCAGTCAGCCGAATTAACGGCACGGTAGCAGACCAAGCCGAGGCTGCAATTCCCGACGCGAAAGTCACGGTCACGAACGTCGACACGAATGTGTCCCAAACAACCACTACCACATCCGCGGGTACTTACCTGGTCATCGACCTCATCCCCGGCACGTATTCCGTCAAGGTGGAGAAGACAGGCTTTAAGGCATTCGTCAGCACAAACGTAACTGTCGTCGGCGGGGCAACATCCACGGTTAACGCTACGCTGCAGCCGGGCACGGTCACAGAGACGGTTGAGGTCATAGCTCCAGCAGTAGCGCTGCAAACCGAGCAGCCGGAAATTGGCACCACGATCAACGAAACACTTACGCAAGATCTGCCGCAGTTGGTTTCAGGGCAGGTCCGCCAGATTGACAATTTTATCTTTCTGACTCCTGGCGTCACGGGCAACGGATTCAGCCATCGGATTAACGGCGGTGTGGACCAACAGACGGAAATCATGTTCAATGGCGTACCGGAAGCCTTTTCAGAGACGGCAGGCTTTACACAATGGAATCAACCGCCTTATGACTCGATCAAGGACGCCGACATTCTCACGGGCACGTTCTCGGCGCAGTATGGGTTGGGCCAAGGTGTCGAGCAGTATCACACGAGGTCCGGAAGCAACGTTATTCACGGCGACGTTTTTTTCCTTTACAGGGACGACCATTACCTTGCCGCTCCCGGCGCATTCAACGACATAAATCCTAATAATGTGGGGAAGATTGATCAGCCCAACACCAACATACAGAATAACGTGGGCTTCTCCGTTGGTGGACCGGTCTGGATACCCAAAGTTTATGATGGACGCAACAAAACTTTCTGGTTCTTTAGCTTTGACCGGTTCAGGCAGTCCTTCGTTCCTAACGTCGTCACGCTTCCTACGCAGGCCGAGCTTTCCGGCGATTTCAGCGCTTTGACCAACCCCAGTAACGGCAAGCCCATACCCATTTATGTTCCTACTTCCTGGGGCTCCAACCCAGCGCTGATTCCGTCTGGCTGCACCATACCCGGATTCGCCTCGCCACAAGCCGCGGCTGGAAAACAGTTCCCTGGTAACAAGATTCCGACCAGTTGTTTCAGTTCGGTGTCCGCAGGCCTGCTAAAGCAATTCCCCCTGCCGACACCCACCAATACCTCGTCAGAGGTCAGTAACTATACCCCTGCGACAACTTCTCTAAATCTTGAAAAAAGCTTCAGCGTCAATATTGACCATAGCTTGACGTCGAAGCAGGCCCTTCACGGCCTTTTTTGGCGTCAGAGGTACCCGTCCCCCAATAATGGCGATTGGGTAAATAGCCCGCTCAGCAACCTGAACATTACCACCGTCTTGGCCAGGGGCTTGGATATCACCTACTCCAACGCCTTCAACTCGCGCATGGTCCTGACGGGTGGTTTTTTGTATGTCTATCAGGGCAACGACTTTCAGCCTCCACACCTGCTCTCCAGCCCTCTCGCCCCCGTTCCGCCTTCGGGATTGGCGCAGCCCCTCACTTTTCCGAGCATTGGTTTCGGCGGCGGCCCTTGGGAGCCCGGAGGCTGGGGCCCCGGAAACGGCCTGTCATCCACCATCAATCACAAGTGGGGAGATTCCGTCCTCGCCAACTTGCTCTGGATAAAGGGTCGGCACAATATGAACATCGGTGTGGACATCCGAAAGACGCACCAGGATGACTTCGAATGCGGCGGCTCCGGCGGCCAGCCCGGTTGCTCGGGATTTCTCAGTTTTACCTCGGACATAACAGCAGATCCTAGCGAGCAAACACTGATCTGCGGAGCGAATCCCGGTTGCGTCAGCTCGCCCGGCACAAACACTGGTAACGGGTTCGCGAGCTTCCTGCTCGGCGACGTCACTACGGGAGGCAGGGGCGGCGCAGGCAACACCAACTTGAGGAACAGCTACTTTGCACCGTACTTCCAGGACGATATGCAGGTTACGTCCAGGCTTAAGGTCAACTGGGGCATCCGGTGGGATGTGGCATTCCCGTTTACGAACGATAACAAGACCAACCAGCTAACGTATTTCGATCCCAATGCTGTAAACACGCCCGAGGTTAACCCCGCTACCGGCAAGCCCTTACTAGGTGCCATGGCGGAGCTGGGGACATGCTCTGCCTGCGGTGGCTTCAGTACCATGAAAATGGACTGGCACCATTTTAGTCCGCGGCTCGGCGCTACGTATCAGTTGAACAGCAAGACTGTGTTACTGGGAGGCATCTCCTGGTATTGGCTGGACACCGGCGCCTTCGAGTACGGCGTCAACAAGGTGGCGGTCAACTACGGTAACAACCTGAACGGCGTAGTGTCGATTGGCCAGGCAGCGCCGCAGATTCCTGGCTTTGGTCAATGGGATACAAATCAACTGCCACCATTGCCGGCAGTTGGCTTTAGCCCGACATTTTTCAACGGCACGTCTATTTTGGGCTTCGCCCAGGTTCATGAACTGCCCCAGCACGTCAACCAAGCCTACGATGAGCAATTCACGCTGGGTATTCAGCGCGAGTTGCCCTGGAACATGTTCCTCTCCGTTTCCGGGGTTCACACGCATGACATCCACTTGCCTTCCACGTTGCACTCGGGAATCCAGTCGCTGCCATACAGTTTCGTGCAATCGACTTGCCCGCAAGGTCCTGCCGTCACCACAACGCTCGACTGTGTCCTCGCCCAGCCGTGGACCTCCGCGGCTGCCCAGAGTTTCCTGGCCACTCAGGGCAAGCTCGGTACGTTTACGTATGCCCCGGGAACCTGCGGCGGGAATGCCACGGCCGTGACCTACTACGTTCCCTATACCAACTTTTGCCAGGAACAAGGTACATCGACTCCTCTCTTCGTGACGCAACTGCCTTTTCCGCACATGCCGTTTGTCACCAACAACTTCGACACCAATGGAGCGGACAAGTACAACGCTCTTCAGGTGAGCTTGCAGAAGCGCACCGGCGGCGGCTTAACCTATCTAGTGTCTTACACCCTCTCAAGGTATTTGACGAATACGGACAGCGGTTTCTCGACCTTTAACTTTAGAGGCTTGAACCCGGGTAATCCGCAGGCCGAGTGGTCCGTAGGCAGCAATGATCAGACTCACGTGCTCACCATGGCCGGGGTTTACGAACTACCTCTTGGCCCCGGAAAGAAATTCTTGAACCACGGTGGCACGGCCATGAAGAATGTGCTGGGTGGCTGGAAGCTGTCCTTGGTCAACTACTACGAAAGCGGGACTCCCCTTTCGACAAACGCCTGTGCCGATCAGTTCGATTGCGACCCCGTACTTGGCAACATTTTTGTGGGCAACCGTCCGAACCGCGTGTCGGGGCAAGGATTCGGCATCAACTGGAGCAACTACTACAAAGGGTTGCCGAGCATCAATACCGCGGCATTTTCGTTTCCGGGAGCCTGGACGCTTGGAAACGGCGCGCCGCTATACAACGCGTTGCGGGCGCCACCGTACCTGGATGAAGACGCCTCACTCGGCAAGAGGTTTTTCTTTGGCGAGCGGTTCAGCGGCGAATTGACCATCCAATTCTTCAACGTGCTCAATCGCATGTTGCTGAATAACGGTCCCTCGAATAGTAATGGCCTTAACTGTTGGCATGGCAACTTTACGGACCCGAACTTCGGAAAGGCCTTCAACTCTCCAACAACTCCTTGCCAGGGCAATCAGCCCAGGACAGGGCAGGCCGAATTCAGGTTATACTTCTAGTCGAACCGAGGCCGAAGCCTTAAAACTTCAGCTTCCTGGAATTTTCGAAAAGCCGGGGCCTTCGGGTCCCGGCTTTTTCCGTTTTGGAGAAACCTATGCAGTCAAGAACCAGCTTTTTTCGCAATTGGAAGATTCTCGCAAGACAATCTAGCTTGTTTGTTGCGCTGCTCCTTGGAGCGACTCTCCTTTACGCCGGAGACAAACCCTGGAAGGCCAAAACCTACCAGCAATGGGACGAGAAAGAGCTTCAAACGATCCTTTCCGATTCACCATGGGTGCGCGTAACCACGATTCCGCGCACCTGGCTTGCCGTTGCGGAGAAGGATGTTGCACCCGACCCGCAGATCAACGGCGGCGTCAGGCAAATGCCTGGCGCGGGCACAGCCCAAAGTACTGTGCGAGAGGGCGAAGCCTCCATGCGAGAATTGAACGTCCAGATTTTTTGGCAATCTTCCCGCGTCATGCGCGCGGCTACGGCGCGCGAGGCCGTCTTGCATGGCAAAACTGTGGACGTTGACAAATATGTCGCCGAGCCCCAGACGGAGTATCAGCTTATCCTGCGCATGGCGGACATGACGCCCTTCGCTCAGCACGACGAAAAGTTTTTCCAGGACACTGCGTTCCTTCAAATGAAAAAGGCTAAACAAAAAATTCCGCCCACTCATGTCACCTATGAAAAAGACGCGAAGGGAACGATTCAGGATGCCATCTTTTTCTTTCCCAAAACCGCTCCTTCGGGCGAGCCTACCATCTCGAATGATGAAACGGACGTGCAATTCTCCTGCAAGATTGCGGATCAGACCGTGCGCGTAGGTTTCAAGCCGAAAGAAATGGTGGACTCGGACGGTCCCGCTCTGTGATTCTGGCCCACCAGGGTTTGGGAAGCCCTTTCTCTTGACAACGATACGAATTGCCGGGGCTGGCGTGAGGGCGACTATCAAGGGCTTCCTCCACCTTGCTGTCTTATTCTGTCTCTTCCTTGCTTTCATCTCATCGCCTGCAGTGGCATCCCAGGCCGTCGACCAAACCGAAATGCTTCTCTCCCGCGCGAAAGACCTGTATGAGAAGGGCAATTTCACCGAGGCTGACGGCGCCGTCCGCCAATTCCTTCAAGACCACCCGGACTCCGCCGATGGACACTTCTTGCTCGGACACATTCTGTTCCGAGAGATCAGTGCGAAATGGCGCGCGGAAGGAAAAGCGGAAGGCGAGGCGCTGCTCTATAACACGGGAGATTTAAGCGGTCCCCTCGTGGTCTATCGCGACGCGAAGGCCAAGGAATCGCTCGCGGAGTTTACCGCCGGAGCGAAATATCACGTTCCAAGTCCATTTGACCTGAAGGTCGTGGCCCTTGATTACCTTTTGCTCAAAGACAACAACGACGCCGACCATTGGCTCACACGGTCGCTCCAGGAAAATCCCCGCGACGCGCAAGCCTGGTATTACCTGGGGCGCACGAAGTACGGCAAAGGTCAGTTTCTCGAGGCCATTGAAGCCTTTGCGCAGTGCTTAAAACTCGAGCCGCGGAGCATCAAAGCGGAAACCAATGTGGGATTATCCTATGAAGCCCTTGAGCGCGGCGATGAAGCCTCTCAAGCCTTCCAAAACGCCATCACTTGGCAATCGGAGAACTCCGCGAAGGACCCCGAGCCGTTCATTGAACTCGGGCACCTCTACG
>Ga0126378_10000942_pt1 | contig 21615 bp, 15 predicted proteins | sample PanSoiMetPlot_23_FD_92587 | JGI IMG/M metagenome (GOLD analysis project Ga0126378, IMG submission 92587) | Tropical forest soil microbial communities from Panama - MetaG Plot_23 | ecosystem: Environmental > Terrestrial > Soil > Tropical forest > Bulk soil | place: Panama | collected 2016-02-17
GCAGTTCGAGCACCTCCCGCAGGATGAGGATCGCCCGCTGCCGCGGCGGCAGCAGTTGCAGCGCGGCGACGAACGCCAGTCGCAGGCTTGACCGGGACACCGCGACCGCCGCGGGGTCGGCCCGCTCGGCCCAGACCAGCGCATCCGGCAGGGGCTCGAGCCACGGCACCTCGGAGCCGACCAGCGGCTGGTCGATGTCCTCGCTCGGCGCGGAGATGGCCGACGGCAGCGGCCTACGGCTCCGGCTGGCCAGCGCGGTCAGGCAGGCGTTGGTCGCGATCCGGTATAGCCAGGTGCGCAGCGAGGCCCGCTCGCTGTCGAACCGGCCGGACGCGCGCCAGGCCCGCAGCAGGGTCTCCTGGACCAGGTCCTCGGCGTCGTGGACGGAGCCCAGCATCCGGTAGCAGTACGTCACCAGTTCGCCCCGGTAAGGCTCGAAGTCCACGCATCCATCGTGGCGTACGCCTCTGACACCCGGGGCTTTCCGCGTGGGACGACTTGAGGGCCAAGCGCTGACCTGCGCAAACGCGCCCTAGCTGCGCGGCTGCCGCAGTGCGAGAATAGGGATTGTGAGTGATGCCAGGAAGGACAGCGAGCTAGCCGACACCCTCGCTGAGGTCGGCCGGCGAGTGGGACAGGCCATCACAGACGCCATGGAGCGCGTGCGGCCGGCCGCCGACGCGATCGCCGAAGTGTTCAACCGCCCTGAGGTCCGGGCGGTGATGGAGCGTGCCGAGCAGGCCTTGCAGCTAAGGCCATGTCTCTGCTTGTGCCAGCGGGCCCATCCCGATGACCGCGGCGTCTGCGAGAAGTTCAACGCCGTAGTCACTGGCCAGCACAGCTCTGACTTGCTAGGCGACATCGACGTACCGTTGTGCGCTCCATGCGCCGCAGCCCGTGCCGCGCGGGAATTCACCCGCTGACGCCCGCTGTCTCCCTGCCTGACCGGCAGTTGCAAATGCCCATCGAGGGCCTCCGTGCCAGCGCTTGAAGACTACTCGCGAGCAGCGCGGCTGGCCTCAGACAGGCCACTGTTCCAGGCGGTAGCCCATGTCCCAGAACATCCACTCGTACCGGCTTGTCGCCCGGAAGTGCCGCCGCACGCGGGCACGCTCGGCAGCGCCGAGCCCGGGCCCGAGCCGGTCGGCGACGCCAATGACCTCGAGCGCTTCGCCGCCGAACTCCTCCGCACCGTAGGTGTCGATCCATTTCTGGTAGCGCGGGTTAGTCGAGCCCTGACTTAGCAGGTGCTTGCCGACCTCCCAGTAAATCCAGTAGCACGGCAGCACGGCGCCGACGCCCTCGGCGTAAGAACCACCGCCGGTCGAAGCGAGCAGGTAGCTGGTGTATGCGAGGGTGGTCGGCGCTTCCTCAGCCGCCTCCGCAGCGGCGGCATCGATGTCGAGGTCGGCCAGGAGCGACTCGTGCAGGGTCATCTCGACGTCGATGATGCCTGCCGCATGGCGGGCGAACATTTCGGTCCCTGCGTTGTCTGGCGCCTTGCTGGCTACCGCGGCAAGGGCCTGGGCGTACCAGCGAAGGTACAGCGCGTCCTGGATGACGTAGAACGTGAACGCCTCCTGCGGCAAGCTCCCGTCCGTCAGGCCGCGGACGAAGGGGTGCGCCAGGATTGCCGCGTAGATATCCGCGGTGCTGTCCCACAATTCAGCGCTGAAGCTGTCGCCCATGACGTGGCTCCCGGTTCGCGTCGACTCGGCTGTCAGGCAGGCGCAGCTTATCGCGACAAGTCCTGAGTTAAGTTCACTCCGCAGTCTGGGCCGACGCTCCACTAGTCGCCTCTGCGCCGGTCCTGGCGTCGTCCTCGCCGTCGATCAGGTGGCTGTGGCTGAGCGCCGTGACGCCGGCGACGAGCAGCGCCAGGGCGAGCGCCTCCAGGGCCAGGTCACCGCTGCCTGCCTCAAAGCGCTCGCCGAACAAGAACAGTCCGAGCAGGCTCGCCGCGAGTGGATCAAGAATCGTGAAGCCGGGCTGGGACGCCGCAAGCGGGCCGGCCGCGAGCGCGTGCGACGCCAGCAGCAGGCTCGCCGCGCCGGCGCCAAGCAACACGTAAACCGACCAGTTGGAGAAGACTTCCCCGGCACCGCCGCTGAGATGCGAACTGAATTCCTTGATGACGGCCGCGACAAAGCCCCAGGCGACGCCGGTGACCGCTCCCAGCACGGCCGCTTGCTGAGCTGCGGAGGCTCCAGACCTGCGGCGCCGCAGCCCGTATGCGACCGCAAGGCCAGCCAGCACCACGCCGAGGGTGACCAGGCCCGCGAGCACCCACAAGGCGGCCGGCGCGTGCTGCCGTCCGCCCGACGGCGAGGCTGCGAACAAGAACAGGCCAAGCCCGGTCGACATCGCCGCCGCCGCCAGCCAGTCGCGCCGGCGCACGGTGCGCGAGCTCAGCACTGCCATGTACCCGAAGACGAACAGCAATTCCAGCGCGAGGATGGGCTGGACCAGTGCTAGGGCGCCGAAATGCAGGGCGCTCAGCTGGAAGACGAACCCGAGGATCATGCTGGCGATGCCGGCGAGCCAGATCGGACGGCGCGCTAGTCGGAAGACCAGCCACACGTCGAGACTCGTCGGGTGGCTGTCCCTGGCTCCGAGGCGCTGACATACCGACGACGTCGCCGTGAAGACACTCGCCAGGAGCGCCAGCGGGATCGCCTTCTCCATGTCCTCCAACCTGTCTGCTCAATCGCAGCGCTTGCTTAACGGCTACACGCTGCTCGCAAAGGTCGACTCCGACGTTAACGTTAGATCGCCTGCGCGGTAAGCCTGCGACGGGCAAGTTCTCGTTAGGCTTACCGGCCACCCCGTGTATGGCCACAGCGAACCACGCGCTGTGTGTATTCCTCACCTCGGGCTCCGTCACTCTTCGACGCCGCTTCATAGCGCGCCGAGCCCACGCTGCACGCGCAGAAGGTACTCACGACGGTCGAGCGGGTTGTGGTCCGTTCGCGGCCGGGTTGGCGGTGCGTCCCGGCATGGTTCGTACCGAGCAAATTCGGCCTCCAGCGTGCCTTCGCCTCGAGTCAGCGGCAGCAGTTGCTGCTGAAGCTGATCAACGTGACTTGCGGGTATCTCGCCCGCTATGACTGTGGAGTCGCCGAGCTGCTCGGGCGTCTGCTGGGTTGTGCCCAGTCGGCCGAGAGCCGCCAGTACTGGCGGCAGGCAGTCAGTAGGCAGGTCCAGCCGGAAGCTGCTTATTGGCTCGCAGACCACGGTTCCGGCGGTGCGCAGCGCGTTCATCAGCACCAGGGGAGTGAGGTGGCGGAAGTCGCCGGCCGAGCTCGACCACTTGCTCCAGCCATAGGGTGGCGGCGGCACATAGCCCGAGTGCGTCAGCGTCACGACGCAGTCGATGACTTGCCAGCCGCGCAGGCCCTGGCTGAGAGTGCCGCGGACCGACTCCTCGACGGCCTTCATGAACGCCAGGGGCATCGAGCCGAGCTCGACCCCCAGCCGGAACGAGAGCCCGGATCCGGTCACGTCTGGCTCGACCCGCAAGCCGACGGTGGCTCGGAACGGATTGCCGGCCTGTCCCATCGTCTCCGCGGCTGCACCGGCTCCAACCACGCGCTCGACGCATATGGTCGTGGTTTCGCGGAATTCCACCCGCAGACCGAACTCGTCAGCCAGCGTGGCGTGAATGACCTCCTTCTGGACCTCGCCGTACAAGGAGACAAGCAGCTCATGCCGGATGTCATCGCGGCGCAGGTTGATCAGCGGGTCTTGGTCGGCCAGCTCGGTGAGCGCCGCGTACAGGGCGGGCCGATCCGCAGCGCAGGCCGGGACAACTACGGTTTCGAGAGTCGGCGGCGCGAACGCCCGCACGCTCGCTCTCGCGGCGGCTTGCCCTATCACGTCGCCGATCCGCACACCCGGCAGGCCGCAGACCTTGGCGATTTGCCCGGCAGCTGCGGCGGCGCCCGGAACGGGGCCGGCCGACAACACGCTAAGCGCAGTGATCTTCGCCTCGGAGCCGGAGCCGGAGCTGGAGCCGTAGCGGACGGGCTCCCTGGCGCGTAGCGTGCCAGCGAACATCCGGACGTAAGCGAGCCTTTCCCCGGCCGGGCCTCGCTCCACCTTGAACACGGCCCCTGACGGGGGCCCGTCTGCGTCGCCGGGTGCCGTTGGCAGGAACTCGGCCAGGCCGTCGGTGAGGCTGTCGACGCCGACTCCGGTGATGGCAGACCCGAAGTACACCGGGTGGACGAGCGCGCTCCGCGATTGCGCCGCGAGCTCGGCCCGTAGTCGCGCATAATCCAGCGCTCGATCGTCGTCGATGTATGCCGCGAGTAGCTCGTCATCGTTCTTGGTAAGAACGTCAGTGAGGCTGGCAGCGTTGACCGCGTCGCCTGACCCGAACGGGTGGTAGCAGGCGCCGCGCGTACCCGTTCCGGTCACCGTGCCCATCGCGACGATGGACGACGTCAGGCGCGCCGCGATCTGGGCAAACACGCGGTCAGGCTGCGCGCCGCTTCGGTCGATCTTGTTGACGAAGATGAGCGTGGGAATGCCATGCCGCCGCAGCGTCCGCAGCAGAACCCGCGTTTGGGCCTGAACGCCCTCGACCGACGACACCACTAGGACGGCACCATCGAGCACAGCCAGGGACCGCTCGACCTCGGCAATGAAGTCAGGGTGCCCAGGGGTGTCGATCAGGTTGACCGCGAGATCGCCGACGCAGAACGAGGCGACGGCGGCTTTGATCGTGATTCCGCGCTGGCGCTCCAGCGCGAGTGTGTCCGTCTGCGTGTCGCCATCATCGACGCGACCGAGCTGGTCGATGACCCCGGCGGCGAACAGGAGCCGCTCGGTGAGGCTGGTCTTGCCGGCGTCTACATGCGCGAGGATCCCAAGGTTGAGCGAGTGCACGAAGCGTCATGTCCTCTGGATAGTCGGAATCTGACATCGGTGAACATGAGCGCTGCTCGCATCTCGCCTCCCTCGCCTGCTATGCCAACTACTGGCGTCACTGCCACAAGCGTCACGGTTTATGGTGTCGCTGCCGCAGCTGCCGTCCTGCCGGTGGCAGTAGACCAACCGACTGCCGGGCTACGCAACTGATTAATCAGCGGGGCACTCTGGCGACGTCTCAGACGGGAATCGGCGTTCAGTATCGCGGGGCTAATCGGAGATTCACGACCGGGTCATAGCCTGGCTCGCCGCGCTAGCGACCCGTGCGGCCTGGGTTACCGTGACGCGTGCGCATTGTTTGGCGTGCCGATCGCCGGTTGCTGGTAGCCGGTGCGGCCGCGTTCCTGGTAACTGCCGCGTGTTACCTGATTTTCATCCTCACGCATGCGATGGATCGCTGGCTCGCGCCAGTGGACCTATACGTCTACCGGCTCGGCGGCGACGTGGTCGCGCAACTCGCGCCCGGCTACCGGCCCGGGCTCGCCGCCCCGCTGTACGACTGGCCCGGGTACGGGCTGAAGTTCACCTACACCCCATTCGCGGCGATAACGTTCACGCTTTTCGCATTGCCTGCGTGGGGCGTCCTGCAGGCGCTGTCCGTCGTCCTCAACATCCTGGCGTTCCTCGGAACGATCTGGGTGACGCTCAGGGCTCTTGGCTATCGGGTCGGGCTCGCCGCGGTCGGCGGCATGCTGCTGCTGGCCGGGGTGCTGTTCTGGACCGAGCCAGTCCAGCGCACCCTTTATCTCGGCCAGGTCGAGCTGCTGCTGATGGCGCTGGTTATGTGGGATCTGTGCCAGCCAGACCGGCGCTGGTGGAAAGGCGCTGGCGTCGGGATCGCGGCCGGTATCAAGCTGGTGCCGCTGATCTTCATCCCCTACTTGCTGCTGACCAGGCGGTACCGGCACGCCGGAGTGGCCGCCGGAACCTTCGTCGCAACCGTCGCCGTTGGGTTTGCCGTCCGGCCAGCCGACTCCCGGGCCTGGTGGCTGCACGGACTGTTCATCAAGGGCAGCCGGACGGGCTTTATCGGCTGGGAGGGCAACCAGTCGCTGCAGGGCCTCATCACCAGGCTCGCTGGAAGCATCGCAGCAGGCCAGCCGATCTGGATAGCGGTCGCGGCCGTCACCCTCGTCGTGGGGCTGCTCGCGGCCGCTGCACTCAGCCGGGCCGGCTATCCGGCCGCTGGCATCGTGACCTGCGCGCTCACCGCTTTGCTGGTGTCCCCGATCAGCTGGGATCACCACTGGGTGTGGATCGTGCCTGGCGTTGCCATCGTGGCCTGCCTCGGCTTGCAAGCGCGCGGCCGCGTGCGCTGGGCTTGGCTGACCGGCGCTGCGGTGGTCACCGCGCTGTTCGCGGCTTGGCCTGGATTTCTGTGGGGCCAGCCCATCGACCTCGGCGCCTTCTCCGAGGGATTCATCTGGGCACCGCCCAACACGCCGCCTGGGACTTTTGCCCGGCTCGGCGACCGCACCTCCTATGCCGAATACCACTGGGCAGGCTGGCAGCTGGTGACCGGCAACCTGTACGTGCTCGCCGGGATCGCGGCGCTGATTGTCATCGTCGTGCTCGCGATCCGCAGCCGGAAGGCCAGCCGCCTTGCAACAACGACCACGGCCAGGGCCGATAAGCCGGTCCCAGTCGTCACCCCGCAGCGGCGTGCGACTGCGGGGCGACCGCCTCGGCAGCAGGAGTGTCCGCTTTGGCGCCGGTCGAGGGTGGCCGCGTCGGTCGCCGCCCCGCAAGGCACAAGCCGACCATCGTGACGAGCGCCGTGATCAGGACGATCGGGGCGGCAAGCGTCAGAGTGTCGTTCGAGATCCTGGACAGCAGATGTGACGGCAGCGGCGTGGGGTTGCCTGGCATGAGGGCCACGGTGCCGGCGATGAGTCGTGCGATGACAAGCCAGTCGAGCCAGAAGGCAGGAACGAAGATCAGCAGGCAGATGACCATAGCCTCGTAGGAGGGAAGCTGATACTGCCACGTAAACAGCCAGGCGGCGGTCAGGGCGAGCGCCGCGTAGATGGCCGGCTGCGCACGATCGCGACCCGGCATGTTGTTCAGTACCACGATCGCGGCCCCGATGACGATGACAGCAGCGATCACGGCGATGTGTTTCATCAGGAAGCCATGCGGCGGGGGGCTGAAGAGCTGGTAGAAGTTATCAGCCGTCACGCGGTTACCGCGGCCCAGTAGTGCCTTGATGGCCGGCGGCCCGAACCAGGCGTAGCTGGGCAGCAGGACGGCGGTCATCGCGCCGGTACTGGCCAGCCACGCTGGCCGCGACCGGCGGAAGGCCCACGCGAGGCCAAGACCATACAGGGCGAACGTGATCTTGATGTCAGCGGCGAGCCCGATGAACGCGCCGCCGGCGAAGAGGCGGCCTAGCGGTGGTCGCTGGCTGACTGAGAACGCGGGCCAGCCAGCGGCGATCATGAGGCCGAGCAGGCCGAAGGCCGCCCCGAGCACGTCGAGGTGGGCCGCGGCGATGAGCTGCCAGATGAGCAGCGGATTTATGGTCCACAGCAGGTGGGCCCGCAGCCGCGCGGCGGGATCTGACCGCAGCAGCCTGTCGGCCGTGTACGCGACGGCCCCGAACGCAACGGCATTCGCCAGCTTGAGCCAGAACACGATCCGAGCGGCCGAGGAACCGCCGAGAAGTGCCGCGATGTACTGCTCTACCGTGGCAGCCGGGCCATACACGGTCGGGATTCGGCCCCACTCCCAGGGGATGGACACGCCAACGGTGTCGTGCATCCGCTTGAGGTCCCACGGAACCATCACGTACGGGCTGTGGCCAAGCGCCACCATCCGCCCAAAGGCCATGTAATCCAGTGAGTCGGTCGAACCTACCGGCGGTAGTGCAGTCAACACCGCGACGGCGAGTGCTGCCGTCCCGACAATGAGCGCCACCGGCGGCCGTGCGCCGCGACGCACCGCGAGCAGCCCGGCCGCCACGCCGATTCCGCCGACCACCGCGGACAGCCACAGTGCGACCGCCATGTTGTCCAGCGGAATGCGCCAGCTCAGGGCCTGCAGTGGCGGCCCGGACCCGGGCATTGCCATCGGCGGCCCCATCCAGGAGGCCCGTGTCAGGGATGCGACGATCATGATGGCCAGCGCGGCGCCGATCCCGATGTACGCCACCAGGGCATAGATCCGGGTCGACGTGCCAACAGGCATCGCCAGGCGTCCCCAGCCTGACGAACTCCGGGCGTCCCGGCGAACGTCGGAACTCATGCGGAAAGCTCACTCTGCCTGTATCTGCTGACGAGACAAAGCCTGTGAACTCACGGTGCCCATGAAATGCGAAAAGCCCCTGTAACTCAGGGGGCGGGTAGTTGCCCCTCTACCGTGCAAAGCCCCGAGACGTCGGCCGTCAAGCCCGTCGGTCGTGAATGTAGCAGTGGGCCTACGCGAAGCTTTCTTCAGGTTGCCTATACATGACCAGTGATGCGCGTGCTTTTGTCTGCCATTGCCTGCGCTGCAGTTGCCAGCGGAACAGGCTGCCCACGCAGGCGCCAGTAATCAGCGCTGTCAGGTAGCTGACCGCGTTCAGCTCACAGCAGTGGCAGTGTTTTTACCCGGAACGTCTGGCGATTCACCGGCTGGTATAAATCCGCTGGCCACGACATTTGCCGGAGGTAATGAGCAAGTCATGAACCTTAATTTCCCGGTCAACATAGCGGCCCCAGTCAACTAACATCACAGGTCAAGTACCAGAGCCTCGCCGGGCTGCGAGCAGCAGATCAACACGGCGCCGTCGCCTGGCTCATCGACGGGGTCAGGCGCGTAGCGGACAGATCCCGACATCAGGCTGGTCTGGCAGGTGTGGCATACACCGGTACGGCATGACCAGCGCACTGGCACGTCGCAGGCTTCGGCCAGCTCAAGGAGGCTGGCATACTCAGGGTCCCACCGGACGGTCAGGCCACTGCGGGCGAACGCGATCTGCGGACCGCTGCCTGGCTCGCCGGTAGGTTGGTGCGGCTCCCGGCCAGCGGCAGGCGCGATTCCTGGCGTTTGCGGCGGCGTCACGCCGAAGATCTCAGTGTGGATCCGGGCAGCGTCCAAACCGGCGCTGACAAGGGCCGCGGACGCGTCCGCCATGAACGATCCCGGCCCGCAGATGTAGGCGTCGCAGGCGCGCGGAAGGCCGAGTGAGCTCAGCGCGGCCCCGGACAGCCGACCCTGGCGGTGGTCGTCGCCGTCGAGATCGTCAGGTCCTGGACGGCTGTAGTAGATGTATCGGTGCCCGTGTGCCAGCCGAGCGACCAGGGACTTCGACTCGTTCGCGAACGGCTCTTCGGCGGCGCTGCGAGCGCCGTGCAGCCACCAGACCTCTCGGGCGGTCTGGTCGGCGACCAGCGCATACAGCATGGCCATGACCGGAGTCGCGCCCACGCCAGCGCTGATCAGCAGCACCGGTGTGTCACCGGGCGTCAAGATGAATGTGCCGCGAGGCGCGGCTACCTCAAGCTGGTCGCCGGCGTGGACATGCGAGTGCACGTACTGGCTGCCAGCGCCGTGCGGCTCCAGCTTGACGCTAATCCGATACGTCGCTGCGCCAGGAGCTCCAGATAGCGAGTAGCTTCGCAGGAGCGGTTGCTCAGTGTCGCCGACGTGCAGCCGTAGCGCCAGGAACTGCCCGGGCAGTGCTGGCGGCACCGCGTTCCCGTCTGGATCGGACAAGCCGATGGAGACCACGGAGTCGCTCTCCCGGCTGACCGATGTCACCGCCAGCTTCTTGAATCCGCGCCAGGCCGGCGGCGGGCTCACCGCCGCGAGCCCCGCATTGCCCGCAGCGCTATCGGCCTGCTGGTCGGCAATTGCACGGAATGAGGCCCGCCAGCCCTCTGGCAACGCCGGGATCCTGAGCGCTCTGAGTACTTCCTTGCGCGGATGGCCAGGCAGGTAGAGGAGCGCGTCAATCTCGGTGACGGTCATGGCTTCGGGCCCGGCGGCGATCTGGACAATGTCATCGCCCGCCTGGACGGTGCCCTCCTGCAGTACCCGGAAGTAGAACCCTGGCCGGTGATGCGAGACCAGCATCGCGGGCATACGGGTGTCGTTCATCCGGATGCCGACCCGGTAACACGTGACCCTGGGCTGCGTTACCTCAAAGACCGCCTCGCCGATCCGGTACCGGTCGCCGATGCACACCTGGTTGTCGGCGAGGCCCTCCACCGTGAAGTTCTCGCCGAACTGGCCGTACTCGAAGTCATCACGGCCCAGCTCGCTCTGCCAGTACTGGTAGGACTCGATCTGATAGACGAACACGGCGCGGTGCTCACCGCCGTGCCCGGCAAGATCGCCTTGCCCGTCGCCGTCGATATTCAGCCGCCGAACCATCCGGTGCCCCTGCACCGGCCGCTTCCACACGGCCGTGTGCACGGTGCGGCCATGCCATGCCACATCTTGCGGCAGGCCCACGTTCACCGACAGCAGACGGCCGGCCGGCTTGTTCGTGCTCACGGAACTGCCCTTCTGGCGCCCTCACAGGGTCAGCTGGCGCGTGTAGCGATCACTTCTGCCTAACACACACCGCGGCGACGTCGGTTGCTCGCCCCGGCGACTTCGGGTTCTACCTTCCGCTGGTGATGGCGGCGAAAGACGGGTCGAGCTGGCGGTCCGGGGCGATCTTGTCTCGTTCACGTCCACGTACTCGAGTCCGAGCTGGGAGCAACCACAGGTCAGCCATAGCACGCTGCGCTTCCTGGACGCCGATGCGCTGTCGGGATTCCTGGTCGGTGCCGGCCTGGAGATCAAGGAGCAGTGCGGCGACTGGGACCGGTCGCCCCTTGGCCCGGCCAGCCCGGAGATCATTCACGATCTGTCAGTGAGTTTGGAGTCGCAACCGCCGGCTTGACAGTTATCGAATGCCTGTTCGATAGTAGAAGGATGGGAACGGGGGGAGCACAGCTCATCTCGCTTTCTCCGGTACGCCACCGGGATGACGTGCTGACCGGCGAGGGGCTGCTGCCGGTTCTGCCAGCGCTGCGCGGCCTGCTGCCGGGCGGCAGCCTCCAGCGCGGGTCAGTGGTGACAGCGGGGAGCTGGGGGCTACTGGCGCTAGCGCTGACGGCCGGGGCCGTCGCTGACGGGGCGTGGTGTGCGGTCGTCGGTGTCCCGGCCATAGGTGTGCGAGCGGCAGTCGAGGCCGGTCTGGATCTGGACCGCGTGCTGCTGGTCAGTGAGCCCGGCACGAGCTGGCCGCAGGTGGTGGCGTCCCTGCTGGACGGCTTCGACATCGTGCTGCTGCGCCCGCCAGATCAGCCGTCGGCACAGCTGCGGCGCAAGCTAGAGGCGGTAGCGCGACGGCACGGCAGCGTGCTCGTGGTCGCGGGGGACTGGCCGGGTGCACAGTCCCGGCTGCTGGTGACGGATACGCAATGGATCGGGATCGGCGCCGGGCACGGACGGCTGCGGGCCCGCAAGGCACATGTCATGGCGTCCGGACGGGGCGCCGGAGAGCGGCCGCGCTCGGCGTGGCTGTGGCTGCCGGGCCCGGACGGCTCGATCACGACAGCGGGCCTGGCCGACCTCGGTGGCACGTACCTGGATGACACCGAACGGCTGGCGAGCAGCGGATGACCACCCACACCTCGGCGTCGCAGCGGGTGCTCGTGCTGCGTTGTCCGCAGTGGCTGGACACCGCGGACGACGGGCAGGAACGAGACAGCGAGCAGGAGGAGGACAGCGCTGCGGCCGCGCGGGCCTTCGAGCCCGTCGTCGGTGTCGTGGCAGAGTTCTGCCCGCAGGTCGAGGTCCTGCGGCCAGGCGTGTGCGCGATCCCGACACGCGGCCCGGCTCGCTATTTCGGCGGAGAGGCCGAGCTGGCCGCCAAGCTTGCTGAGGCGGTCTGCGGGGCGGGCTTCACCTGTCAGGCCGGCGTCGCTGATGGCCTGTTCGCCGCCGGGCTGGCGGCTCGCACCGGGCCGACGGGAATGCTCGTCCCAGCGGGGGAGGCCCGGGAGTTCCTGGCCGGCTTCCCGGTCGGAGTGCTTGGCCTGCCTGAGCTGTGTGAGCTGTTGCCCAGGCTGGGCATCGAGACGCTGGGCCAGCTTGCCAGCCTGCCGCTTGCCGAAGCTGCGAGCAGGTTCGGGGCGGACGGGAAGCTCGCCTCCCGGCTTGCTCGCGGACTTGACCCGCGCCCGCTGATCCCTCGGACGCCTGCTGCTGATCTTTCCGTTCAGATGGAGTTCGACCCGCCCGCCGAGCAGTCGGAACCGGTGATCTTCGCGGCCAAGGCGCTGGCCGATGCGATGCATGACCGGCTGACGGCAGGCGGACTCGCCTGCGTGCGGGTTCAGGTGGCGGTGCGCTGCTCGGACGGTCACGAGTTCAGCCGGCTCTGGCGACATGACGGGCTGCTGTCAGCGCTGGCCGTGGCAGAGCGCGTCCGCTGGCAGCTCGACGGCTGGCAGCGCGACAGTAATCCCAGCACGGCCGGGATTACGCTGCTGCGACTGACACCGGACCAGCTTGTCCGCGCTACCGGCCGGCAGCTAGCGCTCTGGGGCGACAGCGTGATCAGCGACCGGGTAGCCCGGGCGGCTATGCGCGTGCAGGCGCTGCTCGGCCATGACCGCGCGGTCAGGCCGTCGCTGGCCGGCGGCCGTCGGCCAGCCGACGAGGTGCTGCTCGTGCCCTTCGGCGACGCCGGTGAACCTTTGCGGCCCGTCGATCGCCCCTGGCCGGGGCGGCTTCCCGCGCCCGCGCCGGCCACCGTGTACCCGGCGCCGCTCGCGGCTAGCGTGACCGATGAATCGGGCGTGACAGTGTCGGTCAGTGGCCGGGCTGAGCTGTCCGCGCCGCCGGCCTGGCTGGCCACCGCGGGCAGGCCTGCCAGGGCCGTCGCGTCCTGGGCCGGACCATGGCCAATCACCGAGCAGTGGTGGGATCCGCGGTACGTGCGCCGGCAGGCCAGGCTCCAGCTCATCACCGACGACGGGAATGCGTGGCTGGCGGCGCTCCAGGATGGCCGCTGGCTGATCGAAGCGAGCTACGACTGATCCGGCGCAGCAGCGGTTCGCTGCCACTGCTCCGTAAACAGGATGACTGCGACATTCCGTCAGGCAGGCGAAGCAACGCTGGAACGTATGTACCGTTGGGGCGGAAATTCGGCCGGTTCTCCGCCCTATCGGTACTTGCGTTTCGCAGGGCCGAGATTTGGACCCCGCGTGCAAGTGTTCGCGCACAGAAAGCAAAACAGCCCGGCCCCGGGCGTTACCGGGGGCGGGCCGCTTCGCTCAGGCAGTGTTAGCTGCGCGCAGCGTTCCTAGCGACGTGGGCTGAGGTGCAGGATCACCACCTCATCGGGGCCGGCACCAGCGCCGGTGTTGGTCCCGTCGGCTGCCTGCCTGTCTACGGTTCTGCTGGGTTCGCCAGCCGACGAAGTTCTGCAAGTTGTACTCGAACCACTCCGACGCCGTCGTGACCGGGATGACCGGCAGGAGGCCGGGCCATCGGAGGCCGAGTCGGACAGGCCCAACGGGGGGCACGTTTCACGGCTGAGGTGCACTGGAACCGGACGAATCGGGCACCAGATTGACACCCAGCCGTGAAACGTCGCCGTTACAAGATCAACGCCCGAACCGTGCGCGGGCCGTGTGTCAGCTGTTGGCGACGATCTGATGCCGCATGGTGTCAGCTGTTGCCGACGATTTGACGCAAGATGCTGTCCGCTACCAGCTTCGGTGCACGCACAGTGGGGTAGTGGTCGACGCCGGTCATTCGGACTAGCTCGCAGCCTGGGATGCGCCTGGCTGCTTCCTCGTTGCTCGCGATGAGAGCGGCGTCGTCCAAGTCTCCGACCATCAATACTGTCGGAGCTTGCAGGTCGCCAAGCCGGTCGAAGATCGGTTCTCCCTCGCGCTCGAATTCTTCCTCGCCATCCCAGGCGCGCATCGCCGATCGCATCAGATCAGTCACGAGCGGGTCGTCTCCCGCCCGCCCCCAGACGTCGAGCAGTATCTGGATGATGCCCTCGTCGTCGCCTACCTCGGCGAGCGCTTCGCACGCGTCGTCAAGCTCGGGGGTCTCCGGGTAGGGGTACCCGCCGATACCCGGGCAGAGCAGCACGAGGGAGTCCACCCGGTCGGGCTCGGCGAGCGCGAACTCAACCGCCGTACAACCGCCCATGCTGCACCCGGCCAGATGCGCGCTCCCTACATCGAAGTGACTAAGAACGGTACGGAGGTCACCGAGCAGTGTGAACTCCTCGGTCGCGGCCGGCGATCGGCCGAACCCGCGCACGTCGTAGCGGATCACCCGGCAGCCGGCCGCCAGGTCAGACCACACCGGGTCCCACATGCGGGAATCACCGACGCCCTCGTGCAGGAGAACGAGCACCGGCCCGGATCCCCCCGAATCCTCGGCCCAGATTTTGTCGGCACCCACCGGCACCATGGTCTGCATGCACACGACGCTAGTGCCGCCGGCCCCGCAGATCACCTGATTATGTGGAAGCCAGGATGAACAAGGCAGCTCTAACCAGCGATCAGGAAGTTCACATCTGTCCGGGCCTGGAGCCAGGTGCACGCCAGCAGCTCGGCGATTTGCTCGCAGCCGAGCCATGGCTGGTGCGCGCTCTTGGCGCAATCGAGGCGAGCGGCCTGCCCTGCGCGTGGATCGGGGCAGGCGTGCTTCGTGACTTGGTATGGGGCCGATACCACGGCAGGTTCGATCCCGGCAGCGTCAAGGACGTCGACGTCGCGTACTTCGACGCAGACGACCTCACCATGGAGCGAGACCTGGCCGCTGTCGACGTGCTGCACGGAATCGCCCCTGACATCCCATGGGAGGCGACCAACCAGGCCGCGGTCCACACGTGGTACCACCAGTATTTCGGCGGCTCGCCAGTCGAGCCATTGGCGAGCGTGCACGACGCGGTTGCAACGTGGCCGGAGACTGCCACCTGCGTCGCCGTCCGGCCCGGACCGGATGGCATCGAGGTCTGCGCCCCGCACGGCGCGGCCGACCTGCTCAACGGCGTCTGGCGCGTCAACCCGATCCGGGTGACGCCAGCGATTTCCCGAGCGCGGCTGGCGCGTCAGCGCGTCCGAGCCCGGTGGCCACGCGTCCGGGTAGTGCTGCCGGAGTAATACGGGCCGCGTTCCCGTCCGTAACGAGCTGTCGCGGGCGCGATGGCGTGGCGCTGGGCAGCAGGTCGGCCTGAGCGCTGTTTTAGGGTTGGGAGAGGTCCGATTGAGGTCGGGCCATCCGAGGCCGGGCCATCCGAGGCCAGGGAGGAATTCCCATGAGCGAGACAGCCAGCGCTGCGGCGGCGGGAACGATCAGCATCGGCGGCGACCTGACGGTCAACCGGATGGGCTTGGGGGCAATGCGGATCACCGGCCGGGGCGTCTGGGGACCGCCGCCGGACCGGGATGTGGCCAAGGCAGCCGTTCGGCAAGCGGTTGACCTCGGCGTGAACTTCATCGACACGGCCGACTCGTATGGCCCGCACGTCAGTGAGGAACTAATCGCCGAGGCGTTGTATCCGTATCCCGACGATCTGGTGATAGCGACCAAAGGCGGCCTCGTCCGGCCAGGTCCGGGGCGCTGGGAAGCAGACGGGCAACCCCGGCATCTGCGCGAGGCCTGCGAAGGCAGCCTTCGCCGGCTGAAGCTCGAGCAGATCCCGCTATACCAGCTCCATCGGCCTGACCCTAGGGTGCCGATCGCGGATTCGATCGGTGCCCTCGTCGAGATGAAGAAGGAAGGCAAGATCCGGCATATCGGCGTCTCGAATGTCTCCGAGGCCCAGCTTCGCGAGATGCAGGCGATCACACCCGTGGTCTCGGTGCAGAACCGCTACAACCTCGGCGACCGGTCATCTGAGTCGATGGTTGACCTGTGTGACCAAGAGTCCATCGTGTTCCTTCCGTGGGCGCCGATCCAGGATGCCGACGAACTGGTACCCGTCTTGACTGCCGCCAGCCGGCACAACGCCAGCACTCGGCAGGTAGCCCTCGCCTGGCTGCTGGACAGGTCGCCGCAGATTTTGCCGATCCCTGGTTCGGGTTCGCCCGAGCACATCGCTGAGAACGTCGCGGCAGCCGCGCTTCGGCTGACCAAAGACGAGGCCAACACGCTGCTCGAGCTGGCGGGGTAGGCGCACTTGCTAATCGGCCCAGCCCGATCTTCGTCCGCCGGTCCCCGGGTTAATCCCGTTAGTTGAGCTGGATAGTGGCCGCCATCTTCACAAATTGCGGGAAGAACTCGGCGGGCCGGTCGGTGGAGAAGCTGGTGTAGCAGATCTTGCCCCGGCTAGTCAGGGTGACGAATTGAAGCTCGTGGGCTATGACCCCAGGTGAAATCGGCAAGTTCGCCACGATCCTGACGATGGCCACGCTGGTCGTGCTGATTACCTGGCTATCCGAGATGATCTGCGCACCCGTCTTGGGATAAAGGGAGTCGGTGGCTGAGATGATCGCGCTGGCTGCGCCTGGCCCCAGCGGGATGGAAGCCGGCGTGCAGAAGAAGTTGAGGTTGGTCGCGAACTTGCTCGGTGAGGTAGCGACCGATGCCGTGTCCACCGCGAGAAACCCGCCTGCCGACCGGAGTTGCTCGACAGCGTTTCGCATGTCGGCGGCGGTCTGGCCCGTCAGCTTGAGGCGCGCCATGGCCTGGGTGACTGACATGGAGTTGAGGTTCAGGGCAGCCCAGGAATCTGGCACGGCCAGCCAGATGTGGTCAGCAGGAAGACCAATCCACTGAAACCCGGTCGGGGCAGCCTTCGTGGGCCCGCCTGACGCCGACGCAGTCGGGCTGCCGGAACCGCCGCAAGCTGCCAGCGTGAGCGCAGCAACGACGATGGCGGCGAGTACCGCGGAGAGCGGGAACGTGCGCGGCTGTAGCGCCATTGGGCCCCCTGGTCAGTCGCAAGCGCCGGAAGCATATCAGCCCCCTCAGAACGGGAGGCAACGGTGCATAAGCGTCTGGGTAGCCGGTAATGATTGCCTGGGTTACCTCAGTTCATCGAATTTACATTCGATAGTGTGAGGAGATTGTCAGACCAGGTCGTTACGATAATCGAGTGAGGAGCTAAGGGTCCGAGCGCGGCTGGAGGACAGGCATGGGATGGGATAACCCGCCAGTGCCCTGGCGCGAGTTCGAGCGCCGCCTGTCCTGGGGCAGGGGGACTGGCCAGGCACCGGAGGGTGCCGATGCTGGCCGGGATGAAGGCCGGGCAGGCGCGTCCCGGCCGGTGGTCAGGCTGCCGGTAGGCCCCGCTTCGCCGACCCCAGTGGAGCTGCCCTCGGTGGAACTGCCCTGGGCTGAGCTGCACTGCCACTCGTCCTACAGCTTCCTGGACGGGGCGTCGAGCCCGTCCGACCTCGTACTCGAGGCGGCGGCACGTGGCCTGTCGGTGCTGGCCATAACCGATCACGACGGCATGTACGGAGTACCGCAGTTCGCGCAGTCGGCGGCGCGGCTGCGGGACAGCGGGGTGAGCCTGGGCACGGCGTTCGGCGCCGAGCTCAGCCTTGATCTGGCGCGCAAGGTGACGGCGCGGGCCGGTGCCCTGGCGTCGGCCCGCCGGCCACAGCCCGACGGCATGCTCCAGCGGCCAGCGGGGACGGTCCGGGCAGGCGTCCCCGATCCGTCCGGCCGGCACCTGCTCGTCCTTGCCCGTGACCCGGAAGGGTACCGGCGGCTCTGCGGGGTCATCAGTGCCGCGCAGCTAGCCGGCGGGGAGAAGGGCCTGCCCATCTACGACGAACCAGCGCTCGCTGATGCACACGACGGGCACTGGGTGATCCTCACCGGCTGTCGTAAGGGCGCCGTCCCGGCGGCGCTGGCGACGCACGGGCCAGCGGCGGCCGCGCGCGAGCTCGCCAGCCTGATCGAGGCGTTCGGACCGGACAACGTGAAGGTAGAGCTGACGATCGGCAACGATCCAGCCGATGACGAGCGCAACGACGCGCTAGTCGCGCTGGCGACTGCGGCGAGCGTTGGCGTGATCGCCACCAGCAACGTGCACCATGCCGCGCCGCAGGACGCCAGGCTGGCCCAGGCGCTTGCTGCCATCAGGGCCCGGCTCAGCCTGGCTGAGATGGACGGCTGGCTGGCCGCATCCGGCGGCCGGTATCTGCGGTCCGGCGCGGAGATGGCCGCCCGGCTTCGCCGTTATCCCGGAGTGCTGGAGCAGACAGCAGAGCTCGCCGCCGACTGCGCATTCGATTTCAACGTCATCGCACCGCGGCTGCCTGACTTTCCTGTTCCAGCCGGGCATACCGAGGACAGCTGGCTGCGAGAGCTGGTGGCGCAGAAGGCGCCAGCCCGTTACGGACGCCCAGATTGTGAGCGCATTCCCGGCGCCTATGCGCAGATCGCGCGCGAGCTGAGCGTCATCGAGCAGCTGGGCTTCCCCGGTTATTTCCTGATCGTGCACGAGATCGTGGAGTTCTGCGACAAGGCGGGCATCTTGTGCCAGGGCCGCGGCTCGGCAGCAAACTCGGCCGTCTGCTACGCGCTCGGGATCACCAGCGTGGATCCGGTGCGGCACGGCTTGCTGTTCGAGCGGTTCCTGTCCGCGGGCCGGGACGGGCCGCCCGACATCGACCTTGATATTGAGCACCAGCGCCGTGAGGAGGTCATCCAGCACGTCTACGGCGAGTACGGCCGGGAGAATGCTGCCCAGGTAGCCAACGTGATCAGCTACCGGCCGCGGATGGCGATACGCGATGCCGGCCGCGCGTTCGGCTACGAGCCCGAGCAGCAGAACGAGTGGTCCCGCCAAGTAGGTCCCAGGGCATACGGTCCAGGCCAGCCGGTCCCGCCCGACGCAGGTGTACCCGGCGCGGTCGTCGATCTGGCCGAGCGGATGCAACGACTACCGCGGCACCTCGGCATCCACTCCGGCGGGATGGTGATCTGCGATCGGCCGGTGGGCGAAGTGTGCCCGGTGGAGTGGGCGCGGATGCCGAACCGCAGCGTGCTCCAGTGGGATAAAGACGACTGCGCGTACGCAGGGCTGGTCAAGTTCGATCTGCTCGGCCTTGGCATGCTGACCGCGCTTCGAGACTGCTTCGAATTGGTGGAGCAAGCGCACGGCGCGCGCTGGAGCCTGCACTCCATCCCGCAGGAGGACCCCGGCGTTTACGCGATGCTTCAGGTCGCCGACACCGTCGGGGTGTTCCAGGTCGAGTCGCGGGCGCAGATGGCGACGCTGCCGCGACTACGGCCGGAAAAGTTCTACGACCTCGTGGTGGAGGTGGCGCTGATCCGGCCCGGCCCGATCCAGGGCGGCTCGGTGCATCCGTACATGCGGCGCCGGCACGGCGACGAGGAGCCCGATCTGCCGCATCCGCTGATGGAGCACGCGCTCGGCAAGACTCTCGGGGTTCCGCTGTTCCAGGAGCAGATGATGCAGATCGCCATCGACTGCGCCGGGTTCAGCCCGACGGAGGCCGACCGGCTACGTCAGGCGATGAGCTCCAAGCGCGCGCCGGAACGCATCGAGGAACTGCGCGAGCGGCTGCTGGCCGGGATGGCCGAGCGAGGCATCCCGGCCGAGGTGGCCGAGGACATCTACGTCAAGATCCTGGCGTTCTCCAGCTATGGCTTCCCCGAGTCGCACGCGATCAGCTTCGCCTACCTGGTCTACGCCAGCGCATGGCTGAAGTGCTACTACCCGGCTGCCTTTACGGCTGCGCTGCTGCGCGCCCAGCCGATGGGCTTTTACTCGCCGGCGAGCCTGATCAGCGACGTGCGCCGGCACGGCGTCACGGTGCGTGGCGTGGACGTGAACGCGAGCGGTGTGCTGGCGACCCTCGAAAAGTCCGAAGATCCAGGGAACGGGGCCGACCAGCCCGATCCGCCCGCAGGCGGCGCGCCGGTGCGTGGCCAGCCCGTGATCAGGCTCGGGCTGTCGGAGGTCCGCAACCTCGGGACGAGCGTGGCTGAGGAGATCGTGGCCGGCCAGCCGTACGCAGATCTGGAGGATTTCGCCCGGCGGACAACCGTGCCAGCTGCCGCGCTGGAGGCGCTGGCACTGGGCGGCGCGTTCGGCTGCTTCGGCGTGAGCAGACGAGAGGCACTGTGGGCGGCCGGCGCCGCGGCGACCATCCGGCCGGGTCAGTTGCCGGGCACCACGTTGGGCATGACCGCGCCACCGCTGCCAGCGATGACCGCGGCCGAGGAGACGTTCGCCGACCTGTGGGCGACCGGGACGTATGGCACGCACCCGATCGAGCACATCCGGGCGATGCTCACCGAGCGGGGCGTGCTGCCGGCGGCGAGTCTCACAGCGGCGCAAAACGGGCGGAACGTCATCGTCGGCGGCCTGGTCACGCACCGCCAGCAGCCAGGGACCGCACGCGGGGTGGTGTTCCTCAGCCTCGAGGACGAGACAGGGATGGCCAACATCATCTGCCCGCCGAACGTATGGCAGCGCTTCCGCAAGATCGGCATAGATGCAAACGCGCTGCTCGTGCACGGGCGGGTCGAGCGGCTGGACGGAGCGGTCAGCCTGCTGGCTACCCGCTTGGAGCGCCTGCGGGTTGTCGCAGCAGCCCGCAGCCGCGACTTCCGCTAGCGCGACTAGCCGGGTTCGTCGCCACTCTCCACCTGGGCATCGCGCAGGGCACGCTCCGCTTCTGCTATCCGCTCGGCGAGCAAGCCAGCCTCCTTGGCCTGCGTCACCGCGCTGGTCAGGAGCTCGATCGCCCGCTCCCGGCGGCCGGCCGCGAGTTCGGCTCTGGCTAGCGCCACCTGCCCGCTCGGGATCCGGCGCGGGTCGCCGAGTTCCTCCCGCAGGTCAAGCGAGAGCTGGAGGTGCCGAACCGCCGCCACCGGCTGCTCGTCCTCGACCAGGAAATAGAAGCCAAGGTGCCGGTGCACCTCGGAGCGCAGGTAGAGGTCAGCGTCGGACTCCCGGGCGTACGCCAGATCGAGCGCCTGCCAGTAGTAAGGCATCGCGGTGCTCCAGTCACCGTGCAGCACCTGGTACACGAGACCGAGTCCGAACAGCGAGTGCGCCGAGGCAGCGTCCGCGTCGGCTTCCTGCCACGCAGTCAGCGCCTGGCGGAAGAGACGTTCTTCGGCCGCGATGTCTTCGGCCGGGGCAGTGCCGCCGGTCATGAGCCTGGTGATGTTCTCGTAGTGCGCCACCATGCCCAGCAGATCCAGGGCACGCGCCCGGCCCGCATGGTCGCCGACGGCCTCGGCCTTGGCCTGCGCCTCGCTCAGTAATTGCCTGGCTGGGTCGAAGTCGCCGGTCCGGAACCCCGCCTCGGCGAGCGCATCGTCACCGGCGGCAAGCAGCTCGGCGACTGGCTGGTCCGTCACGACTGAGATCGTATCGCCGCGGACCGGGGACCTGGCCCGGCTTCCGGACGCTGCGTATCACTAGAATTCCGGAATCACACAGATAGTGGTTGCGAACGGGTCGGCTCGCTCCGACATTGCCGGGAAGCAGGGGTAATTTGTAGCCCCGTGCGCAAAGATGGTCGGACACTGGGCGTCCGGTGATATCGCAGGTGATGCACTGGTAACTAGCAGGTGTGGCGAAGAACGTCAGCAAGGAGCACCATGCCCTTTGATGTGGCCCGCACATTCGCGGAACGATCCGGGGAGAACTACGCCCTCCACGAGCGCTACATGAATCAGCAGCTCGCCAGGACGCTCAGGACCCTTGGCTTCGACCGCAACTACGTGCAGGGCGAGGGC